>Ga0247810_10000011_pt1 | contig 343130 bp, 301 predicted proteins | sample UWRJL119311C1_FD_179918 | JGI IMG/M metagenome (GOLD analysis project Ga0247810, IMG submission 179918) | Plant litter microbial communities from Arlington Agricultural Research Station in Wisconsin, United States - UWRJ-L119-311C-1 | ecosystem: Environmental > Terrestrial > Plant litter >...
ATATTCAAGAAAAATTTCCTAACTTTGCAATCCGTTTAACGGAGCATAATACAAACCCCATAAATTATTTCATTTAATGGAACAAACAGTAGAGCAAAAGCTAAAAGCTTTATACGAATTACAAAACCTACATACAAAGATTGATAAAATTCGTCAGATCCGTGGAGAGTTGCCGATGGAAGTAGCTGATTTAGAGGATGAAGTAGCCGGATTAGAAACACGTATACAAAAAATCAAAGCTGAATTAGACGATACTGAAGATGCAATCGTAACGCGTAAAAACATGATCAAGGATGCACAAAACTTGATCAAAAAATACGAAACTCAATTAAAAGATGTAAAAAATAACCGTGAATATGATGCTTTGACCAAAGAAGTTGAAATTCAAAATCTAGAAATTCAGGTTTGCGAGAAGAAAATCAAAGAACATGGCTTTGAAATCGCTTCAAAAACTGAAATTTATGATCAAGCCCTAGCAAATATTGACGCTAGAAAAGGTGACCTAGAGCTTAAGAAAGGCGAACTAGAAACTATTACTGGTGAAACTGAAAAAGAAGAGCAGACTTTGTTAAAAAAAGCAGAAAAATCTGAAACTCAAATCGAAGAGCGTTTATTGGTCGCTTACAATAGATTGAGAAGCAATGCAGTTAACGGCCTTGCTGTAGTTACAATTGATAGAGATTCTTGCTCAGGTTGTTTCAATCAAATCCCTCCTCAACGTCAATTAGATATTCGTCAACGTAAAAAAGTTATCGTTTGCGAACACTGTGGAAGAATCTTGGTAGATGAGGCTTTAACTCACGAATTAGCTGAAGCATAAGAAATTAAAAACCAAATATTAAACCAGGCCGGATGAAAATCTGGCCTTTTTTGTTGCCGCTCGCCTCCAAAGATCTCTCAATCTTTAAGCTTTGTAGGTTGCTGCCGAAAACATATGCCAATTTTATACGTTATATAAAATCATTACTTTAATACTTAATCCGCATTATCTTTAACATGCAAAAACAGCAACCGAACTGTACCTATTTTAAGCGCGCTTTACTTATTCTACTCTCTATTTCTCCATTCGCAAGTTTTGCAAATTTTGACTTTAATGCAAATTGCATTAAAGCTTATCAAAATATTTTTGAACTCAAGTTAAGTTCAGCCAGACAAATTATCGCTAACGAAAAAAAAACACATCCCAATAATGGAATTGTGCCCTTATTAGAAAACTATGTAGATTACTTTTATCTGTTAACTACAGATAGCAAATCTGAATTTGACCGCTTGGTAGACAATAAGGATGATCGGCTAGATGAGATCAGCGGAAACGATAAAAACTCTCCCTATTATTTATATGCACAAGCAGAAATCAACTTGCAATGGGCACTTATCAGAGCCCGTTATGGGTCTTATTTAACCGCGGCAAGAGAAATAAGCAGGGCAAATAGCCAGCTTCAGGAAAACTCCAAGAAATTTCCTGGATTCCATATGAATGGAAAAGGCCTTGGGTTGATCAATGCAGTTATGGGCGCACTACCAGATGGTTTCTTAAAGTCTACACTCTCTACATTTGGCCTTAAGGGCGATTTGCAGACAGGGTTAACTATGTTAGATAAGTTGGCAGAAAACCTCCCCAAATCGGCATATGAGCCTTTTTATGAAGAAACAGTCTTCTATTATGCCTATGTATTGTCTGATGTTGCAAAAAGCAATCAGGCTTATACCAAAACAATGAAATACACCGCTAGGATAGCAGACAGTAGCCTACTTAAATCCTATTTACAATCTTATGTATGCGCCAGAAATGACCATAATGATGAAGCTATAGCAATCTTGACCGATAAACCTACTGGAGCCGGCTATCAGCCGTTTCCTTATCTTGATTATTTAATGGGCATTGCAAAATTAAATAAGCTGGATTATACTGCAGCCGCAAGTTTTGAAAGATTTTTACAGACGAATAAGGGGGTGAATTATGTAAAGGATACCTATCTCCACTTAGCTTGGATTAACTTATTAAAAGGCAATGAATCGGGGTATCAAACTTATATCTCTAAAGTTAAAACATTGGGGTATGAGTATCACGATAAAGACAAGCAGGCCTTAAATGAAGTAAAAGCACCAATTCCGAATAAGGAGCTGTTAAATGCACGTCTATTGTTCGATGGAGGCTATTTTACTAAAGCCCTCAGTGTTCTAGCTGATGCGAAGGCAGATGATTACGTTTCAACAAAGGATAAGGCAGAATACTATTATCGCCTGGGCAGGATAAATGATGCGCTCGGAAAGGATGATACGGCACTATCTAACTATCAAAATACGATAAACATTGGAAAGGGGCTAAAGTATTATTTTGCAGCAAAAGCAGCTGTACAAATGGCAAAGATTTATGAACTTAAAAAGAATCTTCCCAAAGCAAAAGCCTACTTCAACATAGCTATCAATATGAGCGGCCATGAACAAGAAAATAGCATTGAAAATGAAGCTAAACAAGGTCTAAAAAGAATTGGAGGATAAACCAAGTCTTTCATTTTTGACTTAGGCTTACACCTCCAGTATTTTACTTTAAGGCTCCAAGAACAGTGAGGGGAACGGCCACGATAACTATAGGGTTCGGACTTCCCTGAAACAAGATTAAAACTTATAAACAACAGCATTGATATGCATTCCAGCGCCTACCGAAGCGAAAACTGCATATTGACCTTCTTCTATCTTATAACCTTCAACCTTACCATTGCTTACCAAATCTATCAAGGTCGGAATAGTTGCTACAGAGCTGTTTCCCAACCATGAGATAGTCATTGGCACCAAGTTTTCAGGTACGCTATCAAGCTCATAAAGCTTAAATAGACGCTTCATAATGGCATTGTCCATCTTTCCATTTGCCTGATGGATAAACACCGTTTTGATTTCACTTAATGATATACCAGATTTATCAATCGCCTTTTTTACAACTTGTGGAACATTGATTACCGCAAACTCATAGAGTTTCCTACCGTTCATTTTCAAGTACGTATTGCCATTGTTTTCATCTGGATTATTGCTGTTCCCCATAATAAGTAGAGAGGCATGACTGGCGAAAGTTTGGCTTTTGTGTGCGATAATTCCTACAGGTGTGTCTGACTCTTTAGCTTCAAAGATAACAGCCCCAGCTCCATCAGAGAAAATCATGCTATCACGATCATGTGGATCAATAATTCTCGAAAGTGTTTCTGAACCGATTACCAATACCTTTTTAGCGTCTCCGCTTTTAATGAGATAATCTGCTTGGATAACACCCTGTACCCATCCCGGACATCCAAAAATAATATCGTAGGCAACACAATCAGGATTTTCGATATTTAACATTTGTTTAACTTTTGCCGCCAAAGCAGGCAACATGTCCATCCTGTTCGAGTTTATTTTAATATCACCAAAGTTGTGGCAAAAGATAATATGATCTAAAGTTTCCTTGTCGATACCTGCAGCATCAATTGCTTTTTGTGCCGCTATAGCCGCAATGTCACTGTTCAATAAGTCGTTATCGGCATAGCGTCTTTCTACGATTTCGGTAATCTCACTGAACTTATGAATAATCTCGGTATTTTCTTTATCCAGCTTAATGCCATTGTCGAAAAAGGAAGATTCCAAAAAGTGATCGCCTGAGATGATGTTTTCTGGAATATAACTCCCTGTACCAGTAATAACTGAATATATTTTGTTCATATAACTATTTTGTACCGTATACTAATTTGGTAATTAGTATAAAAATATTAGATTTTAATTGAAATTAAAAATAATCAATTAAAAAATAAGGTTTATACTAAAAAAAATTGATAGACCGAATCGAATAATTATATAACAATTAAGCAAGGTTATGTTTTATGGCAAAATTCAATAATCCAGTTTTCTTATCAACATTAAGTTTCTGGATCATGTTTTTGCGATGTGTGTCTACTGTGAATAGACTAATAAAGAGTTTGTTGGCAATTTGTTGAGATGAATAATTTCGGCAAATTAATTTTAAGATTTCTAATTCTCGATTGGTAAGATTATGCTTTTTCAAGAAGGCATCATCAGCATTGAATTGGTTTTGGACAAAATTATTTACAGGGCATTTAAAGTAACAGTTTCCTCTTGATAGTTCTCTAATAACTAAGAAAAGTAATTGGGTATCGGTATCCTTGGGTAAATATCCTTTAATCCCCATTGCCTTTAGTGTAGTACTCAATGTAATTGTATTGTACATAGAAAGCACTAATATTTTTATCGATGGAAATAATTTTAAGATTTTCTCGGAAGCAATTTGTCCGTCAAGTATTGGCATATTGAGATCTATGATCAATACATCAGGAACACATTTATTTAATAGATGTAATGCCTCTTTGCCATTAGCAGCCTTTCCTATTACTCTAAAATCTATTTGTGTACGTAAAAGGCCACATAAGCCATCTAAGAAGAGCTTATGGTCGTCAACAACAACTATTTTAATCGGTGATTTCTGATCTGTATCCATCTTAATTTGGAATTAGGATAGTTATGGTAGTACCATTCTTGTTGCTGTCGATGTAAAGTGTTCCTTTCAAATAGTTTATCCTAGACGTAATATTATTCAGTCCCAATCCCATTACGCTTTTATTGCCGTCAAAACCAAGTCCATTATCTTCACACATAATTGTAATTTGAGTTTGAGAACAAAGTAGTTGAACAATAGCTTGAGTTGCACAAGAATGTTTTTCGACATTGTTGATCAATTCTTTGATGATGCGATAAATCGCCAACTCTAGCTCTGAAGCGATGGTATTTTGTAGATCAAAAACAAACTCAAAACTGATCGTACTGGTCTGTTTTAAATAAGCAAATTGTTCGCTTAAAGCACCTACTAATCCCATTTTATCTAAATTCTTAGGCATTAGATCGTGAGCAATTTCTCTTAAGTTAATGCAGGCTTTTTCAATCATGTCAATAGTCTGACTATAGAATGCCTGATCTGTTGTGCCAAGTGCTAATGTATTCACTTTAAATGCAGTTACATTGAGTTTAATAGCTGATAACGTTCCTCCAAGGTCATCATGTAAATCACGGGCTAAACGGGCACGCTCATTTTCTTGTGCTGCAAAAACATCATCTACAAGTGCTACCTCTAATTTGGCTTTTTCTTGTAAGAGTGCTTTTTTCTCTCGTTTTAAAAAATTGTAACGCAAGGTTAAGGCAAAGGATAAAAAAACGATTTCTACCGTTAATCCAATCACAAGTCCAGTTGTTTGGAAAAAATATAAATTGGTAATCCCAAGTGTATTAAAAACATAATTTAAAATACCTAAAAGCAGGATCAACATTGCCACGAGATAATACCAGGCAATTTTATATCCGTTAATTATTCTCTCTATCGCACAAGCAATAAGGATCAGCACCGTAGCAAGGGCCATAAAATTAGTGGCAAAGAAATTTATTCTTTCTAACAAAAGAGAGGTTTTAAAAAAGAGCGTGAGTGGTAGTAAAATAAGTAGGTAACACAAAATCTTATAGGTGTTGGCCAAGCCATATAATTTGCTGTTTTCTTTGGTTTGATTTACAAATAACTGCATGACCTGAATTAGAAGGGCAGAACCAGCAAAGGCAATAATGTGACGAAGATAATCTTGCAGAAATGGTACATTAGGGTATAACCATTGAAAAGCCAATCCCTCATCTTCTAAATTAAAAATGAGCATGCAAAATACATATAGTGCATAATAGATATGTATTTTATCCCTTATTGAAATGAACAATAATAGGTTAAAAACAATAGCAAAAAGGTAGATACCAACAAAAACTCCAAAGAAGGTATAAAATGGTATTTCAGCATGAATAAGATCAACATCCTTGGCTAAACCGAGTGGCATTACCATATTTTGACCACGTTTATCTGCCCAGAGTAAATATGTTGCCCTTTCTTTTGCCTTTAACTTAATAGGGTATAGATAATTATGATAGCTTATTGGCCGTGTATCGAACCTAAAGTGATCGCCTGTAAGGGCCATTCTAGTGACTTTACCGACACTATCTAATTTAAAAAGTTGTAAACGGTTGATCCCATTACTCCTTTCGTTAAACAATAGGTTTACGGTTTCTGGCAATGTGTTTTCTATATCAAAAACAATCCACCAATAACTTAGGCTAAATCCTTTGTTAAATGTTCGGTATGGGGTGAGCGGACTGAGTTTATTTTGTCTTTTTAGTTTGATGAGGGTATCGACTGTAGCTTTTAAGCCTTTATCTTCATAATAATAACCATTGTTACGGATATCAAACCTACTAGCAGTATCAATTAAGATTGGTTTTCCATTTTGGGCATTGCTGCAGAATCCTGCTAACATTAACAAATAACAAAGAAAATATTTCTTCATGAGCGTTAGGTTATCCTATAATGATCTTGTTTTCTTGAAAGTTAAAGGCCAAGCCACAGTTTTTGCAATCCGTTAAAAATCAATTAAATATAGCTTAAAATTAAGCTAAAAAAAATACCGAGTACTCGGTATAACATTTCAAATGATGTTCTAGATAAATTTACCATACAAAAAAAATCAATGATGAAAAAAATATTCTTGCTTCTAGCTTTTCTTTTTCAAATATCGATTGTATTTGGGCAACAGTATTCGAGCAGTAATCCACAATATAAATGGGGCAATTGGATGCCAAACAATTGCTATAAGGGAATTTATATCAGGGTTCAGAAAGCATATTTCAATAAAGGGGCAAACCAATGGTATTGGAATTGGCAAATTCAAAATAAGTACCAAAGCAAAGTTGCGCTTAGCTGGGTGTTTTATGACAAAACCAAAGGGAAACCTGAATCCACAAAAGCGAGGCATACTTTTGATGTAAATGAAATTTGGGCAAATGGAAGTTTTGGAAGCGAGGCAGAGCTTTCGTATCTACTAGACAATGTTTGTTTTAAATTTATTGAAAGAAATGGAGTGGTGATAGACGATTGTTCTAATGACCCCGCAACTTATAGAAAGGGATTTTACTATGCTGAATGCGACAATGGAATTCCACGGTATCAAGCCTTTAGGGACGGACAGCAAAACAGCTCATCTACAAGTTCAAATTCAACGACTTCGTCAAACTCCCGTACTGTTTCCAATCCTTCAGCTGTTCAAGCTTATACTGGTTCGGCTTTTCAATTTGATAAATCTAAAAGCTATGAGGTTTACCGTGATGTAATGAAGGATTTTTTGGTAAATAATGGATTTCACCTCGTTAATTTCGAAGGGGATAATGTAGGCAGATATATCTTTGACGAGTTTAAAGTTAGCTACTCTCCCAAATTAAGCCCACCTTATTATATCCGCAACATCAGTTTCAGAAATATAAAATCTAGAGAAATTTATGATAAGCTATATAACATGTTTGGGTGTAAAAACGCAGATAGCCAAGGGAGGAAATGTACCAAGTATTCGGAAAATAAATATGCCTTTGACTGGTTTGACGTATCGATAGATTAATTGCCAACATCTCTTTATAGAAATAAGGACGATCGGTTTTCTAGCGCTATAAACTAGAGCAAATCGTTTACAGCACTTCAAATGGTGTTCCTAGGTCTTGAGAGTGAACATTTCAATGTCTGATTACTTAAGTCATGAATCAAAAAAGTGAAGAGCTTAATGCGATCTTCTGATATGAGCAAAAAAGAAATACTGATAAGTGGTGTCAAATACAAAATCTTAATATACGGTAGTCATTTTATTAATTAAAAAAACAATCATGAAAATTGAAACGCTCGCAAAAAAAGCCCAAGAGGCAATGAATAAAAAAGGTGCAACATTAACTGTTGATGGTAAATGGGGACCACTGTCTGAAGCTGCGGCAGATGCTTATGAGTTCAAAATTGAGGCTATTTCAGATTCTTTGTCCGCTCCATTGGTCCTTGAGGTTCCTGATCATGACCTAACAAGAATTATAGAACCAACATTTGTGATTGTAAATGGAAGCAAATTTAAAGATCGTGGTAACTATGAAACACCATCTGGAAAATTTAAGGGTTTAACAGTTCATTATACAGTTAGTGGGAGAACATCTTCTACAGCAAAAAGTATGGTTGAGTACTTAGAGAGCCAAGGTTTTGGGTGCATGGTAATGGATGAGAATGGTATTATTTACATCCCAAGGGATTTTGATGTGTTCAAAAAATGGGGCTATCATTCGGGCGTAAGTAAATGGAAAGGTCTTTCCAATGTTTCTGATCATTTTGCGGGTATGGAAATTTGTTGTTGGGGCAAGGGTTCCAGTATTGGGCCATTCAGAGATGTTACGGTAGCTCAAGGCTATATTGTTGCAGGTAAATATCAACAATATACAGAGGCCCAGGAGAAATCATTAATAAACTTCATATTGTGGGCTAAATCTAAAAATGAGGAGTTTGATTTAGATTATGTAGCTGGCCATGATGAATTAAGAAAAGAAGCTGGAAAGCTTGGTGATAAACAAGATCCAGGAGGGAGTTTAAGTATGTCAATGCCCGCATTTCGTGATTTGATCAAGGCAAAGGCAAATGAGCTGGGCATTTAGGTATAAATAACCTTTATCATTAAAATAAGATCACCCTATTTGATTAACTTCAACGATCCAAGCGTTAAACAAAATTTATTAATGCTCTGGATCGTTGTCATCATCTTCGCTGGCAAGCACACTAAAATTGACCAATGATTAGAAATAACAGATGGTGAAAAAACTGGTTATTACAAATAAGTTTACTCTTAACTAAAATCATCAATCAAGAACACGAATAGTTCCTTCGGCCCATGTGCACCCAACACCAAGGTTTTTTCAATGTCAGCGGTCCTGCTAGGGCCCGTAATCGTACTTACCATGGAAGGAATATGCGTACCATATTTGTTCTTCAGCATTTGAAATGCATCCTTTAGATCCAATACAAGCTGACCAGTTCTGGCAATTACAATATGTTGATGTGGAAAAATACTCAAACGCCTTCCAGCTGCATGTTGGTTACTCACCATTACAGAACCGTTTCTTGCAATTAAAGCCTCACATAGGGTAATCCCAACTTCAGCTTGCTCAAAATCCTTGTCTGTTTGATAGAAAGGAAATTCGTAATGAGAAAGTAGCGATTGTAATTCAGGCTCCCAGCAATATATTTTCCTCCAATTGAACCGATCGGCAAGGGTAAGGATATTTTCAATAAAATCAATTCCATTTTCACAGAATATGAAATTCCCTGCTACAGCTGTAAGCTGCTCTGCAAACAAAATTTCTAGCTCTTCTGTATTAGGTTTATAGAGTTGACTTTCTTCTAAATTAGGATAGGGACTATCTCGTTTTTCAAGTAGAGCTTTCCTAATTTTCTTAAGCATCAATTCTTTGGAAGAAATGTTCTCTTTCATAGTTGAATGTTCAAAATTACTTAACCTCATGGATATAAACAAAAAAGCAGCCCTAATGTTAAGGCTGCTTTTTAATGAATTTAATTAAAGGTTAAGCTTCTTCTGGTGTAACGTGTCCGGTTAATCCACCAGGCAACTCATTTACAGGGGCTTGCTCCCCGAATAAACGCTTTCCAAAAATTTGCTCTAAATCATCTTTAAATAAAACTTCTTTTTCAATTAAGATATCTGCCAGCTGAATAAGCTTGTCTTTGTTCTCAGAAAGCAAACTAATTGCTCTTTGATATTGACTTTCAATCAGGTTAGAAATCTCTTTATCAATAGTTAATGCAGTATCTTCAGAATAAGGTTTAGAGAAATTATATTCATTTTGACCTGATGAATCATAATAGGTAATGTTTCCTAATTTTTCATTCAAACCATAAATCGTAACCATTGCTCGTGCTTGCTTATTTACTTTCTCTAAATCGCTTAATGCGCCAGTAGAAATTGTATCAAACATCACCTTTTCGGCAGCTCTACCACCCATAGTGGCACACATTTCATCAAGCATTTGATGTGGACGAACGATTAAGCGCTCTTCAGGTAAATACCATGCAGCACCTAAACTTTGTCCCCTTGGTACAATTGTAACCTTAATCAATGGGGCGGCATGTTCCAATAACCAACTTACTGTTGCATGTCCAGCTTCGTGTACAGCAATAGCATGTTTCTCGCTAGCAGTGATGATTTTATTTTTCTTTTCTAATCCGCCAACGATCCTGTCAACAGCGTCTAAGAAATCTTGTTTTTCAACGAAGCTCTTATTCTTACGTGCAGCAATTAAAGCAGCCTCGTTACATACGTTAGCAATGTCAGCACCAGAAAAACCAGGGGTTTGTTTAGCTAAAAACTCGGTATCTAGCAAACCTTCTCTTTTTAATGGAGCAATGTGTACTTCAAAGATTTGTTTACGTTCTATAACATCTGGTAGGTCTACATAGATCTGTCTATCAAATCTACCTGCTCTTAATAATGCTTTATCTAAAACATCAGCTCTATTTGTTGCAGCAAGAATAATTACATGTGTATTTGTTCCGAAACCATCCATCTCAACCAATAGCTGGTTCAAGGTATTTTCGCGCTCATCATTTCCACCCATCATACTATTCTTACCACGAGCACGGCCAATTGCATCAATCTCATCAATAAAAATAATACAAGGCGATTTATCTTTTGCTTGTTTAAATAAATCTCTAACTCGAGATGCACCAACACCAACAAACATTTCTACAAAGTCAGAACCAGATAGCGAGAAGAAAGGAACTTGTGCCTCTCCAGCAACAGCTTTTGCCAATAATGTTTTACCTGTTCCAGGCGAACCAACTAATAACGCACCTTTTGGGATCTTTCCACCCAGATCAGTATATTTTTTAGGGTTTTTAAGGAAATCTACAATTTCCATTACTTCTTGTTTGGCTTCTTCCAAACCTGCAACATCATTAAAGGTAATGCCAACCTGGCTTTCTTTATCGAATAGGGTAGCTTTTGATTTTCCAATGTTGAAAATCTGGCCGCCACCACCACCTCCGCCACCGCTCATGCGGCGCATCATGAAAATCCAAAGACCTGCAAAAAGTAACAATGGCAATACAATATTAATGAATATGCCAGACCAAGCGCTAGATTTTGAAACAGGGTCAGCTAGGATCCTTTTATCACCTACGGGAAGATCTTTTTGAGATACTTCCAGTTTTTTACTGATGTCATCTAAAGAGGTTGCACTGAAATAAACAACAGGGCCTTTTTTGTCCGATCCCCAGTTGCTTTTAGCAATATATTTTTTTACTGCAGGGTCGTCTAAATGTTCCTTTTTAATATAAACATCTGCCCTGGCAATTTCATCCGCCTTGTAAGACTGTATCTTTTCCACATAACCTGGAATAAGCATTTCCTTTTCAAAGGTTTGATAACTTATTTCCTTTATGCCATCAGAATAGAAAAAAACTTGTACGGTAATTAAACCAACTATAATAATGGCATAAATCCAAAAGATATTAAATTTCGAACCTTTTTGGGGTTTCTTAGGGATATTTGGAATTCTTCTGACTTGCTTTGGTTTGGTATCAGTATTTTGATTTTCTTTCATGTTAGTTCAAATGTGTGTTAAGTAATTGGCTATGCGCTTTTGTAGGTTGTGGTTTCTGCGTCGCCCCATAGATCTTCAATACCATAAAAGTCACGTTTTTCGGTTCTAAAAATGTGCACTACGATATCAAAATAATCTAGTATAATCCATTCGGCATTGTCTAATCCTTCTTTTTTCCAAGGATTAGTTTGGGTAGATTTATAAATCTCTTCTTCAACACTGTCAGCAATTGCTTTAACTTGTGTTGAGGAATCAGCGTTGCACACAATAAAATAGTCGGAAACAGAACTGTTTAGTTCTCTCAAATCTAAACGAACAATGTCATGTCCCTTTTTTTCTTGGATGCCGTGAATAGCTATTTCAGAGAGGTATGTAGAAAGATTTGCGGTTTTCTTTTTTACCATTAAAAATTTTTAATTTTGATAATCAACAAATATAAAATCAACAATTGCAAAATAACACTTTTTCAACATTATTTGTTGGTCAAAATCTTATCAAATTATCAGCTGTCGATTCTACTAATAACTTTTTGAAGAACTTGGTGTCAAAATCCGAGCCATTACCTGAAGGAACTGTAATAATGGCAGACGATCAATTTGCTGGGAGAGGACAACAAGAAAGTACTTGGCATGCCGAACCGGGAAAGAACTTGACCATAAGCATATTACTCAAACCAAATTTTTTGCCTTTAAGTAAACAGTTTTTATTAAATATGGCAGTTAGTATCGCCATAAACAATGCTCTTGTAAATTACCTGGGCAATGATGTTTGCATCAAATGGCCAAATGACATTTACCTTTTGAATAAAAAACTTGGAGGTGTCCTAATCGAAAATACAATTGTGGGAGGTGCCATTAAGACTGCCGTAATTGGCATAGGTATAAATGTAAATCAACAAAAGTTTGACGACACCATCCTCAATAAGGCGACTTCAATGAAACAAATTTTACAAGAAGATGTCAATTTGCGCCAGCTTTTGATTGAGATTTGTAGTCAAATAGAATATTTATATTTGCGATTAAAATCAGGCGATTATACATTTTTAAGAACGGCTTACGTTGATAAGCTATATCTGCTTAATAAACCTTCCTACTTTAGAAAAGATGGACGGGTTTTTGAAGGAATAATAAAAGGAGTGTTAGACTCAGGAATGTTAAATGTAGAGGTCGACAATGAACCTGTTGAATTTAACTTTAAGGAAATCGAATTTTTAAACTATAAATAAATGAAAAAAATAACTCTAATCTTAACCTTAGTATTTTTTAGCGCAGTTGGGGCTTTTGCACAATTGGAAAACCCGGTAAGCTGGTCTTACGGTTATAAAAAAATTAGCGCAACTGAAGGTGTAATCTTAATTAAAGCTACAATTGAAGACGATTGGCACATTTATTCACAAAATGTAAAACCAGGCGGTCCAAATAAAACCATTCTAAAATTCACTCCTTCAAAAGATTTCACATTGGTAGGAAAGGCAACCGAGCCCAAACCAATTACCAAATATGAGAAGGTTTTTAAAATGGATGTTCCTTATTTCGAGAATGAAGTAGTTTTTCAGCAAAAGGTAAAGCTTAATAAGGCAACTACAACTGTAAAAGGTAAAATAGAATTTATGGTGTGTAACGATACACAATGTTTACCTCCAAGTGATGTAACGTTCAGCATCCCGGTTAAATAGATAATATTAACTTGTTGAATAAAAGCTCCCCGAATTTCGAGGGAGCTTTTTTTTTGGTGGAGGGTTTGAAGGTTGGAGGGTTGAAGTGCATGGGCTTAGTGTATGGATGTGTTAAATAGATTGGTTAATATTAATGGAGGTTAGGTAAGAGACCTGCGGTGCTCAAAAGTTGTTTTTTGGCGAGTAAATGGGTATTAGAGACTGGAGATAGGTAAGGTGTAGGTAAGGTGTAGCTATAAGGTAGGTATATGGTAGGTATATGGAAGATGTATTATGTACAAAATGTATCCCTCTGTGAGAAGATGTGGACGGAGGTTAGTGTACGGGAAGGGGGGTGAAAGGTTGTGCCAAAGTCATCCCTATGGGAGAGGGTTGGAGGGTTGAATGGTTGGAAGAGTCGGAAGGTTTGAAGATTGGAAGGTTTGAATATGCAAAGGGTGATGGAGCAGTGGTTAGGGAAGTATCATCCTACGTCCATCCTTCGTTCATCTTACGTTCATCCTTCGTTTTTTACATATGCTAGCGGTGTCTAATTTGTAAGTATTGAAGCTAATGAACAGTAAGCATCATGGCTTTAAGCTTTGAGCTTTAGTTTTTAAGCTTAAAACGCTAAGTAAAATAAAAGCCATTAAAACGAGCTTACCTCCTGAAATAGAAAATAATGTTTAATTTCACGGCTTTTAAAATCACACGCATGAAAAAGATAAGCTTGCTGATATTGCTCATTGGCATTTTTTTGGTTTCCATTCACACTTCCAGTTATGCAAAACAACAGACAGATACTGTTGCCGTAGACGATGTAGAGTTTACTACGGTTGGTTCAAAGGAAGATAGTTTGGCTAACAATATCAAAAGCGATACTATTGCAAAAGAAACAGTAAAAAAAGATACTGCGGCGACTGCGGTTCCCGTAGCAAAGACAGCTGAGCAAGAAAAACTAACCTTATGGCAAACTTTTATCAAAGGGTTGTTGGGTGGGTTTTTAGCATTTTTAATGCCGTGTATTTTCCCAATGGTGCCTTTAACCGTAAGCTACTTCATGAAAAAAGGAGGAAGCAGGCAGAAAGGAATTGCTCAGGCCCTTATTTATGGTCTGTCAATTATCGTCATTTATGTTGCGTTAGGTTTGTTGATCACTGTTATTTTCGGCTCTGCTAAACTAAATGAACTGAGCAGTAGTGGAATTTTCAATATCTTGTTTTTTGTTTTGCTGGTTGTGTTCGCGGTTTCCTTTTTTGGAGCTTTCGAGATTACATTGCCAAGCTCATTCGTAAATAAAATAGATCAAAAGGCTGATAATACAAAGGGTTTAGGGGGCTTATTTTTTATGGCAGCTTCTTTGGCCTTGGTTTCGTTCTCTTGTACCGGTCCAATTATTGGAACTTTATTAGTTGATGCAAGTTCTAAAGGCGAACTATTAGGTCCGGCGGTAGGGATGGCTGGTTTTGCACTCGCTTTGGCCTTGCCATTTACTTTGTCGGCTATATTTCCAGGCTTTTTAAACAGCATGCCAAAATCTGGTGGCTGGTTAAACAGTGTGAAAGTTTGTCTTGGATTTTTGGAGCTGGCATTGGCCTTAAAGTTTTTGTCATCAGCAGATTTGGTTTGGCACTGGCAATGGTTCGATCGCGAAATCTTCTTGGTATTGTGGATTGTGATTTTTGCTATGATGGGATTTTATCTATTGGGCAAGCTCAAATTTGCACACGATAGTACATTGCAATTTATTTCAGTACCAAGATTGCTGTTTGCCATTGTATCTATTTCATTTGCCGTTTATATGGTGCCAGGATTATGGGGAGCGCCCGTAAGTGTATTAAGTGGAATAGCGCCGCCAATGCATACTCAAGACTTTATTTTAAGTGCGGGGTCTGCGAGTACTTCAGCGGCATCAACCGAATTCCCTAAGAAAGTAAAATACGACGAGGTTTTACACGCACCTCAAGGGTTCAAAGTCTTCTTTGATTTAGATGAGGGTGTAGCCTATGCCAAATCGGTAAATAAACCTATTATGTTAGATTTTACAGGATGGTCTTGTGTAAACTGCCGTAGAATGGAAGACGATGTTTGGGTCAAAAAAGAAGTGGGCGATTTGATCAAAGAGAAATATGTATTAATTCAGCTTTACGTTGATGAAAGGAGTGTTAAAATGCCTGCCGATAAGGTGCATTATTCAAAATATCTAAAAGGTGATACTGATGACTTGGGCAGATGGAATCAAGACCTTCAGGCCACTAAATATCAGACAAATTCACAGCCCTATTATGTATTAGCAGACCACGACCTAAATCCGTTGGTGCCTGCGCAAGGTGCAATTTTTGATGTGGCAAAATATGCAGAATTTTTAAACAGCGGCTTAGCTCAGTATAAGCCAGTCAAATAAAATATAAATGAGTACTATAAAGAATATAGGTGTTTTAACATCGGGTGGCGATTCACCAGGAATGAATGCGGCAATTAGAGCTGTAGTAAGAGCAAGCTTATATCATAACTTAAATGTAACCGGAATTTTAAAAGGGTATGAAGGCTTAATCAATGCTGACTTTATTCCCATGGATATTAAATCTGTAGCTAATATTATCCAACGCGGAGGAACCATTCTTAAAACAGCAAGAAGCGAAGCATTTAAGACACATGAAGGAAGAAAAAAAGCCTTTAAAAATCTTCAGGAAAGTAATATTGATGCATTGGTTGTAATTGGTGGAGATGGTACCTTTACCGGTGCAGATGTTTTTTCTAGAGAATTCGATTTTCCAGTTGTTGGCCTTCCGGGTACAATTGATAATGATTTAGCAGGAACAGACTTTGCCATCGGTTATGATACTGCAATCAATACCGTGGTGAATGCAGTTGATAAAATTAGAGATACTGCCGAATCCCATGATCGACTTTTTATTGTAGAAGTAATGGGCCGTGATTCTGGCTTAATTGCACTTAGAAGTGGAATTGGCGTTGGTGCAGAAGCAATCATGATCCCTCAGGCGCATATTGGCGTAGATGACTTGATTGAAAGGATAGAAAATGGACGAAAAGACAAGGCTTCAAAAATTGTAGTCGTTGCGGAAGGTGATGAGGCGGGCGGGGCCTATAATGTTGGTGAAGTATTAAAAAAGAGGTTTCCTCTAATTGATATTCGGGTATCGGTTTTAGGCCATATCCAGCGGGGAGGTAAACCGAGTTGCATGGACCGTGTTCTTGCAAGTAGACTTGGTGTAGCTGCGGTTGAAGGGCTGTTAGAAGGTAAAACCCATGTAATGGCTGGACAAATTAACAAAGAAATTGTCTTTACTCCATTTAATCAGGCAATCAAACACATTGATGCCCAAAAAATTACTCCAGCTTGGTTGAAACTGGTAGAGATTCTTTCGCTATAAGAGTTCATTTGTTCATTAGTTCAGTTGTTCACCGGGCAAGGCCAAATGGAAATGAGCTAATGAGTGTCAATTGTTCATTGGTGGGACTAATGAACAATTGACACTCATTAGCTAAATCAATTTATCCAATACTTCTTGCCAATTGTTTACCCTTTCATAATCATTCAGCAATAGGTTATGTGGCGATGTAAAAAGCAGTTTTCTACCTTTGAAGTCAACGAAGTTTTTTGCACGATCGTCGATCATGATATCTGTATTTACAATCTTTTCACCACAGAACATGATGTTTTTCCAGCTGATGAATGGAAAATGTTCAGCTAACCAATGGTACTTATCTTCTAAGGAATTAGGGAATTCCATGGCTGCAGATACGATATAAACTTCATATTTCTCCTGGAGTTTTTTTATGGCATCAACACTGCCTTCTATTAAAGGGAGGTTTCTGAAAAACCCCTTTTCGTTAATATAATCAAACCATTTATTGTTGATGTGTTCTGGTACATGTTGATACATTTCATTTCCGGCATCTATTTTAAGATCTAAGGGAACGCCGTAATCGCGGTTATAAAGTTCAATAAATTTTGCAATGGGATCGGCTAGGACTTCGTCCATATCTATGGCTATCTTCATTTGGTAAAGATAAGGAATAAGCTTAAAGACTAAAGCTTAAAGCGCGATTGTTCTAGGCTTCCTGAGCTAGCGTTTTAGTGTTAGTGGTTATTATAAGCCCTGAGCTTTAAGGGAGACTAAAGCTCAAAGACTAAAGCTTAAAGCGTAATGTTTTGGGATTTCCTAAGCTTTGAGCTTTGGTCTTTAAGCTTTTAGCTTCAAAAGCTTGCAAGTTATCAAGTATTTACTTACTTTTGCATCCCCGCAAGCACGAAGCTCCGGGAACTATGTTGAATACATAAACTTAAAAGAAAAATGGCAACTAAAATCAGATTGCAAAGATTCGGTAAAAAAGGAAAACCTTTTTTCCACGTGGTAGTAGCAGATTCTCGCTCTCCAAGAGATGGTAAATTTATTGAGCGTTTAGGTTCTTATAACCCAAATACCAATCCAGCTACCATTGAAATTAACTTCGAAAAAACTTTAGACTGGGTAAATAAAGGTGCACAACCTACAGATACCGCTCGTGCTATTCTTTCTTACAAAGGTGTTTTGTACAAAAAACACTTAGAAGGTGGTGTTAAAAAAGGCGCTTTAACTGCAGAGCAGGCAGACGCTAAATTTACACAATGGTTAGAAGCTAAAGGCGGTCAAATTGAAGGCAAAAAAGAAAGCTTAACTTCATCTAAAGAAGCGGCTAGAAAAGCTGCTTTAGCTGCTGAAGCTAAGAAAAATTCTGATCGTGCTGCTGCAATCGCTGCAAAAAATGCACCGGTAGAAGAAGTTGTTGAAGAGGAAGTTGTAGCTGAAGAAGCTACAGAAGAAACTCCAGCTGCTGAAGCATCAACTGAAGAAACAAAAGAAGAAGCATAACCCCAAAGGTTAGTTATTCAATAAATAGCGTTCTGATTAGTCGGAACGCTATTTTTTTTAATCCATAAATTATCCTAGGTAAATTACAAGATGAATAAAGAAGAGGCATTTTATATTGGCTACGTTACCAAAACCAAAGGGCTTAAAGGTGAAGTACAAGTGTATTTCGAATTTGAAGATTATGAATTGTTGGATCTTGATGTACTTTTTGCGGATATGAATGGTAAGATGGTGCCCTTTTTTGTAGGAACGCACAAACTTTATCCCAACCAAACCGGGCTCTTCTACTTTGATGATATCGACCATATCGATAAGGCCCAAGCCTTAGTTAAAAAGAAAATATATCTGCCATTAAGTAAGATGCCAGAACGTGAGGAGGAAGATTTTACCTATAATGATTTAAAGGGATTTACTGTAGTAGATGAGACCCATGGTGAATTGGGAGAAATTATTGCGGTTAACGAATATCCACAACAGTTTGTAGCTACTGTGCTTTTTAAAGAGAAAGAAATTTTATTTCCCTTGAATGAAGACTTGATCGTCGAAATTGATGATGAAGAAAAAATACTACGTGTTGATTTGCCTGAGGGGCTATTAGATCTTTATCTCAATTCTTAAGGGTATTCAAAACATTAAAGCAGGCTAAAAGGTTCAATAGGTATGAAAGTTCCAATTGTCCTATTGTTGCTTGTTGTAGTCTGTTTGGGCTGTAACAATCCTCAAGAAAAGAAAGAAGTAGCTCAAACAAGAGATACTGCAAAAACCAAGGTTCTGCAGCACACGGAAGTTTTATCTCAAAAAGACTCAATTTCTGGTGCAGGACGGGAGATCTTATCTTTCCTTAAATCTAATAATAGCGAGGGGCTAATCCGTTACTTTTCAGAAGATGGGGTATTCTTTTCTCCGTATGGCTTTATAGATACTGCAAAGTGCAAAAAACTTTCGGGACAAGACTTTTTGACTGCAATAAATAAAAACTGGATTTTGACTTGGGGAAGTTATGACGGGACAGGTGATCCAATCAAGCTCACTGTTGCAGCTTATCTAAAAAAGTTTGTGTACAATGCGGATTATGAAAATGCCGAAGCTGTAGCATACGATGAAGTAGTGAAACAGGGAAATTCACTGAACAACCTCAAAGAAGTATTTCCAAATGCTCTTTTTATCGATTACCACTTTAGTGGTTTTGATCCAAAAAATTCAGGAATGGATTGGACAAGTTTGCGTTTGGTCTTCAAAAAGGAGAACAATGACTATTTTTTAATAGCTATTATCCACGATCAATGGACCATTTGAGCTATACAAGGCTGCTTTGTAAAATAATTTAATCTTTTTGTAAATTATACTTGACATTGATGTCAATTTTGCTTTACATTTGTTCAAACAAACTTGATGCGCAATCATGTCAATTTATTATTGAACTTAAAAAGATTTAAAAATGAAAAGTAAATTTCTGTTTCCAGCTTGGTGTGCATGGCTTGGATACTTCATGGCGGTCCCAGGCTTTGTATTGGGCTATTTGAATATTATCAATAGATATGAAATTCCCGGTTTCGGGTTCAAAATGCGAGAAAAGACTACGATAATCCAATCAGCGTTTGAAAATTTCACTAATGAATTGGCGATATTTCTCGTGGTTATAGGCCTAATCCTGATCGCCTTCTCGAAAACGAAAAGGGAAGATGAATTGACTGCAAAAATTAGAATAAATTCTCTTTACTGGGGCGTAACGATCTATTATATCTTTTACATCTTAGGATTAACTTTCAGTGTAACCGTTGGAGAAATCCCATTTTTCGGTGATCATCTTGTAGAGTTAAACATCTTCACGCCCCTTTTGATATTCATTTCTAGATATTATTATTTGACTTATTTTAGTAAAGAGCGTTATCTGATTGGCGAATCTAAGTTTCTTCCAAATAAGCCTTACAGAAGCGTAGGAAAGATAGTTTCATTAATTAGCATTATCATAATGGTTATTGGCGTTGCGAACAAAAATAATGAGCTATTGGATTCGCTAGTATCTTTCTCCTATTTGGGCTTAATAATTGGATTAATGCTCTGGGCATTTTCTCAGCAAAAGATTAATGATGAGATGGTGATGCAGCAAAGGTTGGAAAGCCTGCAGCTCGCTGTGTATTTCAATTATGGCATTCTTTTATTAGCTACCCTACTTATATATTCTATAGATTACCTGTTCGTTTTGATGTTTGCACAGGTTTCGTTGCTGTTGTTCTTTATCATAAGAATGGAGTTTGTAAGCTATAAAAATAACAAAGTAATAAGTCAATTTGAAGGAGAACTAAGTCATGAAAAATAACCTCAGGGTACAGCGTGCCATTAAAAATATTACCCAAGCAGAATTAGCAGATCTGATCCAGGTTTCTCGACAAACCATAAATACGATCGAGTCGGGCAAATACGTGCCTTCTACCGTATTAGCTTTAAAGATGGCGAAAGTTTTCAATGTTCCGGTAGAAGAAATATTTGAACTAGAGGAAGGAGATTAATACGATGAAAAACATATTAATTATTGCATGCTGCTTGTTAATTACAAGTATGTGTTTTGTTCAAAACTATGAACTTAAAGGAAATGTAATTGGTTTAAAATCTGATAGCCTGCTCATTTTAAAAGTTAAGGGCAGTGTGTTTGAAGGGGCAAAAGTAAAAGTGGTTAAGGGGGTTTTTAATTATAAAGACAAGATTGGAGAACCTTATTTTGTTCAATTATTTAAGCTTAAGCACACAGGTGAAACCGATGGCAAACTAGCTGAGTTTATGGTAGAGCCAGGGATGATTACAATTGAGGGTAAAACAGACTCGTTTGAAGATATTAGGATCAAAGGTTCTAAATCTGATCTGGTTTTGAAAAGTTATCTTAAGGATGATCAAAGGATTGTTGCTAAATGGGAGCAGCTAAAGATTGATTATGATAAATATACTTCTCAAAATGATACCTTGAATAAGAAAAAAATAGGCTTGCAGTTAAATGAAATCCTATTTAAGGAAAGGATCCCTTTGTTAAAAAGATATGTGAAGGCAAATTACAACAACATGATAGGGGCTTTGTTACCGAATTTCTGCACTTTAAAAGCGTTGTTAAAGCCAGAAGATTATCTGGAGATGTATAACGTGTTAACTAGTGAAATAAAAACTAGTGGTTATGCGAAAAGTACGCTGGTCCGTTCAAAATCTTAGCGCCATACCTATAAGGTTTATAAACCTTATAGGTATATTTGCTGCATGCGTTTTGATATCATATCCGTTTTACCAGATCTACTGGAAAGTCCTTTTGCTCATTCTATTTTGCAGCGTGCTCAGAAAAAGGGAATAGCTGAAATCGTTGTGCATAATTTAAGAGATTATGCGACCAACAAACAGAAAAGCGTAGACGATTATCCCTATGGTGGCGGAAGCGGTATGGTGATGTCTATCCCGCCTTTTGCGGCCTGTATAGAAAAACTGCAACAAGAGCGTAATTATGACGAAATCATTTTTATGAGCCCTGATGGAGAAACCTTAAATCAGGAAATTGCAAATCAATTGTCCATTCAAAAGAACATCATCATTTTATGTGGCCATTACAAAGGGATTGATCAGCGGATCCGGGATCTCTATGTTACGAGAGAAATCTCAATTGGCGATTATGTGCTATCTGGAGGGGAGCTACCGGCTGCGGTGCTCGTAGATGCGGTTATAAGATTAATTCCTGGAGTGCTAAATGATGAAACTTCTGCATTGTCAGATAGTTTTCAGGATGGGCTACTGGATGCCCCTGTTTACACGCGTCCAGCTGACTGGAGAGGACATAAAGTTCCCGAGGTGTTACTAAGTGGTCACGAGGCTAAAATAAACGAATGGAGGCACGATGAGGCTGTTAAACGAACCCAGCTTAGAAGACCAGATCTTCTCGAATAAACTGGCGAATTTGATAATTAGCCGATTAGCTAATGAAGCATAGTTTGGATGTGGAAAAACTATTAATTGTTAGAAAATAAATTTATTTTGAATTCCACTTTTATTTTTAAAATAAAATTCCTAATATTGCAGTCCGATTTTAAACAACAAAAAATCGGCTTAATAGCTTAAAATCATGGATTTAGTAAAATTTGTAGAAGAGCAGGTAATCGCGAAAAATGAGTTTCCTTCTTTCAAATCAGGAGATACAGTGAGTGTTCACTATAAAATTCGCGAAGGTAATAAAGAACGTATTCAAATTTACCAAGGTGTTGTTATCCAACGTAACAGTGCGGGTGCAAACGAAACGTTTACTGTTCGTAAAATGAGTAATGGAGTTGGAGTAGAGCGTATCTTCCCAATTAACTCTCCAAATATTGACAAAGTAGAAGTTAACAGTCATGGTAAAGTTCGTAGAGCTAAATTGTTCTATTTACGTGAATTAACTGGTAAAGCTGCTCGTATTAAATCTCTAAGAAAATAATATTTTTCAATAAAAAGATATAACCTTCACGATTAACTTCGTGGAGGTTTTTTTGTTTATATCTTTGCGCCACCAAATAAAGATCGAAATGACAATCATAAATGCTGATCAAAGGACAAGTGCGATTATGATTTCATTATCGTGTAAAATAGATGAACAAGATGAAAACATTGCTAAAAAAATACGAAGAGAAACAGCCTGAGATTGTTTTTGAATGGAAAGATAAAGAATCAGAAGCTGAAGGCTGGGTAGTGATCAACTCCTTACGTGGTGGTGCTGCAGGCGGTGGGACCCGGATGCGTAAAGGATTAGATAAACGGGAGGTAGAATCTTTGGCCAAAACTATGGAGGTGAAATTCACTGTTTCTGGTCCACCAATTGGTGGTGCAAAATCTGGGATCAACTTTGATCCGGCAGATCCTCGAAAAAAGGAAGTTTTGGAGCGTTGGTACAAAGCAGTAATGCCATTGTTGAAAAGTTACTATGGAACAGGGGGTGACTTAAATATCGATGAAATTCATGAAGTTATCCCAATTACAGAAAGTTATGGCTTATGGCATCCTCAAGAAGGCGTAATTAACGGGCATTATCAGGCACGAGAAAACGAAAGGATCCATCAAATAGGTCAACTTCGTTATGGTGTTTCCAAAGTATTGGAAGATTTAGCTTATACACCAGATATCAAAAGGAAGTACAAAGTAGCAGATATGATTACTGGTTACGGTGTAGCTGAAGCCATTAGACATTATTATAATATCTGGGGGGGTGAGCTTTCTGGAAAGAAGGCCATCATTCAAGGATGGGGTAATGTTGCTGCGGCAGCAGGTTATTATCTTGCGCAAAAAGGAGTAAAAATAGTTGGGATCATTGACCGTGTAGGTGGATTGATTAACCCAGAAGGATTTTCTGAACAAGAAGTAACGGCTTTGTTTAACAATAGATTAAACAACACATTGGTCGCAGAAAATTTAATTCCTTTTGCAGAAGCAAGTGAAAAGATCTGGAATGTTGGGGCAGAAATTTTCGTGCCAGCGGCATCATCTAGGCTTGTTCAACAGGCAGAAGTGGATCAGTTGATCAAGGGTGGTTTAGAAGTGATCTCTTGTGGTGCAAATGTCCCTTTTGCTGATAAAGAAATTTTCTTTGGAAGTATCATGGAACATGCAGATAACCATGTAGCGGTTATTCCAGATTTTATAGCCAATTGTGGTATGGCAAGAGTGTTCGCCTATTTGATGCAGCGCAATGTAGAAATGAGCGATGATGCGATTTTTACCGATGCTTCGAATATTATTTATAATGCCCTTCAGGGGGTATATCATACTTCAGACACAAAAACAAACTTATCTAGTACAGCATTTGAAATCGCACTGAAACAATTGGTATAATGGACAATCAATTTTTTGAACAGATCATTTGGGGAAATACGGTAAAAGCATATGCCTTATTTGTAGGTATAATTTTATTAGGCTTGTTATTTAAAAGGTTTGTATCTAGATTTTTAAGCCAACTTTTATTTAAGCTGTTCAGGAGATTTGCTGAGGAGGTAAAAATGGAAACATTTATCTCGCTCCTTTTAAAGCCATTTGAATTTTTTATAACGCTTACTTCCTTATATCTGGCCATTAATCAATTGAGACATCCGTTGGAAGTGGCGATTTTTCATTATCATAAATTAGAGGGAAAAGTAAAGGTGCTTCACGAATTTACGCTAGGTGAATTCTTGGATAAAGCATTTTTATTTCTAATCATCCTATCTTTTTTCTGGATTATTTTGAGGATAGTTGACTTTGTGGCTCATGTATTTATGTACCGTGCCATCAAGTCAGAGAATAAAGCGGATGATCAACTGGTACCCTTTTTAAAGGAACTATTTAAGTTTATCATCTATTTTATCGGCTTTTTTGTATTACTAGGTTATGTTTTCGAAGTAAATGCGCTGAGTTTGATTACCGGATTAGGTATTGGAGGTATTGCCATCGCCTTAGCGGCAAAAGAGAGTTTGGAAAACCTGATCGGTTCATTTACCATATTTATTGATAAGCCCTTTACTGTTGGCGATTTGGTGAAAGTTGATGGGGTAGAGGGAACGATTGAAAAAGTTGGCTTTAGGAGCACTGTATTGCGGAGTACGGATAAAACAACAATCATTATCCCAAACAGAGCAATGATTGATGGCGTTTTAGAAAATTTGACTAGAAGGAATTACAGGAGAGTTAAATTCAATATTGGCATTACCTATGAAACCGATTCTGTGATGATCAAGAATATCATCAATGAGATCAATGATTTTCTAAGCCAAAACCCGCATACTACAGATAATTCTGTTACGTTTGACAGCTTTGCTGATTCGGCATTGAATATTCAGGTATTGTACTTAGTAGAAAATATAGAGTTCAATAATTACTTGAAAGTTAAGGAAGAGGTTAACTTTAAGATCATAGAAATTGTACAGAAACATGGTTCTGATTTTGCTTATCCTACCCAACGAACTGTGGTTGCCGATGGGCCTAAAAAGGAATCTTAATAGCAGCTCAAAAGGTTGTTGATAACTGGAGTAAGGCCCTAGCCTTATAAGAAGTAATGGCGACCGTTTTAAGATTGCTTCGTGCCTCGCAATGACAAAGCTTTTTAAATAAAAAGTTGCACGAACGGAAGCCTCTGGTTAGGCTATTAACTATGATCTATTACGTTATAATTCGGCTAAAACGGTAATTCCACCTTTCACTACCTGGCCTAGTACCAGGTTAACTTTTGTACCTACAGGTAAGAAGATATCTACTCTGGAACCAAATTTGATAAAGCCGAATTGTTCACCTTGTACTACTTGATCACCCTCTTTAACATACCAGACAATTCTACGTGCCAATGCGCCGGCAATTTGTCTAAATAGCACAGGTGTTCCATTGGAGTGTTCAACAACGGTGGTTGTGCGTTCGTTTTCGGTACTTGACTTTGGGTTCCAGGCCGCTAAATATTTACCAGGATGATATTTAAAAAACTTAACGATGCCTGAGATTGGATTTCTATTGATGTGCACATTAATAGGCGACATAAAGATCGAAACCTGTATACGTGTATCTTTAAAATATTCGCCTTCATTTGTTTGTTCAATTACTACAACTTTTCCATCTGCTGGGCAGATTACCAAATTATCGCCTGAAGTGAATTTTCTTGATGGGTTTCTAAAGAATTGAAGTACGATTAAAAAAAGAGCTAATGATAAGACATATACAGACCACCTAAGCCAAGCCAAATCGGCGAATTTATAGTCTACAAATGCATTAAGTACAAATATAACTAATATGGTGAGTGCAATTGTGGTATAGCCTTCTTTATGGATTGTCATGTATTTCTGTTTTAGTCAGCGCAAAATTCGGAAAAATTTGTCAGATTATTAACAATTCAATAGAATGATTTACTCATAACTAATGCTCAACCGTTGATTAATTGGCGACAGTTTCATAACGTGAGGATTGTTAATTAACGTTATAGCAACACGTTAAAGACATGCCATTTGTAGTGGCTGTTACGTTTTCTATTTCGAAAATCTGTATGATAACTCTGGTCTATTGAACACTCCCGAAGGGATGCCTTTGGCATAGCCATTGACTGCTATACGGCTCTATAAATATCTTTCAAATTTCTGCCTAAGCCATCATAATCCAATCCATAGCCGACAACGAATTCATTTGGAATTTCAAACCCAACATAATTGAGTTCAGCTATAGGTTCTTTTAGTGACTTAGGTTTTAATAATAGGCTGCAAACTGCAACAGAAGCAGGTTGTTGGGCATGAACTTTTTCTAATATGTATTTTAAGGTCAAACCTGTGTCCACAATATCTTCTACTAAGATTACATCTCTATCTTTTAAGTCGTTTGGTAAACCAAAGGTTTCTTGGATTTTCCCGCTGCTTTCTGTTCCATGATAAGAAGCGACACGAATAAAACCAACCTCACAAGAGATGTCAATTTCCTTCAACAGGTCGGCCATAAATAAAAAGCTACCGTTTAAAACGCCAATAAAAATAGGGCAACGGTTTTCATAATCAACGTTAAGCTGAATTCCGATTAACCTGGTTCTTTTACAAATCGAGTCGTTTTCCAGCAGGATTTCAAAGTCTTTATCGTGTATTTGAATTTTGTCCATATTAATTTACCCTTCGTTCTCCTTCTCTTTTCGTCGTTGTTCCCTTCGCTCTTGGCGCAATTGCTTCCTTGTTTTTACGGTGTCGGGTTTAGCTGAATTTTTATTGATCGTATCCTTTTTAGAGCCAAACAAACGATCAAATAGATTTTTTGGCTGGTCCTGCATTCCTCCAGGAGGAATTGTTTCATCATCAACGGCTTCTATTTTTGCAGAATCTATCACTATCGAATCTGGTAATAGGTACTGTCTCAGTCCTGCACGAAGGCGAACATTATAGAACCCATATCCACTCGTGTCAGCAGGGGTTAGGCCACGTCTGGCCATGGTGTTGCCAATGAAATTAAAATAATTGAACAGATATCCTTTTAAACTCCCGTCGCTCATGAATTTATAAAGGGCGACTTTTGGTTTGGGAACTATATTTGCCAAGAAAATACCTTCACCAATTGTTAACTCAGCGGGAGTTTTTCCGAAATAATGACGAGATGCCTCTCCAATTCCATATACATTTTGTCCCATCTCTATGATATTGAAGTAGACTTCTAGCATTCTTTCCTTACTGACCAAGTGGTTCTTTTCTATAAGCCAAACTATTAAAATTTCTTCAGCTTTACGAGCGATGGTCTTATTGCGGCTTAAGAAAATGTTTTTAACCAACTGCATAGATATAGTGCTTCCACCTCTTTTAAAGCGCTTTTCTTTAAAGTTAGTAGCAATGGAATTTCGAAAAGATTGTTCAACGAAACCTTTATGTCTAAAAAAAGAGGGATCCTCTGAAGTGAGCACCGCATTCTTAAAGTTTGGGGACATGTCTTCCAGCCTAGTGAAATTTGGATTAGAAGGGCCAATGGTGATATTTCTCATCGGTTTTCCATACTCATAGGGAGTATATACAAAGTCTGAATTTATTTTCTGCAGGTTGTTTTTACCCCATTTTACAATTTTAAAATTGGTAGGTGTTAAGGTAGAATTAAACTTTACGCTGTCTGGAATTGAGGTGTCGAGATAAAAATCAAGATTATATTTTAACTTTCCAGCGACTTGAATTCCTTCCAGCGACTCGAACAATCCTAATGGAAAGCAATCAAAAATTGCCTGTGCTTCCTGATCATCGGTATTGATTTTCATCTCATAAATTTTATTCGGCGAAAGGGTATACTTTAGATAAGGATGTATGGCTACTTTTTTCAAAAATATAGTTGATGTGCTATCTAAACATACAAAGTTTTTTCCGATCAACATGTCTGCATCAACTTTTGCATCGGGTACGATTACATCTGTTAATGAAATCCTTTCTTGATTGATCAATAAATTCTTGACAGACCATGAGCCTGAGATCTTATAATCGTCTCCGCTATAATCGGCCGCCTTCATAATGGTGGTTACGGTGTCAAAACTAATTTTTGTATGCAATTTGTTTTCCAGGTACTTTGGAAGCTCTACTTTTTTGCCTTCTGCAAAAAGTACTACATTTAATTTTTTGCTGCTGGGATTTAACTTTCCGTTAATGTGCCATACGGCAGCAGTATCATTTACAACAATATTCGACTTTAAATCTCCTCCTTCAATGGTTGCACTTGTTGTTAAAAACTTCAACGAGGCCGTATCATTGTCATTGAGCTGCATCATAAAATTATTGACTTTCATATCGTCAGGGATTTTATAAAAAACAGCGTCCATTAAGTTACTTGCCAAATCACTTAAATTAACTTTCTGGTTAGTGTTTGTACTATCTTTTTTCTTTCTTTTAAGGATGAAGTCTATGTTGGTAAGAGAATCTCTGATTACAACATTCAGCTTACCTTCATTAAGATTAATTTCCGAAAGTTTAACGTTCCCGAATAGTAAAGGGAACATTTTTACGCCAATTGTAACATCATTAATTGTTGATAAGGTATCACGATCTTTGGGAACAATGGCAATGTTTTTCATGTTTACAGTGCTCAATCCCGTGAATTTGGCGGTGCCAATTTGTAGTTTTAAGCCGAAGTCTTTATCCGCTTTTGCGATTGCTTTTGCGATTGCTTTTTTGAGTAAAGACTCTCTTTTACTGTAAGCAACAGCGCCCAAAGAAATAAAAAGAAGTAGGAAAACACCCAAAACCCAAGCGCCAATCTTTAGATATTTTTTGGGGATTTTAATTTTTGGTAGCTGCATAAACTAATTTAGAAGTATTTGTTAAACAAATGCTTAAGGACAAATGTTTATTTCGTGTTAAAATTACAACAAAAAGGGCAATAGAAAATCTTTTATGGCCATGTTTTGTTAATTTTGGGGAATGATAATTACCGAAGAGCAGGTTTTAGCCGCTTTGCGCCATGTTGAGGATCCAGATCTAAAAAAGGACTTGGTTACCTTAAATATGATCAAGGCTGTTAAAATAGAAGATAAAACTATTGGGTTTACTTTAGAGTTAACGACACCGGCATGTCCGATGAAGGAGATGTTAAAAAATGCCTGTACAAATGCCATTAAACATTTTGTTGCGGCAGATGCGATTATTAATATCAATATTACCTCTCGAGTTACCAAACCTTTAGATACGACTCAATTGAAAGCGATCAAAAATATAATTTTAGTTTCTTCTGGTAAAGGTGGGGTTGGAAAATCAACCGTTGCCAGCAATTTAGCGGTGACTTTGGCTGCTGATGGTGCTAAAGTTGGGCTAATAGATGCGGATATTTATGGGCCTTCAGTTCCGATCATGTTTGGTTTGGTTGGTGCTAAACCTAGTGCCAGAGAAACAGAAGATGGTAAAACTTTAATTCTGCCAATAGAAAAATATGGAATCAAGTTATTGTCTTTAGGCTTTTTTGCTGATCCTGATCAACCTGTGCCTTGGCGCGGGCCAATGGCATCAAATGCAATAAAACAATTGTTTAACGATGCAGACTGGGGAGAATTAGATTATCTTATTGTTGACCTCCCACCAGGGACTGGAGATATCCACATCACCATTAGCCAGAGTTTTCCGATAGCTGGAGCGGTAATTGTAACCACCCCTCAGCAAGTTGCATTGGCCGACACGAGAAAAGGATTGGCCATGTTCAGAATGCCTGGCATAAACATTCCTGTTTTGGGTGTAATAGAAAACATGTCTTATTTTACACCAGCAGAACTGCCAGAAAATAAATATTATATTTTTGGTAAGGATGGGGGAAAAGAATTGGCCAAACAATATGATGTTCCTTTTTTGGGTGAGATACCTTTAGTGCAGGGAATTACAGCTGCAGGAGATAATGGGGCACCAATTTCTGTGGATATAGAAGCCCCCCTTGCCATAGCATTTTCGGAAATCGCGGGAAAAATTGCCCAGCAGATTTCTATAAATAACGTGCAGACGGCAAATTGCTAAAAAATTACTATTTTTATACTTTAATAAAATAAAGATGAATTTAACAGAACAAGTTGAGCAAGCATTAGAAACCATTAGGCCATATTTAATAGCCGACGGGGGAAATGTTGCTATAGAAGAGATAACGCCAGAGTATGTTGTTAAATTAAAATTATTAGGTAACTGTGGAAGTTGTAAAATGAGTTTTATGACTATGAAGGCTGGAATTGAACAAGCAATCATGAAAGCAGTTCCTGAAATTACAGGTGTTGTAGCCGTAGATTTGGCAGAGCAAGACTAGTTTATTTTAACAAAATTTAACTAGTCAATAATGCATTTACAAGTATTTTTGTAAGATGAAGTATAGTTTAACGATCATATTGCTATTTTTTGTTGCCACTGTTTTCGCACAAGACGAAATCAAAGGCAACAAGCTAGTACAGTTCTCGGGAATAATTACCGATGCTGATAGCAATGCGGTTGTGCCCTATGTAACCATTACCAATTTAAGTTTTAAGGAACAGAAATATAATGCCAATTACCAAGGCTACTTTTCTTTTGTTGCCCACGCTGGAGATACAGTAGTATTTTCTGCTGTTGGTTTCACTAGCAAAACATTCGTTTTGCCAAAAGAAATCGCTGATCGTAAATATACGGCAATGATTAAATTGAAATCAGAAATTGTTTATTTACAAACGGTTCGAGTAAATCCGTGGGCAACCGTTGAGGAATTTACTAAAGATTTCCTATCTATGAAAGTTGCGGATGATGATATGGCAATTGCCAAAAGAAACTTGTCGCCAAAAAGTATTAAAGGAATGTCTATGACCTTATCTCCAGATGCACAGGAAATTGGAAACATGAACTATCGGAATAATTTCGACCGGATGATGAATGTAAATATGCGTCAAACTAATCCACTATTGAATCCTTTTGCCTGGGGTAAATTAATGCAGACGATTTTTAATGGGGATAAACTTCGCGAAAATCAATAGCTTATTGGTTTAATAGTTCATTAGGTTAAACCCACAAACTTTAAATTAACTAAGCCATTCTCGATTACTTATCTAAAAGTAAAATCTGTTAGCTAATGTAATTCAGCAATTTGACCATTAGTTAACTGTTAACTAACGTTTTTTTGTTTGTTTAGGATAACGCATTTTATAATCCGTTTGGATATTGCCTTTTGATATAGAGTCTAATTTTCCTCTAAGCAATTGTTTACGGAGCAAGCTTAACTTGTCGGTAAAAAGTTTTCCTTCTATATGGTCATATTCATGTTGGATTACACGAGCAGGAAAGCCGGTTACTTTTTCTTCATGAAGCTTCCAGTTTTCATCGTAATAACGGATTAGAATATTAGGTTTACGCATCACATCTTCCCTAACTTCTGGAATGCTTAAGCAGCCTTCGTTGAAAGCCCAAGGTTCGCCCGTTTCTTCTAAAATCTGCGCATTAATAAACACTTTTACGTAAGCCTCTTCCTCTTCATCACCTTTGGTATCAACAATAAATAGGCGGATTGGCAAACCAACTTGTGGCGCTGCTAAACCTACACCGCTTGCATTGTACATCGTCTCGAACATGTTCTTGATCAATTGCTGTAAATCAGGATATGTTTCGTCAATTGGTTCGCAAACTTTCTTTAAAACGGGATCGCCATAGGCTACGATAGCTAACTTCATAGTGCAAAAGTACGAAATGATAGGCCAATAGTCAATAGTTTACAGGTAATTGTAAAGATGGAAGGCGAAAGATGTATGATGGAAGGTGTATAATGGAAACAGAAATGAGATGGATTTTAATTTTCAGTAGGATAAAAAGTTAGGGAGCTTAAATTTCTCTCATCCAAAATTTCATTGGCAATATTTGCCATATCTTTTGTGCTTACTGCATTAATTTTATTGAAAACAGTAGTTAAATCATCAATTTTATTGTAGTCTATTAAACTTTTTGCCATAGAGATGATCAGGCCAATTCTATTTTCTTCGCCCAATGCAATCTGACCTATAAACTTGTTCTTTGCTTTTTGCAATTGTATTTCGGTAAGTGGATTGTCTTTTATTTTCTTAAACTCTTTTAAGATCAATTTTATGGCTTTGTCTACTTTTTCCTTGTCAGTGCCAAAATACAGCGCAAAAATCCCAGTATCGCTTAATGGACTATAATTGGACTCTATGGTATAGGCAATGCCATACTTTTCCCTAAGCTGTAAATTTAAAATAGAGCTCATGCCCGTTCCACCCAACATATTGTTAAGTAATAGTAGCCCAGTTTTATAAGGATGATGAAGTGAATATGCGATTGTGCCCATCATGGAATGTGCCTGCATAATCTGTTTGTTAACCACAATGTGTTGTGTTTGATTTTGAATTGGAGCTATTCTTTTTCTGGCAGAAAAGTTTGGTGCAACGCTTTCAAAATATTTGGAACCAACTTTAATTAATTTGTTAAAAGAATAGTTTCCGAGTACCGCGACTACAATTTCATCAGTTTTATAGTTGTCTTTTATAAACTTTAGTATATCTTTCTTAGTAATCGCATTTACAGTTTCCGGTGTTCCTAAAATATTTCTTCCAAAAGAATGGCCAGCAAAAAGTTGGTCTTCAAAATCGTCGTTGATCGCTTCTTCAGGTTGATCTAAATAAGAGGTAATTTCATCTAATATTACACCTTTTTCTTTTTCCATCTCATCTTCTGGAAAAACAGAATGAAAGACGATGTCATTGAAAAGATCTAGCGTTCTATCTAAGTATGGATTTAAAAAAGAGGCATGTATACAGGTATATTCTTTTGTTGTATAGGCGTTTAAGTCTGCTCCAATACTTTCTAATCTGGTTAAGATCTGATTGGTGGTTCTTTTTTCGGTTCGTTTAAAAATCAGGTGCTCTATAAAATGCGCCAATCCCATTTGATCGCCACTCTCATCTCTCGACCCACTGTTTACAATGATACAAGCATGAGAAATAGCCGATGCTGCGGGAACGTGCAACAGCCTAATGCCATTGTCTAAAGTATGAACGTGATATTCCATTGGGGGTCAAAGATAATGCTAATTGCCCAAAGTGAGGACTTGTATGCGTATGGCAATTGTAAATTGTTTAATAGTCCGGAAGTCGGGAATTCGGAAAGTCCGTTCCCCTCGGCAGGCGGCAGTGCTGTAAAGAGCCAATTCAGATGTGATAGTCTTACCAACCAAGCCATTGGCTATGGTCCATTAGCCATTAGCTTATTAATCTTTATTTATCACTAGATTACTTGCTTATTCCTTCTAATGTTAGTAAAAATGCATAATTCAGTGCAATGTCTTTTAGGTAGTCAAATCTTCCTGATGCACCGCCATGGCCAAACTCCATATTGGTTTTAAGTAAAAGTAAGTTGTGATCTGTTTTTGTGGCTCTAAGTTTTGCTACCCATTTAGCTGGTTCAAAATACTGCACCTGACTATCGTGCAGACCTGTAGTAACCAACATATTTGGGTAAGCTTTTTGCTCTACATTTTCGTAGGGAGAATAGCTTTTGATGTATTCATAAGCAGCTTTTTGTTTAGGATTTCCCCATTCATCGAATTCATTTGTGGTTAAGGGAATACTTTCATCGAGCATTGTATTTACAACATCAACAAAGGGAACATCGGCAATTATGCCATTCCATAGATCTGGAGCCATATTCACAATTGCGCCCATCAACAATCCACCAGCGCTTCCACCGTGTGCATATAAATGTGCTTTTGAAGTATATTTCTGAGCAATTAAATATTCGCCACAGGCAATGAAATCTGTAAATGTATTTTTCTTTTTCATCAGTTTCCCATCTTCATACCATTGTCTACCCAACTCTTGCCCTCCTCTAATGTTTGCGATGGCGAAAATGAAACCACGGTTTAATAGACTTAATGTTTGCGATGAAAAGCTTACGTCTGAATTTACTCCGTAAGAGCCATACCCATACAATAATAAGGGGGAAACGCCATTCTTTTGTAGTCCCTTTTTATAAACTAAGGCAATGGGAACCTTTGTACCATCTTTAGCTGTTGCGAAAAGTCGTTCGGTTACGTAATCGTCTGGATTGTAGCCGCCAACAACCTCATTTCGTTTCATTAACTTTTGAGTTTTATGTGTTAAGTCATAATCATAAATAGTTCTCGGAGTTGTTAATGAATTATAAGCATAACGCAAAACTTGAGTGTCATACTCTGGATTTGATCCTACATAAGCTGTATAAACAGGTTCATCAAACTTGATATAAAAATTGTCGCCGTCCTTTTTTAATACGTTTAACTCTGGCAGTCCATTTTTTCTTTCTGATAAAACGGTATAATCTTTAAACTCGTCTACACTTTCTAAAAGGACATCTGGTCTATTGCCGATTACTTCCTTCCAATTTTCTTTTGCAGTTTGATCAAGTGGACATTCCATCAATCTAAAGTTTTTTGCTTTCCAATTGGTGCGGATCAAGAATTTATCATCAACGGGCATTACCTCATACAAAACATCCTTGCTTCGTTTGTTGAAAACTTGAAAAGTCTTTTCAGGCTGATCTGCATTGATCATACTGTATTCTGAGGTCAATGTACCTTGTGACCCTATAAAAATATAACGGCTGTTTTTTGATTTATAAACGTAGATGTAATTGGTATTGTCTTTTTCTTCATAAACAACAACATCGGTTTTTGCATTGGTACCCAAAGTATGTCTTTTTATCTTTTCGCTTAATAAGGTGACAGGGTTTTTTGAGCAATAGAATAAGTTTTTATTATCGTTTGCCCAAACAGCTTCACCTTCAGTATTAGCAATGGCATCTTTATAGATTTCTCCCGTTTCCAGGTTTTTGACATATATAGTATACTGACGGCGTGAAACATTATCAACACTATAGGCCAATAGTTTATTGTCTGGACTAATGCTAAAACCAGTTGCGCTATAATAAGGGTGACCTTTGGCGAGCTCATCAATATCTAATAGAACTTCTTCTTTTGCACTTAGGGTTCCCTTTTTTCGGCAATATTTAAAATACTGTTGTCCTTCTTCTGTTCTGGTATAATAAAAATAACCGCTTTTAAATACAGGAACAGAATTATCCTTTTCTTTAATCCTTGCTTTCATTTCCTTGAACAGGTCTTCCTGTAGTTTTACCGTGCCTTTCATCATGGTATCTAGGTAAGCATTTTCAGCTTTTAGATAATCTACAACTTTTGTGCTATCAGGCCCCTTTTTAAAATAGTCGATCATCCAATAATAATTGTCTACAACGGTATCGTTATTTACAGTACGTTGATGGGGGACAATTGTTGCGATGGGTGCTTTAGCTGTTGGCCACTGATAGGCTGTTGTTTTTTCTTCGGGATTTTTGCAGGACATAATTATACTAAGTAGCAAGAAATAGGTTGAGAAGCGTTTCATAAAGATTTGATTAGTACACTGCAATTTATGAAACGTTATTGGCTATAACAATAGGTTTAAGTAGCCTGTCATTTTGACTTGTTATCTGTTTTGGAACAAGCATTGATAAGCCTTGATTATCAAATAATATTATCTATTAATTATGACAACAGAAAAAGGAAGTATTTCCATCCACACTGAAAACATTTTCCCAATCATCAAGAAATTCCTGTATTCGGACAATGAAATCTTTTTAAGGGAACTAGTTTCTAACGCAGTTGATGCGGTTCAAAAAATAAAACGATTGGCGGCACTTGGTCAATACAATGGCGAGGTGGGCGAGCCCTTGGTTGAAGTTAGCTTAGATGCTACGGCCAAAACGATTACGATTAGCGATAATGGTTTGGGGATGACTGCCGAAGAAATCAAAAAATATATCAATCAGGTTGCTTTCTCTGGTGCGAGCGAATTTGTTGAGAAGTTTAAAGATGCTAAAGACGCTAATGAAATCATAGGTAAATTCGGTTTAGGCTTCTATTCGGCATTTATGGTTGCAGATTTAGTAGAAATTCAAACTTTATCTTATCAGGAAGGTGCTACACCGGCAAAATGGACTTGTGATGGTAGTACAGAATTTGAAATCTCTGATGGTAGTAGAACAACTAGAGGAACAAGCATTGTTTTACATGTAAATGCTGAATCTGAGGAGTTTTTAAGCGAGCAAAAGTTGCAGGAAATCCTTGATAAGTATGCTAAATTTTTACCAGTTCCGATTAAATTTGGTACAAAAGAAGAACAAGTTGAGGATGGTGAAGATGAAGAAGGAAAGCCTAAATATAAATCAGTAACTACAGATAACATCGTAAATACTACAAATCCGATTTGGACCAAGGCACCTGCAGATTTGTCAGATGAAGACTATTTAAATTTCTACAAGCAATTATATCCATTCTCAGAAGATCCATTATTCTGGATCCATCTTAATGTTGATTATCCATTTAACCTAACAGGAGTTTTATACTTCCCGAAAGTTAAGGATGATTTTGATATGCAACGTAACAAGATCAAATTGTTTAGCCGTCAGGTATTTATTACAGACGAGGTGAAAGATATTGTACCTGAGTTTTTAATGTTGTTGCATGGTGTGATTGATTCTCCTGATATCCCTCTAAATGTTTCTAGAAGTTTCTTGCAAGCTGACAGTAATGTTAAAAAGATCAATAATTATATCACTAAAAAAGTAGCTGATAAGTTAGGCGAGCTCTATAACAAAGACCGCAAAGGTTACGAAGAAAAGTGGAGCAATATTGGTCTGTTCGTTAAATACGGGATGATCAGTGAAGAGAAGTTTTACGATAAGGCAAAAGATTTTGCTTTGTTAACCAATACCAAAGGTGAAAACTTCACATTCGAAGAGTATCAGGAAAAAGTAAAAGCAGAGCAAACGGACAAAAATGGTACGGTAGTTTATTTATATACTACAGACCCTGAAAAGCAAGATGGGTTTATCCAGTCGGCTGAGAAAAAAGGATATGATGTTTTGGTAATGAACTCGCCAATCGATGGTCACTTTGTGAGCAGTTTGGAGCAAAAACTTGAAAAAACACAATTGAAACGTGTTGATGCAAGTGTAGCAAATAAGCTGATTGAAAAAGATGAAGTAGCAGAATCGGTTTTAAGCGAAGAGCAATCAAATACCGTAAAAACCATTTTTGAAAAAGCAATTACAAAACCTGGTTATACTGTAGAAGTTGTTGGCTTAAGTCCTGATGATAGCCCCGTTACCATTACCATGGACGAATTTATGCGTCGCATGAAAGATATGGCTAAAATGGGTGGTGGAATGAGTTTTTATGGTAACATGCCAGATAGCTATAAAGTTGCAATTAATGGCAACCATAAATTGGTAAGCAAAATTTTAACTGCAAGTGAAGAAGACCAAAGTAAATTTGCTAAACAGGCGGTTGATTTGGCCTTATTATCACAAGGAATGCTAACGGGAGCAGAGCTAACCGCTTTTGTGAGCAGAAGTGTAGAATTAATTTAATAAAATCCGAAGGGATTTTTGATGATCGAGTAACCTCGTGGGTTTCAAACCTGCGAGGTTTTTTTTAAGAATTATATCATGAAAAGAAGATTTCAGTTCGTACCAGTTCTCATATTTATTATCCTGTTTCTTTTGTTAAGCTGGTATGCAATTGGAGGATTACAAACCGTAACCCAAGAACCAGCTGTTAGCATTGTTTTTTGGACAACGACCATAATCAGTTTAACGGCATTGTTTTTCGCTATACAAGGGATGCAGAGTAGAGGTATGGGAAGCTTTTTCAAAATCGCAACACATATCTTTTTAGTTCTTTTTGTAAGCGAGCTGCTATTTGTTGTTATTTTATTATTAGATGATGCATATCGGTTTTTGGCAGGAATAGTCCATTTAATTTTTCAGCATCAATTCTTAATTCCATCTCGAAACAACTACTGGATAGACTTTGGCATTGCAGTTTTCTTAATTTCAGTAATCCTGTTTATATACGGTATGCTGAAAGGGAAATATGCCTATCGGGTGATTAATCATACCTTATATTTTAAAGATTTGCCCAGTGCATTTGATGGATTTACTATTACACAGATTTCTGATGTGCATGCGGGAAGTTTCACCAATCCAACGGCCGTGCAAAAAGGGATTGATATGATCAATGCACAGCAGTCTGACCTGTTTGTTTTTACAGGAGATTTAGTTAACAATAAAGCAGAGGAAATTAAACCATGGATTAAACATTTTTCTCAAATTAAAGCACCTTTTGGGCAGTTCTCTGTTTTGGGAAACCATGATTATGGTGACTATGTAAAATGGGAAAATGAACTGATTAAAAAGGGGAATCTTGAGCAGCTTAAAAAATATCATGGCGAATTGGGTTTCCGATTATTATTGGATGAACATGTAGAGCTGTTTAAGGATGGGCAAAAAATTGTCCTTGCCGGAATTGAAAACTGGGGTTTAGGTTTTGGAGAGCGTGGCGATTTAGCAAAAGCTTTGCGTGATACAAGTATTAGTGATTTTAAGATTCTGCTTTCACATGATCCATCCCATTGGGAGGCACAAGTGAAAAATAATCCATCTCCTATTCATCTTTCTTTAGCGGGACATACACATGGAATGCAATTCGGCATTGAAGCATTTGGTATTAAATGGAGCCCTGTAAAGTTTAGGTATAAACACTGGGCAGGCATAAAAGAAGAAAATGGCAGGGTCTTAAATGTGAATAGAGGGTTTGGATTTATTGGTTTTTCAGGCAGGGTTGGAATTTGGCCAGAAATTACAGTAATTACCTTAAAAAAGTCATAATTTTTCTAATGTTTAAATTTTGTAGCGTTTGTTTTAAAGTGAGCGTATAGTAGATAGTGTTAATGGCCATTGACCTATTTTTTGTATAACTAAAATTTAAACATGAAAATCTCAAACACTTATAAGGCAATTATTGCCTCAATTATATTATCTGCAAGTTTAATGTCTTGCATGAAAAATCAAGATTATACCCCTATAGAAATTGCTGGTCTGAGTGTTGTTCATGCGTCTCCAACTACAGAACAACTAAATGTTTACGCAGATAACAATTTAACTACTGCAGGTGAGTTTTCTTTTGGAACAAAATTGGATTATGTGAACGCCTATGCCGGGAGTAGGATCTTTACGGTTACTAAAAAAGGATCTACAACTGCATTGAATTCAGCTAGTTTTACATTGGATAAAGAGGTTGGATATTCTCTTTTTGTGATTGATAAATTGGAAAGTATTAAGCTTTTGGTTCTGAAGGATGATTTGGCCAAACCTACCACAGGTAAAGCAAAAATCAGGTTTGTAAACCTAAGCCCTGATGCAAGTGCTTTAAACTTAGCTATTGGTGGGCAAACGACAGATCTTTTCACGAATAAGATCTTCAAAGAATATACAACATTCAATGAGATTACTGCTGCGGATAAAGTTACCTTCAATGTCAAAAACAATGCAACTGGAGCAATAGAAGCTACTTTAGCAGACGTTAAAATTGAAGATGGAAAAATCTATACCATCTACGCTAAAGGACTTAAAGCAAATACAGACAACACCAAATTTGGCCTTGCTATTTTTACACACAAATAGTTTAACCGACAGTCAGCCATGTTTTCGGCTGACTGTTAAATTTCTTTAAAACCTCTAGTGGAATTCGTTTCGTTAAAAACTAAACATTAAGTTTGTTATTGTTAGTTTAAGCTTGATGCGATTCTTTAAGTCAACCCTCCTTTTAATCTTTGCATTTAGCTTCTTTTTTGTTAGTACGACTACAGCGCAAACCTCTCGTAAAGTCAATGGTACTATAGTTGATACAGCAGGTGTAGCAATTGCAGAGGCAAATATTCTACTAATTGCTGGTTCAGATACCTTAAAAAGAGTAAGTGACAAAGAGGGTAAATTTGAATTTCGTGGTATTAAAGGAGATAAAATCAATATCAGCGTAAGCATAGTAGGCTACCAAACTTATGTCGCTGATGTTACGATTTCAGATAAATCAACGACTTTGGCTGCTATTGCCTTAAAAACAAGTGGGACCTTCTTAAAAGAAGTGGTAATTAAAGGCAAGCCAAATCCTGTTCGGGTCATGAAAGATACCTTAGAGTTTGATGCTGCTGCCTATAATGTATTGGAAGATGACAGGGTGAGCGATCTGTTAAAGCAGCTACCTGGTGTGGAAGTCGATGAGAACGATAATGTAAAAACCATGGGCAAGGAAATGGTTAAGTTAAGGGTAAACGGCAAAGACTTTTTCACCAATAATGTACAAGAGTTTATCAGCAAATTACCAGCAAATATTGTCTCTAAGATACAGATTATTGAAGATTACGGTGATCAGGCCAATTTCACAGGCAATAAAACTGGCGAACCAGTAAAGATGCTCAACATTGTTACCAAACCTGGGATGAACAAAGGGTCATTTGGTAGCATCAGCTTTAATGGAGGAACAAATAATCAGGTAGGCTTAAATGCCAATGCAAATTTTTGGAATGATACACAGCAAGTGGGATTTAACTCCAATATTGCACAAGCGAATAATGGTGCGGGCCAAAGCAAAAATAAAAGTGCATCTGCTAATTATCGAGATACCTTTAAAAATAAGATCAGCAGTGGCGTCAATTATCAATTTTCCAACAACAATAACGACAATCGAAATATCTCGTTTATAGAAACGGTAAATACCTTAGGTACTATTTACAACAATACCGAAAATGTTGGTAACAGTAGAAATAATGCAAATAACCTCAATTGGGACTTACAAAAGACAGGCGATAAAAATTTTGTAACCTTATCATTTGGTGCCACATTTCAAAAAAATGATAATATAAGTAATTATACAGCAAAGCAGTCTGGAATTGTAAAACAAGATTTGAATAATGACAACAATTCTTCCGGTAGCTCTCCCAACATAAACATTATCGGATCATGGTCAAGACGCTTCGGGAAAAAAAGAAAGAGTTTATCCGTTAATCTATTTTTAACTACTTCTGATAGGCTAAGTGATCAGCGGATTAAGAGCAATACCTTGTACTATGATCCTACAACACTTATTTTGGCCAAAGACTCACTATTAGATCGTTTTGTAGATTCGAGAAATAAGAATATTTCCACCTCCTTAAGTGTAAACTATACCCACCCTTTAAAGCAACCCAAAGATACCTTAGCCAGCAGGAGTTTAGGACTTACCTATAGTTTTTCTTTCGGAAATTCGAACAATACTGTGCTAACCTATGTGAACAATTTTGATAATGAGCTGAACCTTGTAGACTCTCTAAGTAATTTATACCAGTCGCAAACTATTTCTCAAAATGCAAATTTAAATTATAGCTACAACAACAAAAAGTTAAGCTATAATATTGGAGCAAGCTTTAGGCCAACGTTACTAATTGGCAATTATGAAAACCTTCATCAAAAAATAAGGAATTCAGCCTTCAACTACGCACCAAACTTTAATTTTAACCGCTTCATTTCCAAAACAAAAACAATAGCTATCAGGTATTTGGGAAATAGTACAAGCCCAAGTTCAAGTCAGCTTCAACCGGTACGTAATACTCAAAATCTACAAAATGTAATTATCGGGAACCCAAATTTGAAGCCTTCGTTTGTACACAATTTGAGTATAAACTATAATTACGTTAACCAAAAAACTGGGAGTTCTTTTCAGACGGCGATAAATGGTTCGACTACACAAAACCAGATTGTGAGCAATGTTATTTTGCTTCGCGACACTTTGAACAGTTTAAAACAGGAAACAAGATTTGAGAATACAAATGGGAGCTACAATTTAAATGGCAATTATGTTGTGTCTTTGCCATTTGCAAAGAACAAATACACAGTTAATATTATGGGCAGTTTGGGATATAACAATACGGTTTCATTTACAGATAATGTTAAATACTTTAATAAGGGAATTCAGGCATCTCAAATGATTATTGCGGGTTTCAATACCAAAAAGTTCAGTGCCAATGCGAATGCAACGTATAATTTTAGCACAAACAATTTTTCTTTGATCAAAGGCAATACTAGAAATATTGAAACTTGGAATTTTACCGTTTCTAGTAGAGCAACGGTATTAAAAACGTATAAAGTAAGTGTGAATGCAACTAAAAGAATAAATTCTGGATATGTGCTGCAAAATGTAAATCCAACATTAATCGGTGCCGCTGTAAGTAAAGTATTTTTTAAGAGCAGGTCACTTTCATTTAATGCACAAGCCTATGATTTGTTGAACCAGGGAAATAATTTATCGCGTAATATTGTTGGTAATTCTGTAATAGATACGCAAAACAATCAAATCACAAGATTTTTTACCTTTGGGCTAAGTTATAATCTTCAGAAATTTGGAGGGAAGTAAGACTATTAAGTTAGCCACAGATTCTGTGTTGAATTGCAACTATTTTCATTTCGACGTGAGGAGAAATCTATCTATCATAACCATCTGTCTAGTTAGCCACAGATGCACAGATTTAGAGGTTTAAATTATTGCAGAACATTCCTTGGGATCTTTGTAATTTGCAATAGGGATAATTAAATCTTCTTTTATGATTAAAATTAAAAAGCAATTGACAAGAAAAAACATTTTTAACGGATTATGGATCGCCCTTTTGTTGGTGATTATTTTTATGCCTGCAGCAAAAGCCATGGTGATTCGTGGATTAATAGAAGTTGGACTGTTTAACCCAGCTATTAAACCTAACAATACAGCTGCTCCATCAGATTTAACCACAATCAAATTTAAGGATGCAAAAGGAAAGGTGATCAGCTTGGCCGATTTAAAAGGCAAAGTCATTTTCCTTAATTTTTGGGCAACCTGGTGTCCACCTTGTCTGGCAGAAATGCCTTCAATTAATAAATTTTATGAGCAGTTTAAGGAGGATGGAGATGTTGTTTTCATCATGGTTGATGCAGATGGTGATTTTTCAAAATCGCAGGCTTACATGGATCGGAAGAAGTATAAAATGCCTGTTTATGCCTTCGCAAGTGATTTGCCAGAAAAGATCTTTAAAGGGTCTTTGCCTACAACCGTAGTGTTTGATAAGAAAGGCAGAATTTCATTTCAGGGAGAAGGGGCCGCCAATTATGCGAGTTCGAAGTTTATTAATTTCATTAAACAGTTGAAGACGATAGATTAGTTGGTTCAATTGTTCATTAGGTTGGGCGTTTAAGCATGATCCCAATAGAACAATTGAGCTCAATAACCTGTTTAATAACTATCTTTGCAAATAGAAAAACAAACTCGTTTAAAACAATGCAACAACCGTTTGATATAGAGATTGGTGAAACCAATTATGCTATTTTTCCAGAAGGAAATGATACTTACGTGGTATATAAAGAAGGAAAAGAATATGCGCACATCCAAAAAGATGATGCTTCGCAATGGATTAAGTTCGATAAAGAAACCGCTATTCCAATATTTGAATACGATGAAGAAGTAAATCAAATTGGGCAATTAATTGAAGCCTATAAAGAAAAGCCCGAAGATGATGAAGACGAAGATGATGAAGGATAATTTGTTTAAAACATACACATGTTAGAGCCCTTTTATGTGAAGGTAAACAACATTCTTTATGAAGTTGTGCCTGAAGAAGACCGCACATTTACCATTTTTAAATGGGGCCAGGAATACATGCAGATTTTACGCAACAAAAACTTAAAATGGATGCGGATTGACTATAAAACTGATTTGCCAATTGTTGAAATCAATGATGAAGTTGAAGATTTGGGAATGGCGATTGAAGGGAAAACCCAGGCGTAATACATTGCTTAAAACTCAATCTGTCAGTCATATAAATATGAACAGCTCTTATGCGTAAATTCTTGCAAAAATTACTGGGCGGGTTTGTAATTAGGATGGCCAATAGATATAGTTCGAGGCCTAATGAGAAGAGAGTTCATGGATCATTGACAGCCCTTTTCAAAAGCATTATTGAAAAGCCAGGCAAGAAAGGCCTGTTAATCCAATTCAACGCTAGTGATAACTTCATTATTTTTTCTGATCAGCACAAGGGCGCTCGTAATTATGCCGATGACTTTACCACCAACGAGAAAAACTATCTTGCTGCGTTAACTCATTACAATTCAGCTAACTATCAACTGGTCTGTTTAGGTGATAGTGAAGAACTCTGGGAAAATACGCTTGATGCAGTTAAGCAACATAACAAGGCAACATTCGAATTGGAGAAGCTCTTTTTAAAGCGGAAAGCTTTTATTAAAATCTTTGGGAACCACGATCTATACTGGGGTAATGACCCATTGGCAGGTTTCCAACTTGAAAGCATATACGGTGAAAAGGTAAAAATCTATGAAGGTTTAATGTTGGAGACTTTGATTGAAGAAAAGCCTTTACAGATTTTTTTAACCCATGGTCACCAGGGAGATTTGCAGAGCGACGGTAACTGGTTTAGTAAGTGGTTTGTTTCTATGGTTTGGGCACCATTTCAGGCTTATTTACAAATTAATCCGAATACCCCTGCATTTAATAACCAATTAAAATCTGCCCATAATAAAATGATGTACGACTGGGCTGCGGCTCAAGAATCGGTACTTATTACCGGTCATACCCATCAGCCGGTTTTTAATTCGCTTACGCATTTGGAGCGAATTTTAATTAAGCTTGATGTGGCCAATAAAAGCGGAGACTTAACCGAACAGCAAAAACTTCGAGATCAGATGCTGAAGGAGAAAATCATTTATGGTGCTGAAATTCCAGAATTTACAGCAGTACAGCCAAATTATTTTAATAGTGGCTGTTGTTGTTTCAGTGATGGCGATATCACGGGCTTAGAAATCTCCGATAGAAAAATCAGGCTCATCAAGTGGCAGTATCAGAATGAGGTACCAACCAGAGTAGTGCTAGAAGAAACAGCACTCAAAGAATTGAGGAGAAAGGTTTAATAGTGAGGAGGGCTTTTATTTAGGCCTAATTTTCATCCTGCCCAGCTGTCCCTATCTAAACTTCTATAATGTATAGCTTCTGCTAAATGTGCTATCTCAATTTGCTCGCTATCTTCAAGATCGGCAATTGTTCTGGCAACTTTTAAAATACGATCGTATGCACGGGCAGATAATCCCAGTTTTTCCATGGCCTGTCTGATAAGTTCTTGACCTTGTTCATTGATGGCACAAATTTGCCTTACCATGTTGGGGCTCATCTGTGCATTAAAGTGCAACATTTCGTTATTGGCAAATCTTTGGTCCTGAACCATTCTTGCTTTCATTACTCTTGCTCTGATCATGCTGCTTTTTTCAGCTTCGGTAGCAGAGGCAAGTGCCCTAAAATTTACTGGTGTAACTTCAACATGTAAATCGATCCGGTCTAGTAATGGGCCAGAGATCTTGCTTAAATATTTTTGAACTACACCTGGGCCACAGAGGCATTCTTTTTCTGGGTGATTGAAGAAGCCACAGGGACACCGTTGCGTCGACAATTCTTCAAAGGCGGAAAACTATACCCAAGCCGTTGAAACGGGGATATCCGATAATTCTAAGCACCGTCGGCGAACACATCAGAAAGAAACGCATGGACATAGGCTTGCATCAGAGTGATGTCGGGCGGATGTTAAAGGTATCAAAGGACTGTGTCACCAATTGGGAAAACGGCAGGAATGAACCGCAGATAAAGCACTATCCGAGCATCATAACGTTTTTGGGATATAACCCCGTTGCGGTTGATGAAAGCACGTGGGCGGGCAAGATATTCGTCTACAGGTGCGAAAACGGATTGAGCCAAAAGAAGCTCGCGAAGATGCTAGGCGTTGACCCGACGACCGTGAAGGCGTGGGAACGCGGGAGGCGAAATTCGGACAGAACTATTATGCTGCGATCAACGGAACTTATGCAGTGAAACCATAACCGCTCCACAGGGGGCGGTTATTTTTTATTAATACAAGTACATCGCGTTATGACTTTACCGTGTTGACCAATGCCCATGAAGCTATTCTATCCTTTCAAAGTCCATTATTTCTCGATAGTGCATGTTGAATATCTGCACGATGTACTTGTCCTTCGTATCGCGCGACAGACGGTGCCTATTAATAAATATCTGAAATTGATCCTTCTCCCAAAAGAGAAAATCAAAGCTGTCAGAAAGGTATTCTTCTTTTGCCGTATTTTCGGGATATCCCCATTCAGTAGCGAGGTGCTCAAATGCACGAGGCGGTATTCTTAGTATAAGAAATGTGCAGAATTGTGATTTTTCATTCTGGAAAACGTACACACTGTCAACGTGCAAGCCGAAGAATGTGAACGCCGTTTTGTTATCAGCGAGAGACCAATTGAAGTTGAGCAGTAACAAGGGATGGTTGGAGCGTTGCTTTTCGCTTTTCGTCATTTTGACTGCGTGGAATTTCTCCGACAACAGCTTTTGTAAGGACATTGGGTCAAGCACCGTTGAACGTAATTCCATGGCATTCTTTTTTTCGTCCTGCGCAATCGCAGGACGAGGTAAGTATATAAATATCAGGAAAGATAGAAAATATTTCATTAACAATCGGTCGGGTCAGTCCAATGGCTTCGTTCTTCATCATTGAAAATAATGGCTGGGCTTCCAGAGCCATTTACGCCAGCGGTTCCTCTGTGTCCCAACATAAACAGATTAACTTGCTCCTTGAAATAGGCAATTATTGTGGCTTCAGACGGATAGGTGGGGCTGTTTCTGAACTCTAAGTATGTTAAGTTCCGCGCGTATTCCGTCGCTTCAGCGGCTATATTTGCGGCCTGTCCCGCTGAAACAGTAGTGGTGGTTCCGTCCGCATTGGTATAATACGTCGGAAGTCCGTACACTATGTGGTTGGCTTCCATTAGACGGACGATGGGGGTATTTCCGAGCGTGCTCCAGACCATCCGAAGGGCAACCTTATTGAGTCCTGCTTCTTGCCAATTTGCCGTGCTCGTTTTTTTGAAGGTAAAGCTTTCGCAGTCTGTATCCTTTTGGTTTTCCTCCTCGTCCTCCGAGGGATCGCTGCCATTGCCACCATCTCCGCCACCGCCAAGGTTTCCGTTAGGGTCGTCACAAGTCGTGAAGAGAAAGTTTTCAAAATAGCCGATGACATTTCCCCAGTAATCATAGGTTGTCTCAGTGTAATACCAGTCAATGCAGACAGGGTCGTCATCACCCGTATCCGCAAGCGCCATTCTGCCTTTGTTGGTTGGGCGCAGTTGCTGTTTCTTGTGATTGGCATCGGCCAGACAGGCGATTTCATAGCCTTTCTGCACCGTGCTTTCCGACGTTGTTTTGCTAAAATAGTCCTTGTTCGGATTATGCCCCATGAGCGATTTGTATCCCTTTGCTGACTTGGTGATAAACAGCATGAAACTCCCGTCCAGTGGTGAGCCGGTAGATAGTTTGATCGATACGGGAGCAGCAACCACTTGGCTTCCGTCACTGTTTGACACCACAAGTGCTTGTTCCCATTCTATGGTTTGAGCGATTTTTTTCGAAACACTGGCGTTTGATTTTAATGACAGAGTACTTTTGGAAGTGTTTTTAAGATACCACGCTTTGGCATGTTTAAGTGCGTACTCGGGACTGTCGGACTGCTCCTTCTTACACGAACAGCACAACGAGTAATACGAGTGCAAGCATTCGGGATAGGATGATTTTTTTCATTGCGTTAAAATTTAATTTTCGCAATATATTATTCACAGGGGAGTTTGTAAAAACTAATCGTCAATGGGTAAAATTCATACGTGAATAGCTCAATACCCACATCAATGCTCTCGGTTCCGAAGGGAATGCTATAGTTTTCGATGGGCAATGCTCGCCGTTAGCGAGCTGCTGAATGCCTCGCCAATGGGAAGCAGCAATCCATTTAACAACATGAGTTCCGTTCGGCCTATCCAGACAATATGATCGAGATTTACAATATACGATCTGTACACCCGAATGAATGTCGTAGAAGGAAGTTTTTCTAATATCTCTTTCATACTATACAGCCAAATTATTTTAATAGTGGCTGTTGTTGTTTCAGTGATGGCGATATCACGGGCTTAGAAATCTCCGATAGAAAAATCAGGCTCATCAAGTGGCAGTATCAGAATGAGGTACCAACCAGAGTAGTGCTAGAAGAAACAGCACTCAAAGAATTGAGGAGAAAGGTTTAATAGTGAGGAGGGCTTTTATTTAGGCCTAATTTTCATCCTGCCCAGCTGTCCCTATCTAAACTTCTATAATGTATAGCTTCTGCTAAATGTGCTATCTCAATTTGCTCGCTATCTTCAAGATCGGCAATTGTTCTGGCAACTTTTAAAATACGATCGTATGCACGGGCAGATAATCCCAATTTTTCCATGGCCTGTCTGATAAGTTCTTGACCTTGTTCATTGATTGTACAAATTTGCCTCACCATGTTGGGGCTCATCTGTGCATTAAAGTGCAACATTTCATTATTGGCAAATCTTTGGTCCTGAACCATTCTTGCTTTCATCACTCTTGCTCTGATCATGCTGCTTTTTTCAGCTTCGGTAGCAGAGGCAAGTGCTCTAAAATTTACGGGTGTAACTTCAACATGTAAATCGATCCGGTCTAGTAATGGACCGGAGATCTTGCTTAAATATTTTTGAACTACGCCTGGGCCACAGAGGCATTCTTTTTCTGGGTGATTGAAGAAGCCACAGGGACACGGATTCATAGATGCGATGAGCATAAAGCTGGATGGGTATTCTACTGAAAATCGCGCTCTGGAAATGGTTACCTTGCGGTCTTCCAGTGGCTGTCGCATCACCTCAAGTACAGCCCGCTTAAATTCAGGTAGCTCATCTAAAAAAAGAACACCATTATGTGCTAAAGAAATTTCGCCAGGTTGAGGGTTGATGCCTCCTCCAACAAGGGCTACATCAGAAATGGTATGGTGCGGAGATCTGAATGGCCGCTCGGTCATTAATGCATTCGCTACCGGAAGCTTGCCAGCAACGGAATAGATCTTGGTACTCTCTAATGCTTCCTGCAGATTTAGCTGTGGTAAAATAGTAGGAAGGCGTTTGGCCAACATTGTTTTACCAGCTCCTGGTGGGCCAATCAGAATCACATTGTGCCCGCCAGCTGCGGCGATTTCTAAAGCACGTTTGATGTTTTCCTGCCCTCTTACATCGGAAAAGTCCTGTTCATAATTATCCATCTGATGTAGGAACTCTTCTTGTGTATCAACGATAACAGGTTTGATGTCGGTTTTCCCGTTAAAGAAATCAATTACCTCTTGAAGTGTTTCCATACCGTAAACTGAAATCCCACTTACAATTGCAGCCTCCCTTGAATTTATTTTTGGTAAAATAAATCCCTGAAAGCCATCTTTGCTAGCTTGAACAGCGATGGGCAAAGCGCCCCTAATACTCTGTAAACCGCCGTCTAATGATAGTTCTCCCATGATGAAGTACTTTTCTACATCTGCCTCTTCTATTTGCCCTGAAGCCGCCAAAATTCCAATAGCAATGGGTAGGTCATAAGCAGAACCTTCTTTTCTAATATCTGCTGGCCCCAGATTGGCTACAATATTTTGCCTTGGCATATTGTATCCTGAAGATCGGATGGCACTTTCCACCCTGAACATGCTTTCCTTTACCGCACTATCTGGTAGGCCAACCACTAAATATTTTGTTCCACTTACAATACTAATCTCAATTGTAATGGTCAATGCATCAACACCGTAAACGGCACCTCCAAAAGTTTTTCCCAACATATTTTCAATGTAGACAAAGAGAAACATGCATGGAAATTTCTTGTGAAAATTGAAACTACGGGATGAAATAATTGCTTTTAGAAATAGAAATTTACTTGGTAGCTAAAATCAGGATTTGAATTCCTATTTAACAAAAAATCCCGATCAATTATGTCGGGATTTTCTTTGCTTTAGTGCTTTAGATTTTATGCTTATCTCTGCGGCATTTTAGGCATATTTCTCATCATCTTCGCTGCGGCTGCAGGATTAGAGAATTGTTTCATCACTTTTCTCATGTCTTCAAACTGTTTAATCAATTTGGTTACTTCTTCCACCTTGTTTCCAGAGCCTTTGGCAATACGTAATCTTCTGCTTTGTTGAATGCTATCTGGGTTTTCTTTTTCGAATGGTGTCATAGATTGAATAATGGCTTCAACATTCTTAAAAGCATCATCATCTATGTCAACGTTTTTCATCATTTTACCAACGCCAGGGATCATGCCCATCAGATCTTTCATGTTACCCATTTTTTTGATCTGTTGAATTTGATTATAAAAATCGTTGAAGTCGAATTTATTTTTACGGATTTTCTTTTGTAATTCGGCAGCTTCTTTCTCATCAAACTGTTGTTGTGCTCTTTCTACTAAAGAAACCACATCACCCATTCCTAAAATACGTGATGCCATCCTGTCTGGATAAAACACATCAAGTGCTTCCATTTTCTCGCCAGTACCAATAAACTTGATCGGCTTGTTTACAACAGATTTAATTGATAGAGCGGCACCACCACGTGTATCACCATCTAACTTGGTTAATACAACGCCGGTAAAATCTAAACGGTCATTGAAAACTTTTGCCGTATTTACCGCATCCTGACCAGTCATGGAGTCAACTACGAATAAAATTTCATGAGGTTTAGTTTGCGCCTTTACCTCAGCTATTTCATTCATCAAACTTTCGTCAATTGATAAACGACCAGCTGTATCTATAATAATTACATTGTTATGGTTCTTTTTACCTTCGGCAATTCCTTCCAATGCAATTGCAACAGGGTCTTTAGAAACGGTATTTGCATAAACCGGGACACCGATCTGCTCGCCTAAAATCTGCAACTGATCAACTGCCGCCGGACGATAGACGTCACCAGCAACCATGATTGGTTTTTTACCTTTGTTTTTTAAATGTAGTGCAAGCTTACCGGTAAATGTCGTTTTACCAGCACCGTTTAGTCCGGCAATTAATATGATTGTTGGATTTGTTTTTAGATCTAATTCTGTAACCTCGCCACCCATTAATGCAGCTAGTTCATCATTCATGACCTTGGTTAACAACTGCCCTGGCGAAACTGAGGTTAAAACATTTAACCCCAACGCTTTCTCTTTTACGTCATCTGTAAAAGATTTAGCCGTTTTATAATTTACATCGGCATCAAGTAAGGCCTTTCTGATTTCTTTCATGGTCTCTGCCACGTTGATTTCAGTAATACTTCCTTGTCCTTTTAAAACTTTAAATGCCCTGTCTAGCTTGTCCTGTAAATTCTCAAACATATTATTGTGTAATTGTAAAGAGACAAATGTACTGTTTTTCCCTTAAAAGTGGTAAAATTGGTTAATAGTTAACGGTTTATTGCTCAGAACTCCATGTTGAGACAAATGCCTAATCTGCCCGATTTAACTATTTATTTGAAAACTCTTGTGGTAGCCAGGTTTTGAAGGCCTTCACTTGCCCTTTCGCTTTTTCAGATACAGGCACTTTCCATATGTTAAAGAATTGTGTTAAATTGGTATTTGTGGCTGTACAGATATTCACAAACCATAAATCAATTTTATCTTGGTCTGGTTTATAAAATTCGGTTAACTTATCTAAGTGGTCTAAATTTCGGTACATTTTATTTACAGCGATAATAGGTTCCCAGCCAAAGTTTTCGATCAGTTGTATGTACATGCATAATGCGGTGAATGGATCATTTGACCATTTTTCGAAGCTGGGATCATTAGCCAAATAATCTGCTATCCTTTTTTGTACTACTGCTTTGCTAGAAATGTTTTCATGATTGTAAATCCCCTTTTTTAAAACCTTATCATAAACGTACATCGAATACAAATTGACAGTAACTTCACCAACGGCATCAAAATCTAAATATCTGAACTGGTGGCGATGTCCTATTTCGTGAAAATGCCCCCAAGATCCTCTGGTACGCATCACATTTTCATCCAACATCCATTCGCAGCTTTCATCGTCTGGTACCACAATCCTATTGTGTGAAGTAAACATGTAGCCATAAGCTACCTCTGCGTCTACAATAATCTTTTCAGGATGTGCCCTATCTCTAGAGATATTGGCAAGATCCGCATCTGCGTCCATTACCTCATCCCAAAACTTCATCAAGTTAACAGGGTTGTCCAAATTGCGGATCCGGTAAGAGGGAACAAATAATTCAATCTTGTCAGTGACTAATTCTGCCCAGGGCGCAGGATTTTTTCGTAGCTGATTACGCCATTCTTCCTCAGTAGTTTCATTTAACTTAAAACGCGGAGCTTTTATCGCACCATTAACGGTTAGCTCAATCATTTTTAACTTGCTGGTATCCGATACACTAATGAATAATAAACCTCCATATTTAGAAAATATTTCAGTGCTTTCGGTGTTAAGATTAAAGTTGCTGGTTAAATCTGCTCCATCTCTAACCAATGTTTCCATGTGCATTAAATTATCATGATGGATACCAATTTGCGCAATCAAATGTGCATTGATTAAATTTTTATCGATTATGATTTTAACTTTTTCTCCTGGCGGAATATAGAATCCTGTGCTGTGAGATCGAAAATTATCGTAACCCGGATTGCTATCCCATAAGCCCTGTGAATTTACTTTTACCTTAATGTTTATCTTTTCATTCACCCTAAGGGCTTCGGCAGGAACTGCACCAGGGAAAATCTTAGCACCAGCTGCAATTGGCAATACATCCTTATTCAACTTTGATTTTTTAGCTGCAAATTTTTGTTCAAAAATATATGCCCACTTTTGCTGATTGCTAGCAATAACGATCGGATTGCTTTTGGATGGAATTCGTATACTGTCCGAACATTTAAAAATTAATTTAATCTGTTCGAAAATCGGATGGTTAATCTCGTTTAAGTTGAAAATCAGGTCAATAGCAGGGTCAATAACATAAGCTTTCGCCATGTAATCAAGTTTCGTATAATCTGTTTGGATCAGGTAAGGAAACAAGGTCTTCGGATGAAGATAGGCCGGAAGATCTTTCAGTACTAATTTGTTGTTTTCTTTTGACGATACGAGCAAGGTAAAAGCATTAAATAGACCTGCCTTAATAAATAGTTCATTTATATTCAGAGGTATGGCTGTGCTAGTGCCCGTTGAATCTTTGTTACTGAATATTTCATGATACGGGGAGCCAAATATCAGTGTTCCACCTTGCTCTACAAATGCTGTTAACTGTTTAAGCTGAACAGAGTCTTTGACATCCTGACCTAAAAATAAGATTTCTATTTTTGGATCGATCTTGAAATTTTCAGTCCTTCTAAATTTATAGTTTTTGCCAAAAGTAAGCGTCAATCCTTGGTCTATTTTACCCAACAGACCAATTTGTGTTTTTCCCTTTTCATGCTTTTTGCCCCAAGTAATGGTATTTCTAATAAAAGAAGCTACATCAGGATCCTTTAACATTTGCTGATTAAAGTAAGCTGGTGAACCTAGAACCATGATTTTACCTTTTCCAAGTCTTGATGTGCTCATCATCGTGAATTTTAGGTGTGCATCTGGAAGGTCAAATGCGGCAATAATTTCAGGATCGTTATTAATAACATATATCGCCGATAATCTTACCTGCTCATCAGGGAGTGGAAGCTGTTTAATCCCGTTAAGTAAAACAGCTTTGTCATTTTCTTGGGCTTTGGTATTATTTAAGAAAATGATAAAAATAAATGCAATGGAGATGAAAAATATTTTCCGCATGATAAAGACTTTAACTCTAATGTATTTTAAAGTATCCATACCGTAAAATAATCCTTAGGTTTTAACATATAATTAACTGCTTAGTCTCGGTACTTTTAAATCATCCCATTTGTAAAGCCCCAATAAGAAAAGATGATTGCCATTGAACATTTTGTGATTTAGATCAGTAGTGAGTTTTATTCTCCTGTATATTGGCGTTTTATGTTTATGTAATATTCATTAACGAGAACTCAAGTATTAATCATTCTATAATTGTAACCAAAAAGTTACCTATTTACTAATCGATTAGTTTTGTTATTAATTAATTAGTACTACCTTAGTAATATAATTTTATAGTGATGATTAAACTGGCAAAAAGAGAAGAGCAAATTATGCAGGCATTTTGGGATGTTGAAAAGGCGTTTATCAGAGATATTATTCCTTTGCTTCCAGACCCAAAACCACATTATAACAGCGTAGCCACCATGGTGAAGATTTTAGAAGAAAAAGGGTTTTTAGGACATGAAGTAGTAGGCAACATGTTTTGTTATTTTCCGCTAATTAGTAGAGAAGAATACCAGAAACATGCACTAAAAGATGTGGTGAGCCAATACTTTGATAATTCTTACCCACGTATGCTGGCCTTTTTTGCTAAAGAACAAAACCTCTCTGACGAAGAATTAAATGAAATAGTTAACCTTATTAAAACTAAAAAGTTATGATTTTTTATGCCTTAAGTGTAGCCGTTATCCTAACTGGATGTTTCGTTTTCTATAAAATCTTACTTCAGAAAGAAACCTTTTTCCCACTAAACAGATTTGTACTGATTGCCTGTCTGGTATTGTCTTTTAGCCTGCCATTTGTTCCCGTTCCTGAGCAATGGTCATTCCGCAAAGTTGCTGCTGAGCCAATAACAATGGATTGGTTCAATAATGCAAAACCAACCGTCCAGCAATCAGAAATAACACAACCTACAGTGCAATCTACTCCAGTTGAAAAGGAGAGTTTTTTCAAGGATATTTCTATACTTAAGGTCATCTTGTGGGCTTACTGGCTAGGCGTAATTGTTTTTGGAATTAATTTTTTGGTACAGCTTTTTATCCTATTGTACAGAGTTTATTCCAGACCATTTATACAGGATGGTAGATTTAGGATTGTAGAAATTGCCGGAGACCAGGCGCCTTGTTCTTTTGCCAACAATATTTTTATCAATCCAGAAAAATATGATTGGGATACCTATTCTCAAATCATTCTACACGAAAAAATTCACATACAGCAAGGGCATAGCTATGACATTATTTTTGCCGAACTGGCATTGGTTTTTCAATGGTTTAACCCATTCGCATGGCTTTATCGCAAAGCCATGGAAGATAATCTCGAGTTCCTAACCGATAATGAATTGCTGCAGCATTCAGATATCGAACCCAAAAGCTATCAAATGAGTTTGGTAAAAGTTTCGGCCCCAAACTTTCCCGCTAGCTTAACCACAAATTACAATCAATCCATTCTTAAAAAAAGATTAATTATGATGAACGCAAAAAAATCTAGTATCAACTCTACATGGAAATATTTATGTATTGTTCCCTTAATGCTTGTTTTAGTGGCTTTCCTTAACGAGCCAATCGCTTTCGGAAAAAACTCAAATACAAGTGCAAAAAATAGCAGCAAATTCTTATCAATGTCGAACAAGGGAACTTGGTTTGCGACGATAAAGAAAGACAAAGTCAGTATTCGTTTTGAAGACGAGGAAAATGACAAGAGTAAAAACAACAATGATTTCGATTTATCCGAATTTAAGGATCTGCCCAGAGATGCAAAAGGTAATTTTACGCTAACTCGTGAAGCCGGCACCATACTTTTTACCGGTAAATTTGAAGGCAATGCAGGTATGGGAAGTTATAACTTCGAGGCCAATGAAAGCTTTATGAAATTTCTTGATCAGGAAGGTGTTGATGCTGACCGCAATAAAGATGCTATGGTGTTTTTCTTGGTAAACCTAAAAAAGGATTATGTCAAAATGTTAAAAGCTGAAGGTTATGCACAATTGTCTAAAAACGATTTAATTCCACTTGCTGCACTTAAGGTTACGCCTGAATATATCGCTTCGCTTAAAAAAGCAGGGATAAAAGAGTTAAGCTTACAAGATCTCATTCCGCTAAAAGCTTTGAACGTTGACGCAGCGTATGTAGCAGATATTAAAAAGTCAGGCTATCAGAGCCTAACAGCGCAGAAGTTAATTACACTGAAGGCTCAGGGCATAGATGGTGAATTTATCAAAAACGCCAAAAATGCGAACGGAAACAAAAAAACAACATACGAAGAAAATGAGGTAATCTCTAATGTAAAAAGCAATAAAACAGAGCGCAAGACTAATGACGAATCAGATGAAGATGCTGCCTTTGGAATGTTAATGGCTAAAAAAGCACTCAATGTAAGTGCAAGTTATACCAAAAGCTTTGCCTCAACCAAGTTGAAAATTTCTGATGATGAATTGGTCGCCTTTAAAGCGCTGGGCATTACAGCCGAATATGTTAAAAGTTTTGAAGCCATTGGGTTAACAAATTTAAGTGCAGAAAGTTATTGCGGAATGAAAGCGCTTGGCCTTACAGCTGATGAGTATAACGAGTATAAAAAGCTAGGCTTTAATAAACTTTCCATGGAAGATGTAGTAGGTGCAAAAGCTACAGGTACAACCCCAACATTTATCAGTGCAATGAAAAAGAAGGGTCATAACTATGCTTCTTTAGATAAATACGTTTCCATGAAAGTAGTCGCTATCAGCGAAGACTAAAGCTCAACAAACAAACTTATTAGTGATCTCAACTGGTAATACCAAGAGGAAAGGTTAGGTTCTTTTGGTATCGCCAAGGGATTGTTATGTCTGCTAAATCCAAAAAAATAGCTAATTATTTTTCAAGGCATGCAACATTTCCGATTGGTCGCATGTCTAATCTCCAACACAAACACACAAATGAAACTATTTATAACATCTCTTCTGCTTGTATTATGCATTACCAACAGTTTTGCCCAAAGTGCACCGATCAAGAAGAAATTATCTGCTAAAAGAACAAGTGAAAGCCCTAAAATAGATGGTTTCTTGGATGATGCAGTATGGAGTACAGCCCCAATTGCAACTGATTTTATCGAGTTGAGACCTGTTCCTGGGCGTATCGAGACCAAAGATGGCCGTACTGAAATTAAAGTTTTATATGATGATTACGCAATTTATATAGCTGCTAGGATGTATGATAAACCTGATAGCATTGTACATGAATTAGTGTCAAGGGATCAAATTGGAAATGCTGATTTTATTGGGGTCGTTTTTGATACCTTTTTGGATGGTGTAAATGGATATGGCTTTTATGTTACCGCTGCCGGGGTTCAGTTTGATGCAAAATATTCCTTAATCGGAGGAGAAGATCCCACATGGAATGCAGTTTGGGAAAGCCATGTTACAATAGATGATAAAGGATGGACAGCAGAAATGAAGATCCCCTATTCAGCATTGCGTTTCTCAAGCAAAGAACTGCAGAATTGGGGCTTAAATTTCACTAGAAAAAGAACAGGGACCAATAGACAAACATTTTGGAACTATGTGGATCCAAAAATTAGTGGTTTCGTTAATCAAAGCGGGATTTTAGAAGGTTTGAAAAGCATAAAAGCACCTTTAAGACTTTCATTCTCTCCCTATGTTTCAACAATAGTTAGCAATTATCCATACAATACGCCAGGCGTTAAAAATACTCAGGCTACAATTAATGGAGGAATGGACGTGAAATACGGTATCAATCAAAGCTTTACCCTGGATATGACTTTAATCCCCGATTTCGGGCAGGTACAGAGTGATTACCGTGTTTTAAATTTAACACCGTTCGAAGTGAAATTTAATGAGAATAGACAGTTCTTTACCGAAGGAACAGAACTTTTTAATAAAGGAGACTTGTTCTACTCCAAAAGAATTGGCTCAATCCCATCTTATTTTGACTACAGTAAATTAAAATCATCCGATAAGGTAATCAAGAACCCCCAAGAAGGAAAGGTGCTTAATGCAACAAAAATATCTGGTCGTACGGCCAATGGATTAGGAATTGGTGTATTTAACGCCATTACCAATAAAATGTATACGGAAGTAGAAGATGCGAATGGCAATAGAAGCAAATTCGAAAGTCAGCCATTAACCAATTACAATATTTTTGTGTTAGATCAATCACTTAAGAATAATAGTTCTGTAAGTGTAATCAATACCAATGTACTGAGGCAGGGAAGTGCTTATGATGCCAATGTAAGTGCAGCGATGTTTAACATCAACGATAAGAAAAATGCTTATTTTGTTAGTGGCGCAGGTAAAATGAGCTATGTGACGGAGAACCCTGAAAAGAATAATCGTCAAGGTTATAGTTATGAATTCGAAACTGGTAAAAAAAGCGGATCATTTACTTTTAACTATTCACAAGAGTTTTCTGACAATCGTTTCGATCCTTCAGATATGGGGTTTTATACCAACAATAATTTCTTTGACCAAGGATTGAATTTAGGCTATAATGTTTATAAACCAGGAAAGTGGTATAACCAGATCCAGGCTTGGACAGAAGTTGAATACTCGAGAAGATTTAAACCAAGCGATTATCAAAGTTTAGGTATTTACCCTGGGGTCTATGTTCAGTTTAAGAACCAATGGTCGGCAGAACTTAATGGAAATTGGGTTGCAGAAGGCAATGACTTTTACGAATCAAGAAATGGTCAGGTTTTTAAAGCCCCTGCAAGCCAACGTTTGGCGATCTATATCAATCCAAATAGAGCAAAAGCCTATAACTTTGGAGGTAACATCGTCCGTGTTAAAAAAGCAATGTTTAATGGAGAAACTTATAACTTTTACCTTTTCCAAAACTTTAGGGTAAGTGATAAATTGGCATTTGGCCTTGATTTAAACTTTGCACCAAGCTATAATGCCGTGAACTGGGTTGGTTTTAATGGTGCTCAGTCCGTTTTCTCGCGTTATGATCGTAATACCGTTGAAAATACAATGGATGCCAAGTATAGTTTCACCAATAGGATGGGCATACAGTTAGGCGTTAGACATTATTGGTCTGACCGTAGGAATAAAGATTTCTATGCCCTAAACAGTGATGGAACTTTATCACCATATACTGGCGGAGCTTTACAAAACGTGGATAGAAATTATAACGTATTTAACATAGATCTATCCTATGTTTGGCAGTTTACACCAGGAAGTGAACTTAACATTACCTATAAAAATGCTGCAGAAAGCAACGAGCAATTTTTAACAAAAAGATACAGCCGTAATTTTGATAAAGTATTATCTGGTCCGCAGAACAATAGCTTATCTGTTAAAGTATTATACTATATCGACTACCTTGATCTGGTAAAAAAGAAAAAGAGTTAGGTTTAGCTTTTTCAGCTACAATAACATTTAGTTAGCAAGTTCATAGTTTTTCCGCTTTGGAACCGCTATGGTAATACCAAATCATTTACAGATGGTTTGGTATTATATTTTGTCCTTCCAATTTTTTTGTCCTTCCCGACGAAGAGCCTGTCTCGAGCATTCCTATCGTGTGGACACATTTCTTAATAGACTGCCACTGCTCATTGCAATGTTTTACTCTGTTTGAAGACTGGCTAGGGTTTATCTAAAAGCTACTTATAGCCGCATGTTTTGTCACTTTTACTCACTTGTTGTTTATATTTTAGCGGTGTTCATGCTAATAGGACAGCTATTTGGGCCGTTCTCCTTGGAATACCTAGCCGCTATTAGCAGTCGACACCTTTATAGGTTTTAACTGATGTTCGTTGGTTCAGTAGTTTCATTTGTTCAATGGTTATACTTTTTTGGAGCTGGATAGTTGTTGGGGGCTTTGGAAGGATTTGAACTTTTGAACGGGGGTGGTTGTGTATTAGAGGAGGCTTCGAGCTGTAGTGTAGGTCCAGTATAGACCCAGTGTAGACCCAGTCTTTATTGGTTCATTGGTTCGCTGGTTCAATTGTCTGTCCTATACTTGAATAAGTTTTAATGTTTAATGTTGGAAGGTTGAAAAGTTTGTGGCTTATATTGTTGAGCCATTATAAAGATGTGCCCACACGATAGAAGCATTCGGGACCTGTTCCGCACGTTCGGAAAGAATCTACTAAGTAGATATTGCCATTATCTATGAAAGCCTTATAACCATCTTGTCCATTGATAATTAGCTATTGACCATTGACTCAAGAAATGCCTTTTACCCAAGCTTCTTATCTTGGAAAAGCAAAGATCAGTCCTAGTGCCAGCGTCTGGCTTCCCTGTATCTTTAGATCCGTATCCCTGTCGTAAATGCCAACCCCGGTAATTGATACATTGATATAACGATTAACTTTTGCAGCAATATTCACATCCAATCTATGGTCTATATGGCCAAAGTTATCGTAGGGAATAAACATGTTATATCTTGTTTTCAACATGATATTTTGAAAGATCTCTTTTTCGTAACTAGATACAACTTGAAAAGCGAGCTCATTTCTAAACCTTTTTCCCGGTTCCACCCCGAAATTTTTCGAGTTTGTTCTGTATAATGCCGTATCCAATACAAATGTCTGACGGGCAGTTCCCGTACCAATCCTGGTAGAAAAAAATTTGTTGGGCTTATACTCAAAACCGATCGACTCTGTTAAATAACCAGGTGACATGAATTTAGAGAGTAAGTTCTCTTTTTCATTTCCCTGCGCATCTCTACTATATGAAAAACCTTTATCAAATTGAGATTCGAAATTCATTGATCCGAAGAAATACCAATTTTTAGAAAGTTGTACTGCGGCTTTGTTATCCCAATAAATCCGATCTGTAGTTTTCTTTTGAAGCTGACTTTTGTTCTTTACTTTACCATATTGCAAAATTACCTCACTCACATAACTATAACTTTCTTTGCTGTACTCCGCTTTATAGTTGATCAATCCGCCAATGGCCAAAGAGTTTACACCACCACCATTCCAGTTGTCGCTAAATGCAGCTTGGTTTATGTTAATGCCTACCGAAGTTCTAGTTTTCCAGTAATTAACTTTTGCATTTACCAAAGCTGGTGCAAGTGTTACCGGTTGAAATTGAATTGTACCCATACGTGATGGAAGAGGACTTCTCTTTAATCGGATATCCAAATCTTTGGTTGAAATAGGAATGGTGTCTATTTCTTGAGCACAGACATAAAAGGGAAGAGCTATTACAATTAGAAAAGCGAGCAGTAAATTCTTCATTATTACAAAGAAAAAGAAAAAATCGTGGTAATAAAAGTTTTAGATAAAGATTAAGCTAGCGGCTGCTTATTTATCATGCCAATCCATGCCATAAATCTTCGCTTTTTTAAGTAGTCCAAATCTTTTTCAGCGTTGAAAGCCTCGCGCTCAAATAAAATGTTGAAATAAGCTTGATAGTGATTTTTATAACGTAAAAGATTGATCAGGTAATTGACAAGATAGAGGAAATAAAAAGGTAAGATGAGCAACTCTAACTGCTGTTGGAGATGAATTTTCTCATGGTTAATTAAAATTTGGTCTTGCTTTTTTAATGGGTTCTTAATCAGGATAAAAGGAAATAGCGCCATCCCATTGGCGGGCAAACTGCGGACGGTAATTACCCAAAAAATCATTGGTTTTGGTAAGTTAATCGAGGCAGTTTTGGAAGTCGGAATATCGACGGATTCCGCTTATAGGAGGCATAGCTGTTTTTTACGAATTGTACAAATGCGTAATCAGATGCGGTTAAGGTAAACTGATAAGTTGGCCGATATTGCAACATGAAATCTTCCAATTCTGCATCAGTTGCAGAAGTTATCGCCTTTACAGATTCTGGTCTAAAACGATAATCAATGATCGCCTCTCGGTAATCGCGTTCTAGTATGGATTGTAAATGTCGTGCGTTTTTGCCCGACCTGCTCAATAAATTATAGATGGCATCGATGCCCAGACCAACGCCCCTTGAGCTGAGATTTAGCATGTCTTTGGTACTCCCCTTATCCAAAGCATATTTATATTCTCGAATTGTTTTAGAATATTGTTCGGCAGGTGTAAGTGGTTTCCCGTAAATCTGTACTTCCTTTAATTTGATACTTAAAGATTTAAGCTGGAAGAGAATTGCAGGCTGGTTTTTGTAAACTATGGTGTCCATTGCATATCCGCTCAAGGCAGCAAATAGGGTATCACCTACTTTAGCATTTATGGTAAATTCTCCTTTGTTATTGTTATAGATCCCATCATCATTGCTTGGATTATAGATGTAGACTTTCGCCAAACGCAATTTACTTTCTTTATCCACAACAAAGCCCTGCACGGGTTTAGTTTGTGCAAAAAGTTGTGAAAAGCAAATGACGAATAAAAAGAAAAGACCTGATAACTTCATGTATCCAACAAAATTACAATATAAGCAAATAGGGTTGGTTTATCTTAACATTATTTAACTACCAATAGTTTTTGCCCAATCTTAATGTTGTTATCGCTGAGGTTGTTAAGTGCTTTTAAATCGTCAACAGAAAGTTTAAAAAGCTGTGATATTTTGAAGAGGGTATCACCTTGTTTAACAACGTAATAATTATCGGCAGTGCCAGTTGAAGGTGGATCTTTTGGCGCCACTTCAACAGGAGCAAACTTCTTCTTTTCAACTGGGATATTTGCATTGATCTCTGTAAAAACACGGTCTTCACGAGCTATTTTTTCTCTTTCGGACTCTGATTGATCATACTGATAAAGCTTGTATTTTTCGATCGTATTGATCAGCAGATCAGGATATTTCGGGTTGGTGGCATATCCTGCGGTTTTCAGGCCTAATGCCCAATTTTTATAGTCATTTTTATCAAGTTCAAAAAGGAAGCTGTAGCGTTTACGCTTTAAAAACTCAGAGTGGTCTTTGTATGACTCTCTCGCATCTTTATAGACCCTAAAACAATCGTTATTTTTATCATCGTCTTTATAATAGGCCTTTCCCTTCCAATCAGCAGTACATTTGATTCCAAAATGATTGTTTGCATATCTTGCCAAACTACTGTTTCCGCTTCCCGATTCTAAAATTCCCTGTGCCAAAGTGATACTGGCGGGAATACCATAGGCATTCATTTCTTCTATGGCCACGTCTTTAAATGCGGTAATATAACTTAGTGTGGTAAAGTTGGTGAAGTTCGGATTTTCTTTAGTGGCGGCCTTTTCAATCTGCTTGTTATTGCGACTATATTGTCTGGTTTTACAGGCATTTAAAAAGAGTAAAATAACGGCAAATAAAAAGAGAGATGTTTTCTTCATTGTTTAAATGTTAGGCTTAATCCCATCAGGGGTATAGCTAAGCCAATTATAGTTTAATTTTCTGACCTGGCTGTAATGCTGCCGATTTTAGTCCATTTTTCTGCATTAATGCAGCAGCAGTTGTGCCAATTCTTTCGGCAATTTTATTGAGGTTATCACCCTTTTTTACCGTGTAAAGTTTATTGCTACTTTTTGTTTTTGCTACACTTGATCTTCTTCTTTTATTAGATACAGGTGCAATAGCTGTTGTTAAAACGATAGGTTCGGTATAATCTTCCGGCCGTTCATCATACTTAAACAGTTCATATTTTTTAATCAATGCAATAACCTGACTTGCCCAGGTTCTACTATGGGCATAACCGCCACGTTGAATTCCTCTTGCCCAACTTGTAAAATCGTATTGGTCGTATTTTTCAAAAAGGATGTTAAAGTATGGTCTGCTCTGCAAAAAGGAAATGAAATGGTTGTAAGAAGAATCCACACTTGGATAATCGCGATATGCGGAATGGATTTCTGTGTTTGAATTGCTGCCTTTTACACCAAAATGGTTGTTTAAATATCTGGCAATTTTACTTTTGCCGGCTGCGGATTCATGGATGGCAACTGCTAAAATAAGACTTGCAGGCAATTGATGTACCCGCATTAGTTCTTGTGCATGTGAAACATGTGCTGCGATATAATCTTCCGTAGATTGTGCCCTGATTGATAAAGCCGATAAAAGCAGGATTAAAATGGTAAAGATTTTTTTCATTGTTTAATTGTCTTGTATGGTTTGAAATTTCCCAACTCCCAATTCCCAACTATTTTTTTCTAATTACGAATAATCCATCACGTACTGGTAAAATTAGTTTTTCAACCCTTTTATCAGCAGCTACTTGATCATTAAAAGTACTAATGTTTTTGGTGTCTTTGTCTTGCGCATTGTTCAGTACTTTTCCACTCCAAAGTACGTTATCCACAATGATTATCCCTCCTGGTCTTACCTGGTCGAAAATTAAATCGTAATAGGTGCCGTTATTTTTCTTGTCGGCATCTATAAAAACAAGGTCAAAGGTTTCGTTCAGCTCTTTTAGACTTTGTTGGGCATCACCAATAATATAGTTGATTTTGTCGTTTAGCGACGATTTTGAAAAGTTATCCCTTACCATATCTTCCAATTCTGCATTGATATCTAAGGTGAAAATAAGTCCGTCAGCTGTTAGTCCTTCTGCTAAACAGAGTGTAGCATAACCGGTAAAGGTTCCAATTTCTAAAATCCGTCTCGGACTGTTCATTTTGCTGATCATGCTTAAAACTCGTCCTTGGTAATGGCCACTTAACATTCTTGGCATCAATACTTTAAGATGGGTTTCGCGGTCTATTTGCTGGAGCAGTTCCTCTTCGGGCTCGCAATATTTAAGCAGTAAATTTTGTAATTCTTCGCTAATCATTGTGCTATAAACGATGTTGTTCCATAAAATATTGCAAAATTATCGTGGCAGCTATGGTATCCACGCGTGCTTTATCGCGGCGATCGCTCTTTTTAAGTCCGCTCTGCATAATGGTTTGTTCGGCAAGTTTAGATGTAAAACGCTCGTCTATCCAGTGTTGTGGAATAGTTGGGAAATTCTTTTTTAAGATGGTAGAAAACCCCTTAACATGTGGTGCAGATTCTGATGGTGAGCCATTCATTTGTTTGGGTTCGCCAATTACAAAAGCTTCTACCTGTTCGGTTAATAAGTACTTTTTTAAGTAATCAACAATATCTTTTGGGTGAATGGTATCTAAACCAGTTGCGATAATCTGCAATGGATCTGTTACGGCAATGCCGATACGCTTAGTGCCATAATCGAATGCTAAAATACGGGCCATTTAATCAAAGATAAGAATAAAGTCGGGAAGTGAATAGCAGGAGCCCACAGAGTCCTTGCTGGCTTAGTGTATTTTAATTAAAAAAGATCTGGCAATATTTACCTAGTATGATTATAAAATAGGTAAAGGGTAGGTATAGTATAGGCGTAGTGTAGGTAAGGTGTTGAAAGGTTGGAAGGTTTAAGGTTGAAATGTTGCTTTGGATGGTGTCTAAGTGTAAATGGTTGAAAGGTTGGAAGGTTGGAGGGATGGAAGATGTATGATGGAAGGTTTGAATATTGTTTTTATTCCCATTCCGATAAGTGGAGCTAAAAATCATGTATATTTAAGCAATCAACATATGTTGGTGTTAATTATCTACCTTAAATGAAGAAACAACATTTCCTTTTACTAATAATAGCTTTTGTTTATTTGAATGCTAATGCACAAACGAGCTGGGTAACAAAAAAGCTGAGCACTAATTTATCGGTAAAGTTCCCTTCAGAACCACAGGTGTCCACTAAAAATGGCTTGGAAAGCTATACGGTTAAAGAAAAAGACAGTACTGCATTTAGTGCAAGTTCAATAGATCTTGAACAGACTGCCCGTTTAGATTCGGCTGCTTTGGCAGCTATGAAAGATAACCAGGGATTTGCTGATAATTTAGCGAAGAGTATGGCGGCTCAAAAAAAGAATTACACTTTTGGCAATGTAACTATCGAAAAATGGAAAACGTATACCAGCTATAGCATGTCTGGCATTGATAGTGCAACTAAAAATACATTATTTGTACAAATGATATTTATTGGCAGCAAAATGTATGTGCTTTCTTGTCGTGTACCCGATCAACTGGCAAGTAAAAATAAAGAGTTGTTCTTCAGTTCAGTTGAGCTAATTAAATAATTTGGTTTATTAATTTGTTCATTAGGCATTTGCTCATTAGTTATTCACCGTTCATGGAATAATGCTTAATGTATTTTGTATCCGGATTGGTAATTTGAAAATCCAATACTGCTTCTCATTTCCGAAATCTCGAATCTTATTGTTATTTTGCACCAATGCAGTTTAAAGAGATCATCGGACAGGAGCATATCAAGGAACAGCTCATACAAACAGTTGTAGAGAACAGGGTTAGTCATGCGCAATTATTTTTATCCCATGAGGGAAGTGGTGCGTTACCTCTGGCAATTGCCTATGCACAATACCTTAACTGTCAGCAAAAACTGGCTGATGATAGTTGTGGAATATGTTCTTCCTGTCGTAAATATGAAAAATATATCCATCCCGATCTGCATTTCTCTTATCCATTTTTCGCTTCAGCTGCTGTTAAAATCGCCACTGATGTGCTGGAAGAATGGCGCAATATGTTGTTAGAAGATCCTTATTTTAACCTGGATATCTGGCGTTCGAAGTTAAGTGCCGATAATAAACAGGCCAATATCAATATCGCAGAGTGTCATGACATCATAAAAAAACTGAGCTACAAAGCATTTGAGGCGGAAACGAAAGTATTGATCATGTGGTTGCCTGAATTTTTGGATCGCGAGGGAAATGCCTTGTTAAAGATCATTGAAGAACCACCTGCGAATACGTTGTTTATTTTAGTAGCTCAAAACCAGGAACAGATTCTGTCGACAATTTTATCGCGAACACAGATTGTTAAAATACCGAAACTTCCTGATACAGAAATCGCTAATTATTTAACGGAAAAGTCACAGTTGCCGGCCCATCAGGCTGAAGAGTTTAGTTTTTTGGCGGATGGAAATTTAATTGAGGCGAAATTATTGCTTCAGGATACGCCGAACAATAATGCGGGCTATTTTGCAGAATGGTTACGCATGGGGTTTGGTAATAAAGTACCGGCAATGATTGGCTTTACTGAAACGGCTGCAAGTTGGGGAAGGGAAAATCAGAAGAATTTTCTGAAGTATGGGATCAACTTTTTAAGAGAGTGCAGTTTGTTGTTGAGTGGGGCTAATGATTTGGTCAAATTGCCACATCAAACACTTGAAGTAGCTATTAAGCTCACTACGCATGTCTTGAATTTGGCTATGGTTGAAGCTTTGATTAATGAGTTAGAACAGGCACATTATCATATAGAAAGGAACGCGAATCCGAAAATTCTGTTTTTAGATGTATCTTTACAAATAGTTAAGATTATTAAGTTTAAAACGCTCCCGAAAGGGACTCAATATATATACAATTAATATGGGATGTGGAAGTTGTTCTACAGGTGGCGGTTGCGCCCCCTCTGGTTGCAAAAGTAATGGCTCATGCCTTACTGGAGGCTGTCAAAAAATGGAAGTACACGATTGGCTGTCAAATTTGGATATGCCATCTAATTATATACCTTTTCAAGTTGTTGAAGTAAAATTTAAGGGCGCCAGAAAAGAATTCTTTTTGAATAACGATAATATTTACCTAGAAATAGGTGAATTGGTGGCAGTTGAAGGTGCTACAGGAGGTTATGATATTGGCCATGTTTCTTTAACTGGAGAGTTGGTTAGGATGCAGATGAAGCGCCGTAAAACTCCCTTGGATCAGGTTACGCGCAAAATTTATCGCAAAGTTACCGAGGCGGATGTTGATAAATGGAAATTGGCAAAAGATATGGAATGGGAAACCATGCATAAGGCTCGTACCTTGGCATTGGATCTTCGTTTGTCAATGAAAATTAGTGATGTAGATTATCAGGGCGATAAAACCAAAGCTACTTTTTTCTACACTGCAGAAGGTAGGGTAGATTTTAGGGAACTGATTAAAAAGATGGCAGAATCTTTCCGGATCAGGATAGAAATGCGCCAAATTGGTATGAGACAGGAAGCTGGTCGTTTGGGCGGAATCGGTTCTTGCGGACGTGAGTTATGCTGTTCAACATGGCTAACTAATTTTAAAACAGTTTCTACTGCTGCGGCTAGATATCAGAATCTTTCTTTAAATACGTTGAAACTTGCGGGCCAATGCGGAAAGCTAAAGTGCTGCTTAAACTATGAGCTAGATACTTACTTAGATGCGTTAAAAGATATTCCAGATCGTATTGAATCACTGCAAACTCAGGTTGGTGTAGCTCGTCATCAAAAAACGGATATTTTCAAGAAATTGATGTGGTTCAGTTATGCTAATCAGGAAGATTGGATTCCCCTTAAAGTTGATCGTGTAAAAGAAATCGTGGCGATGAACAAAAAAGGAGAGAAACCTGTAAACCTTAAAGATGAGGCGGTTGAGCTTAAAACTACGGTAGTTGTAGAAAAAGTTCATGATTATGAAAATGTTGTTGGTCAAGATAGTTTAACAAGGTTAGACGACAGGAACAAAAACCGCAATAATAACCGTAACAGAAATACGAATAATAAAAACGATCGTAATAAAAACCAGCCACAGGTAGCTGGTAGTCAGCCACAAAAGCCACAGGCAAAACCACAGCAAGGCCCAAAGCCTGCTCAACAGAATAAACCTGTTCAAGGAGCTCAGAAGCCAGCACAGGCACAGCATAAGCCACAACAACCAAAGCCTCAAGTACCAAAGGTAAATCAACCTCAAGCGCAGAAGCCTTTAGTAGATGGGGCAGTTCCATCTAATCCGACTGCACAGAAATCGGGCAACCGGAATAAAAATAGAAATAGAAACCGTAATAAGAATAAGCCTTCTGGCCCAAATACTGAAAAGCCTAACAATGAATAGATTAAAGTTCATATTGGTTTTGTTGGCGATTGTTTTGGTGTTGCAAAGCTGTATCGACAATCATTTAATAGATACCAATACTTCAGTTGAAGAAAATAGCTGGGCCTATGCAAAGAGCATTAAGGAAAAGGTAGAAATTAAGGACATCAATAAATCTTACCAGTTTTATTTTAAGCTTCGCCATACTACTGCATATCGTTATTCGAACCTATATGTAATTATGCATTTGAGGGGAACTGGCCTAAATAAGCACATCAGGTATCAATTTAAGTTGGCAAGGCAAGATGGCCGATGGATTGGTAAAGGTTCGGGAGATATCTATGCTAATGTTTTCCCGCTATTATCCGATTTTCGTTTTGAGAAACCTGGAAGCTATGAAGTAGAAATAGAGCAGAATATGCGTGATAATCCGCTGGTCGGCATTAGCGATGTAGGGGTTTTGGTGAGAGAAAAAGAAGCATTGTAGTTGGTTTTTCAATGTTTAATTGGGCTCATTTGCTTATTTCAATTAGTACTTTTATCGAAGTTTTAATTTGTTTTTACGAGCGACTAATGTCACAATTTATACCAATTAATAGGTATTTTTAAAATGTAGATTTATCAGTACTTTGCAGTAGCTGACCAAAATTCTAGCATAAATTTAAATCGAATGAAGAAGTTAATCTTGGCAAGTTGCCTTTTTTTAATTACCGTGGCTAGCTTTGCTGCCGAAATCAATTTTATTGATAATCCTGTTTGGAGTACCGTTTTGGAAAAAGCGAAGAAAGAGAATAAAATGATCTTTTTAGATGGTTATGCAACTTGGTGTGGCCCCTGTAAAAGCATGGATGCTGAAACTTATAAAGATCAGGCAGTTGCCGATTTCTACAATGCAAACTTTATCAATGTCAGGTATGACATGGAAAAAGGTGAGGGGAAAACGCTAGCAGAACGTTATTCGGTTACTGCTTATCCCAATCTCATGTTTATCAATACTGATGGTGTAATTGTGCACAAAGGGGTTGGTTTTATGGAAGCAGCTGATTTTGTAGGCTTGGGCAAGGAGGCTAAAAATCCATCAACTCAATATTTTACACTGAAAAAAAATGCAATGACTTTGAGCAATGCTGATTTCGCAAAATTTGCCGCTTTAGCTGCAAGGTTTGAGGATGAGGATTTTGATGATCTTGCCAAAGATTATTTGGCCAAACAGCCTGATATTTTAGGGAATGCCGATTTGATTGATTTGCTAATGGGGGATGTGCGTATTTTGCCTAATGAGAAAGCATTGGCTTACTTTGCAAATAGCAAAGCTAAAATTACAAGCTCTGGAAAATATACTGCTGATGATTTTGAAGACCGTTTAGTTAGTTTTTCACTAGATTATTCGCTTTCTGATGCGGTACAACCTAATATTGAGGATATAGATTTCGCTGCAGTTAAAACGGTTTTAGATAAATATATTCCAACGAAATCTTTCTTCCTGCTTAATTATTTTAAGGCACAACATTTACTGGATAGTGAAAAAGTCGATGAAGCAATTGCAGCATTTGATCTGGTTATTGAGAATACACCAGCTATTGTAACTTTTGATCAGGTTTGTAATGCAATGATGAACATGGGGCCAATACTTTTGAAAGAAGGGAAGTTGGAGCCGACCATGAAAAAGTTTGAGGCTATTGTAATCCCAGCTAAAGATTCGGGAAAAGCATATATGAAAGACTTTGTGAAAGCTATTATTTATATCAAGGCAAAAGAAATGGATAAGTTTAAGGCTATTGCCAATTCGATGCTTGCCAACAATAGTGTTCCTCAAGATGTAAAAGATGATTTAAAAGCGGCATTAGAGAAGATGTAACTATTGGTTCAATAGTTCATTCGTGTCATTGTTTCATTTGGCCATAGTTTAGCGTTTAATTCCGAGTGAACTAATCGTTAATTTGTTCATTGGTTCAATAGTTCATTTGTTTGCTTGTCGCTAAGCATCATGCCCAATGAACTATTGAACCAATGAACTTATAAACAAATACTATTAAAGTAGGGGTAAAAGTTTTTCCAAAGCCATTCCCCTGCTTCCTTTAAGCAGCACGAGATTTTCTTTGATGGCTTTTTCTTTTAAATACGCTGCTGCTGTTGTTGGATCGTTAAAAAAGAATCCCTCATATAGGTCTTTAAAGGCATAAAAGTTAGCCCCAATAAAGATTACTGTATCAATTTCACTGGATAAGGCCAGTTTGATAATATCCTCATGTTGTAATGGTGCTTGTGCACCCAGTTCGAACATATCACCGATAATGGCAGTTTTATGTGGTGCAGTTAATGATTTTAAATTGTTTAGGGCGGCGGTCATGCTACTTGGATTGGCATTATAGAAGTCGCAGATTACGGTATTGTTTTCAGTTTTGGTAAGCTGAGAACGATTGTTAACAGGAAAATAATCGGCTAATCCCTTATTGATCGCCGTAGGTGTTAGCTCGAAGAAATAACCGATACAGATTGCCGCCAAGATATTTTCGAAATTGTAGGTTCCGGTTAAGTTTGCTTTGGCTTGATAGGTGTTTTCTTTTAGGGTCCACTCAAACGCTATTAATGGATCGCTGTGCTGAAGTTTCCCGCTGATGGTATTTTCTCTTTCAGTACCATAATAAACTACTTTGTTCAAATCTGCTTTGGCACTCATTTCTAACAGATATGGATTGTTTCGGTTGATGAAGGCAATGCCATGGTGTGCTTTTAAATAGGCGAACAATTCTGCCTTTCCTTTTTTAACACCTTCGAAACCACCAAAACCATCTAGGTGTGCCATCCCGATATTGGTGATCAATCCATGGGTTGGCTGGGCGATTTCACATAAGAATTCGATTTCCTTTTGGTGGTTGGCACCCATTTCTATCACGGCAATTTCTACACCTTGTTGTAATGATAAAATGGATAATGGTACTCCGATGTGATTATTTAGGTTTCCTTTGGTTGCGAAAGTTTCATATCGCTCTGCTAAAACAGCACGAATGAGCTCTTTGGTTGTTGTTTTTCCGTTGCTTCCTGTAAGTCCGATAACTGGAATATCCAACTGTTTGCGATGGTGTTTGGCCAATTCCTGTAGCGTGGATAAAACATCTGGTACTAAAATGCACTGTGTATGTTGGGCAAAATCGGCATTGTCTACAATTGCAAAAGCAGCACCTTCGGCAATGGCCTGTTCAGCAAAGGTATTGGCATCGAATTTATCGCCTTTAAGTGCAAAAAACAAACATCCCTTAACTATGGTTCTAGTATCGGTACAAATTGTTGGATGTTTTAAATAATGTTGGTAAAGCTGTTCGGTAGTTGCCATTTGCAAAACGGGTAAATATTCATCGTAAAATTACAAATGCAAAGACAAATAAAATATTCTTTTTAGTATTATTGATAAAATATCCAACGGAATGAAATCATATCTGATCACCCTCTTATTTTTGAGTTTTGGGCTAAACGCTGTTTTTGCACAAACGCCTTCTCCAGATGAATTTTTGGGCTATCCGTTGGGCAGTCGTTTTACCCCCCATCAAAAGGTGGTAGATTATTTTAAGAAGGTCGCTGCTGGCAATAAGAACATCCAACTTAAGGTTTATGGCAAAACTTATGAGGGGAGGGAATTGCTGCTTGCTGTAGTTTCTGATGGAGCCAATATGGAAAGGATAGAGCAGATCAGGACTAACAATCTTAGTTTGGCAAATGCAGAAAAGGGTTCGGCGAAAGTAGGTAAACAGCCTGCTATATTATGGTTGAGCTATAATGTACATGGCAACGAGGCTAATTCTACAGAAACAGCGATGTTGGTATTATATACCTTGGCCGAAGCAAAAGGAGATAATATTAAGACATGGTTAAAAAATACGGTAGTCATTATTGATCCCTGTTTAAATCCTGATGGAAGAGAGCGTTATGTAAGTTATTTCAATATGGTGAGTGGCAAGGTTCCCAACCCTGATCCAAGTGCTCGTGAACATAGCGAGCTTTGGCCAGGAGGCCGATCAAACCACTATTATTATGATCTTAACCGTGATTGGGCCTGGCAAACACAGATAGAAACCTCACAGCGTTTATTGGCTTATCACCAATGGATGCCACAGGTACATGTTGACTTTCATGAGCAGAGCTACAACGAGCCTTATTATTTTGCTCCTGCAGCAGAGCCTGTTCATCAAGATATTACGGCCTGGCAAAGAGAATTTCAGGTGGTGGTAGGGAAAAATAATGCTAAGTATTTCGATGAAAATGGTTGGCAGTATTTTACCAAAGAAAGATTTGATTTGTTATACCCATCTTATGGTGATACTTACCCATTGTACAATGGCGCGATTGGGATGACTTATGAACAGGGTGGAATTAGAGCTGGTTTGGCGGTAGTTACCGCCGATGGTGATACCCTTACCCTGAGAGACCGGATAGACCATCATTATACCACATCTATAGCGACGTTAGAAACTGTTTCTACACATTCGGAAAAGTTATTAACTGAGTTTAAGAAGTATTTTGAGCAAAGTGCAAGTAATCCCCCAGGATTATATAAGGCTTATGTAGTGAAAGCGCAAAATATAGACCGCCTGCATAAAATGGCTGATTTGTTGAAAAAGAACAAGATTGCCTTTGCTTTTGGTGCAGATAAAATAATGAATGGTTATAATTATGAAACTCAAAAGACAGAAAGTTTTAAGGTTGAACGGAATGACCTGATTGTGAATTTGCAACAGGCTCGATCGGTGATGGCAAACGTACTTTTTGAGCCGCAAACTTTCGTTACCGATTCGAATACCTACGATATTACTGCTTGGGCTTTACCTTATGCTTACGGACTAAACGCTTACGGAGTTAAAGAACCATTAACTGGCAGTTATACTTTTATTGATGAAAAAAAGGAGGTACTTCCTGTTATTGCGAAACCTTATGCATGGATTATGCAATGGAAAGCTGTTAAAGATGCACAGGCCTTGGTTGAGCTTCAAAGGTTAAAAGTGAAGGTTCGCATTGCTGAGGAGGGTTTTACGAGTGGAGGGAAAGTTTATCCTGCAGGATCATTATTGGTTTACAGAACGGAAAATGAGAAGAATAACAAAGAGTTTTCTAAAATTATGACCAGGATTGCCACGGATCATGATATTTCATTTTACCCTATTGCAAGTGGATATGTAGAAAAAGGAAAGGATTTTGGATCTTCAGTTTACCGTTTGTTATCGATGCCAAAGATAGCTGTAGTTGCTGGGTCTGAGGTTTCATCAACGGCTGTTGGAGAGGTATGGCATTTCTTTGAACAGGAGCTTAATTATCCAATTTCGATGATCAGTGCACAAAGTGCCGCTAATCTTGATATCAATAGATATAATGTACTTATTTTGCCAGATGGTAATTATAGCGATAAATTGGCAGATCAGTTATCGTCGTGGATTAGTGCTGGAGGCAAGCTTATTTTAATGGAAGATGCGATTGGTTCTCTTATCGGTAAAAGACCTTTTGATATTAAGAAAAAGGAATTGCCTAAGGCGACAGAAAAGGAAATCAACGAAAGAAAATATGCAGAAAAGGATAAAGATGATCTGCAGAATTCTATTCCTGGTGCAATTTATAAAGTAAGTTTAGATCAAAGTCACCCCTTGGCTTTAGGTTTGGGTAAATATTATTATACCTTGAAAACTGATGAGAAAATCTATGAGCCTTTAGAAAATGGATGGAATGTGGGGACGTTAAAAGCTAACAGTTATATGGCAGGGATTGCTGGAGATAAGGTGAAAAAGAAATTGACTACTGGTTTATTATATGGGGTACAAGAATCAGGGAAAGGCACCATTATTTACCTTGCTACTGATGTTTTGTTCAGGTCTTTCTGGGAGAACGGCAAACAGTTATTTACGAATGCGCTCTTTTTAGTGAATTAAGCTTAAAACCCAAAGCTAAAAGACTAAAGCTGAATGCGGCATGATGCAAGGTTTTGCCCTTAGGGCTTTAAGCTTTATTCTTTAGGCTTTAAGCTTATTTTTTATCTATACTATATTTTCCTGGGCCGATAAAGATCAAACTAAAGAATACAATAGCTAATTCAATTGCATGTGAAGCTTCATTTATTCCTTCTTTTGGATTAGAAAAATGTACCAAGCTGGCTATGATCATGGTAAAAACCAATAATATATTGGCTGGACGGAAAAACAAGCCTAAAATGAGGAATAAGCCACCAACTGCTTCCGTCGCTGCAGCCATAAAACCCCAAAAGGTTGGTAGAAAATTAATGCCAATCAATCCCATGCTTTTGCCCACGCCAGTCCACATGTCTGTTCCGCCCGATAATTTAGGCAGCCCATGAATGATCATCATGGTTCCTATGCCGATTCTTAAAATTAACAGTCCTGTGTTTCGGTACTTCCCTAAGCTTTCAAAAATTGCCATGTTATAAAAATTTTAATTGAACGTTATTTTGGTTTACATTTAAAGATACATTCTTGCCAAGAACCATTGCACGGTTGTCTTCAATATGTCCAGTTGGGAAATTAAAACAAACTGGGTAATCATATTCTTTCACAAGGTCCCAAATTACTTCTTCTGGTGTTTGTCCAAAAGGAATGGATTCTTCTGGAATTTCGTTAAAAGCGCCTACAATTAATCCTTTCAATTTGCTCAGTTTTCCTTTTCTTTTGAGTACACGCATCATTCTGTCTATTGAATATTCATGTTCGCCCACATCTTCTAAAAAGAGAATTTTATCTTCGTAATCCATTTCAGAGGCAGAACCTTCAAGGGCAATCAATAAGGTTAAATTTCCACCAATTAAAATACCTTCAGCATTACCGTCACGATTATTGGATTCGCTTACATGGTTGTAATGCAGCGCTTCGCCGAACAGTGCATCTTTTAAGCTTTGAAGTGCTTGTGGTGTGCTACTATCAAAGGTATAGGGCATCTGACCATGGATGCTTTGCACTTGTAACGCGCTCAAAGCATGTGAAAGTAAAATGGTAATGTCGCTGAAACCAACCAGCCATTTAGGATTCTCGTTAAAAGCAGTAAAATCTAGTTTGTCGATAATTCTAATGGTACCATACCCCCCACGACCGGCAATGATTGCCCTAATGCTTGGATCATCCAAGTACTGTTGAATGTCTGCTCTTCTTTGCTCGTCTGTCCCAGAAAACTGGCGGTAGGCACCTGTTACGGTAGCACCAATTGATACGGTTAATCCCCAGTCTTCTAAAATGGCAATTGCCGAGTTGATATTGGTTGGTAATTTTTTGGCCGGACAAACAATAGCAATCTTATCGCCTTTTTTTAAATGGGGTGGCTGTTTAATCATAGGTAAAACACTTATCTTTGCAAAATAAAAAAATAGTTTTGGATAACAGTAAAATTAAAAGATATACCGTAACGGCAGCGTTGCCTTACACTAATGGTCCGGTTCATATTGGTCATTTGGCTGGCGTTTATTTGCCTGCAGATACTTATGTGCGTTATCTGCGTTCTAATAAAAAAGATGTAAAGTTTATTTGTGGCTCTGATGAGAATGGCGTCCCTATTACCTTGAAAGCAAAAAAAGAAGGCATTACACCTCAGGAAGTCGTAGATAAATACCATAAAATAATTGGAGATTCTTTTAAGGAGTTTGGCGTTTCTTTTGACATCTATCACCGTACTTCGTCTTTGACGCACCATCAAACTGCTGCAGGCTTTTTCGAGAAACTGTATAAGGATGGTGTTTTTACCGAAGAAATTACCGAGCAATATTTTGATGAGAAAGCACAAACTTTTTTAGCCGATAGGTATATTACGGGAACCTGTCCTAAATGTGGGAATGAAAATGCGTATGGCGATCAGTGTGAAAATTGCGGAAGTACTTTAAATGCAACAGATTTAATTAATCCGAAATCTACTTTATCTGGCGAACCTCCAGTTCGTAGGGAAACCAAAAACTGGTTTTTACCTTTAGATAAATATGAAGACCGGTTGAGAACCTATATCGAAAGTCATAAGGAATGGCGACCAAATGTATATGGTCAATGCCAAAGCTGGTTAAATGCGGGTTTGCAGCCAAGAGCAATGACCAGAGATTTGGATTGGGGCGTAAAAGTGCCAATTAAAGGCGCTGACGGCAAAGTTTTATATGTATGGTTCGATGCACCTATTGGTTACATTTCTGCCACTAAGGAGCTCTGCAATTACGCCAAATTGGATGTTTGGAACCCTAAAGCTGAAGAATATTATATTAATCAGGTAGAAACTGATAAATGCGGTTGGGAAGAGTACTGGAAAGATGAAAATACTAAACTCGTTCATTTTATCGGGAAAGATAATATCGTTTTTCACTGTATTATTTTCCCTGCAATGCTCATGGCGCATGGCGATTATATTTTGGCAGACAATGTACCGGCAAACGAGTTTTTAAACTTGGAAGGTCAAAAGATCTCGACTTCAAAAAACTGGGCTGTTTGGTTAAATGAATATTTGGAAGAATTTAAAGATAAGCAAGATGTATTGCGTTATGTGCTTACAGCAACTGCTCCAGAAACGAAGGATAACGATTTTACCTGGAAAGATTTTCAGGCCAGAAATAACAATGAACTGGTTGCCGTTTTAGGCAATTTTATTAATCGTGTTACCGTACTTACCCATAAATATTTTGGCGGTAAAGTGCCAATGTTGATGGAGATTACGGAATACGATCAGCAAGTAATTGACGAGTTGGCAACTTATCCTGCTAAGATCAGTGCATCTATCGAAAACTATCGTTTTAGAGAGGCCTTGGGCGAAGTAATGAACGTAGCACGTTTAGGCAATAAATACTTGGCAGAGACAGAGCCTTGGAAAGTAATTAAGACAGATGAGGATCGCGTAAGAACGATCTTAAATATCAGCTTGCAGATTGCGGCAAATATTGAGATTTTGATCGAACCATTTTTGCCTTTCACTGCTGATAAACTCATGAAGATGTTGAACTATGGCGGTCACCAATGGGAAGATGCCGGCTCAATTAATCTTTTGAACCGAGCACACCAGTTGAACGAGCCGACCTTACTTTTCTCTAAGATTGAAGATGAAGAAGTACAGGCGCAGATTGATAAACTGAACAATAGCAAAAGTGCAAATGCTGGCGCAAATGCAACAGTTGTACCAGCAAAAGAAAACATTCAGTTTGAAGATTTTGGGGCGATGGATATTCGTGTGGCTACGATTGTAGCTGCTGAAAAAGTAGAGAAAACAAAGAAACTTCTAAAACTTACGGTTAACACAGGACTAGATGAACGAACCGTAGTTTCAGGTATTGCAGAATATTATAAACCAGAAGATATTATTGGTCAGCAAGTAAGTTTGCTGGTTAATTTGGCCCCAAGGGAAATCAAGGGAATTGTATCTCAAGGCATGATATTGATGGCTGAAAATGCAGAAGGCAAGCTCACTTTTGTATCGCCAAGTGTGAAGTTTGAAAATGGTAGCGTAGTTAGATAATAGCGTGGTTAAATAGAAAAACAGCTTATGGAAGACAATGACTTGTGGGTTAAAATACAGCTTGATTTGTTAGCGCAAAAAACGCAGGATCTAAGTGAATTTGAGAGAAAGACTTTTAGTGAAAGTTATTTAATCGGCGCAATTAACCGTGTACCAGAATTAACCACAAGCATTGATGATCTAACAACTTTTAAAGCAGATGTTGAAGAATTAATCACACTTTTTCCACTTCGTAATGAAAAGGGGAAGCTTGACGGTATTCCTTACCAGAAAAAGATGGGAACCTTCAAATCTTTACTGCAAAAAAAATATAAACTTGTTTCCAAAGGTTATTACATTAGCATTTGGCTGCCTATGGGAATTGCATTGGGATTGCCTTATGGCTTACTATTTAAAAATCTGGCCTTAGGTATTCCGATAGGTCTGGGAATCGGTGTGGCAATAGGTGCCTCTTTGGATGGTAAAGCAGCAAAAGAAAATAGGGTAATTTAAATAACACTGCAGAAGTATCGAAATAGATGCAATAGCGCTAGCTTGTTGCAATAAATCAATATTCTTCTGCAGTGTTTGGATCTTTAAGTAATCCTATAGTTTTTGTTAATTAGGGAACGATAACTTATAAACCAAAGGCTTTTTTAAGCTCTCCAACAGCGTAACTCATAGCGTCCTTAGCTTGTGGTACAATCGCACCCATTCCGAAGAATTCATGGGTAACACCATTGTAATTTTTGTTCGCTGTGCTAACTCCAGCTGCTTTTAATTTTTCTGTCAAAGTCATGCCTTCGCTTCGTAGCGGATCAAACTCAGCTGTAATTACGGTAGTTGGTGGCAATCCCTTCAAATTAGCTGCTAGAAGATTTATCCGCGGATCCTTTGCTTCAGCCATATTGTTCAGGTAATTTTTAACGAACCACATCATCATCGGTTTATCCAATGGTTTGGCTTTTGCATTTTTAGTGTAAGATGGCGTTGTCATATCAGATCCTGCAACTGGATATACAGCAAGGATTGCCGTTGGTAACATCACCTTATTGTCCCTAGCTTTAATAGCTGTATTAATTGCCAAGTTTCCGCCAGCACTTTCTCCGGCAACGGCAACTTTTTTAGGATCTCCATTAAACGAAGCTGCATTTTTTATTACCCAATCGTATGCTGCATAAGCATCGTTGTGTGCGATTGGAAACTTATGTTCTGGTGCCAATCGGTAAGCCACAGAGACAACTATTGCTCCAACCTGGTCTGCCAAGGTTTTAGCAGATGCATCGTAAACATCAATATTTGCGATTACAAATCCGCCGCCATGGTAATATACAATCACTGGTAATGCTCCAGTTTTCCCCTGTGGGGTATAAATCCTAGCATGGATTGTTCCGCCACTTACAGGAATTTCTTTACCAGTAGTATCTACTTTTAATACAGGAGGGGCGATGTTATTTTCCTTCATCAAATCCATTACCGCATCTGTTGGTGTGTGGTTCTTTCTGGCTTCAACAGCTGTTAAATTAGGAATGGGCTTGTCTCCATAACTAACTAGCTTTTCAATAACTGCTTGCATTTCAGGCTTGATACCTGGTGCCCAATCTGGCGCTGGACCAGTTGATTTGATTGTTTTAGATACGGTATCTACTTTGCTGGAGTCCGTAGCTGTGCTGTCTGTGCCTGAGCCAGTGTTGTTGTTGCCTTGGCAGGCTGCTAATGCTAGCAATCCGCTAATGCCAAGTGAGAAAATCATTTTCGTTTTCATAGGTTAAGATTTTAATATGCTTAACTAACCTATTTTATAAATTGTTTGCGTTACAACTAATTGGTGTGTTTTTGGCTTTGAGTAAATAATGATATTTATTGGGTTTGGGAAATCAATTAATACTCTTCCTCAGTACTGGCTGCTATTTGATTAACCTTCCGTTTGCATAGTTTTATACCAAAAAATAGCAATAGGGAAACTAATCCGATCAAGACAAGAAAGAAGATCATTGCTCCTATAAAATGTCCGATATTGTATGCGTTTGGGTTTTTAGTAAGTAATACCAGGTCCTTTAATATCGTAGGAAGGCTTACCATTAAAGTCGCCATGCTTAAAATACAAGCGATGATAATAAGAAAGATACCTAATGCTTTTTTCATTTGGTAAATATAAGTTAAGGAGTCAAAAGGGTTAGTTCAAATGAATTTTTTTTGCTTATTTACAGCCAAGATAATTTTATATATTTGCGGCCGTAGATTAATTAATTGATTAATCTACTTGTTAAATTATATGGTCCCGTAGTTCAACGGATAGAATAGAAGTTTCCTAAACTTTAGATATGGGTTCGATTCCCGTCGGGACCACAAACAAAAGCCACCAATTTGGTGGCTTTTGTAGTTCGCAGGACTTTGTATATATATTAGACAAGTTTAAAATACCAGCATTATTTGAGGCTAAAAATTAAACTAAGCTTAATTTTTAATATTTTGAGGCCGAAACTAATTGAAGGATATTTAATGTTAAATAACATTTTCGCCTCAAAATAATTGATTTTAAAGGCTAAATTTGTTATCGCGAGGCTAGAAAGTCTGGTTGCTGCAATACTCACCCAGCCCAACCATTCACACTGGTGAAACATCTGGTTTTTAATTGCGGGAATCAAATTGGCGGCAAAACAAATCATATAAGATCAACTAAAAGCAAATCATCGTGAAATATTTCCTAATCATTGCATCTTTTTTTGTTTCCATTTTAGTCGTGGCGCAGGTTCCTCCAAAAAGAGGAGAATCTGGGGATATTTATGGTGACCCTGTTTCTCCTATGTATAAGGGGGGGATAGGATCAGCCTACCAAGGTGCGGGATATTACCAAAAGGATGGGAAGTATGGGTTTGTTTATCCTGAAGGTGTAAAACAGGAAGCTATCTACGACAATATTAGTTTTAGCACCAATGGATATATCGTTAAGAAAAGTGAACGTTATGGAATAGCAGACAAAAAAGGCTTGCTAATTGGTGAAATGGCATACGATAGTGTTGGAACGATGAATGAAAATGCCTATATCGTAAAGAAAAAAAACGAGTATGGCATCATTTCCAATGTTGGCGCAAAGATCCTGTCTGTAAGATACAATAGGATCCTATTTTTTAATAACGCTGTTTCAATCGTACAGGCCAAAAATAAAGATATTGAACTTGTGTTTAATAAGGAGGAAAAAGTATTGCCTCAAAAAATTCAATATGCTGCCTTGTACGCCAATCTGGTAGTTATCAAAGTTGATGGAAAGTTCGGCGCTGTAAAAGATCAATTGATTGTACCTCTAGCCTATGATAGCATATTTGTTAGCAGTGCACAATCTCGTACCAACCAAGCCCAACTAAAAAATACCGTAAAAAGACATTCTCCAATCGATAAGACTAACCAATTCAAGTTAGTTAACGTACTAACTGTGCAACAGGGTAATAAATATGGTCTTTTAGATAGTGATGGAGGGGTTATCTACCCAGTGACTTATGATGGAGTATCTAACCAAGACTCCTTTAAATACTATACGGTTAAAAAGGACAACCTATATGGGATCTATTTTATCAATAGCAAGAAGAAAACGGGTATTGATTTCGACAAGGTTTACGCAGATGGTATTGGCTATGTAATGGCTACCAAAAACCAAAAAGCGGGTGTGTTTGATCTTACGGGTAAACAGCTTGTTGATTTTGAGTACGACCCTGAATTTATCATGCAGTACAGCATTGGTTTTAGAATTACAAAGAATAAAAAGAGGGGCATTATTTCAAAAGATGGGACGATACTGGTACCTCCTATCTACGACGATGTTGATCCCTTTTACGAAAGTGGACTTCGTGAATTTGTAAAAGTAAAGTCTAATGAAAAGTTTGGTCTTGTAGATTTGAAAGGTAAAACCATCATTCCTGTAGCGTTTGAATGGATAGGTGAAGAAAAGGGGCTATTAAAGGTAGTAACGGTTGACAGGAAATTTGGCCTTTATGATAAAACAGGAAAAGTAATAGTGCCAGCGGAATACGTATGGATTAACAATAGTGATACAGAAAACAGCAACCTCATTGTTTTAGAAAAGGGAGATGGCTCTTACAACTTCATGCATAAAAATACCAAGTTGGTACTCTTAAAGGAGAATGTAAGCGATTATGGTTATGTGCTGGATGAAAATGGGTTATTAAATCCGTTTAGTTCGGCTCCTAAACCTTTACTTTATGTTAAAGGCAAAAATGGGAAGTTTGGCATGCTGAATGAAGCTACGGGACTACTGGATATTCCGATGGTTTATGATGAGATCATTCAGCATTTCGATAACTATTATAGTGTAAGAAGTGGAAAGAAGTACGGATTAATTAATGCTGAAAATAAGCAGATCATTCCTTTACAATATGATGCCATCAACATTAATTTGGTAAACACATCTGATGCGGTTATCGTAGCCAAAGGAAATAAACTCGGCACAGTAAACCTGAAGGGTCAGGTGCAGATCCCTTTTCAATACACTAATATCGAACGAATTTCATACGCTGGTTTATATAAGGCGAAGGTTGGAAAGTACTATCAAATTGTTAACGGAAAAAATGAAATCATAAACAAAGGCCCGTTTGACGAAGTAGCAAAATTTGAAGAAAATGGGGGTGTTAATAGTGAAAGTCTAACTTTTTTTAAAGGAAAGATGAAAGTGATTAATAGTAAGGGTGCATTTATTACTGCTGAAACTTCCATGTTACCACATAGTGGGTACAAAACTTTTGATGAACTGAAAGGTGCCCTTATTACAGCTTTAGATAGCAAAGATGATTCTTTGTTGAAAGATTTTGCGGTAAAGATTGCCCCCTCAGCACATATCCTATACTATCTAAAGGAAAATCTATTTAATAAGCAGTCGCTTAAATATACAGACGTAAATACTATAAGAGAGAAATACTATACGGATCTTTTAACGTTTAAGCTACATTCCTGGAATAAAGGTTCAAACTTCTCCTACAACAGAGCTTCTCTTACAAAGGTTAGGGATTATACGATTTACCGGGATGGATTTGTAACCAATCAAAGAACCACCGACCATGCTTTTGGCGATACCCGTTTCATGGAAAAGGTATTGAGAAACGCATTTAAAATAAATGGCTATTGGATCAGCTCTTATTTTATGTTACGTAATTTTGATAGTTTCGAGCCTTAGCTTAAAATAAGGGTATCAAAATAGGTGGCTTTTTTAGTTTGCAGGAATTTAATATATGTTTGGTGAGCCACCAATCAAGGAAAAAAATTGAGCGAGCTAAAGAAAGCTAACTCAATTTTAATTATGACACCATTTAACTTTTCCCTCTTTAATAAAAAAAAGGCTTTTACAGTTTTTATTTTTCCAAATCCAGATATTTAAAATCATTCTTCCTGACCCACAATGGCAATAATTAACTTCAAAATCATCCAAAATAAGTGCGAAATTGGTTTCTTGGTCACTACTTAACTGGAATAGAGTTTTGACTTTATTCCCAGTTTTTATTTTATGGTATATTCGCCGTTTATCAATTAGATATAGTTGGAAAAAGCCGACACTTTGGTTCGATAAATTTTTAGCTTTGGAGGTAGGCTGTTAGTGTTTATGTCACCGCTTTTTTATTTAATCCGTTAGCTATAGCCTTCCTTTTATAAAATGCTTTAACAAGAAGAATAGTTGTTATCAGGATAAAGATAAAATTAAGCGCCTGGATACCAATTAGGGACAAGATTTTATGAGGTAATGACAGAAATTTTGGAAAGGCTTTAATAATCATTGCCTGTTGATAGAGTAATATACTGTGTAAAAGATAAACCCCATAAACAATTTTATCAGGAACTAACCTATTTATAGTCTCAATTTTTCCAACTTTGAAAAGACAGACGAAAAACATAAGGGTTGCGATGACGTTGCTTAGCCTTATTGATGCGTAAGGATCCTTACATCCAATTTTGGTTAGTCCAGCACCTTCCATACTTGCTACAACAATTGTAATCGCCAATACTGGCAATAAAATTGCCCAGCTAGTTTTAGCTACCCGCATAATGAACCAAGAATAGTGTTTGCTAATATGAATTCCAAGCCAAACAAAAAACACATATCCTACAAAGGCCTTTGTATGATGAACTGATATCCAGCCATAATGCAGGTTAATTCCGTAAAACAAACTAGCTAGGCCAAGAATGATACCCATTTTCAAATTGAACACATATTTTTTAAAGAAAATTAGTGTAATCAATGAGATGATGAATACCAAGATAAACCAATAGGCACTATATAAAACAACATTTTTTAAAATTTCATAAACTAGATGCCCTTGCTCCCATAGTGTACCATTTTTCATAATTAATTTAGATGGTACATCATTTAAGATGATAACTGTAGCAAGCAAAAAGACAAAAATCACCCATGGCAATATGGTACTAAAAAATCGATGTCTTAGAAACCCAGAGACAGTATAGGAACTTATTTTTGGTTGGATCAGTATCCCAGAGATCATAAAAAACAGGATGGTTCCCATTTTGCCAAGCTGAATCGCAAAAGATTGGAATATGATGTCAAAGTTATTTTGAGGGGCGGCTATTTCTAAACCAAGACTACAATGCCCCCATAAAATCGAACAAATCGCAAAGATTCTGATGCTACTGATTACCTGATAATCATGCTTTGATTTGATATAGGAGGATTGCATTTTATATTGGTTTATACGAAATGGACTTGATGAATTTGTTTACAAAGGATAATCGTTAACTTCATACATCATTAAATATAAATTAGTGAACGGCTCATCTCCAACTCCAATCTAACATTATTCTGCGTTGTATATTAAAATTGCCAATCATAGCGGCCACTTCTTTATTCAGCGCAGGATTAGATTTCGGAATCACAATACTAGACCCTGTACTCAACTTTAAGAAATAATGTGATTTAATTTCATCCACTAAGATAATCTCAGCAATTTTTAAGCTTGTATCGCTTACCCTATCTATAACTTTGATCTGTTCCTCACTGATTTCAAGTTTTACTGTTTCTTCAGGCAAGCCTTTTAGTTTGTTCTTTACGTATTTGGTGTAATGTTTCTTATGTCGCCAACGGATATAAACATTTCCAAAACAAATAACAAGGATTGAACAAAAGAGACCATAATACATTAAAAAATTGTCCTCCTTCTGATAACCAATAACAATTACCAAAAGTGCTAACGCTAACAAAATTAGAAAAGATTTCTTTCGCTGCTTTCTTTTTGCGGGATTGGTCGATGCCTCATACAACTGATATGTAATATGATCGGTTTCCGAGAGTATTAATGAATGCATATTTGTTAAAAACTAAAGCAAATATATAGATATGTTAGAAATTAACGGCTTGATATGCAAATAATAACTTTATTCGGAAACGCTTAGATGAGTTCTATTGTCTAGTAGAAAAATCTAAGTTAATAAATCTAAACTTATTATCAATTAATCAATTTTGCCAATTTTTTATCTAGCTCCCCAATAGGCTCTTCACTATAATCCATTTTATAAAACTTATTTTGGCCACGATAACGGCCTATAATTGTATAATTCTTGTCTACAAGTAAAATAAGAGAAGGCGCCATTTGCCTTATATTATAAAATGCGTCAAGGTTGGCAGCAAGACCCGAAAATATATTATGCCACATTCCAATTTGGTCTTTTTTTACTGAGTCGCGCCACATTTTTTTAAAGGGCTCCATTGAGATTGCAATAGTCTTCAGGCCCTGTGTTTGGTATTTATGATAAATTACTTTCAAATCGACGTTATCGTTAGCATAGCCCGCCCAAAAGTAAAGTAGCAAATAGTTATTGATCTTAAATTTTCGTGGATCAAACCTGCTGCCATCTAAGTTAGTTCCTTGTGGCATCTTAACAACACTTCCTACTGCTGAGGCTTTACGGTTTACAATTACTTTGTGAATCTCTTTACCCTCTACGCTTTTTTTAATAGGCTGTGAAAAATTGTTGTAGAGCATTTCTACCGAATCCAATCTCATATCCCCATTTATTAAATTATTTAGTAAATAAGCACTTAAATAGGATTGTGGATGAAAATTGATGTAGTCAAAATCTATCTGATCAATTTGCAAATTGCATTTATCAATTTTTGCTCCAATGGCCGTTATGGCACTATCATTCTTGGGATTATTGTCAGTCCTCGAAATCGCAAATGTTACGCGATATAATGAATCTTTTATTTTATTGATCGGTTTATACATATTTAGCAAATTGATCCATTCATCTTGTACTGGGGAGCCAGTTAACACGGCATGCTCAAAATCGTTCTCCTGTAGTGATATAGTCAAATTTCCTGGACTTAAAAATATTTCAACGGCGTTCGATACATCAGTATCATTGGAGAATATTTTGATGTCGCTCATAACCGTTCCATAAACAGGATTAGCGATAATTCCCTTAAATGAGAAAACACCATTTTTAATATTAGCCTTATGTTCAATTTTTTTGCCGTTCCCGTCTTTGTAAGTTAAAAATATTGCGTGGGCGTGTTTGCCAATAAATGTTCCTTTCAGAACAAAATTCGGCAATTTCTTTTCTTGTGCTGATGAAATAGAAGTAAATAAGGAGAAAATAAACACTAAATATATATTGGACTTCATGGCTTAAGATTTATTCAATTAAATTTAAGAATATTTTGTGATGACTAGGATAATACAAAGGAATAACTGTCGATTAATATCCTACCAGTTTTTCCTATTTTAGCCGCTATTAACCTATTCTCTAAATTAACAACACCCTCATGCTTAAATACTGCACAGTCCTAATCATAACAATCATTTTTATTGCTCAATTTGGATGCAAATTTGGGAAAGAAGCTGAGGAAAAAGATATAGCTAAAGAATTTGAGGGGGTAATTACCTATCACGAAATCGATTGGATGAGTGATGGTACTGTTAATGTAGATGATACGGTTAAACTTTATTATGCCCATGGAAACTATGTTGCTTTCCATTCTCAGAAAACAGCCAAATTTCATATAGTTAAAGATTATTATCTCAATGCGCCAATCCCTTTAAGATTGTTTGTAGACAATACTTCTGACACGCTCCGTTCTTTGCGATTAGATACTGCTTTAGGAAAATTGGAAAGCTTTAAAGTAAAAAAATTGCACGAACAAATACTTTCGCGCAACTGCGAAAGCATTGAGCTTAAAATTAGTTTCAATGAAAATGGTGCAATGAAATACACGGATAATACCTTTATATTTTCAAGAGGTTATTTAAAAATAAATAAAGAGCATTTTAAGAACTGGCGCTTAGGGTTTTTCAATAAAGTTATTGATGAATCCGGCGCCTATTATTTAAAATTTAAAGCAGTTCATTTCGATAGCTCACACAAAAAGGTTTTGGCCATTAAATCCTATGATGTTATTGCTGTAAAAGAAGAACAAGTAGATCCAAAAATGTTTTTCATAGATCCCTCTAAAATTAGATAACTATCATTCTTCTTTGTCCCAATATGTATTTCGTAGATTAGCCTTAAGTTAATCACCTTTTACCAATGCAAAAGTACGCTACCTATTTCCTTTTCTTTCTGCAGCTCTGTTACACTTCTTCAGCATTAGGCCAACAGTCAAGAACTAAAAGTAAGGAGGTTTTGTTAACAGAACTCAATAGCATGAAAGACGATAGCAATAAGGTAAACGCTTTCGTAAAATCAGAGCGGATAATCGGCTATGATCATCATGAATTCTTAGAAACCTATCTCAAGGTTAGAGATTTGGCCAAAAAACTCAACTACCAGTCTGGTCTAATGAATATCAACTTCGCAATTGGTAATTATTATCTGACAAAAACAGAATTCGCTAAAGCATTAGAAATCGGGCAGCTAAATTTAGACTTGGCAAAAAAGAATAAATCAAAAGTAAAGCAAGTTTATGCTAACAACTTCATAGGCCTCATCTATTTCATTACCCAGGATGTTGAACAATCCCTTACGCATTTTAAACAATCGCTGCAATTGTCCCAAGAAATGAAAAACGGGTATATGGTTTGTGAAGCTTATCAGGCAATCTCAATGGTATATGGTAGTGCTAATCAATATGTCGCCGCATTGGCAAACGCTAAAAAGGCATTAGCAACAGCAGATCAACTGAAAGATAAAAAGATATATGGCGAAGTATACTGCAGTTTGGCAACAGATTATTACCTCAATAAACAATATCTTGAATCCTTTAATTACTGCCAAAAAGCAATCAATGATCAATGGTTAAATGAGAGTAGTATTGGTGTTGCTAAAGGTGTTTTGGGTAAGGTATATAAGGATGCACCTGATTCTTTATTGCAAAAAATAGGCGTAAAACCTAGCCAACGACAACAAGAGGCACTTAAATATTTTAATCAGTCTTTGGCAATTTCTTTAAAGTATAACAATACATTTTCAATCACCTCAAATTATTTGGAGGTAAGCAAAAGCAGTGCACAATTAAAGCAATATAAAACAGCCTACGAAGCGTATCAAAATCATATCCTCTATAGAGACAGTACAACAAATGCAAGCGAAAGCAGAAAAGTGGCACAATCAGACGCCCGTTTTCAATACCTTAAAAAGGAAGAATCCCTTAAATATCAACAAAAGCTTAGTCAGGTTAAGGCCAATCAACAAAGGAATTATTTTATTGTTGGTATTGCCATCTTATTGCTGGTTTCATTTTTCGTTTCTCGAAACTACTTCATCCAGAAAAAGCTGAATAAATTAATCAGTGTGGAGAAACAAAGGTCTGATGATTTGCTGAATAACATATTACCTGCCGACGTAGCCGAAGAACTTAAAAAAACCGGACAGGCCCATGCCAGGACCTTCGATGAGGTTACCGTAATCTTTACCGACTTCGTTAATTTTACCCACGTGGGCGAATTGCTTTCTGCCCAAGAACTGGTAGATGAGCTGAACCATTGCTTCAAAACATTTGATGGCATCATTACCCAATATGGCATTGAAAAAATTAAAACCATTGGCGATGCCTACTTGGCCGTTTCAGGATTGCCAAATACAGACCCAGATCATGCTGTTAAGGCGATTAAAGCAGCATTAGCCATTCAAGAGTTTATCAGCAATCGTAAACTCGCCCTTGGTGCCAAAACGTTCGACATTAGAATTGGCATCCATTCAGGAAGTGTTGTTGCAGGTATTGTTGGGGTCAAAAAATTCGCCTATGATATCTGGGGCGATACCGTAAATACAGCCGCAAGAATGGAACAGAACTCCGAACCTGGCAAAATTAACATCTCCGAAAAGACAAAAGAATTGCTAAAAGATGAATTCTCATTAACTTATCGAGGAGAGATAGAAGCAAAAAATAAAGGGGCGCTGAAAATGTATTTTGTGAATAATTAATCAACATCTTACTTTAACCTAACTTAGGTTTTTAATTTTTTGCCACAAATGAAGAGTAAAACAAACATTAAGTTGCCATTAACCGATCTTGAAAAAGCAAACCTAAAAAGGAATAAGGTTAAAATGGTAGACCTGATCAACTATGCAACCGATGAGTTGGAAATGCTTTTAGGGGTTACGCCCGATAGGGTAAAAGAAATCCATGCCTTGGCACAATTTCAAACAATTCCCTCAATAGGAATAAAATTTGCAGAAGATCTTGTGTTTCTTGGTTATTATTCATTCAGTGAGCTTAAAAATAAAGATGGCGCAAAACTAATAGATGATTATGAACAGAAAAAGGGATTTTGGGTAGATCCATGTGTAGAAGATCAGTTTAGGTTAGTCGTAAACTTTGCCAACACTGGCGACCTCACCAAATCATGGTGGAACTTTACCGCAGAACGTAAACAATATCGCACAGAAAATGGATATCCTGCAAATAGACCTAAACAAGCATGGCATGAAACCTTAGCATACTAACCAAGACCCAAATCCCCAATTTAACTCGACATATCTAATTTTTGCCATCTCAATCTATCAATCCCTAACTATCTAATTTAGCTTAAGCTTAAAATCAACAAAATCTGTGTGGCTTAACCTTAATTCTTAACCAACCTATTAAATCAGCCCAACCTTGGTGTCTTGGTAGTAGAAAAAATCAGCAAAAGGCCTATAAACTAAGCTATGTTTTCTATGTGACTATGTGGTAAAAAACAAACAAATCTGTGCATCTGTGGCTTAACTAAGCAATATGCAGAGGTAGATGAATCCAACTTCCTCCCAACTGTGGAGGATTGAGGGTGCAAAGAGTCGGATCCTAGCCCAATTCACCAATGAACTAATGAGCCAATGAATTAAGTAAACCTTCCAACTTTTCAACCTTCCAACCCTTTACCTATTGAACCACCCCAAAATGAAAAAAACCCTTCCATTTTGGAGTGTTCCTACTATGGGTTAATTCTTCTTAATCTATAAAATAACTGCTTTAACATATCGCTGTGGCATCTTTCTAGTAGTTTTCATTTTGGGGCACCTACTTTGCAGGCCAATATCTATTAAACTCAGAAATTATGATTCTCATTATCTTAGGTATGCTTATCACTGTGGTAAGCTTTTTTTTAATTAGGGGCAACAGCCCAATGGCCAGGTACAGTAGCATGATCCGCATAGCAGGTATTGTCGTGGTTTTGCTAGGGGCGGCATTGTCAATGTTCAAGGTTATTGATGCTGGCCAGGTTGGAGTGAAAACGCTCTATGGAAAAGTAGATGACAATGTCCTTTATAGCGGGCTAAACTTGGTTAATCCATTGGTCGAGGTTACCACCTTTGATGTTAAAACCCAAAATTATACCATGTCCGCAGTACATGATGAAGGAAGTAAGGCAGGCGATGACGCCATCCGCATTCTAACTTCCGACGGACTGGAAGTAACCATCGATTTATCCGTGCTTTTTAGTGTAACACCCAAAGATGCGCCTAGAATTCTAAAGGAGATCGGTGATGATTATCTGGACAAAGTAGTACGCCCCATTGCCCGTACCGCCATCCGTGATAATGCCGTTTCCTATGAAGCCGTAGCATTATATTCTACCAAAAGACAGGAATTCCAAAACAAAATCTTTGCGGCTATTGAACAGAGTTTTGCCAAACGTGGACTTAAGCTCGAACAGTTATTGGTAAGAAATGTAACCCTCCCCGAATCAGTTCGTAAAGCAATCGAATCCAAGATTAATGCCGAACAGGATGCCCAAAAAATGCAGTTTGTATTGCAAAAGGAAAAACAATTAGCTGAACGTAAACGGATCGAAGCGCAAGGGATTGCCGATTACCAAAAAATCTTATCCACAGGACTTAGCGATAAACAGCTTCAATATGAATCTATCCTTGCCCAAAAAGACATCGCCCTATCGCCAAATACCAAGATCATTATCATGGGCAATGGGAAAAATCCGGTAATTCTAGGCGGGAATTAATTTACTCTCCTTTTCCTTTTTTTCTTTAATTATTGATGGAGGTGGCGATACCCATCTCCACTTTTTATTCACGTGCTGGTTTAACTGACAGTATTTGCGAAGACTTGAATGGTTCTCTCTACTTCCAAATCTGAAATAAACCTTCCAAAATGAAAAGGTGCTTTTGTTAAGGTAAACGTGCGAAAATTTTTTTATTGCTTTTATGAGGGTTAAGCGAAGGTTTTGAAGCACATACTGCGATAAGGCATTCGTTTTGAAATGACCATAGCATGAAAACTATTTAAAATGGATAACCAAATGATTTTTGTGCGTAGCGCAACGTCTGATGACGCGTGTTATGCCGATGAAATAATTGCCGAAACCGAAAGCTCTGCCATCATCAGAGGATCTGGCATAGCCAAACGTAGCAGAACGCTCGTGCTACAGAAAATTACAAGTGGAAAAGCCGTAATGGCCGTTACCTCAAACGGAGAGTGGGTAGGATTTTCCTACTTTGAGACTTGGGACAATGGAAGCTTCGTTTCTAACTCTGGATTGATCGTAGCTCCGAAATTTAGAGGGTCTGGAGTAGCAAAAGCAATTAAACAACGAATATTCCGCATGTCAAGGCGGATGTATCCCAATGCAAAAATATTCAGCATTACATCGGGTAGCGCAATTATGCGACTGAATGCTCAGCTTGGTTTTTTGCCAGTGGCCTTCGAACAAATTACCCACGATACCAGTTTTTGGGAGGGTTGTAAGAGTTGTGTCAACTATGATATTCTGGAGCGAAAACACCGGTGCAACTGCCTTTGTACCGCTATGCTTTTCGATCCAGCACAGCAGATTGCTGAATCCCTTCCCTTAAAACACACCATTAAACACTGTCAAAATGAATACTAATTCTGAAATCCCTTTAAACCAAGATCTCAACCATTTATATACACAAGCTTTTCACTTATTGCAAAAATTGATTGCTACACCCTCCTTTAGTGGTGCCGAATCAGAAACCGCAGACCTGATCGAATCGTTTTTGGTTGGACACGGCATAACACCTTTGAGGAAGTATAATAATGTCTGGGCTTATAACAAACATTTTGATGTAGAAAAGCCAACCATACTGCTCAATTCGCACCACGATACCGTTAGACCGAATAGCCAATATACCAATGATCCTTTTTCTCCCATTCTTGATGATGAAAAACTTTACGGACTTGGTAGTAACGATGCCGGTGGAGCAATTGTCTCACTGATTTCTACTTTTTTATATTTTAATGAACAAACAGAGCTGCCATTTAATATATGCCTTGCAGCTACAGGTGAAGAAGAAACTTCTGGTGAACATGGTATTCGGAGTATTTTATCAGACCTGGTCCCAATTTCTTTTGCCATAGTGGGCGAACCTACCCAAATGAAGATTGCCATTGCCGAAAGAGGTTCTATGGTGATCGATTGTTTGGCCAAAGGCCGATCAGGGCATGCAGCCAGAGAAGAAGGAGACAACGCAATCTATCACGCCATTCGTGATATTGAATGGTTTGCCAACTTCCATTTTCCTATTCAGGATAACCTTCCCGATCCGGTAAAAATGACGGTAACCCAGATTAACGCAGGCATACAGCACAACATCGTACCAGGAGAATGTAGCTTTACCGTAGATGTACGGTTTGACCATAACTATACCCAACGTGAAATTCTAAACACCATCATCAACCATACTTCTTCTTTGCTTAAAGTTCGGCCAAATGTCCTCCAACCATCAAGTATTGATCTTTTCCACCCCATCGTCGTAGCAGGAATTGGTCTTGGCAGGCACACTTACCTCTCGCCAACAAGCTCTGATCAGGGTTGGTTAGACATGCCATCGATTAAAATGGGGCCAGGTTGTTCGTCGCGGTCCCATACAGCTAATGAGTTCATAAAAGTAGAAGAAATAGAAGAAGGCATAACCATCTATATCGAACTCTTAAAAGCCTTGATACCCATGATGGGTGAACTCAAGACAGGTAATGCTATTGAACCAAGGTTAACGGTTATGGATGGTTTGAAGAACTAAAGTTATATTTGCTAGATAAGCATAAAATTTATGGAATATACCGTACTCATTATTGATGATGAAAGTAAGATCAGGAGCCTACTCTCCAGAATCATCGAATTGGAAGGTTTCATTGTGCTACAGGCTGCAACAGCTAAAGAAGGAATCAAATTGCTAAAAGCAAATGATGTAATGGTAGTGATCAGTGATGTTAAGCTTCCCGATGCCAATGGAGTTGAACTGGTAACCGAGCTAAAGAAGATCCGACCTTATGCAGAGGTCATCAACTTAACAGCTTTCGGTACCATTGCAGACGGTGTTGCCGCCATGCGTAACGGCGCCTTTGATTACATTACCAAGGGCGATGACAACGACAAGATTATCCCATTGGTGTATAGAGCATTAGAAAAGGCCAAATTACAGGTTAGAGTATTCGACCTAGAGAAAAAGGTTGGGCTCAAGCATAGTTTCGAAAGTATTATTGGTAACTCTCCTGCTATTAAAGAAGCGATCAATCTAGCCCAGAAAGTGGCCGTTACAGATACAACAGTACTGCTACTGGGAGAAACAGGTACCGGAAAAGAAGTATTTGCCCAAGCAATTCACTACGCCAGTGCCAGAAGGCTGAAACCATTTGTTGCACTTAACTGTAGCGGCTTTAACCCAGAATTGCTAGAAAGTGAACTATTTGGTTATAAAGAAGGTGCCTTTACAGGAGCCAATAAAGACAAAAAAGGACTTTTAGAAGAAGCCAATGAAGGAACACTCTTTTTAGACGAAATTGGCGAGATGAACATCGACTTGCAGGCCAAACTATTACGGGTACTCGAAAATCAGAGCTTCATTAAAATGGGAGGTACCCAAACCAGTAGTGTCAATGTCCGCATCATTGCTGCAACCAATAGAGACCTGAAAGCAGAATCAGAAAATGGACGCTTTAGGGCCGATCTTTTTTACCGCCTTTCTGTATTTTCTATCGGCCTGCCAAGCCTTGCTCAACGTAAGGGTGATGTAGTGCAAATAGCAAAGTATTACCTAAAAGAGTTTACAGCCAAGGTTAATCGCGCAGAGATAACTATGGATAAACAGTTTATAGATTTTCTAACCGATCATCAATGGAAGGGAAATATAAGAGAACTGAAGAACATCATCGAAAGAGCTGTTATCCTGGCCAATGGCAATGTGATCGGAGCCGACCTACTTCCCTACGAATTCCATAACCTTCAACCAAAATTTGGTTCAATGGAAATGGCCGAAGTGGAACGTCAGCACATCATCAAGGTGCTCTCCCATGCGCGCGGTAATAAAACCGAAACAGCAAGGCTCCTGGGGATCGGCCTCACCACCCTCTACAGAAAAATTGAAGAATATCAGATTTCCTAAGCAATTAAGCTTATTCCCGATATGAAAAAAACCCTTCCAAAATGGAAGGGTTTTTTTATGCATCATAATTTTATTTTCAATTTATTGATTTTATGTCGCTGTATAACAGGTAGTTATTAATAATCTGTTTTTTATGGTATGCCTGTTGGTATAGGGGGTATAAACAATTTAATTATGGTAATTATTTTATTTCTCGCCCTGCTGTTACTCTGCTGGGTAGTTTACAAATCAATCGACTGGTTCGAAAAAATCTAAAACTTATGATCGCATTATTCATCATCTCAGTATTGGTATTCCTGTATATGGTCTACGTACTCATCAAACCAGAAAAATTTTAACCCACTCTCCCTTGGAGCATTAAAGAATTTAAAAAATGAACACAGAATTACTCGGCATCATTGCCACATTCCTCCTTACCCTTGTCATCGCTATCCCATTGGGAAAGTATCTTGCCAAGGTCTTTGCAGGTGAAAAAGTATGGACGGATTTCCTTAAACCACTTGAAAATGGAATCTATAAGCTTTCTGGTATAAATGCCAAAGAACAGATGAACTGGAAACAGCATCTTAAAGCATTACTTACCATTAACCTTTTATGGTTGGTGTATGGCTTTTTTATCCTCATCTTTCAAGATAAGCTTCCATTCAATCCTGATGGAAACCCTGGAATGACCCCAGATCTTGCCTTCAATACCATCATCAGCTTTGTAGCCAACTGTAACCTTCAACACTATTCTGGAGAAAGTGGTGTAAGTTACCTAACACAGCAATTTGTACTCATGTTTCTTCAGTTTGTGAGTGCGGCAACTGGTATCGCAGCCGCAGTTGTGTTTTTTAAGGCTTTTAGGGATAAAACTACGGTAGCACTTGGTAATTTCTGGGAATTCTTTGTAAAGTCCATTACACGCTTGTTATTGCCTCTTTCCATTGTTGTAGCATTGATCTTAACCTTTAATGGTACACCAGCAAGCTATGAGGGAAAAGATCAGTTTATTTCAATGCAGGGCGATACAGTCAACGTATCCAGAGGCCCCGCTGCACAGCTTATCGCCATCAAACATTTAGGTACCAACGGTGGAGGTTATTTCGGAGCCAATTCTGCTCACCCATTTGAAAATCCAAGCTATCTTACCAATGTAGTAGAAGTCGTCTCACAAATGATCATCCCACTTGCCATGGTCATTGCCTTCGGCTATTTTATCCGTAGAAAAAAACTGGCCTGGACAATTTTTGGCATCATGACCATAGGAACGTTGCTGCTCCTTATTCCAGCTATTTCTTCAGAAATTGGTGGAAACCCGGCCATAGCCAAAATGGGTATAACTCAGTCAACTGGAGCCATGGAAGGAAAAGAAGTACGATTTGGCCCAACTGCAACAGCATATTGGAGTATCATGACCACCGTAATCTCAACAGGATCAGTGAACGGCATGCATGACAGCACAATGCCACTAACAGGTCTTTGGCAGTTACTAGCCATGATGATCAACTCCTTTTATGGAGGTTGCGGCGTTGGAATCTTGAACTACTTTATCTACCTCATCATAGCCGTCTTTATTTCTGGCCTTATGGTGGGCAGAACACCAGAATTCTTAGGGCACAAAGTGGAAGCAAGAGAAGTCAAAATTGCAGCCATCATCACCCTGCTCAGTCCATTCCTCATCTTGGCAGGAACGGCCATTGCAAGTTACGTTTTCACTAATCATGGAGATGCAACTTGGGCCGTTCAGCCTAAGGCATGGCTAAATAACCCTGGTTTCCATGGGTTCTCTGAAATGCTCTACGAAGTAACCTCCTCCAATGCAAACAACGGATCTGGATTTGAAGGCCTTGGTGATAATAATGTGTTTTGGAACCTATTAACCGGAGTAATTATCTTCTTAGGTCGCTTCCTTCCAATCATCGGCCCAGTTGCAATAGCAGGCCTCTTGGCAACCAAAAAATTCATTCCAGAATCGGCAGGAACCCTAAAAACAGATACCAAAACATTCGCACTCATGACCTTTGCAGTAATCATCGTGCTCAATGCACTCTCTTACTTTCCTGCACTGGCCCTTGGTCCACTAGCAGAATACTTTACCATGCTTAAATAGAAATCAGTGTAATTATAAAAAAATGAAACCCAACAATAAATTATTCGAACCTGCTTTGGTGCAGGCTGCATTGAAACAATCTTTGATCAAACTCGATCCACGAGTAATGATTAAAAACCCAGTCATGTTTACCGTAGAAATCGGAACGCTGGTAATGGCTTATGTTACAATATATTCAATCAGTAATAGCGGACAAGGTTCACCACTATATAACTTTTTTATTTTTTTAATCCTATTACTAACAGTTTTGTTTGCCAATTTTGCCGAAGCAATTGCCGAAGCAAGAGGTAAGGCACAGGCCGATAGTCTGCGCAAAACCCGTGAAGAAACTCCAGCAAAAGTCCTTTTGGCCAATGGAAAGATAGAAGTTCGCTCTTCCAGCCTGCTCAAAAAAGGAGATGTTTTCTTTTGCGAATCCGGGGATATCATTCCAACTGATGGTGAAATTATCGAAGGAATTGCAACCATTGACGAATCGGCTATTACTGGTGAATCCGCCCCCGTAATCAGAGAATCCGGTGGCGATAAATCATCTGTGACCGGAGGTACAAAAGTGCTTTCGGATCAGATCAAAGTAAGGGTAAGTACCGAGTCCGGTGAAAGCTTTCTCGACAAGATGATTGCCCTTGTTGAAGGTGCATCACGCCAAAAAACACCAAATGAAATTGCGCTCACCATTCTTTTAGCTAGCTTTACCCTCGTATTCATCATTGTCTGTGTAACCTTAAAGCCATTTGCAGATTATGCAAACACCCCAATCACTATAGCCGCTTTAATTTCACTGTTTGTATGCCTCATCCCAACCACCATCGGAGGACTTTTATCTGCTATCGGCATCGCCGGAATGGATAGGGCACTACGAGCAAACGTAATCACCAAATCTGGTAAAGCGGTAGAAACTGCTGGAGACATTGATGTACTGCTATTGGATAAAACAGGCACAATTACCATCGGTAACCGTAAAGCAACCAATTTCTACCCAACTGCAGGAGTAAGCATCAAAACGTTTAGCGATGCCTGTGTATTGAGCTCTCTTGCCGATGAAACACCCGAAGGCAAATCAATTATAGAATTGGCCAAAGGCGATGGACAGAGCCAATTCGAAACAGTACCTGTTGGAGCTACATTCATCAAATTCACAGCCGAAACCCGTTCAAGTGGAATTGATACCCCAGATGGAAGAAGAATCCGTAAGGGCGCGTTTGACTCAATCCGTAACATCGTTCTACTCGCAGGAAATGCCTTTCCAATGGATATAGAAGATCAGGTACGTGCAATTTCATCTAACGGAGGTACACCATTAGTAGTTTGCGAAAACGAGAAAGCATTAGGGGTAATCGAACTTCAGGACATCATCAAACCCGGTATTAGTGAACGTTTTGAACGTCTTCGCAAAATGGGCGTAAAAACCGTGATGGTTACCGGTGACAACCCCTTGACCGCAAAATATATAGCCGAAAAAGCTGGCGTAGATGACTTCATCGCAGAAGCTAAACCCGAAGATAAAATGAACTACATCAAAGAAGAACAGGCCTTGGGTAAACTGGTAGCCATGATGGGCGATGGAACAAATGACGCCCCAGCACTCGCACAAGCAGATGTTGGCGTAGCAATGAACAGCGGTACCCAAGCCGCTAAAGAAGCAGGCAATATGGTCGACCTTGATAATGACCCAACCAAACTGATTGAAATTGTAGAGATCGGAAAACAATTGTTGATTACCCGCGGAACCTTAACAACATTTTCTATCGCCAATGATGTCGCTAAATATTTCGCAATCGTACCCGCATTATTTATCGCATCCATTCCCGCGCTGCAGCACCTAAATATCATGGGACTCCATAGTCCGGAAAGCGCAATCATGTCCGCAGTAATTTTTAACGCAATCATCATCCCGATCCTTATTCCTTTAGCATTAAAAGGGGTTGCCTACAAACCAATCGGCGCTACCGCACTATTAAGAAGAAACCTGTTCATCTATGGCATAGGTGGTGTCGTTGCCCCGTTTATAGGCATCAAACTAATTGATTTAGTGGTAGGCCTTTTCGTTTAAAGAAATTAATAACAAAAATCATTGTAATCATAAATAAAATGAAAAACTACATCACACAATCGCTTCGCTTAACCTTAGTACTTATCGTACTATTATGCGTAATCTATCCTTTAAGCATCGCCTTAGCCGGAAAATTGAGCAACGGAAAAGGTGGAGGAGAAAAATTAACCCAGAATGGAAAAGTCGTAGGTTATGCCCTGCTAGGACAATCATTTAACAAACCTGAATACTTCTGGGGACGCCCATCTGCCGTTTCCTATAACGCTGCAGGCTCCGCAGGCTCAAACAAAGGACCGTCCAATGAAGACTATCTCAAAGAAGTTGCCAATCGGATCGATACATTATTGAAATATAATCCGACCATTAAAAAAACAGATCTCCCTGCTGATCTGGTTACCGCATCCGGAAGTGGCCTAGATCCGAATATCTCAGTACAAGGCGCCATTATCCAGATCAAAAGAATTGCCGCCTATCGCAAATTGGATGAGCGTAAAATAGCCGAATTGGTAGTTAAATATACCGACGGCCCATTTATGGGGATGTTTGGCCCAAGCTCAATCAACGTACTCAAATTGAACCTCGCTCTCGACACATTGAAATAATCAACGCTTTTATAGATATTAAGGTGAGTTCGAAACTTGTCCCGCACCTGCTGGATTTATCCCGAGCATTCGGTACCTGTTTTAAAAATCCAAACCATGAACCTCTTTTAAACATCTAATCTATTGACCATCAGCTATTGACTATTGACCCATGATTTCCCAAAGGGATGCCTTTGGCACAAACCATGAACCACAACAATATCACCTTATATCGAACTTACATAAATATTAATGAACAACAATATGAAAAGAATACTCTTTACCGCAATAGCTTTAGTTGCATTTGTCTCTTCAAATGCCCAAGAAGTACCAAAAGTTAAAATCTCTGGATACTTGGAAACCTATTACGGATATGATTTTAATGAACCATCAAACAATAACAGACCTGGATTTGTGTACTCGCACAACAGACATAATGAAGTGAATTTAAACTTGGGCTTTGTCAAAGCGGCCTATGATGGTGGTAAAATCAGGGCAAACCTAGCACTCATGGCTGGTACCTATGCTAATGCCAACCTTGCTGCCGAACCTGGAGTACTCAAGAATATCTTTGAAGCAAACGCCGGAATTAAATTGAGCGAAACGCAAAACATCTGGGTAGATGCAGGAATCTTTTCCTCGCACATTGGCTTCGAAAGCGCCATCTCAAAAGACTGTTGGGTACTCACAAGAAACATCTCTTCAGAAAATACACCCTACTATGAATCGGGAGCAAAAGTTACCTATGGTTCTCCAGAAGGTCAATTTACTGCAGGTTTATTCTACCTCAATGGCTGGCAACGCATCAACCGTGTTGATGGAAACAGCAAGCCCGCCGGAGGGATCCAACTAAGCTATAAACCAATAGCAAACCTAACCCTCAACTATAGTAATTACCTGGGAACCGAAGGTCTAAACGCAGTCCGTGTAAACAGAATTTATCATAACTTTTATGCCATTGCTCAGCTTACTGCCAAATTTGGATTAACTGCAGGCTTTGATTATGCAACTCAACAGAAGGTAAAAGGCCAATCCGCAAAAAGTGAGCTCATTTCTCCCGTACTCATAGCACAATACAAATTTGATCCCAAATTTGCCATTGCAGCCAGAGCAGAATATTATCAGGATAAAGATGGTATTTTTATCGCTACCACAACACCTAATGGCTTCAAAACAACAGGTTACTCTTTAAACCTTGACTACGCCCCAATTACCAATGCAGTAGTAAGATTGGAAGGCAAGGTATATGATAGTAAAGACAAAATTTTTACAAGAGATTTAGCTTTGGTAAACCATAATGCTACGCTCACTGCAAGTATTGCAGTATCTTTCTAATCACGATAATTTGGTATCCCCTTTAGGGGATACTATTTTTTATAAATCTTGCCTCCAGTAATAAATAAAACCCTCATGGAAGAGAACAAAGAAGACTCTGTACGCCGTTTTTTGGATCTTGTCAAAAAATCTAGAAGGGGAAAACTGAAAATCTATATCGGTATGAGCCCTGGTGTAGGCAAAACTTATAGAATGTTACAAGAAGCCCATGCACTGCTGCGGAACGGAATAGAGGTCTCAATTGGTTATGTAGAAACCCATCAACGGGTTGAAACCGAAGCACTCGTAGCCGGACTCCCAATCATACCTAGGAAAAGTATTTTCTATCGTGGCAAATCATTAGAAGAAATGGACGTGCAGGCCATCATTAACCGCCATCCAGAAATTGTAATTGTAGATGAGTTAGCCCACACGAATGTAGAAGGGAGTAAGAATGCCAAACGCTGGCAAGATGTATACGATATCTTGGAAGCAGGCATCAGCGTGGTTTCGGCAGTGAATATCCAGCATTTGGAAAGTATCAATGAAGACGTTCAGCAAATTACTGGAATTACCATCACCGAAAGGATTCCTGATAAGATCTTAGAGATTGCCGATGAAATTGTAAACATTGACCTCACTGCAGATGAGCTGGTAACCCGGCTAAAAGAAGGGAAGATTTATGATAAGAACAAAATAGAGCAGGCATTGGCTAATTTTTTTCAGTCAGATAAAATCCTACAGCTTAGAGAACTTGCCCTGAAAGAAGTAGTGCACCAGGTAGAGCGGAAAATCCATATCGAAATCCCAAAATCTATCAAGCTCAGACCAGAACAGTTTATGGCCTGTATTTCATCCAATGCAGAAACAGCAGGTATCGTCATCAGAAAAACCGCAAGATTGGCATCCTATTACCATTCCCCATGGATTGTGCTCTATGTGCAGAGCGATAACGAAAGCTTGGATAAAATTAAACTCGATAAACAGCGACACCTGATTAACCACTTCAAGCTCGCAACTGAACTAGGTGCCGAAGTGCTGAAAGTAAAAAGCAATCACATTACCCAAACCATTATGCAAATAGCAGTAGAAAGAGAAGTTACCACCATCTGTATCGGTAAACCACACCTAAATATTTTTCAGGTTATCCTCCGAACAGCCATCTTTAATCAGCTGTTGCGTAACTTGGCAGCCAAGGAAATCGATATGGTCATCTTATCCTAATTGAATTAACGTGAGTTCGAAACTTGTCCCGCATGTGCGGAAAGAACACCTTTAGCTAAGAATCCATGAAAGAAGGAATTGCTAAGGCTATGAGCGTGTTTTAAGCATCCAAACCATGAACTATCAACCATGAACCATGAACCAACAACAATTCTATTGACCATTCCAAAAGGGATGCCCTTGGCACAGCTATTTACTTATGAATCCAAACCATGAACCATGAACCATCAACCATGAACCAACAACAATATTTATCTTATATCAAATTAATGATACTTTTAAAATATAAAACCCAGTAACCATGAAAATCAAGACCAAACTGCGCGCAGGATTCGGCTTCCTCTTTATCATCGTACTTACCTTTGGCCTTATCTCCCTTTTCTTCCTCAACCAGATTTCGTCAAAGGCAAAACTGGTACTGAAAGATAATTATAAATCTATAGGATTCGTTGCCCAGATGCGTAAAGTGCTCGACGAGGCAAGCTTCCCCCTTCCCACAGCCCAAAAGCAGGCATTCGAAAAGCACCTTAAACTTGAACAGCAAAACATCACAGAACTGGGCGAAAAACAGGCAACAGATCTGCTTGCAACAACGTACGGCCAATTAAATGCCACAATTGACCCAACACGAGCTAAACAATTGGAAAAAGAGATGAGGGCAGCCCTGCATCAAATAGAAACATTGAATATGCAGGCCATTAGTGCCAAAAACAATGAAGTTAACCAGGTGTATGCCCGTGCAGAAATCTATATTGCCATTGCAGCATGTGCCTGCTTTTTTGTACTGTTTACCTTTATCGTGAACTTCCCAGGATTTGTAGCCAACCCCCTGGCAGAATTTAGCCAGGCAATCCGTCAGGTAGGGAATGGAAACTACCTACAAAGACTACACTTTAATAATAATGATGAATTTGCCGAACTCGCAGTTTCTTTTAATGCAATGGCCAAAAAGCTGAACGATTGGGAAAACAGCAACCTGTCAAAACTAAAGTCCGAGAAGTCTAGGATCGAAGCCATTATAGCCCAAATGCAAGATGCCATTATTGGAGTTAACGAAAACGGAGAAGTCTTGTTTTTAAACAAATTGGCCGCAAAGCTGATCGGATTGGATGAACAGCAAACCGTCGGTAAGAATGTTGCTGAACTCATGGGAAAGAATGAGCTAGTCAAGAACATCGTTAAACCAGACACAGACAACAAAATGCTGAAGATTTATGCAGATGAACGTGAATCATATTTCCAGCTTGAAAGTAGAGAAATCATAATTCCTAATATAGAAACTGATGAAGACCTAGCCGTTTCCACCTCGGGTAAATCTGCAGGGAATGTATATGTGCTTAAAAATGTAACCCAGTTCAAAGAACTCGATCAGGCAAAAACTAATTTCATCGCCACAGTTTCTCATGAACTCAAAACCCCCTTGTCCTCTATTAAAATGAGCGTTAAATTGTTGAAAGATATCCGTGTTGGAGAAATGAATGGAGAACAACTCGAATTATTGCAGCACATTAGTGAAGATAGCGACCGACTATTGAAAATCACCAGCGAACTTTTGGATCTTTCACAGGTAGAAAGTGGTAACCTGAAACTTAGTTTCGCAATGGCCAGACCAACAGAAATTGTTAAGTTCGCTATTGATGCAGTTCGTTTTCAGGCCGAACAGAAGCTGATCCAATTGGAGCTTAACTGTGATGAGGAGCTCCCAATGGTAAACGTAGATATTCAGAAAACCGCCTGGGTACTCGTTAATTTTCTTTCTAATGCATTGCGATATAGTTCAGAGAAATCAAAAGTGATCATCCAGGTTAGAGAAAACAATGGTCTCATAGAATTTTCAGTGAAAGATTTTGGAAAGGGAATAGAAGATAAATACCAGAAAAGATTGTTCGATCGCTATTTCCAGGTACCAACCGATGGACAGAACAAATCTGGCTCAGGACTTGGCCTTGCCATATCCAAAGATTTCATATCCGCAGAACATGGAACAATATGGGTAGAAAGCGCACTAGGTGAAGGAAGTAGATTTTGCTTTGCTTTACCAAAGGCCTAATAATTTTGTACCCTTTTAACTTATGATAACTATAGCTACACTGGAGACAAGATATAGAAAGACTATACACATATCGCTATAAGGCCGCTATAACCTCGCTATAAGCTAGTTCTGCCGAACGGCAATTTACTTCCTAACCCTCAATAGGTTCTTCTTGCAAGCTCTTCATCCATTTTATAATGGGCTGCAATTTTTGAAGAACGACTAATTTAATTAGCACCAAGTTAAATAAAAAAGCGGCGGAACCGAAATGGCTACCGCCGCACGAAAGATACCAACTAAGGCTTAATTGGGAATTTTGGTCCGTCTTCATCGCCTGTACCATCTGTTCCCGTGCTGTCCCCTTCTTCCGTGTCATGGGTTTCGACCTTAAAAATAGGCAGCTTGGTTCCTTCTTTGTTTACGCTGTTGCTGTTTGATTGCTCTTTTTCAGCATTTACAGAATTAATGGTTTCTTTGCGGCATCCGCTCGCAATTGTTAATGTAAGCCCAGCTATTACCGCAATGCTGGCTAATTTGTTTTTTGTGATCAACATGGTGACCTGAGTTAAAATGGTGAAGGAGGGCGGATGGCATTTCAGAGATGGAACGGGGCACGCCCTTAAATTGATTCTCCCGTTTCTTTCTGATCTGCCATTATCAACTTTTAACTTTGTTAATTTTTGTTACCAATCGCGACTTCGATAACAGGAGACAAGGTAGTAAACCTTTATAATATTCTTATTCGTTTTTAACCGCCACGTAAACTTTATGCTTGTACTTTGGTGTCACTATTTTTATTTCTTTTCGCTTCAGTTTTGAAGTGTAATCTTTATTCCCTTTTTAAAGAAGGTCTCGTTTTTCCATTTATAAATTTCCTGCTCAACCACTTTTACAGGTTTCATATTCTTTTTTTACTACAAGCTTACCTGTTGATAAATTGAAATCTTCCTCTGTCCAATATTCACAGGGTTTCCCATAAGTTCCTGCATAGCCGATTAAATAAAACGCTCCATTTTGAAAGCGATACTTATCGGTATGCCCCCATTTCCAACTGCTTCCGCCATTTTGACTAATCAACAAAATGCCATTTTTGATTTCAATATCACCAAAAGGATCACCCATCATTCCACCATCACGGCTACCATATAATGCCTGGTCTGATTTTTTCCAGACAGTCCATTCTTTGCCCTGTAGCTTGTAAATGATCAATGCTCGTGGAATGCTTTCGGTTGGACTCTATCAATAAAGTTGGTTACGCCAAACTTGGCAGTAAGGAAATAGAATTCTATACCACCACCGGCAATCATCCAACCATCTATAACAAGAGGATCCTACCCATGACAGCGTATATTCTAAATAAGTATATCGTTAATAAGTGACATCACATCGCACATCTTCCATCATACATCTTCCATTTACCTACCATATACCTACCATTTACCTAAGTTGGGTTTCCAACCTTCCAACTTTCCAACCCTCCAACCTTCCAACCCCCCAAACCCCTTCCCAAAAACACCAATTTGTAATAACTTTGTGTTCCTGCCATCGTGCCGATCTTTTTTGCTTAAATTTAACATCCTAGAAGTTCCAACCAAATACATCAATCATCAAACCTAATATGAGCAGATTATTGCTACTCTTTTCGTTTTTGATCAGCTTATTCTTCTCCACAGCTGCTGCGCAGGATGTAAAACCCGGAGTGTATTTCTATTATCGTCAGCTTGATAATCGCAATGGATTGTCAAACAGCTCTATCAATGCTATTTACCAAGATAAAGATCAATTATTATGGGTAGGTACCTGGGATGGTCTAAATCGCTATGATGGTGCCCATTTTAATGTATATAACCACAATATAGATCAAAAAGAAAATAGCATTGGCAGCAATGTAGTCCAATCTATCCAAGAAGATAACAACAGAAATATCTGGATCAATACCATTGGCGGAATTTCTCGGTATGATAAAAAAACAGGTGGTTTTAGTAGGTATTTCTACAAGAATACCTCAAACCAGAAAATCCGAGAAAACGAATATGAGCTCGTAGTTGGTGCCAATGGTACTATTTTTTGTTTGGCCGCCAATGGAATGCTGAGCAGGTACAATGCAAAAACAGATCAGTTCATAAATTATCAGCAGTTTACCGACAAGGAAAGTATCTTAAAAATGTGCTTTGTTGGCGATGATTTAGTTTACCTGAACAAAGAAGGAAAATTAATTATTGCCAAAGTTGGTCAACAAGGTTTAGCAATAGTTAAATCATTTGCTTCGCCTGAGAAGATCAGCAATTTTTTTGTAGCCAATGCACAGATCTTCATTGCAGACCATAATGATCAATTTGCTATAATAGGTAAAGACCTAATCAGGAAACCAATTCCCTTAAGCCCAAGAAAGATAAAAGCCATTACCTATTACAAATCCAATTATATTATAGCTTGGGAAAATCAGGGTGTCGGTATTTTCGATACCGAATTTAAACCAAGCAGCTTTTTGTCTAAAGAAATAAAGACCATAGAAAACCTAAAGGTTACAGGCTTAAATGTTGGTCAGGATAACGTACTTTGGTTAGGTACAGATGGTAATGGACTGATCCAGATCTATCCAAAAGAAAACTACTTCGGATTGCTTGCCAAGGTAAATGGTACCGCAATAAACAAACCAATCAGAGCCTTTGCAGAAGATGGTAAAAACTTATGGGTAGGTACAAAAGGAAATGGCGTGCTGATCTTTAACAATTTTTGGAGTTCAGGCAATGCCGTTCAACAGCCTCAAAAAATTGATGTAAGCAACGGACTTGATAACAATGCCGTATTTGCCATTAAGAAGGGAATAGATCAATTGACCTATATCGGTACCGATGGCAAAGGAATCTCCGTTTACGATCAGCAGACTAACAAAACTACCAATTGGAAAAATATAAAGGGAAGTGATCAATTGCCCGACTTTAGATCTGTTTATGCCATTATCCAAGATCGCGACAGTTCGGTTTGGATCGGAACCAGTGGTTATGGACTGCTCCATTTAAAACTTGTCCGCAATGCAGATCGCTCAATCGCTATTAAAAGCTTCAAACAGTACGCATCTTCTGCCAATGAAAAAAATGGCCCTGTAAACGATATCATTTATGCTTTGGCACAGGGCAAAGATGATCGGCTGTGGATTGCCTGCCGTTATGGTGGATTGAGCGTACTGAACAAAAAAACAAATCAATTTAAAACTTTCAAAGCTTCCGGTTACCAGGGCAGCCTATCGCACAGTGATGTGCTGTCTTTATTTTATGATAGCAAAAACAGGCTTTGGATTGGTACAAGTTATGGTTTAAACTACCTTACCTATTCAGAATCACTGAAAAACAAACCACAGTTCAATAAGATCACAATGGAGAGTGGCTTGCCTAACAATACCATTCACGCTATACAGGAAGATGGTTCGGGCAATATTTGGCTAAGTACCAATAAAGGATTAGCGAAAATAAATGCAGGCAACAACAGCATTGCCAATTACCAAGAAAGTGATGGCCTACAAAGCAACGAATTTAGTGATGGTGCCGTTTTGAAAGCTGCCAATAACCACCTGCTTTTTGGCGGTATTTATGGGTTCAATTACTTTTTACCAAAATATATTACAGAGAACAGTAAACAGCCTAATCTGTTGATTTCTGATCTGCAATTGGGCGGTCAGCAGTTCCAGAACAACCAATACCTTATCGTTAAGGCAAAACAACAGCCTGTTCAGGCCTTTGAACTGGAAAGAAAAAGCAATTTCTTTCAGTTTTCAGTTAATGCGCTTAATTATTTCAATGCTGCCAAAAATGAATTTGCTTATAAGCTAAAAGGCCTGGATCAAAATTGGCGCTATACGGGTACGGATGGCAAAATTGCATATTATAATATTCCGCCAGGTAAATATGAACTCTTGGTACGATGGAGCAATGGTGAAGGTATTTGGACAAAAGAAATCATAGCCCTAAACCTTAACGTAAAACAGTATTTTTGGCTAACCTATCCCGCATATGCGGTTTATTTTATCCTTTTGATTATAGGTGGTTATGCCTTCCACGTGTACCGTAAAAACAAGTTGGAAATGAAGTTCAAGCTAGAACGGGAAACGTTGTTCAGACAAAAGGATGAAGAGTCGCATCGGCAGAAGATAAATTTCTTTACCAATATTGCCCATGAAATTCAAACCCCATTAACCCTGATCTTAGGTTCGGTTGAGCATTTTATGCAGAAGAAAAACATGCTGGATCAGCCAATTGATAAAAATTACTTTCTTTCATTGGTTCATCAGCATACGGCCAGGTTAACTTATTTGGTGCAACAACTGCTCGAGTTTAGAAAAGCAGAAGCTGGTTACCTGAAAAGAAATGACGATTACTTTGATCTCACCAAATTGTTGAACAGCTTAACGCAGTTGTTTATCCCAGCAGCAGAGAAAAATCTCCAACAGTTTACACGCAACATACAGCCAGGAATAGCAGGGTTTATTGATAAAGATAAATTTGAAAAAGTACTGTTTAACCTTTTATCTAATGCTTTTAAGCATGCGGGCGTAAATCAGCAAATTGTTTTTGACGTAACATACGATGCCGCAAACGAGGAACTGGAAATTGTAGTGGCCAATTCTGGATGTAAGCTCAGAGAAGAAGACCTGAAAGATATTTTCAAAGAGTTTCATGTAGGAGATGAAAACCAGTTTGATAAGTTTAGTACCGGCATTGGACTTGCTTTTACCAAAGAGCTCATTTCCATTATGGATGGAAGTATTGATGTTTCCCTAAATCAGGAATGGATCAGTTTCAAATTTAAACTTAAACTAAAACAAATGATCGAGGGTAAAAAAGACGAGGTGGTGGCCTCTGCCCCATCTTATTTATTCGAATCGATTTTAAAACCTTACCAAAGCGAAGCAGCAGAAACAGCCGAAGAAAGCAATAAGATCACCTTAATTGATGACCTGCAAGATGTTGCAACCTATAGCGTATTGGTGGTTGAAGATGATGACGCACTGCGCTTTCTGATCAAGAATATTTTAAAGGAACAGTATCATGTATATGAAGCAACCAACGGATTGGCGGCTTTGGCTTTCTTGAAGAACAATACACCAGATATCATCATCAGTGATGTAATGATGCCAGACATGAACGGATTGGAACTTTGTCAGCACATTAAAACTGCGCCAGCTACCAGCCATATCCCTTTTATTATGCTTTCGGCAAGAAGTACCGAAGAGCATAAAACCGAAGGCTATGAAACAGGAGCAGATGCCTATATCTCCAAACCTTTCCATATCAACTACCTCCAAATGCGGGTACGCAAACTATTGGATTACCGCAATAGGATGAACCACCTCATCAAGGATAGAAACATCAACAATCAATTTGTGGATGTAGACTTGTCGCAAGGTGATAAAGAGTTTTTAAATGCACTGGTAAAAGCCGTTGAAGATAAACTCGCAGAACCTGACCTCGATGCCGCTAAACTAGAGGATGCACTCTGCATTAGTAAGATGCAACTATACCGGAAACTCAAAACTTTAGCAGGAATGACCCCGTCTGAATTTATTAAACGCATACGCCTGAAACATGCTGCGGTATTACTCCAAAATTCGAAACTCAACGTCTCTGAAATTTTCTATCTCACGGGTTTTAACAACAAATCTTACTTCTTTAGAGAGTTTAAAAAGATCTATCACCTGGCGCCAAATGATTATAGACAGAAACAACATGAAGGTGCTGGAACTACAGAGACAATTTCTTAAAAACCTGCTTAAAAACACTGTTTTGCAACAATAGTGAACTAAAATGTAAATATAGTGCACTCTTCTCGGCGCTCTCATCCGCTATATTTGCCTTAATCAAATATAAAATCAGATGAAAAAAAATAGACTTATCTATGCAGCGTTTGTTTTCTTACTGTTGACCGTTTCTAGTGTTGTCACCTATGCACAAACTAAGATAACAGGTAAAGTTACAGATGAGAATAACCTGCCCTTACCAGGAGTTGTGGTTATGCAACCCAATACTTCTAATCAGGTATCAACCAACGGTGATGGCGTTTATCAAATTACATTGCCTGCAGGTGTAGCACCATCTCTGACCTTTGCTTATATGGGTTATACTACAGTTACCTTAAGTGCAAGCGGAGGCAGTCTAAATGTATCGCTCAAACCGAGTTCTCAAGCATTAAATGAAGTGGTGGTTTTAGGATATACCGCACAAAAGAAATCATCGCTTACCGGTGCCATCGGTTCGGTAAGGATGGAAGATGCTGAGAAACGCCGTGTGCCTAATGTTGCCCAGGTTTTACAGGGACAGGTTGCTGGTGTTGCCGTTACACAAAGTACAGGTGCTCCAGGCGATCCAATCAATATCCGCATCCGTGGTGAAGGAACAATTGGTAACAACAGTCCGCTTTTTATTGTGGACGGTGTGCCATCACGAGACATCTCATTCCTGAATACAAATGACATTAAATCGTTAACCGTCCTAAAAGATGCATCAGCTGCTGCCATCTACGGTTCTAGAGCATCAGCAGGCGTAATTGTGGTAACTACCAAACAGGGAACCGCCAACAAAACCAATATTGAACTGAGCTATTTCAATGGTATTCAAAAAGCTACTAACTTACCAACCATGTTAAATACAACACAGTATTTAAATAAAGTGGAAGAAGCTTGGAATAACGCAGGTTATAGTGGTACTAACCCTTATACCGCACAAAAAACAAGAACAGATCTAGCCAATACCGATTGGTTAAACGAGTTGTTTGAAACTGGCCACTCTCAAAGTGCCCAACTTACTGCAAGTGGTGGGAGTGAAAAGGTACAATATTTACTTTCTGGAGGATTTTACAAACAAGACGGAATTGTAGTTTTCAATAATGACCAATACAAAAGGATCAATTTTAGGGGAAACATCAATGCAAACCTTACCGAAAGATTTAAAATAGGAACAAATCTACAGGTATCTAATGAAGATCAGGATGCGCTTTCTTCAAAAGGAGATGCGCCAGGGATCATCCGCCATGCATTTTTAAGACCTCCGGTACTCTCGGTATACAAATCTATAACAGACCCAACCTATACAGCTAATAATCCTTTTACAGATTTGCCTTTCTATAAAAATAATAACCAAACAACAGGATGGGACCAAAACTTTGAGAAATCTCAAAACCCAATCGCTTTGGCCTACTATAGCAATGACAAAAGAAATACTTTCCGGTTATTCGGAAATGCCTATGGTGAATATACCTTCCTAGAAGATAAATCATTAACTTTTAGAACAAACTTGGGGGTTGATCTACTTTTCAGACACAATAAAGCTTTCTTACAAAACTTTGGTGATGATGATGGTGGTGGTGCTGCACTTGATGCCGGACAGGGAAGAATTAATCGCCCTAATGGCCTAAATGAAGAACGTGGACAAGAGAAAAACTTTACTTGGAACAATACCCTTAACTACGTTAAAACCTTTGATAAACACTCCATCAACGCCTTGGTAGGTTCAGAGTACATCAGTGCAAAATCTGATGCTATTTCTGCCTCAAGAAGAAGGTATGATTATACAACTGGCAGCTTCCAATATATTGATTTTGGAGGTACGGCAAATGATCTTTTCAATGGTGGTTCTGGTGCTGAATGGAGTTTGTTCTCGCTTTTCGCATCAGCAACATACAGCTATAACGACAGATATTTTGTAACCGGGAACTTAAGGGCAGATGCTTCTTCACGTTTCGGTGAAAACAACCAATGGGGCTATTTCCCTTCGGTTTCTGCAGGCTGGAAGATCTCTTCAGAAGATTTCATGAAAAACGTGAACTGGATTTCAGATCTTAAATTGAGAGCGAGTTATGGTAAACTGGGTAATCAAGAGATCGATAACTATGCTTATTTGACACTGATCCGTAAAGATGGTGATAAATACGTAACTGATCGTTATGGTAATCCTGACCTGAAATGGGAAACGACCACTCAAACTAACATCGGTTTAGATGTGGGTATGCTCAAAAACAGCCTATACTTATCAGTTGATTATTTTGTTAAAAATACCTCAGGGATTTTATTGCCGATCTCATTGCCTAAGTTTGTTGGTGATGTGAAACCAACCTATGTAAATGCTGGTGAAGTACAGAACAAAGGTTTAGAGGTAGCATTAACCTATACCAAAAATAGTGGCGACTTTAAATATTCGATCAACGGAAATATTGCTACCCTAACCAATGAGGTTAAAAGGCTTCATCCAAACTTGCCTACCATTGTAGGTCAGGTAAGCAAAACTGAAGTAGGCCATTCATTAAATGAATTCTATGGTTATAAAATGGTTGGTATCTATCAGAACCAAGCCGAAATTAACAGCTACTTGCATGGCTCGGCTACCAATGTTGAAAAACCTGGCGATATCAAATTTGCAGACTTAAATGGTGATGGTGTAATTAATGATAACGATAGAACTTATTTGGGAAGTAACATCCCGAAATTAAGTTATGGCCTAAACCTGAATGGTGCCTATAAAGGATTTGATTTATCGGTACTCGTACAAGGCGTACAGGGCATAGATAAGTTTAACCAATTGAAACAGATCATTGATTACGATACGCGTCCTTTTAACCATACTACTGCCGTTTTGGGTAGCTGGCATGGAGAAGGCACCTCGAATACCATTCCTCGTGTAAGCTTTACAGATAATGGAAGCAGCAAAGTGTCAAGTATCTTCGTCGAAGATGCCTCTTACCTGCGCATCAAAAACGTGGAAATCGGCTACTCATTTGGTGATGCTTTGAAAAAGTGGAAATTGCCAATTCAAAACGTAAGACTGTATGTGTCTGGTCAGAATTTATGGACCAAAACCAATTACACCGGCTTAGATCCAGAAACGGTTGATGCAATCGACTATGGAACCTATCCACAATCTAAAGCGCTCTTATTTGGTGTAAACGTTAAATTTTAATCAAGAAATTATGAAAATCATATATACTTCCGCACTTGCAGTACTGTTAATGATGTCTGTTGGATGTGAAAAAGAACTGCATAAAGATCCAATCGGATTGATAACCCCCGCTCAGGTAAATTTAGAGCCAACAGCAAATACCCTAACCTCATCGGTTACCTCTTCTTACCAGATGTTGTCTAACACGCTTAACCTTTTGGGCGAGTGGGATTGGACCAATGGACTGGTATTCAGGAACGACTATGTTGTTCAGGATGTAGCATCAGATGACATGCAAAAGAAATGGAACCCAGATGGAGACCAAGCATGGATTGATCAGGTTGATAACTTCAGTTTCATTGCCACCAACCAAGCCTTTAACGGTATTTGGAGCTATGATTATGAAGGTGTTGCAAGAACCAACCAAGCAATTGCTTACCTAACAGATGACGCCATCGTAACCAAAGTTGGTTTAAATGCCGATCTAAGAAACAGATCATTAGGCGAAGCCTATTTTTTAAGAGCCTATTATTATTTTGATCTGGTAACCAATTTTGGTGATGTACCTGTAGTTTTAGCGCCATTGAAAACTTTTGGCGAGGCTTATGAGGTTGCTAAACGCATCCCAAAAGCACAGGTTTGGGAACAGATCAATGCCGATCTAGCAAAAGCTAAAGGTTTATTGCCAGCAACAAAATTTTCAAATGCAACAGAAAAATGGAGAGTATCTAAAGGTGCAGTAATTGCATTACAGGCAAAATCAGCATTGTACAATGAGAAATGGACAGACGTAATTAGCTTGGTAAACGAATTACAGACATTGAACTTTTATAGCTTAAACTCAAATTATTTCGACAGTTTCGATCAAACCAAAGAGTTTGCAGATAATGAAGTGATCTTCGCATACGACCACCAAAGTGGCAGAACACCACGAAATGGAAATGGAATTTGTGCACCATTAGGATGGGGTTTCTTTGCACCAACCACCAACTTTATTAGTGCTTTTGAGGCAAATGACCCCCGTTTAGCCTATACCGTTGATGTGAGTTCACAAAATATCTATAAGATCTTGGGAGAGAAAACCGGTGCAAATAAAGGAAATGACGATGCAGCCAGCAACAGGATTTTTATCCGTTTTGCAGATGTAATGTTGTGGAAAGCCGAAGCATTGAATGAAACTGGTGATTATGTAAATGCAGTTGCCATCATTAATCAGATCAGAACTAGGGCAAGAACAACAACAACCATTACAGGAGGAACCGCACCAGCAGGTACTTTGCCAAACCGTGCGGCTTCAACAGATAAAGCACAGATCAAAGCTTGGTTGGTACAAGAAAGAAGAGTAGAACTTGGTTTCGAAAGCCAACGTTTCAATGACCTTAAAAGATGGAAACTAGCTAAATCTGTACTTACCGCAGCAGGTAAAAACTTTCAGGATAAAAATTACCTATATCCAATCCCTCAGGGAGATATCGATAAATCTGGGGGTTCTATTACTCAGAATGCTGGTTACTAAGTAGCTATCAATCGTCATTGGATTTCCTAAATCCAATGACGATTTTAATATTTCCAATTATCTAAACCATTTTTCAATGGTATCAGAACCCTATTCTCCTAATTATGACAGACAGCGCTAAAAGATTTTCACAGAACCCTATATTATCACCAAAAGATTTAATACCGAGCAGACCAGGACTAGAAATAGCTTGTTTGCTTAACCCAGGTGTTTTTACTTTCGATGGCAAAACATGGCTGCTCATTCGTGTCGCCGAAAGACCGCAGCAAAAAGAAGGTTTAATTTCATTTCCGGTACTGAAGGGCGATGGGATCGAAATTATTGAGATCGAAGCAAACGATCCTTTTTTAATTGCCGATGATCCTCGGGTCATCAATTACAAAGGAGCAGATTATTTAACTACACTCTCACATTTACGTCTGGTGTGCAGTGATGATGGAGTCAACTTTTATCAGCCAGAAGGTTATCCACTCTTACAAGGTGAAGGGCCTGATGAAGTTTTTGGAATTGAAGACTGTAGGGTAGCCTTAATTGATGGCACTTATTATTTAACATTTACTGCAGTTTCTGAACATGGGGTAGGGGTAGGAATGCGTAGCACAAAAGACTGGAAAACCTTCGAAAAACATGGAATGATTATCCCTCCGCACAATAAGGACTGCGCTATTTTTGAAGAGAAAATTAATGGTAAGTTCTATGCACTGCACCGTCCAAGCAGTGTTGATCTAGGTGGGAACTATATCTGGTTGGCCGAATCGCCCGATGGCATTCACTGGGGCAACCACAAATGTATCATCAAGACCCGTAAAACCCAGTGGGATAGCAAACGCGTTGGTGCCGGTGCTGCACCTATAAAAACCGACAAAGGTTGGCTAGAAATTTATCATGGTGCAAATGCAGCACATCAATACTGTTTAGGAGCTTTTTTAATGGATTTAAATGATCCATCAAAAGTGATCGCACAAACCGAAGAACCCATTATGAAGCCAATTGCAGAGTATGAGATTTGTGGTTTTTTTGGACAAGTGGTGTTTACCAATGGCCACACCCTAAACGGTGATGAACTAACAATTTACTACGGCGCTGCAGATGAATTTGTTTGCGGAGCGAAATTTTCTATTCAAGATATTTTATCTCAATTAAAATATAATCATGCTGAATAAAATCAAATCAGAAATTATACATTTCAAAAGCCAATCATATAATTTCAGGGTACTTACACTGACCAATTTAATTTACAGTTTTGTACTTCCTGTAATTGATATTTTTGTTGCGGCTTATGTAATGCGCCATTCTAATGACCCCACAAAGGTGGTGATCTATCAATTGACCATTTATACCGGAATTCCAATTACCTTTTTCTTAAATGGCTTCCTGCTCAGTAAACTCTCCATCAAAACACTTTATTCGCTCGGCATGATGTTAAGTGGTGTTTCTATGATGGTAATGATGTCATTGACCACGCTAGACAATACCGGAATTGGTATTGCTGGACTGATTATGGGCATGTCTTTCGGGTTTTATTGGGCCAATCGTGATTTTTTGGCACTGGCCATTACCAATGATGAAAACCGGAACTATTATTACGGACTGGAAACCTTTTTCTATACCATTATTGCAGTGATCATTCCATTTTTAATCGGCTGGTTTATCGAAATGTATACCGTAAATGGAAATGCACACCTTCCCTATAAAATTGTAACAGGACTGGTTTTTGTAGTCACTATTTTGGCATCTATCATGTGTTTTAGGGGCAATTTCGCCAATCCGACAGAGAAGAAATTTGTTTACTTTAAATTTGACCCCTATTGGTACAAACTATTGAAATTGGCTTCCCTAAAAGGATTGGTACAGGGCTTTTTGGTTACCGCCCCAGCCATGTTAATTATGCGTTTGGTAGGTAAGGAAGGGGCACTCGGTACCGCCCAGTCTGTAGGCGCTATTATTGCAGCCGTCGCAATGTACATTATCGGAAGAAATACCACGCCAAAGCACAGGTTGTACGTTTTTGGTGCAGGTCTTGGGCTCTTTGCAATTGCCGCAATTATCAATGGGGTACTGTTTAGTAGCTTCGGTGTAATTTTATTCATGTTATTTTTACTTTTGGCCAAGCCACTGTTAGATTTGGCATATTTTCCAATCCAGTTTAGCGTAATAGATATCTTAACAAAAAAAGAGAAACGCAGCGAATTTGCCTACATCTTAAATCACGAAGCAGGTTTATATGTAGGTCGTTTAATTGGTGCAAGTACCTTTTTGCTTTTGGCCTATTACTTTTCGGTCGAAGTAGCACTGCGATATGCAATTATTATTGTAGCAGTTATCCAATTGGCATCTTATTGGGTAGCCAAGGGAATCATTAAACAGGGTAAAATAGAAAGTAGGCAAGAAGCACCAATATTAAGTAATGAAGAGCCGGGAGTGGTTGCACCGGTTAGCAATTAAGAATAATCAGTTCCTTATGAGATTTAGTTTAAAAATATTATTTACCCTTACGTTTACTTGCAGTGCTATTTTTACTAATGCACAAGTTAAACAGGTAAAACTGAACAGAGTAGAAGAAATGGCAAATTTGCCACAGCCCCTGAAAATTATCGATTGGAAGTTAATGGCTCAAAATTTCGATAAAACAGTATATGATTTCAAGGCAAAAGGTGAGTATTGGCCAATGGTCTGGATTGATAGTACCCGCAAAAACTTTGATCAGCCTGTGCTGGGCATGTATACCGCAGTTGGCGATGTAAGGCAGGGAACACATAACAAAGGAATGTTCCACGAAGCATTGGCCAATATGGGTGCTGTTATGGGAGCCAGTTTAGTTGGCATTGATAAGAGCAAACAAAATGGAATGAACTATGCCGCAATGCTCAAAAACTATTTCAACCGTGATACCAAATGGAATATCATGATGAACAATACCGCACCAGAAGTAGCCCTTTTAGGTGGCGGATACGGTAGAGATTGGTGGTATGATATTTATCCGAACGTACTTTTTTATGCCGTTGTTGAGCAATATCCAAAAGAGAAAGACTTCGACTGGATGGCCAAGAGCATTGCCGAGAAATTTTATAAAGCAGATTCGATCTTAAAAGGCGATTACAACTATTCGTTTTTTGACTATGCGGCAATGAAGCCCATGAAAAACCAGATCTGTGCACAACAAGATGCCGCAGCTGGCCACGCTTGGGTATTGTATGCTGCCTATAAGAAGTTTGGTGATAAGCGCTACCTAAAAGGAGCGATAAGTGCCATGACAGCCCTGGAAAGCAATAGTATTAACCCAACTTATGAATTACTCATGCCCTTCGGAGCCTATTTGGCAGCACGCATGAATGCAGAACAGGGCACTAAATTCGATGTGCAGAAACTATTGGGATGGACATTTGATGGAACTGCAGTTTGTAGGGAAGGATGGGGCGTACTAACTGGGAAATGGAATGGCTATGATATTTCGGGCGTAGTAGGAAGTACTGTAGACCATGGTGGTTACGGCTTTTTGATGAATACTTTTGATGCCGCTTGGCCATTGGTGCCTACCGTTCGCTATGATCCAGCGTATGCTGATGCCATTGGCAAATGGATGCTGAATGCAGTCAATGCGGCTCGCTTTTTCTATCCACAATACATGCCTGCCGATCGTCAGACCATTCCGCAATTGGCCAACGTTACCAAAGGTGTAATTGCCTATGAAGGTTTTGCAAAGACATCAACATTTGATACCTTATATACCGATAAAAAAGGTCCCGTTGCACAAGGTGATGGTCCGAAATGGGTACCTGGACAAAATCCTGCAGTATCACAATTTAGCGTATATGGAAGTGGCCATGTGGGTATTTTTGGTGCTATAGTAGAGAAAACTAACATCGAAGGAGTGCTGAAACTGGATGTGCTAGCGACAGATTTCTATCGCAATAAAGCCTATCCAACGTATTTGATCTACAATCCTTACGCCCAAGCCAAAACAATTACTTATAAAGTCAAAGGCACCAAAAAGGTAGATTTATATGATGCCATTGCCCAAAAGTTTATTGCAAAAAATGTTTCCGCTAAAAGCAATGTACTTGTGCCCTCAAATAGATCAGTGCTGATCGTAGAAACCCCAACCGGAAGTAAACTAACCAAAAGTGCAGGTCATTTATTAGCCAATGGAATCGTAATCGATTACCAAAAGAAATAAACCGTTGTATTATTTGTCATTCTGACGAAGGAAGAATCTAATGAAATGATTCTTTAAGATTCTCCTTCATCAGATGACACACTAACGGCGATAAGGCGAAAAAATCTGTGGCTATAAATTATGCACATAAACAGGTAGATGAATTCCCCCCATGTGCTATCGTGTGGACACATCTTTACAAGTCTCAAAACTAGCTATTGGGCTTATCTCAGCTATTTACAAATAATTTGATGCACTGGCATTGTTCCATGAACAGTGGGTTATGCATCCTGCTGTCCGGCCTAGCAGCATTTGGACGGGAGAATAGTTAATTGTTTCTCTAAACAGAACTCCCTCTTGCATAAAATAGCGGGGCGGAGAAATGGAGCGCAGCGCAATGGCTTGCCCAGCGACCAAAAACAATTGACTAATTATCCCTACAAAGGGTGCAAGCCGCGGCTTTTTTTGGTTACTTTTTTCAGCTGCTGGAAAAAAGTGACAATAACTGCGGCCCCTTCAGCCGCAGCTTCAATAGATCTTAACCTCAGAACAAGCGGGGCAATAGAATGCACCAAGTTAAAACACCACCGAAGGAATCTCATGAATCGAAATCTTCTTATCAGAACTAAGCAGCCCAAAATGACGTCTTTTCGGAATGGCAAAAATCCTCACAATCTCATGTTCAGAGGATACTTCAAAGAGCAGCTTTGGATTCTTAGTGCTAATATCGAACACTTTTGCTTCCTTTTCAGCGGCCAGTACCAATAGGTTATCAGGTAGCAATTGCAAGAGATGTGCATTTAATCCTTCTTCAAAAAATGGAGTAGTAATTTCCATTTCTTTCATGTTAGGCGTAACAATTAGACATCCCTGAGCTGTTAATACCGCAATTTTAAGCGCTGCATGTAAATTGCTAATGGAAAAATCGATTACTTCTTCCTCAATCCCCAGGATATCAAACATACCATCTTTTGTGGTGCGGATCAATGTATCAGTTCCCGTAAAATAGAAATGGTTCTTCCGCCAGTACATTCTTGATTTATGTAAGCCGATATCTGTTGTCTTGATGATTTCATCTTGACAAGTACAGCCTACAGACGATAAACACTTGCCAGTTAAATCATACTCGATCAGGGAAATATCTTCTACTCCTACAATGGCATAAAGAGTCTTAGGTTCAATGCCCGGACTTAAACAATACATGTTTTCATTTTCCCAATTGATTTCATGGAGCTCAAAGCCTCTCTCAAATGAAGCATCTGGTATTCGTCCGTGGCTTTTATTTCCCAGAAAGCTATCTCCGGTTAGAAAGAGATCTGTAGCGTTCCCTGTATCGGCAGTGAGTAAAATGCTTGGGGTACTATCAGTATAATAAAGATATTGGTATTCCATATCATTATTCCAGTTCATGCGCATAAGCAGGATCCGATTGTGTTTGAGAGCGATCCCCAACAGCTGATCATGATAGGAACAGAAATCCAGAAACTGCATTCCTTTTTCCAACTGGATGTAACTGCTTCGCTCAAGCTGTTTAACTGATTGATGATTGCGGATGCTATAGCGATGTGCATCATTTACGATAAAGCTGTCATTTGGTATAAAACGCCCTATTAAATTCATACCTGAAAAATCACCTTTTTGCGCTTGCGTATTTATAATTTCATAACAAATCTGAAGTGCTTCTGCATTGAGGTCTTCATTGTTTTGAGTACCTTTAATTTCAGCTAATACATTTAAAAAACTAGTTCCCTTTCTGCCAGAAACATGGTTTTGATAAACCTCTTTAACGGCTTTGTTTAATTCTCCTTCGTGTAATGAAATGCTTTGAAAATACTTTTTAAGACAAGTTTCTGCCTGTGCATTTTCCTTCCATCCAATTAATAATACGTCCTGACTTCTGACTCTATCATTGAGCTTATCTGTTAATAATCTTGATGCATTAAGGTAATCTCTGCTTGTCAATGATTTTGCAATTACATCTTCATAATATTTATTGGCCTTAGTCTGTTGGCCAAGTTGGACATGGAGATCTCCAGCTTTTTCATAGTTTCCCAAAGCGATATAGAGCGGGAGTGCTTCGGTAAGTAAGCCGCCATTTTCAAGGCATTCTGCAGCTAAACTTTGGTTTTTGAGATGATCCTTGTAAATCGCTGCGGCTTCACGGTAATGTTTGCCATCTTTAAGTGTCTGGGCGGCACGATTAAAATCGCCGAGCAGGTGTGCATAAATATAGGCTGCTTTTTTATAATCGCCTTCTTCAATGGCCTGCCTCGCCGATTTTTCATACTGCTGTTGCAACACCCATCTGTAGTTGCCCAAATCCCATCCATCTGCAGCATAACCGCCACCGAAATTCCCGAAATTGAAGTTTAGACTTGTTCTGCTTAATCTCCCTGTTCTAACTGCCGTTCCTCGCTCTAAGTATGGACTATTTAATGGAATTGCATATTGTAAGGCCAGATCTTTGTCTTTATCGAATAGATTAACCAATCTGTTAAGCTCGTTATCACGCTGTTTTTCTATCGAATCCCTTTTTTGGTTGATCCATTTCTGCAGTCTTTCCATCAAACTTTCCCTATTTTGAGGCTTGCCATCAAACCTTCTTTTAGGAAATAGATAAGCAATGATCTTCATAATAAAAACGATAAACCCCAAGATCCAAAGTGCAACAATGGCTAAGGGAAGTAGTATTTTTCTAAATCTATTGAAGAATTTAGAACCTTCATTTTCAGTTTTTGGAATGTCTTGCAGATCAAGCTGTCCAATATTCTCTTTTAGCGCTTCAATTGCATCAATCTCCTCGATTGTTTCAAGCTGGATGCTCAAAAGTTGCGGCAAAACAGGAGATGCAGGAAAATCAGTTAACCATTGGCTGGGTGCAAATATTGGTGTCTCAATCAGGTCTGCCAACGATTGGGCATTGTTTTCTTCAAAACCAATAATGCCGATGTGAGGGTGAAACATTTGTATCGGCCAAAGCTTTATTGTTGCAAGCTCATCAGGGAGTAAACGAGGGAAAAGTGCTGCATGTAATGGGATGAAAAAATCAGTTGATGCTCGTGCATATGGAAATCTGATCAACTTTAGGTCAGGGATCTCCTCGTCAAAAATAACCAATAATCCTTTGCACATATTCGAACTTAAACTTTCTGGCACCAGATAGCAACGCACCGTTAGCGGATCTATTTTCCAGCCCGAGATTTCCGCAAACCAATCCCTGGTGCTTCCTATAACAAACGCGGCAGCTAAAGGGAATTGTGGCTTAGACTGATATCGGAGCTGAAGGATCATGTGGTTTTTAAAGAATGAATAAAGGGTTTAAGATAACGATTTTCAAAGATTGCTGGAGTTAATTGATTGGCTTGATCAAAGCCGGTAAAATAGCTAGAACCACTTTTAAAACCATCGGCACTCCAACATGCAGTAGGCTTATCAATAATGGTGACAATGGTAATTTCTGGAATATTAGGGTCTATGCTTTTAAGGTGTAAAAACCCTCTCGAGTCAATAGTTGCCGTACTTCCACTTAGGAAGGTAAACCTAATGAAATTGATATTGAATAGGTGTTTAACAACAATGTTTTCTTTTTTGATTACGCCAAGTTGAGAAAGGTGAGGGCCTTCCTCCCAACGAAACTCATCGTTGTTGCATATTAAAGATCTTCTATCTGCCGAAAGCAGGTCGTAGTTATTAATGTAAATGTTTTTGAGAGAGTTAATAGAGCTGTAACCATTATTTATAAACCTTTTTAATTGGCCCATTACCATGGAGTTGGAATTGTTTGGGATGTAAATGTTAAAGCGTTTTTGATCGCCCTCCTCTGCCTGCGATATCCCGCCCGTAACAGCATCGATTGAAGTGAGCTGGTTAGCTGATTGAAACCAAAAACGATTGGCTATAAATTTAGCTTCCTTACAATTGGCGTGCGGCACCTCAATATTTAAGGTTACATAAGTATAATTAAACAGGTCGAAATGGTAGATCTTAATAGGCTCATTAGCGTCGGGAACAACCATTAAAAAAGCAATATTTGAGATCTCCCCAAAGCAAGCTATCCCATCTGGGATAGCATTGGCGAGCTCTACGGCACCCACTTCCTTTTTCAGCCAATACAATACCCTCCTATCTTTCGTAATTGCCATCGCTGTCTTGTTTGTAAGACTGATCGAGTTTTTTGAAGTTAGCCTGATCTTTGAAGTTGGATAATATAACGGGAAATCAGCTTCTGATAAAATAGCAGGAATGTCAGGCTGTAAAATGTTCTTCTTTCTTTTTTTAGGTATAGTTAATACCCCATGCATTTCAATATTTGCTTCCCGTATTAATTTAGAACGATTTTTGTCCAACTGCATCATTTGGATCTGCCCTGCAGATGAAATGGTTACCAGGTAACTAAGTTTGTCTCTTACCTTAGCAAAATGTGCCATTGCCTCCCTATCCTTTAAAAAGTGATCAGAAGTAATAAAAATATATTTTCCGTGTTTGCTGGTATGTGTCGTTAGTACCGTGGCCAGTTGTGCACCACAATTTAACGCAATATCCATTTTCTCCAAAAGTTTAATCGCATCATCTTTGGTCTGTAGTTCTTGTACATCGATGTGCCTGCCACTTAGTGTCATCATCTTAAGATTTTGATGCTTTTGTTTGGCCTCCCTAAACGCTAGGCTAGTAGCTATTGCAAAAATTCGCGTATTGCCCCACATCTTCAGGGTGGTGTCGAGTATAATGCCAAGCTCTTGGGGCTGTTGTTTTGGCGAACTTTCCCTTTTGAGGAAAAGCGCTTCGTTATTGGCCAATCTTGCTGTAAGTAGTAGGTCGTCTTGTGCCAATTCACTGAGCAAAAGTCTGTCGTACGTGCCTTTATTGGCAATGTCTGAAATCCCTCCTAAGCTTTGATCACTATTGCCGTTCAAATGCATTGGGATATTTAATGCAGCCATGATTTTTTTGGCCAAGGCACTCAGGTGCTGTGTTTGCTCATATTGAAACAACTCTTCTAAAAGTCCGATGTTTTTCTGCTCGACTTCTGCAAGTACAATAGGTTTTGGAACTTCTTTTACACCAGTCCTGAGCTTTAGTTCTAACTGTAGCGGGTCTTGAAAGATAGATGACGCTGCAGCCAATGGAGCTAAGTCTTCTATGAGGTTTTTTTCGGTAAAAGGCCTGATGTTGCCGAAAATTCGCTCATCCAATAAGCCAGTGTTAAATTCAGTTAAGATCGGTAGGATTCCCATATGGTATCCCTTATTTGCCGATGTTTCAAAAATAGATTGAAGTAAAGCACTCCTATTTAGCGCTGTCCGATGTTTTTGAGGCAGTTGATTAATGAGCTTTAAAAAGCCATAAGCATCTTGAATCAGCTTGTAGTGTGGCTTTTGATTTCTTTGGCTGTTATAACCAGACTTGTTAAGTATATTTTCTATTCCAAATATCTGCTCCCAATCGTCTTTGCAGGCACAAAGCACTAAAAGGATGGTGCCCAATGGCAATGCAGTTGATGTTGGAAGTGTAGTTAAGATATTACTCAGATCTTCACGGTAACAGATGGTGCGTTTATTGGCAAATTCAACTACTGTTCCATCTTCAGTCCACCTCCAGAAATAATCCCGATGGCCTTTAAAATAAGTAATGGTAGCTAAAGCGGTCTGGTCCATAACTAAAATTCCATTTGTTTAACCATTGCCCTGCTTGCCAGCTGGAATGATGCGTTAGGAATAGTTGTAGCTATACCATCCGCACTAAATAGGATTAAGCTTTCGACTGATGAACTTAGCTTTTGATTGATCAATGTTCCTAAGAAACCATATTCAAAATCGAAACCTGATGGAATAAGCAGATTTCCATCTCGCCAAAAGCTTGTACCCTGTAAAGTAGGTAAAGGTTCACCAATAATGAGTACAGTTTTATCCATTGATATAGCAAATTGTAGCTGTTTTAACCGAATTAATGGAGCACTTTCTACATACGTTTTCCAGTTCTTGAAACTTGTTTGTAAAGCATAAGCTGGATGGGCATTTTGTGAACTTACCAATTGAATAGGTACTTTGTGAGCCATTGCTGCTGGCATTGCTGAAACAGGCATTGTTATTGGTAAAAAGTCAGAGAGCGCTTGCCAATCTAAATCGGGTAGGAGGCCAACTGGTGTTTGCTTGCCATGGGGGAAAAGCCGGCTTTGTTCGTCAACCTCATAAGTTGCGAGCAGAGGCAGAGATTGGACCATAAGTTTTTCCTTCCCAGTTGGGATTGGACCCTTTAGCCAGATCTCCTGATGGTTTCTGGCTGCTTTCCACCTCGAAATAGTTCTGATGGTTCCAATCTCATCGTGATACGCCTCCGCTAAAACAAGCACAGTTGCTCTCATACGGTCTGCATAATCTGTTTCCAGAGTTGATCAATAGGTTCCTGTACATATTTTCGCTGTTCCTCATTTCCAATCCACTCGCAACGGTTGTTCAGGTGCGTTAAACGATCTTTAATCAACGATCGTGTAGACATTGAGGTGTCAGGCAGCTCCCATTGTGCAGTGAGCTCTTTTACCTCTTTGTAGATTTCTTCTGCATCAGGTTTGCTATTTTCTTGTACCCGTGGATGTTGATGCTTGGCTGTATCATCAGCAATGATAACCTGAACGATATTGGAAATGATTTCACGCTGTTCCTCCGTATCCCAAATGTGCTTCAAAATCCAGAGGTCTGAGATGATCGCTTTTGAACGTTTGCATAGGAGTGCACTTGCGGCAATTACGCGCTGTAATTTAACGGCCCTACGATCTGATACCTGTAAACCAGCATTTCTCATTTTATGGATCAGTTCAATATAGGCCGGCCTTATTTCTTGAAGGTCTATGAGCGCCGTTGTTTCCTGAAGACTTTTGATCTCATCAATAGAGATCTTTGGCTGGTCCAGTTGGTTCTTTTGTTCCAATACCCAGCCAGCATTTAAAACAGCTTCTAGTTCTTGTGGATCTACATTATCTGATTTTACACGAATGAGAAAGCGGTCAAAAAGAGCCTGTAATGCTTCGTCTTCTGGTAGGTGGTTGCTGGCACCGATGACCATTAATGCAGGGAGCTTTTTGGTTTCCCTCCCTCTTCTAAATACCCTTTCATTCAGCACCATTAACAGGCTGTTTAAGATTGCACTGTTTGCATTAAGCAGTTCATCTAAGAAAATGAGCGAAGCTTCTGGGAGCATGCCTTCGGTGTTGGTTACCAGGTCACCTTCCCTGAGCTTACGGATATCAAACGGGCCGAAAAGTTCGTTAGGCTCAGTAAAGCGTGTGAGCAGGTATTCGAATGTCTGTCCTTCTATTAATCTGGAAAGCTCGCGGACAGTAGCACTTTTAGCCGTACCGGGAGGGCCTAACAAGAAAAGATTCTCTCGTGCTACGAGACAGATGCCCATTAGGTCTATGATCTCGTCTTTACCAACAAAAATCTGTTTAAGATGTGTTAGCACATTTTGGAGCTTATCTAAAGTGGAGTGCGGCGTTAAATGGGTTTCGTTCATGTGGTTTCTTCATTGAGGATTAGGGAAAGATCTGGCCATAACTTAGCCTGATGTATTCCCAATACTTCTTTCAATAGGTTTTTTTCGTTTGTATGCTGTAGTCTTGTAACGTCCTTTTTCTGGATAATGCGATCAATATAAGCCACCCGAAGTGATGGATGTGCTAATATATTTTCATCAGCCTGGCTTGTTAGCCCTTCGATCCCAACAGAAGAAAATGGCCATTTTTCAGCAGTACTTTTTAACTTGGCAATTAATGGATCTGCAGGCGATAAACCACTGCCAAATTTAAGTAGGTCTGGTAAAAAACGCAGCGTTAAATCAGCTGAATAGCTAGCTTCCGATGATTTTTCTCCATCATAATCTTTAAGATATAAATCAATTTCAGCAACCTCAATATTCCTCAATAGTAGCAGTTGGATGGTAGTAAAGATATATTTTGCGGCCCAAATTGCTGCACCAGCATGAAAATTAGGAGCAATGCCAGGCATTTCCAAAGAGTCTGAGCGATGGTAAGATTCCAATAGTATAACCGTATCCTTTGAAGCATCGTGTTCAAATTTTACCATTTCGTGCGGTACGCTCACCTGCCCGCTTTGCATAAGATCAATTAAAAAAAGATCCAGTATCACGTTGTGTTTAGAGTTAATTTAGAATAGCAAGATAGGAAAATAATGATAGAATGCGATTTAGAATATGATAAGCTTGAGCTTTAGTCTTTCACAAATGAACTAGTGAACCAATCGCACTACTGCTCTGCTACCGCTACACTGGAGCTATACTAGAGCTACACTATAGAAAGACTATAGCAATATCGCTATAAGGTCGCTATAAGGTCGCGATAAGGCTACTAAATAAAAGGGTGTTTTCCAGTGAATTTTAACCGATAGGTTGATTTTTTATGGATAGTATTAAATATAAGGATTTTTCCAAACATCTGTTCATCTGTGGCGAAGAAAGTCCGTTCCCTAACATTTGTATAAACAAACCTAAGAAAGCCTTTGTATTCAAAATCTGTGCATCTGTGGCAAAACCTAATCCGCAAAGAACCTATGTTTTCTCTGTGCCTATGTGGTAAAAACCTTATAAATCATCAATCTCCTAATCTGTGGCTAAAATTTAGTCCATGCATCAGTGGTAACCCTAACCGCCTGCAAACAATAAGCCTTCACATCTGTAGCCCGATCTTTAAGCATCCAAAATCTCCTAATCTGTGGCTAAAATTTAATCCATGCATCAGTGGCAACCCTAACCCACCTGCCAACTAATGAACCAATGAACCAATGAGCCAATGAGCCAATGAGCCACTCTACCCCATTCTAAATCCCCATTTTGCTCCTCCATAAAATTTTAATTAATTTTGTTATCGTAAACAAAAAAGATCTCATGTAGGAGCAAGTTTCTTTCTGAAAATAGATAATGGTGGCCACAACAGTTGTTGATCACTGAAAATTATTCACTATTCAAAAGAAATTATGCTTACTCTTCAAGATATTACCTATACACATCCCAATGGGGATCTATTGTTTGCAGACTTAAATCTTAGCATCAATAAACACGATAAAATTGCATTGATTGGCAATAATGGCCAAGGGAAATCTACATTGCTAAAGATACTGGCAGGGAGTTTATCGCCACAGCATGGATTGGTTAAGAGCGATGTAAAACCCTATTATATGCCCCAGATTTTTGGACAGTTTAATGCCTATAGCATTGCTGAGGCCTTGCAGGTAGATCAAAAACTTAATGCACTCCATGAAGTACTAGATGGGCGGTTAACCGATGAAAACCTAACAATTTTAAATGACGACTGGACAATTGAAGATAGATGTGAAGCTGCATTATTGTATTGGGGGCTCGATGGTCTGGATCTTAACCAAAAAATGGGAACATTAAGTGGTGGCCAACAAACAAAGGTTTTTCTGGCAGGACTGAAAGTTCATCAGCCCCAGCTAGTGCTATTAGATGAACCAACCAATCATCTTGATGCCAAGAGCAGGAAGATGCTGTTAAATGAGCTGACAACAACTAAAAGCACCCTAGTTGTGGTAAGCCATGATAGGAGCTTATTGAACACGCTTGATACTATTTATGAACTCCATAACAGTACAGTTACAGCCTATGGAGGCAATTATGATTTTTATGCAGCACAACAAAAAATAGCTCAACATGCTTATCATCAAGAATTAAGAAATAAAGAAAAACAGCTGCGCAAAGCAAGGGAAACAGCACGTGAAGCAGTAGAAAGGCAGCAGAAATTAGATGCCCGTGGAAAGAAAAAACAGGAAAAAGCCGGGCTTCCCACAATTGTGATGAATACCTTGAAAAATAATGCCGAAAAAAGTACCGCCAAAGTTAAGGGTGTGCATACCGAAAAGTTGAACAGCCTTACGCAAGACTTAAGCCAGTTACGCAGTGCTTTGCCCGACTTAGATAAAATGAAGATGGCTTTTGACCAAAGTTCACTTCATAATGGAAAAGCGCTGATCAAAATAAACGAGCTTAATTTCACTTATGGAATAGAGATGCTTTGGAAGAAACCCTTGAATTTTCAGTTATACAGTGGAGATAGAATAGCATTGAAGGGAGGAAATGGCACAGGCAAAACTACACTAATCAAAATGATTTTAGGATTGTTTCACCCTACAATGGGAAGTATTGTTGCTGCCAATTTTAGATCGATTTACATTGATCAAGATTATTCGATAATTGATCAGCAGGTTACAGTGTATGAGCAGGCACAACAATATAATAATGGCGCATTGCAGGAGCATGAAATCAAAATCAGGTTAAATCGGTTTCTATTTACGAAAGAAGAATGGGATAAACCTTGTTGGGCATTGAGTGGTGGAGAGAAGATGAGGTTGATCCTTTGTTTGTTAACGATTAGTAATCAGGCCCCAGATTTAATTGTACTTGATGAACCAACAAATAACCTTGACCTACATAGCATCGAAATTTTAACTTCAGCGATTACTGCTTACGAAGGAACACTTTTGGTAGTTTCTCATGATGATTATTTCTTGGAACAAATTGATATTGAAAACGCCATAGTATTGGATTGATGTTTAGTTGTTTGCAGGGCTAATAGTTTATGGATCCTGAAGTTAAACTGGGTAATATGGAGGCAAAGGGTTGGAGTGTTAAAAGGTTATAATCCATCAACCGACAATATTATTCAGGCTCATGTTATTTCAACCGCAAGTTTTACAGCTTAACCTTTCTTCTTCTTATCCGAAATTTATTTTTTCTGTAAGTTTAGCTAATGGAAAAAAATGAGCGCCGTATTTGTTGGTATAGTTCACTTTTGATTGCACTAATGATGAATATGCCAAAACTCCTGGCTTTAAGAGAGCATGGCATAGTTGCACGATATTATCATTTCAATAGTTATGAATTCTTTTTTCAACTGGGTTTCAATATCTTCTTCTGCGCTTCGTTCTTCTATTTTAACTTAAAGCCAAATGCTAGAGGGTCTATATATAGGAAGCAACGACAGTACTTTAGCTATTTTTCAATAAATATTTTAAGCTTTAGTGCGGCTTTTATACTTGGGGGTCTTGTACAATACAGCTTATTTCCTGATCAGCATCTGCTAAGGTTTTATCTCTTCGCATATTTTATGCGCTTAGGAATGAGTGGGATTTTGGTCGGAATCCTAATTAAGATCGTACTCCTGATTAGGGAGGCCAGAGAAAAGGGCTTAGAAAATGAACAGTTAAAAACAGCATACATGGAAACCGAGTTGGAGTTGCTTAAAGAGCAAATGAACCCACATTTTCTGTTTAATTCTTTAAGTAGTCTATCAGGGGTAATTAGAGAGAACCCAAATTTGGCCCAAAAATATGTTAGAGACCTGTCAACAGTGTTTCGTTATGTGCTTGTCAGATCGAAGAATAATCTGGTTACTGTTGAAGTAGAACTATCAATGTTACATTCTTTTGCACAACTTATAGCCATGCGATTGGAAAATGCCTTCCAATTGACTGTTAAGGTTGATCAAAAATATTTATCGGCGCAAATCCCCCACCTTTCGCTGCAGCCCCTTTTGGAAAATGCCATAAAGCACAATGCGGCTACGATTGATCAACCTTTGGTAGTTACTATTTACGTAGATAATAATGAATTGGTATTAAGTAATACATTGGCCGAAATACCAACGCCTGAAAGTAGTAATGGCTTAGGACTGGCAAACTTAAATGAACGTTTTAAGATTATGGTACAGCAAGAAATTACCATTTTAAAAACGGATACCTTATTTACCGTTAAACTTCCATTAAAAGGATGAAGAAGATCCGGACAGTTGTAATAGAAGATGAAGCGGTAACAGCCAGAAATTTAATTCATTTGTTATCAGAGGTTGATGCTGATATTGACGTCGTTAAAACATTAGCATCTGTTGCCGAAGCTGTGATTTGGCTTGCTGCAAATACGTATGATTTAATTTTCATGGATATCAGATTAGCAGATGGCCTGTCGTTTGATATTTTTAAACAGGTGGAGGTTGATAGACCAGTTATTTTTGTTACCGCATATAATGATTATGCAATTACTGCATTTAAGAACAATGGGATAGATTATATCTTAAAACCATTTGATGAAACAGAAATAAGCAATGCTTTAAGCAAGTATAAAACGTGGATGGTTAGTCCCAATAAGGGGCAATCCTATTCAGATCTGGTCGCAGCATTAGGGAATGCCACAAAATCTTTTAAAAAGTCGTTTTTGGTTCATTATCGAGATAAACTTATTCCAATAGAAACAGATAAAATTTCTTGGTTTTATACCGCCAATGAAATTGTGTATGCAAATACTATTGCTGATCAACAGTATATTATAGAGTTTACGATAGAACAACTGGTGCAACAATTGGATCCAGAGAAATTCTTTAGGGCAAATAGACAATTTCTAATCAATAAAAAGTCAATAATAGAAGTTAACTTTTATTTCAATGGGCGCTTATCTATTTTGATTAAGCCACAGCCAACTGATAAGATATTAATCAGTAAGGCCCGAGTGCCCGAATTCAAAAAGTGGATGAACAGTTGATTTCGGCGCCCTATTTTTCAGCTTCACCAGTTTAAGGGGGATTTCAAAATGAATTATGCCCCATTTTTAACCTATAAATTAAAAAATATGAATTTCTTTAAAAACACAGCCCCGATAATTATTTGCTTATCGATGTTTGTAATGTCTTTATCTGCGCAGGATATCAAAACTAAAACTCCAGAAGAAAGAGCAAAAATGCAAACAGAGATGATGAAGCAGAAATTGGTTCTGACCACAGTTCAGACATCAAAAGTACAGGACGTTAACTTAAAATATGCACTCAAGTTTGAGCCCATCATCAAGGGTAAAGACAGTAAGTTTAAAAAGATGAAGCAGGCAATGGATTTGCAAAAAGCAAAGGATACAGAACTAAAAAGTATTTTCACTACTACACAGTATAAGCAATATAAAGATTTGCAGAGTGAAATGAAGGATAAATTGAAAGAAAAAATGAAATGAGAACATTATTTAAATTATGCTATCTGCTGTTAATTTTTTCAGCCTGTAGTAAAAGTAACAATGAGCCGATTAACACACCGCCTGCTCATAATGAATTGGAGGGTCCGATTGCTAAACCGGCAAGTGGTTATGGTGCTGATGGCACTTATAAAGTGGCTGAAGTTAATTTTGTAAATCCACTTTATCCAGGCACAAGTGTAACGGTTTTTTATCCTGCTGGGATCACATCAGCCAAGGGCACCATTTTTTATGGGCATCCCTATGGTGGTGAAGATAAAAACTATGCCAGAGGATTGTTCGAGTTCATTGCCAAAAAAGGGTTTGTAGTTGTTTTTGTTCCCTATGCAACAACGGGAGTGAGTATTGATGAGCGATACCAAACTTTGTGGGCCGGATTTGTTAAGGCCGCAAATGATTATCCAAATATTATTGATAAAACCCGTGTTGGTTTTATGGGGCATTCCTTTGGTGGTGGTGCAGCAATTGCGCTGGCTTACAAAGCTTTTGTAGACAATGGATGGGGTGAAAATGGCAGGTTTATTTTTACCATGGCACCTTGGTATAATTTTCAGTTAACTGATGATCAACTTGGACATTTTCCAACAAATACAAAAATGATTACCCAGGTTTATGATGAAGATATAACCAACGACCATAGAATGGCAATTGACATTTTTAACAACATCAATATTGCTCCGTCAGAAAAGGACTTTGTATATATGAGGTCCAGTACAATTGCTGGTTATACCTACCGTACCGATCATGTAATGCCGAACACTAGAAGTGCTTATGACGCCTATGATTATTACGGAATATATCGTCTGTTAGATGCAATGATGGATTATAGCTTCAATAACAATGCGGCCGCCAAAAATGTAGCTTTGGGAAATGGGTCTAACTTGCAAATCACTATGCCAAGTTATAATGGACAAACATTAGCTCCACTGGAAGTAACGGATAACCCCTTGCCGAAATACGAGCAATCAAGATATGAATTTAAATGTGGAAGTTTAACTAATCCAAGAGTTGGTCACTGTAATTAAATTGAATCATGAAAAGATTAATATTCGCTGTGTTGATTTTGTTGTGCACCACAAATTTGAATGCACAGCATTTCGTAAAAGTAGATACCTGGCTGGCAAATCATGTCGAAGATATGGGTGGAAGAGTTTTTCTCTTGATCTATAAGGATGGAAGAATAGTATATAGCCATGCTGAAAATGAACTGAATGCTAAACAAAAAATGCTCAATAAAATTATTGCCAAGAGGCAAGGGAAATCAGCAGATTTGAGTGATTACACAGCAGATACACGACAGCAGATTGCCAGTTGTAGCAAATGGCTAAGTGCTGCTTTAGTGATGACTTTCGTAGATGAAGGCAAATTGAAATTAACAGACACTGTAGGGGAATATTTGCCTATACTATCGCAACATGGAAAAGGTAAGATTACGATAAGTCAATGTTTATCACATTTGACTGCAATTAAGCCGCCAAGTTTGCAGGAAAACCTTAATGAAATGCGTGGATTTAATCACATGGATGATGCGATGGCGAGCATTGCTGTTTTGCCGATGGAAGGTGTCCCTGGAAAGGTATTTCATTATAGCAATACTGGATTGCAAATTGCTGGTGCTGTAATTGAAAAAATTGGGAATAAAAGCTTTGAAGCATTGTTTCAAGAGCGAATTGCAAAACCTTTGGCCATGAAAAATACTGATTTTGGAAATGGGAAAGTGGCGCTGCCAGCAGGTGGGGCAAGTAGTACTCCAAATGATTATATTAACTTTTTGACCATGGTTCTAAACAAAGGAACCTTTAATGGCAAAAGGATTCTGTCAGAAAAGAGTATTTTCGAAATGCAAATAAATAGGATAACTGAAGAGGTGACCATAGCTTATGCACCAAAAGAGGCCGGACATTTTGGTTATGGTTTTGGAGAGTGGGTAATGGATAAAACGACTGGTGTCGTTCAAAGTAAATCAGTAAGTAGCCCAGGTTTGTTCGGTAGTTTTCCATGGGTTAACAATGAACAAAAATACAGTGCTTTTTTAATGGCTTTTTATTTAAAATCTGATGGGCGCGGAGAAAAGTATGCGGAGCTAAAAAAACTAATAGATGAGGAATTGAAATCAAATTAGAGGGCAATTATCCCTCTAATTTTCTGTTATTATTTATAAACCCCGAAATTAATCATCCATTGAACCCCAAACTTATCTTTAAAGATATTCAAATCAAGCGTAATGATATTCATTGACCAATGAACTATTGAACCAATGAGCCAATGAACTAATAGATCTCAATACTGGCAATTCCTTTTTCAAGAGCAGTGTCTTTTAGTGATGGGACTGCTGTACCTTCAACCCTAAAAGTAGTAACATCTGTCATGCCCAAGAAACCGAGCAATAATTTCAGGTATGGCTCTACAAAATCCATTGCTTTCATCGGCCCATCTGAATAAACTCCGCCTGATGCGACTGCTAGATATACTTTTTTGCCTTTAACTAATCCTTGAGGTCCATTCAAATCATATTTAAATGTGATGCCAGCTCTAGCGATATGATCTATCCATGCTTTTAGGGTAGAGTGTATGCCGAAGTTATATAGGGGGGCTCCAATTACGATGATATCAGCGTCCATGATTTCCTGAATAGCTTCATCAGAATGTTTAATGGCTAGCAGATCTGCTGGAGTTCTACTTTCCACGGGTGTGAAAAAAGAAGTAAGATGCGATTCTTCCAAATGCGGAAACTGCTTGGTTACTAAGTTGGTTTCTTTAAGAGTACTGTCTGGATAGGCTAATTTTATCTTTTCTACAATTGCATTTCCCAGTTTGATACTCAAGGACGCCTCACCACGTGGACTTGAAATGATATGAAGTATTTTTTTCATTTTTAATTGCTTTTAATGTGGTCAAAACTAGTTACATTTGCTTATAAAATGTTAGTAGTATACAAAAGGTTAGTGCTAACATTTATATTAGTTTTCTGTAATTCAGTATGATATGAATAGTGAGGATCGAGTTATATCGGAAGAGTGTAATGGTGTTTTAACACCTATAGGTGATGCGCTTTATGTAATTGGAGGCAAGTGGAAATTGCGGGTTATTGCTTCATTAAAGGATGGGAGCATGCGTTTCAATGAAATTCAGCGCACTGTAGGTGGGATTTCTGCACGTGTATTATCAAGCGAGTTAAAAGAGTTAGAACTAAATGGTTTTGTTAAAAGAATTGTCCACGCCAAAACGGCACCAGTAGTGGTTGAGTATGAGCTAACGCCTTACTCAGACAGTTTAACAGAAGTGCTCCATGCTTTAGCTAGTTGGGGAACCATGCATAGAGATAAGCTGAGAAAAGAAAGATAGTTTAAATACTGAGGAAACATAAGCTTGGAATCGAAAATTATTTATTAAATTGGTAGCAATCAATTGTTTACTTACTAAACTTATACGCTCTCAAAATGTATCTAGTTATCGTTTTACATGGTTATTATGGAAAGGTATCTAACCAACAATCATTAAAAAATCGTGTCCAAAGTCAATATGGTGATGCAAAAATTGTTATTCCGGATTTAAAGCTGGGCTTGTTTTCTAAAGCCGATCCAAATCAACTTAGCAAAGAAATTATACAGTTGATTGATGAGCATTGGGCTACTCATTTATTTGACAAGCTTATCATCATTGGGCACAGCTGTGGTGGTTTATTGGCGAGGAAGGTTTATGTATATGCTTGTGGTGAAAATAGCGAAGCTCCGTTTGAGCTTAAGGGTTTTGAAAATCCAAAGCCATGGGCTAAACATGTAGAGCGTTTGGTTTTACTGGCAGGAATGAATAGGGGATGGTCTATAAATAGGCATCTATCATTAAAATTGGCAATAGGATATGAAATTGGAATGATGATAATCAGTCTATTGGCTTTTTTAAACTATAAGTTATTTATTGCCAAATTTATAAAAGGCGCTCCATTCATTACGCAGCTTAGGATTCAATGGCTGGCCATGATGGATGAAAGAAACATCTTAAAAAAGGAAGTTGGCAATGCGATTGTCATTCAATTATTGGGGACTATTGATGATTTGGTCTCTCCAGATGATAATTTAGATTTGGTTACAGGTAGCAATTTCTACTATTTAGAGGTACCAATGTCTGGTCATATGGATGTGCTGCAAATGAGTGATGCAAGTGAAAAGGAAAACAATAGGGGAAAGGTTTTTACGCAGGCGCTTACTTTTGATGAAAATGAATTGAAGAAATTGCAGGTTAATTCTTATGAACAAGAAAGACTTATTCAAAGAAAAGAAGTAACGGATGTAGTTTTTGTAATCCATGGTATTCGAGATGCTGGATTTTGGACTAAAAAGATTGCTCGTAGGGTACAAGGATTAGGTAATAGTAGAAATAGGGTTTTTCAGACAGAAACGTCAAGTTATGGTTATTTTCCTATGCTTTCATTTTTATTGTACCCTAAAAGGAGAGAAAAAGTACAATGGCTAATGGATCAATATACTGAAAACCGAGCTTTATATCCAAATGCAGAATTTTCATTTGTGGGACATAGCAATGGTACTTATCTATTGGCCAGGGCTTTAGAAGATTATCCAGCATGTAGATTTAAAAATGTTGTATTTGCGGGAAGTGTGGTGAGAAGTAGTTATGATTGGAATACAATGATAGTAAGAAAGCGGATCAATAGCATAGTAAATCTGGTGGCATCTGCAGATTGGGTGGTAGCCATTTTTCCGAAGGCTTTACAGACACTAAGGCTTCAAGATCTGGGAAGTGGTGGTCATGATGGTTTTTCTCTACTTAATTCTGATGCTCAGTTGAGGTATTTAAAAGGAAGCCATAGCGTAGGGATCAAAGAAGAGTTATGGGATACCATAGCTGGTTTTATTGTTGATGGTGGTAGTCCAACTTTACAAATAGGAGATCAGGTAACGAAACAAAACTTGTTGATCAAAACCTTAGGGGTTCTTTCTCCGCTGTTCCTTTCTGCAATAATTTGTGCATTAATTTATTTAGGTTATCTTATTTGGGGTCATTTTGCTTTCAATAAGGTTTTACAGCTGATCGCCATTTCTTTATATGTTTTCTCGGTCTGGAAAATCATAACCAAATTATAACAGCCTAATGACTTACGTGAGTTCTGGATAAGAACGCCCTAAACGATGGGTCATTGTTATAAATAAGTCTAGATGGATGCAAATAATATACCCCAGTAGGAAGGGATTGAATTAGGAATTTGCCATGTTCATGAAACTTTTTAGACATCCAGGCTATCAACTATGATCCATTAACCATGAACCAACACTAATATTCACGTTAAGTTAGATTAGAATTAAACATAACTTAACACTAATACATTAACTTCGAAAGCTTTCATTTTTGGTAATTTTTTTGATGGAAAACCATTGATTTTGGTTTAAGTGTAACAATAAAAAACCAAAATTGATATATTTAACTTTCATGTTATTTCGAAATGGATTCAAGAAGAGAGTTTCTAAAAAAGGCAGCATTACTTTCGGGCAGCGCGATGATGGCCAATATGCTACCGGCTTCTATACAACGTGCTATGGCTATCAATCCGGCGCTTGGTAGTACTTATCTGGATGCTGAGCACGTAGTTATTTTAATGCAGGAAAACAGATCATTCGATCATGCTTTTGGGACACTTCAAGGAGTGAGGGGTTTCAATGATCCGAGGGCAATCCGCTTGCCAGATCAGAAACCAGTTTGGCTACAGACTGATGCACTAGGCAATACATATTCTCCTTTTAGGCTTAACATTAAAGATACCAAGGTTACTTGGATGGGCTCATTGCCACACTCTAGGGCAAGTCAGGTTGATGCGAACAATTTCGGTAAGTATGATCAATGGCTGACAGCTAAAAAATCAGGCAATAAAAAATATGCCGAAATGCCTTTAACTTTAGGCTATTATACGAGGGCAGATCTTCCTTTCAATTATGCAATGGCCGATGCTTTTACCATTTGTGACCAGAATTTTTGCGCTGCAATGACAAGTACTACACCCAATCGATCTTTCTTTTGGACAGGTAAAATTACCCATGAAACAGATGGAATTCCTAAAGCACACATCCGCAATACCGATTTTGCCCACGCCACTTTAGGATGGGAGACCTTCCCAGAATTATTGGCAGCAAATGAGATCTCCTGGAAATTTTATCAGAATGAAATCAGCTGTGGTGGTGGTTTTGTGGGAGAAGAACGGGCATGGTTGGCCAACTATGGTTGTAATCTTCTAGAGTTTTTTAAGGCGTATAATGTTAAATTCTCTGAGCGGTACATCAAAAACCTCCAGAAATTGGTAGACACTTTGCCAGCAGAAATTGATAAGATCCAAGAGGCAAGTCCAGATGATGCCGCCGCCGCTACCAAAGCTAGGACAGCATTAAAAAACAAGCAAGAAGCACTTGATAATGCCCGAAAAGAACTCTCGCAATGGAACAAGGAGAGTTATGAAAAACTAACACCCAAACAAAAAGAACTGTACAATAATGCATTTACTATAAATGCTGGGGATCCGAATTATAGGAGTATCGCCGAGCTTACCTATATGGACAACGGTGTTGAACGAAAAGCTACTGTACCCAAGGGAGATTTACTGCATCAGTTTAGGGCAGATGTTGGTAAAGGCAAATTACCAACGGTATCATGGTTAGCTGGTCCTCAAAACTTTTCAGATCATCCAAGTGCGCCATGGTATGGGGCCTGGTATGTTTCAGAGGTTTTGGATATCCTTACCAAAAATCCAGAAGTATGGAAGAAAACTATTTTTATTGTAACGTACGATGAAAATGATGGGTATTATGACCATATTCCGCCGTTTTCTATACCAGATAACAAGTTGCCAGAAACAGGAAAGGTTTCAGCGGGTATTGATACCGAAGTAGAACATGTTCGTTTAGCGAATGAAATTAAACAGGGAATTCCGAAAACCCAGGCACGTGAAGCACCTATCGGATTAGGTTTCAGGGTACCCATGCTTATTGCTTCGCCATGGAGCAGGGGCGGAGCCGTATGTTCAGAAGTTTTTGACCACACATCTACCCTTCAGTTTTTAGAAGGTTTTGTAAATAAGAAGTTTGGCAAAAAAGTTAAAAGTAGCAATATCAGCGAATGGCGACGCACCATTTGTGGCGACTTAACTTCAGCCTTTTCTCCATACAATGGGAAACCACTAGAGCAGATTCCATTCTTGGATAGAAATAAAAATATAGAAACTATTTTTAACGCAAAGTTTAAAGAAGAGCCATCTTCATTTAAAAAACTATCTAAAGAAGAAATAGATAAAATTATTGCTCAGCCATCATTAATTACTTTACAAGAGAAGGGGATAAGGTCTTCTTGTGCACTTCCGTATGAACTATATAGTAACGGTGTTTTGGCAAAAGATGGGAAACATTTCGGAATTGATTTTATTGCTGGTAAAGATATTTTTGGAGACATTGCTGCAGGCGCACCATTTACAGTATATGCACCTGTAAAGTTTACAGATCAGCAAAAAGTTACCGAGATCTCTAAAAATTGGTCGTTTGCGGTTAAAGCCGGAGATCAATTGAACTATAATTGGCCATTGGCGGCATTTGAGAATGAAAAATACCACCTTTGTTTGAATGGTCCAAACGGATTTTTTAGAGAATATATTGGTAATCACAATGATCCTAAACTTTCAATAACCTGCGATTACGAGAAAAATAACACTAAAAAATTAACAGGTAATGTAATTGTTCGCATTGTTAACAATGATAAAAAGGAACATGCAATTGTGATAAAGGATCATGGTTATCAGACAAAAGAGATCAGCAAAGTGATTCCTGCTAATGGCAAGATTGAACTGGTTCAGAACCTCGAAAAGAGCTTTAACTGGTATGATTTTAGTGTAAAAACAAAAGATAACCCAACATTTGAGCAACGTTTTGCCGGCAGAGTAGAAGCTGGGTTGATGGGCAAAACAGATCCGGTAATGGGCAGAGTGGTTTAAAAAACTGATCAAATAAGACAGGGCTTCCTATAGCCAATAGTCATTAAACTATAGGTCATAGAAGAGAGCGCTGGTTAACCATGTACTATTGACTATTAGCCATTGACCAAATGAACCAATGACTAATGAACTAACCCCTCCTTACCGGCAATGCGAAACAAAAAGTACTTCCCTTGCCTTCTTCGCTATTTACCCAAATGCGGCCATGTTCGCGTTTCATAATTTGTGCTGATATGTATAATCCTAAACCTAGTCCAGGAAAGGTGTGCTGCATATTGCCACTTACCCTGTAAAATTGATCAAAGACTTTGTTCAGTTTATCTTCGGCTATGCCAATCCCGAAGTCTTCCACGCATAAAATCACTTCATTCTCGCTGAGCTGTGTATGCACGATAATTCGATCGGCATTGGGCGAATATTTAATGGCATTGGTGATGAAATTGGTAATAACCTGACCTACTCTTTCCCTATCTGCAAAGACAACCCCATTTGGTTCAAAATTCTCCAATAAGGTATGTTGGTCTGTAGTGCGCTGTAATTCTTCGACACATTCTTTGGCAAGTTCATTGAAATCAAAGGCCCGATCGTTAAACTGTAGTTTCCCAGAATTGATTTTGGTCACATCTAATAGATCACCAATCAAGGCAGTTAATCGGTTAATTTGTGCATCCATTTTACCAATCATTGCTGCCTCTCGTTCCTCGCCCTTTTTGAGCAACATTCGCTCAAGTACCTGCGTGTAGGCCTTAATACTGGTTACCGGAGTTTTAAGTTCATGGCTTGCAATGCCAATAAAGTCATCTTTTTGTTGTTGAAGGCGTTTCTGTTCGGTAATATCAACACAAGCACCAATGTAGCCAGAAAAAGTACCATTGAAGTATTGTGGTTTTCCAGTTGCTATGCACCAATGAATGGTGCCGTCAACGTGGATAAACCTGAATTCTGCCTCATATGGTTGTCGGGTTGAGGTATCGTTCAAGAATTTAGCATGGACTCTTGCGCTATCATCATCATGGATTGCTGAAACCCATCCGTCTTTAAGCTGTGATTCGAAACTTAGTCCAATCCAATCTATCCAGGTTTGGTTTACATAGGTTATCGCTGCATTCTCGTCAGACATCCACAATCCCGTAGGTGCTGCGGTTGTAATACTTCTCAGCAATTGTTCACGTTCTGCTAACGCCTCTTTTGCTGCAACTTCTGGTCGCTGATCCCTCATTACTGCTCCAATGGCAATTATTTCGCCTGTTATAGGATCATTGATGCGGATACAATTGTTAAATACCGGAAAGACTTCTCCAGTTTGCAAATGTTTAACCATCATTCTTCCAGCCCATCTTCCCTTACCAATTACGGTTGGCAACACTTCATTTTGTACCAGATCGAAGTCTTCTGGTGCATGTAAGGTAGAAATTGGTGTATGAAGAATTTCTTCTTCTGTTTCGAAACCCAACAATTTTCTACCTGCTTCATTGATGTATGAATTGGTGCCATCCATACTTAAGATGGACATTAAATCTACGCTATTGGCCACCAGTGTAATCAGCTTCTGTTGTTCTTCTCTTGCTTTGCGCTGTTCTGTAATATCCAATAGTGTCCCTAAAATGCGGGTCGCTTCGGCATTTTGATTATAATAGACTTTTCCCTCAACCCTTATCCAATGAATGGATTGATCAGACCAAATTATCCTAGCTTCATATTGTAGGACCCCTGTTCGCAAAGCATCTTCATGCGCCTTGTTTCTTATGGCGATGTCATCTGGATGGAAAACTTTAAAGTAATCTTTTCGGGGGACAGGGGCACTAAAACCAAAAATATTGGCAAATAAAGCTGAGGTCGCCATCTTTTGAGTGGAGAGGTCAACATCAAAAGTTCCCAGGCCAACGGCATCAACAGCTAGTCTGGTTCTTTCTTCTGCTTCCTCTGTTAGCTGTTTTGCCAAGACTTCTTCGGTAACTTCTGTGGCTACGGCAATTACGCCACTAATGGTGCCATCATCTTCATGAAAAGGCTCATAGACAAAGTTAAGGTAAACAGTTTCCAACTTTCCATGACGTAATATTGGAGCTGCCATAGACTTTCCCTTAAAAGGTATACCTGTTAGTCGAACATTATCAATCAGCTCTTCAAATCCCATTCCTTTGGCGTAATTGAGTACTTCAAAGATTGGTTTACCCATCATCTCTTCTACTGTTTTATCATAGATATCACATAGTGGTGGATTAATCAAATCGACAATATGTTGTGCCCCCCTAAAAATTGCGATACCAACCGGCGCTTGCATAAAAGTAGCATAAAGCTGTTGGCGTTGTTGGCTCAGTGCCGCTGTACTAATCTTTTCTTTCTCTCCGAGCTGATAAAGTTCCGTTACGTTGGATGGTGAATGGATAAAATATTTTACATCGCCATTTTCATCCAAGATTGGTGTATTTGTGGTGGTCCAATAACGTTCCTCAAATTCATCAGTGCCGCGAACTGGAATATCATACCGATAATTACTCATGGTATGAGGTTGTTTAGTGGAGATGGCCTGTTGAAATGAATAAATGGTTTGTTCAATGTTTTTGGAAACCTCGTCGGTCGGATTTGCGGGGAAAACGGTAAAAACAGATTTGCCGATCAGGTCTTCACGTGTTGTATTTGTGGCAGCCAGATAAGCTTCGTTTACATCAAGCATAGTATAGGCTTCATCGGCAGCCATTACCAAGATGGCAATAGTTGTTTTTTTAAAAATGCCTTCGTAATCTATTACAGCAAGTTGGTTGCTCATTTAAATATGATTTGTTCCTTTGGTTTTTATAAGCAAAGCTAATTTATTAAAAGATTTCCAGATTAATAAACATGAGTATTAATGTCTTGTTGTATAGTAATTTGGCCCTATTGTCTGTGCATCTGTGGCAAAATTAAGCCTCATGTCATATGTGCCCTTTTTTGTGTTGACACTTAACGGCTGCCCAGAGCATTTGAAGAACCTGCAAACCAATGAACTATAAATTCCCTAATCTGTGCTAAGATGACTTTGGTCTAGTATACACCAGCCTCGTAACTGATAACCCATAACTTGTAACTAACATGCATCTGTGGCTAAATTAACCTTCTTGTCTTTGTAGTAAAAATTTAAAAGATTAGTTTTAGAAATAAAATTAATAGCTAGATAATGGATAATAAATTTTCTTTAAAGGATAAAGTAATTGTTGTAACCGGAGGAACGGGAATTATAGGTAAATCATTCATCAAAGGAATTACCGAGGCTGGGGGAACCGTTTGTATTTTGGGAAGAAATGAGCAGGTAGCCAATGAAAGAGCTGCTGAAGTGATCAAAAATGGCGGTAAAGCCTTGGCGCTTATCGCAGATGTATTAGATGAAGTAGCTCTTGAGAAAGCAAAAGATAAGGTGTTAAGCGAATTTGGCAGAATTGATGGTCTGGTAAATGCTGCTGGAGGTAATATTCCGGAAGCTATCATTATGAAAGATGATGATATTTTTGGGATGAATATGAACGGCATGCGCAAGGCAATGGAACTGAACCTATGGGGAACCCTAATCCCTACCCAGATTTTTGGAAAAGCAATGTTAGAAGCTGGCTCTGGAAGCATTGTAAACATTTCTTCCATGAGCTCTAAAAGAGTAATTACCAGGGTGCTTGGTTATAGCATGGGTAAAGCAGCAATAGATTGTTACACGCAATGGTTTGCAGTAGAATTGGCCAACCGTTTTGGTGATAAAGTAAGGATGAATGCAATTGCACCAGGATTTTTCTTAACAGAACAAAATAGAGCGTTGTTAACCAATACAGACGGAAGTTATACAGAACGTGGCAACCTGGTGATTAAACAAACACCATTTAAAAGATTTGGAGATACTGATGAACTGATTGGTGCCCTACAGTGGTTATTGAGTGATGCCTCTGCATTTGTAACAGGAACGGTAATTAATGTAGATGGAGGGTTTTTCGTAAACAGCGGCGTGTAAAAATTTTACTTAAACTTAAATCCTGTAGCAATGTTGTGGCAGGATTTTCTATTTTGGGCTAATTCATTCTGCACGCTACAAGCGCTATCAAATATATCATCAAAATCTAATCATGGGATTAATAAAAGACATCTATTCTAAAACATTTTATGAAAAAATGAGCAGTAGTTTGGCAAAAGTCTTGCCGAATTTTGATCAGGAAAAGTTCATGGAGGCTATACTGCCGCCAACTTTTTTACAAATGGAATGGAAACAGCGTATGCGCCATACGGCAGATGTACTGCATGAATTTATGCCCCCAAGTTATGCAGAAAGCTCAGCCTTTATGGGCCCAATTGTAGACCAGCTGAAAAAAGATGGGTTTACCGAGCAGCGACTTGAATTTATATTTTTGCCAGAATATATTGCCATCTACGGGATAGATGACTTAGAGAATTCTATTAAGGCGCTCGAATTATTGACACAATATATCAGTGCAGAGTTTGCTGTTAGGCCATTTCTAATTAAATATGGAGACAAGATGTTAAGTCAGATGGTAAAATGGTCATTACATCCTAACTTCCATGTACGCCGTTTTGCAAGTGAAGGGAGTAGACCCAGGTTACCTTGGGGTGCTGCAATACCCGCATTAAAATCAGATCCGTCTGCACTTTTGCCCTTGTTAGAAAACTTAAAAAATGACCCACATGAGTATGTGCGTCGCAGTGTTGCCAATAACTTAAACGACATTACCAAAGATAACCCCGCCGTAGTGATCGAGTTGGCAAAGAGGTGGAAAGGCCATAGCAAGGAAACCGATGCAATCATAAAACACGCATGCCGATCACTGCTCAAAAAAGGAGATGCGGCAATACTCGGTTTTTATGGTTTAGATGCCAATAACTTAACTGTATCTGATTTTGTAATTGAGACAACCCAAATTAAGATTGGAGATGCAGTAGAATTTGCTTTTACACTTCACAATACAGATTCGATACCACGTTACGTACGACTTGAATATACCCTCTATTATTTAAAACAGAACGGAAGTTTGGCAGGGAAAGTCTTTAAAATAAGCGAGAAAACCTATCAGGCAGGAGAAAAAGTTCGCATCAAACGCAAGCAAAGTTTCAGGTTAATTACAACGCGGAAATTTTATATCGGAAAACACCAATTATCAATCATGGTTAATGGAATGGAAAAAGTAATTGGTGATTTTGAGTTGATTGCTTAGGATTTTAATAGCTAACAACTGGCCACACATGCAAAGATTTATTGTGCCTATAAGGTTGCTCGCCTACAAAATCTGTGCATCTGTGGCTGTAAATTAATCTCCATGCAAGGCTAGTTAAATTCAATATCCGAGAAGGGACAAGAAAGTGCATCTGTGGCTGAACTAATGAACTGTCCCTTGGTACTTTTGTGGTGAAATGTTTACATTCAAATACCTTTATGATTTAATTCTGTGGTAAATCGTTTCGGTCGCTTTTGCTTCATCACCTTCGGGAGAAATGTTAAATGCACGAATTAAAAACTGATCAGAATTTATAATTTCAAGCTCCGTTCTCCATCCCCAAGGTTTGGTCATTTCCGGACTGCTGTAACTTCCTAGCACAGCAAACCCATTTCCGGTTTCGGTACCTTCTGCATACATAATCGCCGTACCCATGTGAAAGGTGTCTATCCAACTGAATTGGCATTTTTGATTGCTAAGGTCATAACCCCATAACATTCTACCTTCAAACGGCTTCCCGCTTAAACTCCCCTGATATTCATAGCTTAAAAACCTGTCCAAAATTAAAGTAATCTTGCCACGCATTGGCGACTCATCAGCTAAAACATCTTTCTCAAACCAAGTTCGCGTATTGCCGTCCCAACTGCCTACCAAACTGTTAAGTCTGAGGTGCGGACCACTTTCTTTGCTGATTTCTAATTTACTTTTGCCCATTAATACTAAAATAAGTATTTTATTTAATTTTACAGCTACTGCTTTGAAAACTTTAGATCATGAAAAAAAATAACCTCCTTTTTATCCTGCTAGTTTTGATGTACGCCTGCAACTCTTCAAACAAATCAAAAGAAGAAGAGCCAAAATTAGAAACGTATACCAATGCTAGAATCGGCTGGACGATCACCGTACCAAAAGGCTTTCAAGTTTTAAGCAAGAGCAGGATTGAGGCAAATGAGCAAAAAGGAAGGGCAGCCATTGGTGCAAAAGCAAAGGATACAGCAAGAGTAGAAGGTTTGCAGCATCTAATTAATTTTCAGAAAAACCAGTTCAACCTTTTTAGTGCCACCATTGAGCCCTTTAAGTTGAATAAAGTAGGTGATTATGAAAAAAACATTCAACTGGTCAAGAAATTGGTTTATGAGGCCTACACCAATCAGCACATCAAAATTGATACCTCATCTGGTAAAGAAGTTTTCGGGAAACGTTCTTTCAATGCTTTTTATATCAAAATTTATGGGCCAGATGGTTTTATCATCATGAATCAGCATACTTACTCGGCCTTAATCAACGGGTATGATTTTGGTGTAAATATCAACTATAATAATGAAGAGGATAAAAAAACGTTATTAGATGCTTTTAAAAATTCTTCATTTTGACCTTAAATTATAACTTCGCAGTATGTCATCACATCACATTGTAAGAGAAAAGCAGGAGCCAGCATTATATATCCAACATTTTGGAGACTTTGACGAGGAGCGTCTTGGTCAATTGCTAGAATGGAGCCCAACTTTAGTGGTTGCTACAGGTGCTTATGAAAAAGCAATTTCGCTTGGATTAAAAGTCGATTTGGTTTTTGGGAAGGATGAAGATCTCAATATTCAAGAAAACACCAAGTTTATTTTTTCTCCTAGTGATAGCTTACCGGTAGTGGTTAAATATCTGATCGCAGAAAAATATCCGGCAGTAAATATTATTAGTAAGGAGGATAAATTTGACGATCTGGCAGACCTACTTCCAGATATTAATATTGTACTGTTTACCGAAACTACAAAAAGTTATGCCGTAAAATCTGGATTTAGTGTTTGGAAGCCAGCAGGTACCCTATTTAAGATAGATATCATTTCCTATTTTGAAACCTCCAATATTAAACAGATAGAAAATGGAGATTTCGAAGTCATCAGTGATGGTTTTGTGAGCTTTAATTTTACCACATCCTACTTATTTTTGAGCGAATATTTATGATACTTTTAAGAAAAGCTAAAGAAGAAGATCTGCCTATTATCAGCGATCTGGCAGAGCGGATCTGGCCAGAGACCTATAGTGCCTACATTAGTGAAGAGCAATTGCGTTATATGTTAGATCTGATGTATAATCAAGGAGAATTGCTGTCACAATTACAAAAAGGCCATATCTTTCTGATTGCTAGTGAGGCCGAGCAGGATCTCGGTTTTGCCAGTTTTTCTTTAACAGATCCCGAAAACTATGGCTACAAACTACATAAAATTTATGTCCTGCCGACTGCTCACGGTAAAGGCGTAGGCAAGTTATTGATCAATGAGGTCGTAAATTTAGCCAAAGATAATGGAGGAAAAACACTACAGCTAAATGTAAACAGGAACAATAGAGCCAAGGATTTTTACCTTAAGGCAGGGTTTAAAATAAAAGAAACCGTTGACCTTAATATCGGTAACGGTTTCTTTATGAATGATTATGTTATGGAACTTAACCTTTAATTAATGCCCTCTGATAGGGTCTTTTGGTTTAGTTACACTTGGATATTTATAGGTTTTCATTTCTTCCTGTAATTGCTTAATAGTGCGTTCAAGTTGAGGGTCTCTTCCTTCTAATAAATCCTTAGGATTTTGTTCTACAAAAATATCAGGTGCAACACCTTCATTTTCGATAATCCATTTTCCTTTGGTATCATAGATCCCGAAGTTTGGAGAAGTAATACTTCCACCATCTATTAATGAAGGATAACCACTAATCCCTACCAAAATGCCCATTGTAGTACGACCTATTAGTTTACCTAGGCCTTTTTCTTTAAACATGTAAGGCATCATATCTCCACCAGAACCAGCATTTTCATTAATGATCATAGCTTTAGGGCCGAAAATACCATTCCCTGGCGTAGTAAAACTCTTTCCGTCTCTAATTGCCCAATAACTTACCAATTCACGGCTTAAAAGATCGATTACGTAATCGGCAACCCAACCTCCACCATTGTTTCGCTCATCTATCAACAAAGCTTTTTTGTCCATTTGTGAGAAATAGTACCTGTTGAAATAAGTATAGCCATCCGGACCGGTATTTGGCATGTACACGTAGGCAATTTGTCCATTGCTCAATTGATCAACCTTTTTACGGTTCTTTTCTACCCAATCCATTCTTCTCAGTTCCATTTCTGCAGCAAAGGCAATTGGCACTACAACAACTTCTCTTGCGCCTGTTAAGCTAGGTTTGCTGTTTACTTTTATCGCAACTTGTTTGCCTGCTGTAAAATCGAATAGGCTGTAGATTGATGTTTTTGAATCTAACGGAATACCATTAATGGCCACAATGTAATCTCCTTCGTTAATGTTTAATCCCGGTTCTGCCAAAGGGGCTTTGAATGAAGGGTTCCAGTCTAAACGATTAAAGATCTTACTGATTTTGTAAAAGCCATTCACTATTTCATAATCAGCACCCAACATACCTACGCCAACTGATGTTGCAATTGGCTCATCACCCGGATAGATATAGTTATGGCCAACAACCATCTCGCCCATCATCTCATTAAAAATATAGGCCAAATCAGAACGGTGGTTTACAAAAGGGAGGAATTTTTCGTATTTAGTTTTAATTGCAGGCCAATTTGCACCATGCATGTTCTCAGCATAGAAATATTCTTTTTCCATTTGCCAAACCTCATTGTACATCTGTTTCCACTCTGCTGCAGGGTCTACTAAAACTTTAATACCATCCAATTTGATCTTGCCTGTTTCAGAAGTTGCAGGTTTTTGCGCAGCTGGTACAACATAGTATGAACCACGGGAAGCAAACATCATGCTTTTTCCATCGCCGCTTACGATGGCACCATTAGCACCCTGCACCAATGGCTTAACTTCCATTTTGCTTAGTTCAAGCGTATTTAATTCACCGTTTCTAACAAATAATAATTGTCCTTCAACTGCTCCATCAATACCATATACCGATCCTGAAATTGGTAATGCGATAATTCTGTTGCTCAACTCATCAAGGTCAACTTCTATCGGTTTTTTAGCAGTACTTGCTGGTGTTACAGCTGCCGTTGCTGGTTTATCCTTAGCATCGGTTTTACCTTTTTCATCTTTTTTAGGTTCTTCCTTCTTTGGAGCAGGTGCTTCATCAGCTTTTACCGATTCTTCATCGCTTTCTGTTTTGTATAAAGAAGGTGTTTTTTTAGAAAGGATCAATGCATAGGCTGTATAATTAACCGAACGTTGGTAAGCAGACATGTGCAATCCACTATTGGTTAAGCCCACATCAGTACTTGCCAAAAAGAAAAGATATTTTCCATCTCTGCTAAATGTTGGAGAAGCAGCATTACTCATTCCATCGGTAATTTGGGTATGTGTACCTTTTTCAATGTTATATAAATAAACCGCACTCACTGTATTTGGCAAAGTGGCTACATAAGAAATCCACTTCGAATCAGACGACCAAGCAGGTTGCAACTGATTATAGGTTCTATTGGTGTGAGAGCCCAATTGATCTTGTTTAACCAAAACTGGTTTACGTGCATCAATATCTATGTAATATAGGTTCAAATGGCTATCGCTATAAAATAGTTTTTTACTGTCTGGAGACCATGATGGCTGGAAATAGAAGTGGCTTGTGCCCAAGTCTATATATTCCGGAGCAGCTTTGGTAACCTGGTTTTGTAAAACCAATTGGTACTTTCCATTTTTATCAGATAGGTAAGAAATGTATTTTCCATCAGGCGACCATGCCGGATATTTTTCGAAACTGCCTGGTGAGTTAGAAATATTTCTAGCATCACCTTTTTCTTTTGGTACAGAAAAGATCTCACCACGGCTTTCGAATAATGCCCTTACTCCTTTAGGCGAGATTTCGTAGCTGCGCACGCTACTTGCCATGTCAATATAATGTGGACGTTTGTAAGGGGCATCAGCCTGGATGCTGATTTTTAGATCGGTAATTTTGTTTGTCGCAACATCTAAAAGGTGGATCGTACCAGCCTGTTCGAAAGCCAATGCACCGTTACTTCCGGTTAAAGATTTAATATCAAAATCTTTAAAGTTGGTCAGCTTTTCTACTTTTTTGGTTTTAACATCAAAGCTGAAGAGATTTAGGGTAAGGTCTCTATCCGACAAGAAATAAACTTTATTACCAACCCATTGTGGTTTTACGTTATTCGAGCCTGTTCCAGGTACAATTTCTATTTCTTTGGTTTGGGTGTCGAAGATCCAGATTTGTGGCATACCTCCACCACGATAGCGTTTAAAGGCCACATTTGAACGATCACTCGGGTCCGTATTTTTGATATAAGCCCAATAGCGTTTATCACCAGAAGGCGATCCTTGTGTGGCTTCTGGCATAGGCAATGGTTTTTCGTTTGTGCCATCTAAGTTGATGCTGTGCAATCTCGGACTTAACGCATAGTTAAAATCTCTGGTTGCCACAAAATAAAGCTCGTCATTGCTTAACCATCCTTTGATCAAATCGCCACTTGGATGATAGGTTATTCTTTTTGGTTCGCCACCTTCTACAGGAATAACGTAAACATCATTGTTTCCATCATAATTACCGGTAAAGGCGATAAGTTTTCCATTCGGAGAAAACATTGGGCTTTGTTCTACCGCAGGATTTACGGTTAATCGGCGTGGATTGCTCCCATCTCTATTCGCTACCCAAATATCGCCACCATAAACAAAGGCAATATTTTTTTCGCTTACCGAAGGACTGCGTAACAATAAGGTTTCAGATTGTGCCGAAGAAAATTCTGGAGATAGCACAAATGAAGCAGCCCCTATCAACGCATAACTGATAGATTTTAAGGTATTCTTCATGGTGGTATTTATTATCTGTTTGTTTGTAATTTCGGGATTCTTGTTGGTGTATCAATACCTTTAACAATACTTACGGCACTCTTGGCAATAGCTTTAATGGTTGATAAAATGTTTTCAACATCAAGTGACGAATATTCGTCTTTAACGGAGTGGTAAAGTTTATCGGTATCAATTTGGTCGGTACTGATGGTATGTGCAGGTACGCCCAAAGCCGCTAATGTAGCATTGTCACTTCTGTAAAATAAACTTTGTGCAGGATATGGATCGGGATGAAACGTAAACTCTGTTCCTTCCAAGTTTTTCTGTAAGATCTTTCCTAGATCAGATTTCTCATAACCTGTAATGAAAGCAGTGTTTTTTCCAAATTTGCTGTCTTTTCCAATCATCTCAATGTTGAACATCGCTACCACTTCATCCGGATTTAACTGCTGAGAAAAATAGCGGGAGCCGAACATACCCATTTCTTCTCCTGTAAAGGCAACAAAAATTAAAGTACGCTCATTGTTATTTAGCTTTTTATAGTATTTAGCTAAAGCAATAACTGCTGAAGTTCCAGAAGCATCGTCATCTGCCCCATTCATGATGCTGTCTCCTTCAATAGCTTTTACAATTCCCAAATGATCATAATGTCCACCAAAAACAACCAACTCTTTTGCTTTTGATTTTCCAGGAATAATACCCGCAACATTGAACAAAGGCATTTTAGTAATCGAATTTTTAACGTCAACTTTAAAGTCTTTAAGTACGGTATCTTGATCTAGCACAAATACCATCGCAGCTGGTTTTGCTGGGCTAAGGTCTTTCTCATCAACTGCCCTTGGACCGAATGCGCTTTTCATTTGTTTAAAAACATCAACAAATTTTACATCTACCAGAACCAATTGTTTTTTGCCAGATCTGGCAAGGCCACGGTACTGGCTCATAAAGTCTTTGTTTGGGTCTAGCTTCACAAAGCCATCACTATTAGTTTGATCAAATGAAAGTTGCTCATTGTTATGGCCAACTACAACTATGTTTTCACTTGCAATAGTTTTTCCGTCAATCACAACTTCGGCAGAAACTGGTTTAAGCTGATATTTGTAAAATGTTTGACGATAGCCCGTTGCGCCGGTCAATGGTTTTAATCCTATTTGCTTGAATTCATTTTCAATAAAAGTAGCTGCTTTATCAATGCCTGGCGTAAAGGTTCTTCTGCCCTGCATTTCATCGCTGCTTAAAGTTTTAATTAGATGATCTACGTAATCTTTGGTAATAATTTTATTGATGTCTTGTGCTGATGCTATTGAAACGACAAACAGCAAGCATAATGTGTAAATTGTTTTCTTCATTTTAGATTGTTTATATTTTCTATAAGGTTTATTTGATTTATGATTTGAACTGCAATTTTAATCAATTCTCTCTAAATTTGTGTTAAACTGAGCAAGCATACCTCTGGTTTATGTTTATTGAAGGTTCTAAGGCCAGTAAAGCAGGGTAAATTAACTGATTACATAAATATTGCCTTAAGTTACAGGCTATTCAGTAATAAGTAACAAATTGTACAGAAATTATTACGAGTTTATCGTTGTGAACAGGTCTTTTCTTCCAGCGGAAGCTATAAAGGACTATCTAATCTTCGGCATTCAGTTCCCTTTGTGCCCTGTTTCTGATCTGCTGTTTTCTTTTATCGACTTCTGTATTCACTCTGGTTTCGTGAATTCCATCTGCAACTTCAACTTCAAATTCTCTTTCTTTATTAGAAAGATGAACATTAGAGATTTCGATGTTTTCTACTGCATAATCATAAGGGCCTCTGCTGCTCATGAGTTTTACAAAAACAGGTAAACATTCAAAGAATATAAAAAGCAACCCTATAAATGTTACTGCTAATGCCGTATTGGTATCTCTTGTGCCATCAACATTGAAGCCCAACTGGCCAAGTGCCCAATTGCGATCGGCAAAACCTGCAATATTACTGAGGCTGTCCAATTGTTTGGTGGTATACAATTTTTCGGACATCAATCCATCAAACTGTTTTCTGTTGTCAACAAACTTTTGCATCTGTCGAACATCTTTAGTTAAGGTATCTAAGTTTTGTTCGCGTTGTTTAAGTTCGGCTTCTTTTCTTTTGGCGTAGGGGCCATAGCCCATCACACCAGATGTTTCATTTGTTTTGTTCCCGAAAATCTCGAAATTAAGCTTCTGGCGGTCGGCCTTGATTGCTGCTGCTAATGAATCCCGTTCTGACTTTGCTTCGTTTAACTTTGTAATTTCTATGGTATATTTTTTATCGAAGGCTTTATTAAGGGTATCGATTTTTGACCGTTGCCCATTCAGGTAGCTCACATTTAAGCGCTCTTTTATTTCCTTGTCGAAAATCTTTAACTCAAGAGGCCTTGATATAACCATGCCAATCATGATAGCTAATAAGATACGGGGTGTAGCTTGCCAGAATTGTTTGTTGGTATTAGCATTTTTATTGATGCTCGATACGATGTAACGATCCATGTTAAAAATGGCCAGTCCCCAAATTATGCCGAAAAATAGGGCAAACAGCCAAGCAAAATCTGCGCCTTTAAAAACAAAATACATGGCATAACCACCAGAAAGGGCAGCAAATAAGCCGGTAAAGAATATAGTTGCGCCAATTCCGATATACTTATTGTGTTCGGTAGGGTGTTTTTCTAAAGTAGAAATGTGTGTTCCAGAGCAAAACCAAAAGAAACGAGAGATGCTATTCATGTCAGCAAAATAATGAAGATTTCATTATTAAACGCAGATTGTATCAACTTGTTACAGTATTATACTTAAAATAAGTTACCAAAGAGGGTTTATTAGGAATCTCATGTTTTTAGCTTAGTTATAGTGGTGGAAATATGGCGATATTTTGGTTGGTGTAGGTAGGAGGTAGCTTCGAGGTGTCTTCGAGGTAGCTATAAGGTAGGTATTAGCTAGGTGTTAGGTTGTTCAAGGTTGAAAGGTTGGAGGGTTGGAGGGTTGAAAGGTTGGAAGGTTTTGACTTATCGCAAGATTTTGATTTTATGGCATTTTACAAACCTTGTTCATCATAGCTGATTTCGTATATTTGTAAAAAATATAAATCATGAAAGAAATTTCGGTACAAGAACTAAAACAAAAGATAGATAATAAAGAAGATTTTCAACTGATTGATGTTAGAGAGACTTTTGAATATGAGACTTCAAATCTTGACGGATTAAATATCCCTTTGGGCGGAATTTTAATCGAAACTGAAAAAATTGCTACTGATAAACCGGTTATCGTTCAATGCCGTAGTGGGAAAAGAAGTGCTGCTGCGATTATGCAGTTAGAGCAATTGCATGGTTTTGATAATTTATATAACCTTAAAGGTGGAATTTTAGCTTGGCAAGAAGCTTATGACCCTAATATGCCAGTTTACTAATGGGTAAGAAAATTGCAATAAACGTATTTTATAATTTGTTCCTCATCCTGTCTGTCATTGGTATTGGCTGGGCATTTCAAAATAGCAGTCCTTTGATTGTAGCCTTTTTTGCGGCAACATTTGCTGCGGTTTTGTATTTTAAAATACAGCTTGTTAAAGATTTTCGCAAAGGGGTAAAGAAATAATGAATTAGCTAATTGGCAAATCTGCCAGTTAGCTAATCAAATAATCCATCCCCACCAGTTAAACCCAATCCTGGTAAGCCATTTGGAACATAACGGCCATCCTTCATTTCTGGATCGTTAAATGGATTGTTTTTGGTAAGCCAAGGGCCATCTAAATCTGCCCAATCACATAAAGGGGCCAGTGCTATTCCAGCTAATGTGGCGATAGAAGTCTCACTCATACAGCCTATTAAAATCTTCATTCCGTAACTTCTAGCTTTTAATATCATTTGATGCGCTTCATACATGCCAGCACTTTTCATCAATTTGATATTGATCCCATGATAAGACCCCTTTAAGCTTTCTAAGTCTGCGATTCGCTGCACCGCCTCATCTGCAATTATCGGAATTGGACTACGCTGTGTAAGCCAGGCATTGCCCTCTAAATTCTGTTTGTCCATTGGTTGCTCGATCAGTAAAACGCCTTGGTCATGCAGCCAGTACACCATTTCAATTGCACTTTTCTTATCGCTCCACCCTTGGTTTGCATCTACATACAGCGGCAGGTCGCTTACACTTCTTATCGTTTGTATCAATTCTTTATCGTTATCCCTTCCTAATTTAATCTTTAACACTTTAAATCCTTTGGCATCGGCTACTTTCTCCTTAATCACTTCTGGACTATCTATGCCAATGGTATAAGACGTTATGGGCATCTTTAAAGAATCTGCACCATATATTTCAGCACAAGACTGATTTAAGATTTTACCGTTGATGTCATTTAAGGCAATATCAATGGCTGCTTTTATAGCTGGGTTTCCACTTTCTAAACTATCTAAATATTGATGGATAGCTGCAAAATCAAATGGATGCATAAACCTGTTCCAATCTACCTTTGATAAAAATGCAGTTGCAGAGGCATGGCTTTCGCCCATGTAAGGTACCATGCTTGCTTCTCCGTAACCGATGTGGCCTTCATAATTTATTTTCAAAAGCAATAAAGGGGTATTTGTTCTTGTAAATTTTGAAATGGAAAATGGATGTTTCAACTCTAATTCAAACTCCTTGCAACTTATTTTCATTATTAATCGTCTTTATATTAAAAGGTGCTTTATTTAACTCATCAACTCAGCTGATTAAATAATATTAAACATTTGGAGGCAATGATCATTTATCAAAAATTCCATCTTACCTTTAAAACAATAAAAGTAAACAGATGAAAACTATTTCAAGATTACGGTATTTTCTTTATTTATCCATACTAATTGTTGGATGTACCACAGGAAAAAATGCATTACAAAAAGGAAATTATGATGCATCAGTAAGCAAAGCTGTAGATCGTTTAAAAAGCGCTCCAAAAAATGAAGAGGCAAAGCAGGTTTTAGCTTCTGCCTATGAGCTTGCACTAAATAATCATTTAAGGAGAATTGAAGAAGCTAAACTTTCTTCAGATGTACTGCGATGGGAATCTATTTTGGCCGATTATCAGCAGATCAATCAACTGGCCAATGAAATTAATGCCTGTCCAACCTGTTTAACTTTAGTGCCAACACCTAAAAAATTTATAACGGAAGTTGAAGAAAGTAAATATAAGGCAGCAGAAGTTAGGTATGCATCAGGTACAAAACTGATGGGTGAAAACAATCGTTTAAGTGCCAAAAAAGCTTATTATGATTTTGAAAGGGCCCAACAATTGTATCCATCATTTAAAGATGTGAAAACAAAAATTGACGATGCTTATTGGGCTGCTGTTTTAAAGGTTGTGGTTCAGCCAGTTCAGATCAGAAGTAGCTTTTATCAACTGAGCAATCAATATTTTGAACAACAGGTTAATGCATTTATCAGCAACTACCAAAGAAATAAATTTGTTCTTTTTTATTCAGAGAAACAGGCTGATGAACAAAATATTATTGCCGATCAGGTATTGAATTTGAGCTTTGATGATTTTATAGTTGGACAAACCTATGTAAAAGAAAGAGTTGAAAAATTAAAAAGAGATAGTGTAATTATTGGTCAGACACGCAACAACAAGCCAGTTTATGGGACAGTGAAAGCCACATTGAGTTTTTTCGATAAAAAGGTTTCTTCATCAGGATCATTATTCATGACCATCAGCGATTGGAGGACCAATAAAGTGATCAAACAACGAAGTCTTACTGGCACTTATGTTTGGCAAGATAGGTGGTCCAGCTATAAAGGTGACGATCGTGCATTAACTGCGCAACAATTGAAAATGACCGCTAAAAGAGAGGTAATGCCACCAGCTCCAGGCTTCTTGTTTACAGAGTTTACCAAACCAATTTATGCACAGCTGGTTGATGAGATCAGTTACTTCTATAATCAATATTAAGATTATTAAGGCTTATGGGTTAGATCACAACCTAACACCGTAAGCCTTTTTTACCATAGGCTGATTTTGGAATAAATTATAATGGCTAATATTGTGGCAATGAATACTGCAATATATTATCCTTTCAAGAATTTTGATTTCAAGAATAACAAGTGTTTCTTAAGTGGAGATGGTTTCACGTCGCCTCTAGTTACGGTTAATGTTTTGCCAGATTGGCTTTTGGCTATGGCTAATTTAACTGGTAATGAGCAGATTAAATTGCTAGATGAAACCATTAGAAGTTATCAGTCATTAGTGGTGCCCTGCAATGTCACGGTTTATGATCAGCATATCTCTAAACTGGAAGATAAGGTTTCATTGGCTTTTGGAAAAGGATATGCAGGGGTTTCGACTTTACCAGAAGTAGAATTGTTTAACTGGATAGGTAAATTGATGTATAGCTTTTTGTATATCGAGATGCAGGGTGCTATCCGTTTACAGCAATTAAGTGGCGATGGAATGAACATGTCTCAAGGTTTGATGCATAAGTTTGGCAATCTGCACACGATGTTGCAAGGGATCTACAGACCAGTTGTTTTTGAAGATTTTAGTCCTTGGTCTATCGTTGTTGTTCCATTAACAGAAAAGGATACCCCTTTTAGTTTCAGGGATGAGATTAACACGCTAACCTTTTCTTTAAAGTTTAAAGATTTTGGAATTGTTGCCTGTTTGCAGGATAATGGCACCAATAAAAGATATCATCAAGAGATCTTAGATTCAATTATAGATAAACCACTTTCAGGAGAGCAGTTTGAAGAAATAGCCGCAAGGTTCTTTTACTCTGCCTATCTGTTTAATCGCCTGCCAGAATATACCATCATGCCGGTTGATGGTGTGATTTACATTGATGCAATGCCCCTAAAGGGGACACAGAATAAAGCATTATTTGATGTTTGGACAAATAAAACTTATGGACAGGTATTAGAAAACTTCTGGAAACCATGGGGCCATACGCTGTTCGAAATCATTAAAGATCCAACAGCACCAATGAGTTATTTTGAAGAACCTTTTTTACCTGCCGCCGGTTAAGGCGCTGATGAAATTTGGGATAATGCCTGGAACCAATATAATGGTAACGATAATTCCTGTTATGGCACCAAAAAAGTGTGCATCATGATTGATATGGTCTCTGGCACTTTTTGAGGCATACCAGCAATAAACAAGATAAAGCACCCCAAATATAATGGCATAAATATTTATCGGAAGAGGGAAAATCCTCAATTGAGAAAGAGGATAGAATAGGATATAGCTAAATAATACACCGCTGATGGCTCCTGATGCACCCAAGCTGTTGTACCAAAAATCATTTTTATGCTTTAACATGGTAGGCACGTCACTTAAAACCAAACTTACAAAGTAAAGTACCCCAAATTGCCAATGGCCTATCGTTCTTTCTAAATTAAAGGCAAATGCATAGAAAGTGAACATGTTGAAAAACAAGTGCATCCAATCCGCATGAATTAAACCACTAGTTATAAAAGTGTAGAGCTTTTTGCCCTTGCTCACACTATATGGATGGAGCATAAACTTACCGTAAATCTGCGGATCGTTAAAGGCATAAATACTGGTGATCAGCGTAAAGACAAATATGATTGAAGCAACTGGAGCCTCATTTAGATACTGCATCATGTTATTTCAGGTTAAGTTTAATGTTTTGTTGTAATCTTCCTATTGGATACCTATTGTAGGTCTTCTCAAAGTAGTCGGAATTTTTATATACAAAATCTAATTGTGCCCTTGCACTTTTTCCAAGTTCAGGATTTTTAGCCTTTTCAGCTTCTAATTTTGCTTTTAATGTAGGATCTTTCTTCAATAAATCTGCTGCTGTATCTTCAAAAACATAAGAAGAATACCCTTCTTTTTGCCCTAATATAGAATCGAAAAAGTTCCAGTTAAAAAACGAATCGATGGCTTGCGGTTCTAATGTTTCGATAATATATCTATTTGTTGCTTGATTAACATAAACAACATAATCACCAGCATAAAATTGCACGTGCTGATTAACCGTATTTAATTGAACTCCAGAGTGGATGTAGTGCCCCTCATAAGGTCTTGTACCTGTTTTTAAATCTGCGATGTAATACATTTCCAGATCAATTTTGGTATCGGCTGCCAATTGCATCATTTTCACATTGTTTAATTTAAGCAAAGCGATCACCTTGTCCCAAGCTTTAGGGATAATGTAGGCAATAGGTTTACTTATCGTTATACTTGGCTCAAATTTGTCCCAGTACTTTATATTTTTAGTGTAGGGGGCATTCCTGTCATAATAAAGACGCTCTAAACCGCTAATCTCACTTGGTTTGTATTTGGCTACAAAGCCCTTAAATGGAATGGAATCATAAACAGTACGGTTAAGTTTCCAATCTAAAGGAAAGTCTTTTTGAGCTATGGTCAGTGAATCTGCCTTGCGTTTTTGCTCACCAATAACCTTGGCATCACGTACGATGACATCAATGTAGGTCTGTAATAACTTATAGGTAGATTCAACTCTTTTATCAAAGTCTTTGAGCATGTGTGTCTCGGGCATAAAGCCGATTACATTGTGCAGTGCAGCATAACCGGTAGAATATCTTGGCGATTCGATAAAACCCGTAATTCCGGCATCTGGTGTTTCGTTAATTGAATTTACGTAAGGAATAAGTTCAAAACCTTTGTCTTTCATCAATCGATAAAGATCTGGAACTAAAGTTTTGGTGAGGTATCCTGATAACATCGGATTGAGCTTATCCTTTTGAGTAGGAATAAGGGTCATCGTATATTGGTAATCAGCACCATTACTGGTATGCGTATCTACAAATATCTCTGGTTGCCAAGTATTGAAAATCTGTTGAAAAGCCTGAGAATTCTTCGAATCGGTTTTGATAAAATCTCTATTCAGATCATAATTTTTGCTATTTCCTCTAAAGCCATAGGCAACGGGCCCATTCTGATTTGCTCTAGAGGTACCACTTCTATTGTGGCTTCCATCAATATTATAAACTGGGATGATACAGATTACTACATTTTCTGGAAGTTTATTGCTTTTGAGCAAATCTCTTGCGAGCATCATGCTGGCATCAATACCTTCAGGTTCTCCAGGGTGGATTCCGTTATTGATCAGGAAAATTCGCTGATTGTTTTTTCTTAAACTTATTGGATCAAAGTTTTGGTGTTTCGACAAAACCAATAAATGTAAAGGTTGACCAAAATCTGTTGATCCATAAGTTAACAGTTTTGCCTGTTTGGGATAAGCTTTTGCAAGGTCTGTGTAGAATGAAATGGCTTTGGTATAGGTTGTTGTTTCTTTTTGGTTGCTCAGTTCAAAAGGGGTCTGTTGCGCAGCCGCAGAGAAAGAAATCAAAAAAGTAAGAGATAGCAGTATCCTTTTCATAAAAATGAATAAAATTATTGGACTAAATTACTTTTTTTATTGGATAGGAAAAGTAGAATTATCTTCTTCTATCTAGGCCCATTGGACCAAAGTTATACTTGATCCCTACAGAAGCAACACTATAAAGGTCATTTTTCTCACCTTTTGGATTATGCCCATAGCCATCTAAGCCTTCGCCAATTGCCATAGTGCTCTGTAGGTTCAGGTTAATTACATAGCGCGTATATCCCCACTGGTTTGGAATATAAAAATTAATGCCCAGATGTATTGGTATAATCCCTTCTGTGCTACTGTCTGCACCAGGATAAACCGTGTTTCCATAATACCTTACATTTGAAAGTTTATTCTTGATGTAACCGAAACCAACACCAACATACCCACCTTTAATGGCATTTAAGAAAACATTATTCTTGTCATATTGTGATAAGAACTCTCCCAATTGAAGTTTAATGCTTACTGCTCCAGATAAATACGAATTGATAAATTGCCTGTGGTATTTATCTCTGAGGATGTCTCCACCAGCGAGCTCACCTTTTTGCACTTCTAATCCTAAAGTTACATAAGGGGTAAAATAATAATCTAATGAGCCATAACCCACAAAGGCAAGGGTTTTAAAGGGTACATCTGCGAAAGCAACAGTTGCACCAGCGCCAGCACCAATGCTATATCTGTAAAAATTAGATTGGGCAAAGCTTAAGTGACTTACAGAAAAAAGGAAAAGTATGAACGTTAGTTTCTTCAATTTAAATTTATTTATGCGTTAGAAAATCTTTCGGGAAGAACGGCTTGGGCCAAAATTATATTTAAATCCTACGGAGAGGAAGGTATAAACATCTGCGCCATTATTTTTAAAAATACCAATCGGGTCATCGTATCCGTCTAGACCTTCGCCAAAAGTGAAATTGCCTTGATAGTTAAAGTTTAAGACATAACACAGCTCATTATAGGCATCGGTAAAATAGAAGTTAATACCCAAGTTAACTGGCATTAAAAGATTAGTGCTTTTGTCCATGCCAGGAAATTTATAACCTAATGGTGGATATTGCGCTTCGGTATTCGGTTTATACCTTACAATGTAACCAACATCATTTCTAATAGCACCAATGCCTAGGCCTACATATAAGCCTTTAATTGCACTGTAAAAATCATTTCTTGAATAGTCGATAAATTGACCCAGTGCTGCCTTTACATTGAGGGAAAACGTCTTATAATTGTTAACAAACTGACGGTTGTGTGCATCTGTAATGATATCGCCACCCTTTACCTTTCCAATCTGAAATTCAAGGCCTGTGGTAACAAAAGGGGTTAAATTGACAAGAAATTCACCATAACCTCCATAACTCTGGCTTTTCCCCCTAACATCAGCATAAGATATGGTAGGACCAAAACCAGCGCCCAAAGATAGCTTATGGTAATTGCCCTGGCCAAAACAAGTTACGGTCAATAGGATGAACGAAATGAATAAAATGCTTTTTTTCAAACCCCTTGTTTTATTGCGTTACTCACAAAATTATAATCTTTATTGTATTTATTTAGTATTAATTTTACAAATTATGGCACTATATCTAAATAAAAGCAAAAAACTACAAGAAAGATTTATTAAGTATGCAAAGATAGATACACAGTCTGATCCCAACTCAGCTACCTGCCCATCAACTTCAAAACAAAAGAATTTGGGAGAGGTCTTAGTATCAGAGCTTTTAACAATAGGGGTTGAAGATGCACATCTAGATGAATTTGGCTATGTTTATGCCACAATTCCTTCTAATACGATTAAGAATGTTCCTGTAATTTGTTTTTGTTCACACATGGATACTTCCCCAGACTGTACCGGAGAAAATGTGGAGCCAATTATTCATGAAAATTACAATGGTGAGGATTTAGTGCTGCCAAATGATCCAACTGTGGTCATTAAACTCAACGAACATAAAGATCTGAAAGATCAGATGGGTAATGATATCATTACCGCAAGTGGGAATACCTTGCTAGGTGCTGATAATAAAGCAGGTTTGGCCGAAATAATGGAAGCGGTAGCTTTCCTGGTAGAAAATCCAACCCTCAAGCATGGTGAAATAAAAATCCTTTTTACTCCAGATGAAGAAATAGGTAGAGGAGTAGATCAGGTTGACCTTGAAAAGTTGAATGCCGATTTTGCCTATACCATTGATGGCGAAACCTTAGGCTCAATAGAAGATGAAACTTTTTCGGCAGATGGCGTTAAACTGATTGTAAATGGCATTAGTGCACATCCAGGTTTTGCAAAGGGGAAAATGGAGAATGCCATCAAAATTTTAGCAGACATTTTATCGGCCCTGCCAAAAGACAGCTTAACCCCAGAAAGTACCAGTGCTAAACAAGGGTTTATCCACCCTGTTAGTTTTGGCGGTCATGTAGAACAGGCAGAAGCTCATTTTATTATTCGTGATTTTGATGATGAAAAGTTAATAGCTCATGAAGAAGTACTTGAAAACGTAGTAAAGGAGGTACTGAAATTATATCCAAATGCTACCTACGAATTTGAGGTGAAAACGCAATATCGGAACATGAAAAAGATCTTGGATCAATACCCACAAGTGATTGAATATGGACTGAAAGCAATTGAAAGAGCAGGACTAAAACCAATAAAAAGAAGTATTCGAGGGGGCACTGATGGATCTAGATTATCATTTATGGGGTTGCCCAGTCCAAATATTTTTGCTGGAGAACATGCTTTTCATGGCAAACAAGAATGGGTTTCTGTACAGGACATGGAAAAAGCAGTGCAAACAATCATCAATATCGCCTGCATTTGGGAAGAAGAGTCTAATTAGCTAATCTAAACTGGGTTTGGAATTGTAAGGCTTTGAGCTTTAGTCTTTAAGCTTTAAGCTCAAAGAAGCCAAATACTGATCTTCACCATCGTCAAAAACGATTTCACATTGCCAGCCCTGTTGTTTAGAGATGTCAATTAGCATCTGCTGATCAATGTATAGCCAATCGAACCATTTGCCTTTTTGTTGTTTGTATTCGTAACGGTAACTTACTTCGCCAAAGTACTTGTTTGATGGCTTTGAAAGTCCTTCATATAAATAAGAGATGTTAGAACTATCAAAGATCAGTTGCCCACCCGCATTGATGAGCTGTTTGGCCTGAGCTAAAAATGAAGTTAATCCAGCCACTCTACCGGTAAGCCCAATTCCATTCATCAAAAATAGCAGGGTGTCATACTTTGTAGTTGAAGTAAGGATATTTTGTTCGAAAGCTTTTTTCACACCTCTTTGTTTCATAATCTGTACTGCAGATGACGAAATATCAATGGCCGTAACATCTATTCCTTGCTCTTGTAACAAAAGTGCATGGCTACCAACCCCTGCGCCAACATCAAGTACCTTCCCTTTACAAAGCTCAAGTGCTAGCTGCTCTAGCTCAGGCATTTCATCTGAGGTTCTGAAAAAGATGTCTATTGGCATCTCTTCCGGCTCATCATAAGAATTATGTAGCCACAAGGTTTCAGCGGTTCCTGTTTTGTAATAATCAGCTAATGCATTTCCAAAAACATCCATTTGCAAAGATAATCAAAGCGCCTACAAAATGGCAATTGATTAAGCCGGATTATCCTTTTGCCACGAAATCTGGTTTATATTCCAATCTCATTTTTGGCAAGCTCTCTGGGTAATTGGTCCTGATAAACGCAAGCATTTCTTCGCGTACATAACAACGAAGATCAAAAGCTTGAGATGAATTTTTGGCACTCATTAAGAAACGAACTTCCACAGTTTGCTCTTTATTATCAGTTAGCTGCACCACATTTACTCTTTGATCCCAAAGGGGATTTTTATTTAATAACCTGGTAAGCTCCTCCCTTAATGGGGGGATCGGAATGGTGTAATCCAAGTAAAGAAAAACAGTTCCTAGTAATTGTGCAGAAACCCGTGTCCAGTTCTGAAAGGGCTTTTCTATGAAATAGGTAATGGGTAAAATCAATCTGCGTTGATCCCAAATGTTAACTACAACGTAGGTCAAGGTAATTTCTTCTACTCGTCCCCACTCTCCCTCAACAATTAATACATCATCAATACGGATGGGTTGCGTAAATGCAATCTGAAAGCCAGCCAATAAATTACCCAGTGATTTCTGAGCGGCAAAACCAATAATTATACCGCCAATTCCAACACCAGTTAATAATCCAGCTCCTACTTTGCGCATGCTTTCAAAGCTCAACAGCACAATGGAGGTGGTAACAAGAACAATGAGCACAACTACAAATTTTCTTATAAATTGTAGCTGTGTTCTAATCTTCCTTTCTTTTAAGTTGTCTTCTTTGTTGAGATCGTACTTATGATAAACAAAGTCCTCAAGTACCTTAATTAGGCCAATTAAAATAATGGCGAAGTTAACGGTCAATACAACTTCTAAAACTTTATCGAACTTTATCTTTAAAGAGTTATCCAGCCTCATAAAATCTAGGACCCCATTTAAAAGCAATAAGGGAATGAAAAATCCAACCGGACTGCTCAAGTGCCTCAAAATGGACCTGATTTGGAAGGTAGCCCAAAACCTTGCAAAAAACCTAAAGAATTTTACAAAAATGAACTTGATCAATAGCCCGCAGATTACCGCCCCAATTGCCAGAATCAGGTTATAGAAGAAAGGATGTAGATTGCCTATTAAGCCATCATAATAATCCATCGCTTATTTTCAGCAGATTTATGGTGTCATAAACTAAATTGGCTACTACTATGCTTTTGCTTTTGTAATTACACCTTTAACAAGGTCACTTACACCACTAAGTTTATCTTTTGAGCCAGATAATAAGTCGCTAAACCAATCGCCAACTTTTTCTTTAAGGTCATCATTTTTGTCAGATGAAATAACTAATGCAATGGCAGCACCTAATGCAGCACCTGCTAATAATCCTGCTAATATTTTTGTTTGCTTTGTCATAATTTCTAGTATTTGTATCTAATTAACACGATTAACTGCAAACTTGTTTGGCAGTTTTTATATTTATGCATAAATCGATTCGGAATAAATGTGATCCTAATGGAAATTTTCCTAATGCAGAAATATCTTATCATAGTACTACGTTTAAAGATTGATCTCTTATCTCGTAATTAAATTAAATTAATGCTTCAGAAACTATCTTACCTTAACCTGATCCTGGCCATCGCTTATTTGTTGATCTACTTAAAAAGTGGAACCTTTAATTCTACGGCCGGAATTTTTATGGTAATTGTTTTTAACTGGTTATGTTTAAGGAGTTACCAGCTTGATGACTATAAATGGAAAGTTTGGCATTACCTTACGGGATTGTGGAGTATATACTTTATCGGAACAATTATTTATGGTTCTTTTTTTATCCTCAGTTCAGCTATCGAATACAGTTTTATTTCCAATGATACCACGATTTATTTGATTGTTAGCTTTGCGTTTTCCATCGCCGTAGTTACGCATTTTATCATTTACCTTTTGAGAAGCTTTAATAAGCTTAATCACTAAAACAAGCTGAACACGATCGATTAAATTTCCCTTGTGCTATAAGATTTATACTAGATAGAAAATAAATTAACCAGTTAGTATAAGTTTCACATTTGATTCTGATCAGCTGAAAATGTTGTCTTACATTGATTTACTTATGAAAGAGAAACAGCTAAAAACAGCATCCGAAGATTTAGTTCGAAGAAACAGAATCGAAGCGTTATCAAGAAAAATTGAATTGGAGCTTTTGAGAAGAAAGCTTCAAAAAACCATGGGACTTGGCTTCAGACAGATTGAAGTCCAAACCTTCGAAGTTTCAGATTATTTGGTTTCCAGTCGTGGCAAAAGAAATTAACTTCATCAAAGACCCCGTTATTGTAAATAAGATTTATGAGGTTCGTGGGCAAAAAGTAATGTTAGAGAGTGATTTGGCAGAACTTTATAGTGTAGAAACAAAGAGACTTAATGAGCAAATCTTCAGGAAATCGTTCAAGATTTCCTGAAGATTTTATGTTCTCACTAACCGAAGTAGAATGGGAATCTTTGAGGTCGCAATTTGCGACCTCAAAGATCGGAAGAGGAGGCCGGACGTATTTACCAAAAGTTTTTACCGAACATGGTGTTTTAATGTTGTCGAGTATTTTAAATAGCAAAAAAGCAATTCAGGTGAGCATTGAGGTCGTCAGGGTCTTTAATGCGCTAAGAAAACTACTGGTTAAAGAAGGAGAAACAGAATTTGAAATAGCCGATATTAAGAAGCATCTCCATAACCATGATAAAAGCATCGAGTTAGTATTTAGTTATGTTGATGAACTAAATGAGAAGATAATGAGACCAAGAATACGAATTGGCTTTATGCCAGATCAACTATAGCTATTCATTTGAAGAAAGTGAATTCAGAAGCCAATGCCCATTAAACATCCAGTCAAATGAACTGATGAACTAGGGCAAGCTGCAAGTAGATTAGAGCTACACTGGATCAAGACTGGAGATACCTTATAGAAATATCGCTATAAGGTCGCTATAACCTCGCTATAAGGATTAAGAAATATACTGTGTTTAGAAAATTACCGATTGGCCAATTCTTCGATTGCAATATAAATATAATCATTCAATTAAACATCAAACTAATGAACGATTGAACCAATGAACACCTAACTAACCTGTTGCTTTAAGCTATAGCAATGCTGAGGGGAACGGACTTTCCGACTCCACGGACTTTCGGACTCAATTCCTCTCCTTTTTCGGGAAGGAATTGACAACATTTAACTTTTTTCTTTCAACTCTTTGAGAATTAAACTTTTCTCTCTATCTTTGCAGTCCCTAAAAAACAGGGGAATTCAATATTTTTTAACAAATTAAATAAAAGCAAGTGAATACGTTAAGTTACAAAACTGTCTCTGCCAATGCCAAAACTGTTAACAAACAGTGGGTTGTAGTTGATGCACAAGGAGAGATTTTGGGGCGCTTGTCTTCTAAAATCGCTATGATTATTAGAGGAAAACACAAGCCAGAGTTTACCCCAAACGTAGACTGCGGTGATAACGTTATCGTTATTAATGCAGACAAGGTAAAATTGACCGGAAACAAATTCAGCGAGAAACAATATGTTTCTTACACTGGATATCCAGGTGGTCAGAAATTCATTTCTCCAAAAGAGTTAATGGCAAAACACCCAACTCGTGTTATTGAGAAGGCTGTTCGCGGAATGTTACCTAAAAATCGTTTGGGCAAAAAATTGTACACCAATCTTTTTGTTTATGCAGGTTCGGAGCATCCACATTCGGCACAATCACCAAAAACCATTACACTTTAATTAAAAGAGAAAAGAAATGTCAGTTACAAACACTTCAGGAAGAAGAAAAACTGCAGTTGCCCGTATCTATTTAAAAGAAGGCAACGGCACCATTACCGTTAACGGTAAAGACCACAAAGTATATTTCCCTACATTACCCCTACAATACATTGTTAACCAATCATTCGAAGTTTCTGAATTGACTGGTAAATACGATGTAAACGTAAATGTAAATGGTGGTGGAGTAAAAGGACAAGCAGAAGCAGTTCGCTTAGCAATCGCTAAGGCTATTGTTGAATTAGATGCTGAGAAAAAACCAGCATTACGTGCTAAAGGGTTAATGACCCGTGATATGCGTATGGTTGAACGTAAGAAACCAGGACGTAAAAAAGCACGTAAGAAATTCCAATTCAGTAAACGTTAATCTTAAAGGAGACAAACACAATGGCAAGAACTACATATCAAGACTTATTGGATGCAGGTGTACACTTTGGTCACCTTACCCGCAAATGGAATCCGAAAATGGCACCATATATCTTTATGGAACGCAATGGGATTCACATTATAGATTTAAACAAAACTTTAACTAAAACTGAAGAAGCTGCCTCAGCGATTAAACAAATCGTAAAATCTGGTCGTAAGATCTTATTCGTAGCTACTAAGAAACAAGCTAAAGAAATTGTTGCTGAACAAGCAAGAAAAGTAAATATGCCTTTCGTAACCGAACGTTGGTTAGGTGGGATGTTAACAAACTTTGCAACTGTACGCAAGTCAATTAAAAAGATGGTTACCATCGATAAAATGACTAAAGATGGTACTTATTCGATTCTTTCTAAAAAAGAACGTTTAATGATCCAACGTGAGCGTATCAAATTGGAAAGCTTATTAGGTGGTATCGCTGATTTAAACCGTTTACCAGCTGCAATTTTCTTAATTGATGTTAAAAAAGAGCATATTGCTGTAGCAGAAGCGATGAAATTAAACATCCCTACTTTTGCAATGGTTGATACCAACTCTGATCCATCAAATATCGATTTCCCAATTCCTGCAAATGATGATGCAACTAAATCAATTTTATTGATTACAGACGTAATTATCAAAGCAATCGAAGAAGGTTTAGATGAGCGTAAACGCGAAAAAGATGAAGAAGCTGAAAAAGAAGCTGTAGCTGCTAAAACTGCTGCTGATTCTCCTGAAGCTGCTCCTAGAGAAGCTGGTGCAAAAAGACCAACTAAAAAAGAAACTGCTGACGCTCAGGCTTCAACAGAAGACTCAACTGAAGGATAATTCTAGTATTGAGTTATGAGTTATCAATAATGAGCACGCCTCGTAACTGATGACCCATAACTCATAACTTTTCATAAAGATTTTTAAAATTTAAAAAAATGTCTACAGTACAAATTACTGCCGCAGATGTAAACAAATTACGCCAACAAACCGGTGCCGGTATGATGGATTGCAAAAAAGCATTAGTAGAAGCTAATGGTGATTTCGAAGCTGCGGTTGATTTATTACGCAAAAAAGGTCAAAAAGTATCTGCCGCTCGTTCTGGTAATGCTACCTCTGAAGGCTTAGTGTCAATCAATGTTTCAGCAGATGGCACAAATGGTAAATTAGTTGCTTTAGCTTGTGAAACTGAACCAGTTTCTAAAGTTGACGATTTCCGTAATCTTGCCCAAGCTGTTTTAGCTGCAGCAGTTGCCAATAATCCTGCTTCTACTGAAGAATTATCAGCGATTACATTGGAAGATGGACGTACAGTTGCAGAAACGATAACTGAACTAACCGGTAAAATCGGAGAGAAAATTGTTATTCAAGATTACGCAAATATCTCTGGAGAGAAAATCGTATCTTATATCCATTCAAATGGTAAAATGGGTGTTTTAGTGGTATTTGAAGGTGCTAATGGTGTAGATATTACTGAAGCTGGTAAAGATGTTGCAATGCAAATTGCTGCAATGAACCCAGTTGCTGTTGATAAAGACGGTGTTGATCCAGCTACTATCGAGCGTGAAATCGAAATCGCGAAAGATGTAATCCGCCAAGAAGGTAAACCAGAAGAAATGGTTGAGAAAATTGCTGCAGGTAAATTGAACAAATTCTACAAAGACAGCACTTTATTAAACCAAGAGTTTGTTAAAGACGGTTCAGTTGATGTTCGTAAATTTTTAGATAACACTGCTAAAGGATTAACTGTAACAGCATTTAAACGCGTACAGTTAGGAGCATAAGAAGCTGAATAAATATTTTAGAAAGGCCTTCAGGAAACTGAAGGCCTTTTTTTATTTGAAGCATAGGATTTTGCTAACTTTACCGCATGATCGCTATTGTCAATCCCCGCTTCTTTAGAGATAATCAATTAATCGCCAACGAAACCGTTCTTGTTGATGGCAATAAAATCGTTGGTTTTACAAACGATACTATCCCTGATGGATATGTTGTTATAGATGCCGAACAAAATTATCTTACTCCTGGTTTTATAGACCTTCAGATTTATGGTAGTGGAGGAAATTTATTTTCTGCCTATCCAACTGTAGCAACATTAGCCCAAATGGATGCTGATTTGATGAGCAAAGGTACCACCGGATTTTTAGCTTGTATCGCTACTAATTCTGATGAAATCATTGAACAGGCTATTCTCGCAGCTAAAGCCTATCGTCCAATGGCAAAAGGGTTTTTAGGACTGCATTTAGAAGGTCCATATCTGAATGCCAAACGAAAAGGTGCACATCTTGCTTCTTACATCAAAAAAGCTACACTTGATGAAGTAAAAAGAATAATCGAATTAGCAGATGGTGTAGTGAAAATGATGACCATCGCTCCGGAACTTCAAGATGATGAAGTCATAAATTATTTACTTGACAATGATGTTGTGTTGTCGATTGGGCACAGTGACGCAAACTTTGAGCAAGCTACGGAAGCCTACAACAAAGGAATTACGACTACAACACACCTCTTTAATGCGATGCCATCAATCCATCATCGTGAACCAAATTTACCAACAGCTTTATTTAATCATCCTACAGCCATGTCGAGCATTATTGCTGATGGGTTACATGTGAACTTCGAAATCGTAAAAATGAGCTATCATTTATTAAAAGATCGTTTGTTCCTCATCACAGATGCAGTTACACCTTGCGATATTGGGCCATATCATCACCAATTAGCCGGCGATAAATTTGTTACTCTCGGGATCGCGCTGTCGGGATCAAATATCACCATGACAAGTTCTGTGAGGAATTGTATAGAAAAATGTGGTATTTCTACTGCTGATGCGCTGAAATTGGCTACAATTAATCCCGCAAAGGTGATAGGCCATGATCAATTTAAAGGAAAAATAACAATAGGACAACAGGCAGATTTGATAATTTTGGACGACTCTTTTAACGTAAAAGAAGTGATATTTGAAGGTGAAAAAGTAAATCGAACCTTTCAGCATTAAAACTTTCCAACATTAAAACATTTACCTATTTTTGAGGCCATGAAGTACAAACGGATCTTACTTAAATTAAGCGGCGAGTCGCTGATGGGCGATAAGCAATATGGAATTGACAATGAGCGTGTTAAACAATATGCCGAAGACATTAAAGCAGTTCACGACAAAGGCCTACAAATTGCCATTGTAATTGGTGGCGGTAATATTTTCAGAGGTTTAAGTGCTGAGAAATCTGGTATGGACAGGGCCCAAGCAGATTACATGGGCATGTTAGCAACAGTAATTAACAGCATGGCTTTGCAAGATGCATTAGAAAAAGTTGGTTTAAAAACCCGTTTGTTATCTGCTATCAAAATGGAACAAATCTGTGAGCCATTTGTACGTAGAAGAGCAGTTCGCCACCTAGAAAAAGGAAGGATTGTTATTTTTGGTGCAGGAACTGGAAACCCATATTTCACTACGGATTCTGCAGCAGCATTAAGAGCAATTGAAATTAGTGCCGATGTAGTGCTTAAAGGAACTAGGGTAGATGGTATTTATACCGCAGATCCAGAAAAAGATCCTTTGGCAACAAAATATACTGAGATCTCTTTCAAGGAAGTATATGCAAAAGGCTTAAACGTAATGGACATGACAGCTTTTACACTTTGCGAAGAAAATAAGGTGCCAATTATCGTTTTCGACATGAATAAACATGGTAACTTTATGAAAATAGCAAACGGAGAAGAAATAGGAACATTGGTTACAGCTTAATTTTTAATGGCCTATTTCAAGCCTGATTAAAGGCTAATGAAGTTTGGCTTCAATATTGCGTTTGCTTGTCGAAGTTTACTAAAGGCAAGGATGTGGCATCTTTTATATGCGATTGCCGTATCAATTAAATAGCAATATTTTTATATTTTTGTATAAACATTACAACAGATGAATGACCTCATAAAGAAACAATTAGAAGATGCACAGGCGACAATGGATAAAGCTATTGCCCATTGTGAATCAGAATTAACTAAAATTAGAGCTGGAAAGGCATCTGCAGGGATGTTGGACGGCATTATGGTTGATTATTATGGTAATCCAACACCATTGGCACAAGTAGGAAGCATCAATACACCAGATGCACGTACACTAATTATTCAGCCTTGGGAAAAAGCACTATTGGTGCCAATAGAACGTGCCATCATGGAAGCGAATATTGGGATCAACCCTCAAAATGACGGTGTAATTATTCGTTTGGTTGTTCCACCATTGACAGAAGAACGCCGTAAGGAATTGGTTAAAAAGGTAAAAGAAGAGGCAGAAAGAGGACGCATTACTGTTCGTAATATCCGCAAAGATGCGAACGAGAAAATTAAAAAATTAAAGGGCGAAAGTGTTTCTGATGACGAGATTAAAACTGGAGAAGGTGAAGTTCAGAAAATAACAGATGCTTATATCGTTAAAGTAGACAAACATGCGGAGGCGAAAGAAAAAGACATCATGACAATTTAACGGTGATAAAATCCAAGCAAATGGATGGCTTTTCAAAGTAGTCTAATTGTAATTTAAAAGGGAATGTAGCTAAGCTTCATTCCCTTTGTTTATTTTTGCACTCCAAACAAAAAATGAAATGAATTTACTGTTACAATATTTAAAAGCGCACAAATGGGTTGTTGTTTTGGCATTGGTACTTGCTGCGTTTAATATAGGTTTTTCCCTGATGGATCCATATTTTACAGGAAGGATCGTCGATAATTTCATAGAAAAGAAAGATATCTTAACTAGGGATAAATTTATTTGGGGTGTACTAGGCCTCGTAGGTTTAGCAATTGGTGCAGCTATGGTATCTAGGATCGCAAAGAATTTCCAAGATTATTTTACCAATATTATTGTTCAAAAAGTTGGTGCTAAGATGTATGCAGATGGTTTAAAGCATTCATTAGAATTGCCATATCAAGTTTTTGAAGACCAACGGAGTGGTGAAACCCTAGGTATTCTACAAAAGGTAAGGTTAGATAGTGAAAAATTCATCACTGCTTTCATCAGTATTCTCTTTGTAAGCTTAATCGGAATGGTTTTCGTAATCGTTTATTCTTTAACGGTAAGTTATAAAGTTACCTTGGTGTACGCTGCTTCTATTCCAATCATCAGCTTTTTAAGTTGGTACCTTAGCCGCAAAATCAAGACGATCCAACGTTCTATCGTTGCAGAAACTACCGCTTTGGCCGGTTCAACAACAGAGTCGCTTCGGAATATAGAATTGGTAAAAAGTTTAGGATTAGCTAACCAAGAAATAGATCGCTTGAACAAAACAACCTATAAAATACTTGGATTAGAACTCAGGAAAGTAAAATACGTTCGGAGCATGAGCTTTGTTCAGGGTACTACCGTTAATTTAGTAAGAAGTACAATGGTTGTGGTACTGTTAATTTTAATCTTTGAAAATACCATCTCACCTGGGCAGTACTTTTCTTTTTTATTTTATTCGTTTTTCCTCTTTGGTCCACTACAGGAGTTAGGAAATGTAATTTTAGCTTGGAGAGAGGCAGAAGTATCCTTAGGTAATTTCAGGAGCATTTTGAATACACCAGTAGATCAGAAACCACTGAACCCAGTTCAAATAGCAAAAGTAGATACATTAGCTTTTGAGAATGTAAGTTTTAGACATCTTTCTGGAAAAAATAATGCGCTTAACCATGTCAGTTTTGGTGTTGACAATGGGGAAACTATTGCATTTGTTGGCCCTTCAGGATCTGGAAAAACTACTTTGGTTAAACTTTTGGTAGGTTTATATCAGCCAGTTGAAGGACAGGTACTTTATAATAAAACGTCTGGAAAAGAGATAGACTTAGATCAGCTGAGAGAAAAAATAGGTTTTGTAACCCAAGATACACAGTTGTTCTCTGGTACCATAAGAGAGAATTTACAATTTGTTAAACCTGGAGCAAGTGATGAAGATTGTTTGCGTGTATTGCAACAAGCAGCCTGTCAGAACTTACTCGCAAGAGCAGATAAAGGTTTAGATACAGTAATTGGTGAAGGAGGCGTAAAAGTTTCTGGTGGCGAAAAACAACGTTTGTCTATCGCTAGAGCTTTGTTACGTAATCCAGATATTTTGGTATTTGATGAAGCCACGTCCTCACTTGATTCGCTCACAGAAGAAGAGATTACCGCAACCATCCGTGATGTCTCAGTTTTAACAAGTCACATTACCATTTTAATTGCACACCGATTGTCTACCATTCGCCATGCAGACCGTATTTATGTCCTTGAAAAAGGAAATATCATAGAGCAAGGTAAACATGCAGATTTATTAGCGCTTAAGGGATTATATTTCGCGATGTGGAGACAACAGGTTGGCGAAAGAATTGATTAGCGATTTATGAAAGATGCATTGGGCGCTATATTATGGCGCAACGGTTGGCCATTTATAAAATAATAATGTAAAAATGGATTGCCTAAAGCTTTATCTTAGTATTTTGTGTTACTAATTATTGATTTGCGATGTTATTAGACTTTTTAAATCTTGGAGGTGCTGAATTAGGTATTATTGCCGTAATCGTACTAGCACCCTTAATTCTTATTATTTACTGTATTGTAGATATACTTCGCTCATCATTTAAAACTGGGCCAATAAAATGGATTTTCTTACTCCTTGTTTTATTTGCACCATTTTTGGGAAGCATAATTTATTTGGTCATTCGTAAAGATTATGTTAAGCCCAAAGATTTAAACAGCCCATTTGTTTAGATCTGATCTTCAATTTTATCAGCAGGTTTAATGTCATTTAGTGTTAGTGGTAATAAGCTTTTTGTTTTGAAGTAGGTAATGGCGGCTATTCCTAGGGTCATGCTACCCCCGAAAACAACAGCGGGAACTGTTCTCATTAATTTTGCTGTCAATCCTGATTCGAAAGCTCCGATTTCATTGGAGGATCCTATAAACATGCTGTTAACCGCCGAAACACGACCTCTCATCCGATCTGGTGTTAACAGCTGCATAATAGTTGACCTGATAATTACACTTACACTATCAAAAGCCCCTTCACAGAAAAGGAAAAATAAAGTGAGATAAAAACTAGTTGATAATCCATAGCAGATAATACTGATGGCAAAACCAGTTACGGCAATCAACAGGTTTCTCCATGGTTTAGCCATTGGAGAGAAACGTGTCATTAATAACATGGTAATTACGGCCCCACTAGATGCAGCTGCACGCATAAAACCTAGTCCTTCTGAACCAACCTTTAAAATATCATTTGCGAAAACTGGAAGTAAAGCAACAGCGCCGCCAAAAAATACGGAGAATAGATCTAAGCTCATTGCCCCTAACATCATTTTGCTTTTAAAAACAAACTGGATGCCTTCTGTTAAACTTTTTACAATACTTTCTTTAGGGATAAAAGTAGGAGGATGGACTTTTAAGAAAAAGATACAGATAAGAGAAATAAAAATAAAACTGATGATTACAAAATAAGTAGGTGTGATGCCATAAAAACCATAAATTAATCCCCCTGCAGCAGGTCCTAAAATAGAAGCCATCTGCCAGCTAGAACTGCTCCAGGTACTTGCATTTGGATAAAGTTCCTTTGGAAGAATTTGTGCCATTAATGAAAATGTAGCCGGGCCAAAGAAACCACGTGCCAAACCTACTCCGAAAACCATCCCATACATAATAGGAACAATGTAGCTTGTTGGAATGTAAGCATGCATCCGTTCAGTAGTTACGAAAAGCATTACTAGTGAACACAAGAATACCCCACTGAATATTTTCAGCAGTAATCCTCTTTTTTCTGATTTATCAGCAACATATCCTCCATATAGTGCAATACCTATTGCTGGTATAGCTTCACACAAGCCGATTAGGCCAAGTGCTAGAGGGTCTTTTGTTAAGTGGTAAATATGAAATCCTATGATAACAGCCTGCATTTGGTAGGCAAATGTAAAGAAGAAACGCATTCCTAAATAAGAGCGGAACTCTCTATAACGCAAGGCGGCAAAAGGATCTTTTTTTTCGGTGATAGTAGACTGGTCTTCCAAGTATATTAATTTCTAGGTAAAAATAAGCGTTCGGTTTTTAAATAATTAATGTTTAAATTAATGGTTTTGCAGGATTATTTCGATAATACTCCAATTTGTATTGAAACATTTCACTCATTCTAGCTGCTCTCCATTTAGCTTCATCAGCTTTTACACCGGTAAAATGAGAATCCACCGTTTCATTAAATAAGCTGATCCAAGTGTCAAAATGTTCCTTTTCGATGGGTAGATTAGCATGCTTCAAAAATGGACTTCCACTATAAGCAGGTGTTTCTAGCAATAAGGTTTGCCAAAAGCCATACATTTTCTCGAGATGTAAAATCCAACGATTTCCAATTACATCATTAAAAATAGGTGATAAAAGCACACTGTTTCTAACTTTATCATAGAAATCATCTACTAGTAATTTAACATCATCGATATGGAGAATATCAGTATTTGCCGAATCCATCTTAATCTTTTTAAGCTGGTCAAATATAAGTGGTTCTAGCTGATCAACTTTATTTACAATCATAAAATGACCTCCATTTGGTATTTCAATAAAGTTTTGGATATTCTTTATTGGAAATATTTTATCAATGCTACCATGAATGTGAATTATACTTTGATGATGGTTGTACTCATGCCAATTCATGATCCTGTCAATTGCCCAAATCAGAAATGTTGGGTCGGTATCTTTGATGATCTGTTGAAGCAATTTAGCTTCTGCTTTGTCCTTTACATCAAAATAATAATTGGCCGTAAGTTTATTGGACATCTGTAGGAACCAAAGCGGAACAATCCGGTGTAACTGTAGATTGCTAACTAGCTTTAATTGCCAGTTAAATTCTGCCCTAGATTTAACACTGGAAATAATGATAATTTTTTTACAGGGAATTAGCTTTGCAAGCTCTTGAGCAATGATGCCGCCAAAAGAAATCCCAATCAGGATAATTTCTTTCTGGGTATCAATTTGAGGGATTAATTTTTTGCAATAACTAGATAAGCTTTCCCTTTGGAATGGATTTACCCATTTGATAAATCTTTTCTCAACTCCAGGTAGTTTCAGGAACTGAAAAACCCTTTCGTCGGCACCTAAACCACTTATGAAATAAACCATTGGTTAAAGCTACAAAAACAACCTTATAGGTTTATAAACCCATAAGGTTGTTAAACAATTTGATGATAAAAATCTTGATATGCCTCAATCAGATCATCAGCTTGATTGATTGCCGAAGAAACCGCTATTCCATAAACTCCGGTAGCTAATAAATCTGGAATATCATTTGATTTGACCCCTCCCACTGCTAAAATTGGTAGATCAAGACGTAGTTTTTCTAGTTCTTTAACGGCAGTTGAGTAAGTGGTTAAACTCAATAAAGGGAAGTCATTTGCCTTTGTAGTTGTAATGTTAAAAGGTCCGAAGCCAGCATAATCAGCACCTTCATTTGCTAACCTGATTAAATTTTCAATGGTATTTGATGATCCGCCAAGGGTGAATTCATCCCCAAGCTGTTCCCGGATCGCTTTAAAATCAGCCTCCAAATCCTCTATGTGAAAGCCTTGGATATCAGCTTTGCCTTTAAGATGGATATGGTCTGTAACAATTAAAGTAGCTCCCCAATCATCACATATCTCTGTAATTACATTAATATCGGTTAAAAGCTCCTCGTCACTTTTAGTTAAACATCTATACTGAATCCATTTCGCACCAGCCTCACAAGCCAATTGTGTTTGCTGGATATGACTATACGCCGGGATATCATGCGTGATGAAATGTAGTTTTTCGATGTATTTTTTCATAATTAAATTTAAATGTCGTTGCGAATTATTTATGTTCGCAACGACAATTTTTTATTTAAAACTTAACGTTTAAGCTAAGTAAAAAGTTACGGGTTGCTTGTGGGTAATAGTAATTGCCACGTTCTAATTCACCTGCATAAAGATAACTGTATGTTCCACCATTGTTTTCATAAAGTGTACTAAATACGTTATTAACCAATAAACTGATCCCAATATTTTTAACTCCTGAAAAATGGGTATTGTATCTTAAGCGAATATCATTTACAAAAAAGCTTGATAAGGTGCGGCTATCTGCAGAGGTGTTGTCAAAATTCTGCTTACCAACATATTTACTGATAAAAGCAATTTCAGCATTCTTAATTGGATTATATCCCAGTTCACTTGAAGCGATAACTGTTGGAGAAAATGAAATATTGGGGTTTTTATAAGTATTCGTTAATAGAGAGTTATCAGCCTTATCATAAATATATTCTGTAAACTCTTTTATTTTATTGCGGCTTAATGTTGCGGTGGCTGCCCAATAAAAGGTGTTTGCTATTTGCCAACGGCCATCAAATTCAATACCTAGCCTATAACTATCAGGTACATTTTGCCTAGTCTGTCCGCCAACTTCATTTAGCTTACCTGTATTGATCAACTGATCCTTATAAAGCATAGCATAGCCATTAACTCCGAAAGAAAGATTACTGGATCGTGTTCTATAACCAGCTTCTATATCCGTAAGATTTTCTGATTTTGGTCTTGTACTTACATTAGAATCTGTGAAGTCTCTTCTATTTGGCTCTTTATTGCCGATTGCTACCGATGCGTAAACATTGCTATTTTCATTAAAGCTATAAGTAATCCCTGCTTTAGGATTGAAAAAATTCAGATTCGCATTTTGCTGTGCTGGACTCCCAGCCTCATCTTTACCGAAGTAAGAGTAGTAAACCCTACGATATTGAAGATCTGCAAAAATACTTACCTTGTCTATTTGGTAATTAGCACGGCCGAAAATGTTAAAATCTGTTTTAAAAGCATCATTGTCATCATATCTATGTCTCAAAGAACCGCTTGCATCATAATTTGCATATTGTGCCCAAATCACCTCGTCAAAATGACGCCCTTTATATTCGTTATAGGCACCACCTAAAATAAAGTTTAGATTGTTTTTCGGAGTATAGTTTAAGGAATAGGTTACACCATAAAAGTCGTTATCTAACCATAATCTTCTCACAATGTCTGATGTTGTAATAGTTGTACCTCCAATTACTACAGGTGCAATGTTATAATTAGTTAAGTCATCGTCTTTATTATATTCTTCGTAATAACCTCTTCCGTAGGTATAATGAAGCGCAGCATTAGCCGTAAACTTATCACTTAAAGTTCTGGTATAAAAAAGCTGATAATGGTCTTGTTGGTAATTGTCGGTTTGATTATCGTAAGTAAATGCATTGTATGTCCTGTCGGTTTTTAATTTATCTTCTGAAATACCATTCCAGGCCTGATAGGTTTTCTCTACACCACTAAATACGTTGACCCGTAAAATGTCTAACTTTCCATAATAGGCGCCAGAAACAAAAAATGACTTTAAATTAGATGAGGCACGATCTACATAACCATCGGACTTTATTCTCGACAAACGACCATCAAAACTAAATTTGTTGTTAATCAATCCGGTACCAACACTGATGGTATTTTTCCAAGTTTGATAGGAACCATAAGTATTATTAAGCTCTGCATAAGCTGAATCCTTACGTGTGGTAGTTTGTATGTTTAAACTTGCGCCAAAAGCGCCTGCTCCGTTTGTAGATGTTCCAACACCACGTTGAATTTGAATGTTATCAATAGAAGAAGCCAAATCGGGTAAGTTAATGAAATAGCTCCCTTGACTTTCTGCGTCATTTAATGGAATGCCATTAACTGTTACGTTAATTCTTGTTGCATCACTCCCACGAATTCTTAAACCAGTGTAACCAATCCCTGCACCAGCATCAGAACTTACCACAACAGAAGGAGTTTGGTTAAGTAGGTAAGGGATGTCTTGCCCTAGATTATTCTTTTCTAGGTCGGCTTTGCTAAGATTTTTATAGGTTGTGGCCGAATTTTTGGATGCCCGTGTTGCGCTTACCACTACCTCGTCACCAATAAAACTTTGCATTGATAACTGAAAATTTAATGTCGTATTTGAATTAAGGTCTATCGTTTTTTCTTCATTTTTATAACCAATATAACTCACGCTAATCGTGTATTTTCCAGGCGCTAAACTTAGAGCGTAGTCTCCGTTATTATCACTAGAAATGGTAGTCGGCTTGTTCTTTAGTTTAATGGTTGCGCCAGGAAGTGCTTTTTGGTCTTGTGCTGTTATTTTTCCTTTAACAGTAATTTGGGCCATTGCAATGCAAGGCAATAGCAGGGCAAGTAATGCCAGCAATCTTAATTTTTTCAATTTGTTTTTTCTTTTTTAGTTAAACCTGCCGACAGTAGGGGTACTCCCGACTTTAGTTAAACTCCATAAACCATTCCCTACGCCAGCATTATCTGGATCAGGTGCATTTAAAGCTCAAGGCTGAAAGCTGAAAGAAGAAAGCTTGGCGGTTACCAGAGCTTTAAGCTTTATGCTTTTCCCTATTTGCTTTAAAATGGGTATGTTCTCAGCCCGTATTTGCGTTTTTTACAAAACAAGGCACCCCTTATTGATGCTGCAAAGGTAAAGCAAAAGGATTGACATTAAGAAATTGTTTCGAAAATTGCTTGTAGAGGTATCTTTATGAGTGTTTTAGGAATGCATCTATTGCGTTTATTACATTTTGTAATCTGTTCTCAATTCCGCCAACCACCGCATAATTTGCATTTAAAGACTTTAATTCCTTGTGCCAAACTTCCATAAAATGTTCGCGCATTTGAGGGAAATCTCTTAACGGATCATCTGCCCATGGTAGGTCGATGTCTAAAAGCACATAAAAATCGTATGGTTTTTGAACGAGAGCATCTAATACAACCTGAGGAGTTTCTCCCAACATCTCATCACTCCAGATTTTAACAGTCAAGAAAGTTGTATCACAGATAATGAAGTCTGTTTCTGCTACGGCCAAAACAGATTCTTCTAAAGCAACCTGACCAATAAACATATTGGTTTCATCTTGTAAAGTGCAATCAGTCGTTAGTGCTGCACAATAGTAACGTGCATATTCTGGTACCCATGGCACACGGTAATGTTTGGCCAGTTGTTTTGATATGGTCGATTTCCCTGTGCTTTCTGGACCTACAATTGCTATTTTCTTAATGGGTTTGTTCACGATAGGTTTTTCTCCAATCCAAATATCCTTTAATGGCTAAAATGACTAAGATGCCATATAGTAAAGCATATAAATTTAATCCTTTGTAAATTAATAAGGGTACATAACAAATGTCAACAATAATCCATAAAATCCAATTCTGTATAATTTTTCTGGTTAGCATTATTTGTGCAACAATACTCATCGCTGTACAGAAACCATCTTCATAAGGAACATTCGTATTGGTAAAACGTGCCAAAAGCATTCCTAGAATAAATGATAATATGACTACAGCTAAAGCAGCTAATAACCATTCCTTAAAGTTAAGACTGACGACAGGTTTATCGTCTTCCTTTTTTTTCTTTAACCAAAAGTACCAGCCATAAAAAGCAGTGAACAGAAAATAAAATTGAAGTGAAAAATCGCCATATAATGAATTCTCAAAATAAATTATGGCGCTTATAATAATGCTTATGATAGAAACTGGCCAATTCCAGATATTTTCTCTCGCGGCTAAATAGATACAGCCTATAGTCGTAATTACACCGACCCATTCAAACAGCGAAGTTTGTTGGAATTGATCAATTAATAATCGCCAAAAAGAAGTTTCAAGAAGCAACATAGCTCAAAAGTATAAATAAGTATTGAGTATTAGATTTGCTTTTAGCTAAGTTCATATCAAAGGGATGCTTTGTCCATCATACATCTTCCATGTTTCCTCTTCCATCACTGATTACCTTAGAATCAAAAAATCCGATAGGGAACAACCCCTACCGGATAATAAACCAAACAAACTATTTATGAAGAATATCCTCAATGATATGAGGAAGCTTTAGATCTATTTCAAATTAGCGCCATTTTCAACGCTCACATCTTGTTAACACTTTCAAAACGCATATTGTTTCTTTCTAGTACAACATTGTGGCCAATAACTTCTTCTTGATTAATTCTTGACTTTAGTGTGACTTCAATTGCGCCTGTGATAAAAATGAGAACTATTTCAATTAATAAACAGCTTAATTAAAGTATTGTTTTAAGATTTTTTTAAAATCACTGTATTTATTTGTATTCATTTTTTTAGAACATCCTTATTACCAGTTTGGCAAATAAAATATGGCCTCAAAGGCTTGTAAATCAATGAAAAACCATATTAAAAAAACAATCTGGTGCTTATGATGTTGTTTAACTGGTTATTAAAAATAATAGGGAAAAAATCTACGCGTAATTAATAAAAAGTTAAACTAAAATTATTGTTATGAAAAGAGCGAGTTTAAATTTTCTAGCTGTTGCAGGTTTATCATTAGGCTTATTTGCATTCGGTTCGATTAAAGAAGGTGGAATTCAAGGAAAAGTAACACCTTCAGAAGGTGCAAAGGAAGTAGTGGCAGTGGCTGGAACAGATACATTGAGAAGTCAGTTGAGCAATGGAACCTTTGTTTTTAGCAATGTGAAAAAAGGAACGTATACCATTTGGGTTAAAGCAAATGCTCCTTATAAAGATGCTTCAGTAGAAAATGTGGCAGTAACAGATAGTGCTACTACAGATATTGGAGAAATAAAATTACAACAATAAATTAGTTGTGTGTGTGAAAAGGGAAAAGAGGACATCATGTCCTCTTTTTTATTGGAATATATTTTAAAAAAACCAATCTTATTTACTTTCAAAAAACCTATCTTTGCATCCCGACAGCGCAGTTGGGATTTTTTCATCATTATAGCACAGGAATTCTCCCAGCTACCAGTCAGATTTGACTTTTACTTTAGACTTTTTAAAAACCCACAATGCCTAAAGATACTTCGATACGTTCAGTACTCATTATTGGATCAGGACCTATTATCATTGGTCAGGCCTGCGAATTTGATTATTCAGGTTCCCAAGCAGCACTTTCTTTAAAAGAAGAAGGAATTTCTGTTTCCATCATCAATTCTAATCCAGCCACCATTATGACCGATAAGGTGATAGGTGATCATGTGTACTTGCGACCATTGACCTTAGAATCAATTGAGCAGATTTTAATTGAACATGCCAATTCTCCAACCCTGCCAACTATTGATGCAGTTTTGCCTACCATGGGCGGACAAACCGCATTAAACTTATGTGTTGATGCAGAAGAAAGAGGCCTATGGAAAGCACATGGCGTCAGAATAATTGGTGTTGATGTTGCTGCCATTGAAAAAACAGAAAATAGAGAAGCATTTCGCCAGTTAATGGTTGATATTGGTGTAGGTGTCGCACCTTCTAAAATTGCAAACTCATTTTTAGAAGGTAAAGAAGCGGCCCAAAGCATCGGATATCCATTAGTAATTCGCCCATCATATACACTTGGTGGTTCTGGGGGCGGTTTCGTACATAAAAAAGAAGAATTTGATGCCGCCTTAAAACGTGGATTGGAAGCTTCGCCAACACATGAGGTACTCGTTGAAAAAGCAGTGCTAGGTTGGAAAGAATATGAATTGGAGCTATTAAGAGATAGTAATGATAATGTGATTATTATCTGTTCTATCGAGAACTTTGATCCAATGGGTATCCATACTGGAGATTCAATTACTGTCGCTCCAGCAATGACCTTGTCAGATCGTTGTTATCAAGAAATGCGTAATCAGGCCATAAAAATGATGCGCGCCATTGGTAATTTCGCCGGTGGATGTAATGTTCAGTTCTCTGTTAATCCTGATAATGATGATATTATAGCTATCGAAATCAACCCTCGTGTTTCGCGCTCATCAGCATTAGCGAGTAAAGCAACAGGTTATCCTATTGCAAAAATTGCAGCTAAATTAGCTATCGGATATAACCTAGATGAAATTGAAAATCAGATTACAAAAACTACTTCGGCCTACTTTGAGCCTACTTTAGATTATGTAATTGTAAAAATCCCACGTTGGAACTTTGATAAATTTAAAGGTGCTAACCAAGAACTTGGCCTACAGATGAAATCTGTTGGTGAGGTAATGGCAATCGGCCGAAGCTTTATCGAAGCCTTGCAAAAAGCTACACAGAGTCTTGAGATAGGGAGAGCTGGTTTAGGAGCGGATGGTCGTCAAAAACGTAATATTGAAGAGATCATGTATGGCCTTGAGCATCCAAGCTGGAACCGTTTGTTCTTGATCAAGGATGCCATGAGCATGGGTGTTCCTTTAGAATCAATTCGCAAGGTAACTAAGATTGATAAATGGTTCTTGTCGCAAATTCAAGAACTAGTTAATCTAGAAATCGAGCTTAAGCGCTATTCATTAAACAACATACCTAAAGATTTCTTCTTCAATCTAAAACAAAGAGGCTTTTCTGATATTCAGATTGCTTATGTTCTAGGTAACGTAACCGAAGATGATGTTTACAATAGACGTAAAGATCTAGGTATAAAAAGAGTATATAAAATGGTAGATACCTGTGCGGCCGAATTCGCAGCACAAACACCATATTTCTACTCCACATTTGAAGAAGCACCGATCCAGATTTCTCTTGTTGGTAAAGAAATCCTATCAACAGGTGATGAGTTAGGTACGAATGAATCAATTGTATCTGACAAGAAAAAAGTGATCGTATTGGGTTCAGGACCAAATAGAATCGGGCAAGGTATAGAATTTGATTACTCTTGTGTACACGGTTTATTGGCAGCCAAAGAAAGTGGCTTCGAAGCCATTATGATCAACTGTAACCCTGAAACGGTATCAACAGATTTTAACATGGCCGATAAATTATATTTTGAACCTGTTTTCTGGGAGCATGTTCGTGAAATTATAGAATTGGAAAATCCTGTTGGTGTAATTGTACAATTGGGCGGTCAAACAGCATTGAAAATGGCTGAGAAGTTGCACGAAAACAACATCAAGATTATCGGAACCTCTTATAATGACATGGATGTTGCCGAAGATCGTGGACGTTTCTCAGACCTTTTGAAAGAATTAGATATTCCTTATCCACGTTACGGTGTTGCCGAAAATGCTGAAGAAGCTATAGTAGTTGCCAATCAAGTAGGTTATCCAGTTTTGGTTAGACCGAGTTATGTACTTGGCGGACAAGGCATGAGTATCGTAATTAACGATGAAGATTTAGAGAAAGCCGTTGTTAAACTTTTAGGAGATTTACCTGGGAACCGTGTGCTGATTGATCATTTTCTAGATAGAGCAGAGGAAACGGAATCAGATTCAATTTCTGATGGAACTGATGTCCATATCGTTGGTCTAATGGAGCATATTGAGCCTGCAGGTATCCATTCAGGAGATTCAAGTGCTGTATTGCCTCCATTTAGTTTGTCTGAAAAGGTGATTGCTGACATGGAAGCTTACTCAAAGAAAATCGCAAGAGCTTTAAACGTAATCGGACTGCTGAATATCCAGTTTGCAGTTAAAGATGATAAAGTATATGTAATCGAAGCAAATCCAAGAGCATCTCGTACCGTTCCTTTTATTGCAAAAGCGTACGATGTACCTTATATTAATATTGCTGCAAGAGTAATGCTCGGAGTTAATAAACTAAAAGACTTCAACATTGTCCGTAAACTAGAAGGCTATGCCATCAAAGAACCTGTTTTTTCTTTTGATAAGTTCCCTGAGGTAAACAAAGAATTAGGGCCAGAAATGAAATCTACCGGAGAAGCAATCCGCTTTATCAAAGATTTGGAAGATCCTTATTTCCGTAAGTTATATAAAGATAAATCAATGTATTTGTCTAAATAGGACGAAATATGCGAATAATAAATTTAATCCCTCAATTTAAATTGGGGGATTTTTTTTAGCAGTCATTTTTAATTTTAAATTAACAAAGTATGGTCCAGGTAATAAAATAAACTTTTATTGTTTAGTCCAAATTCTTGTGTTCAAATCTAGTTCAGTGGCGATATTAAACATGAATTGTAATATTGCTATGTCATCACTTAGAAAATCTGGCCTCAACAAACTGCTGAATATTGGCGCCTCAAAGTAATTTTGATCTAAAGGGAAAGCAATATACATATTCGCATTGATGAAAGATAATGAAATGCTGTAGTGGGATCTCTCATTAAGTTCAGCAATTTTTTCCATCATTGCTGGCGTGAGAATATATCTTCCCTCAACTTGATCCGTGCTATAGGTTACAAAGTTCTTATTGAAATATTCGCTTTCTAGTTCAATTAAGTCTTTATCTCCAAAAGAAAAAATGTTTTTAGAAAACCATGCGCCAATGCTACTGCTTAAATCTTTGGGTCTAATTACAGTTGTTCCATTAAAATGTTTATTGAAGTCTGCTGAGAAGATTATTCCTTTAAATATGTCATGCCATTCAGTTTTGGTGCCGTTTTTAGTTTGGCTCTGGGTTTTATATTGTGCATGTACTTCAGCAAAATAAAAGCTTGTTTTGTCGTGTTTACCGCTGATAAGGTCTTCGGTTTTATAACTATCAGGCTCTTTGGTAAAAAGTTGGGTATAAATAAATTCTTCTTCTTGAATTCCATTTGTTGGCGCTAAAGTCAAACTAGGATCTATATTAGAAAGTGTAGCGCCGATTATTTCATTTTTAAATCGATTTTTGTATACTGTGGTTTCACTGCCTATTTTTATTAGGATAACAATCCCTGGGATAAGAGATAATGCACCTATGATAGCAATAATAGGTTGTTCGAACATTGAAGCAACCACAATAATGATCACTCCCGCAACAATAATACTCCAGCCTTGAATTTTTCGAATAGCAATTTTTTTACGTAGAACTTCTAGGTCTGAAACTAAAGCTTCGTTTATTAAAGTAGCCATTTTACTTGTTGAAAAGATCTTTTGCACTGATGTTTTTTCGCTCCTCATCGGTGGTTGCAAGTACTGAAACCGGTACGTAGCCTAGCATGCCTGCAAACATATTGCTTGGGAACATCATTACTGCATTATTATAAGAAGTTACAGTGGCATTATAGTTCCTTCTGGCAGCAGCAATTTGTTCTTCACTCTCTGTCCAAGTACGTTGAAGATTTAAGAAATTATCGTTCGCCTTCAAATCAGGATAATTTTCAACGCTCACCATTAATCCACTAACTGCAGTACTAATTTGTTGATCTAAGCTTAATTTATCCCCTTCTGTTGCATTTGGATCTAAGGCTTTGGTTCTCAATGCTGTTATGTTGGTTAAAGTGTGTTCTTCATAAGCCATGTACTGTTTAGCAATCTCTACCAGATTGGGTAGCAGGTCAAACCTCTTTTTAAGCATTACATCAATTGCTGAAAATGCATTTGTAACTTGGTTCTTTTTGCTGATTAGCGAATTATAGATGGAAATGCCGAATATTAAAACTGCAATAGCGATAATGGATACGATAATCATTGTAAATAAATTAAGTTTAGAAATGAATAAGTTAAAGTAAAAAATGCGCTACCAATATAAGAAATGTAATCACATATATAAATACTAATCTTCCACCCATCATAAACCCCTTAATCTGTCGCTATCTATCTAATCTGTGCATCTGGCGAAGAGATTCCGTTCCCCTCATAATTGTATAAACTGTCTATAAAATCTTAGTATCCAAAATCTGTGCATCTGTGGCAAAACCTAACTCCTTACCTGCGCATGCTAAGAGCGTGTAAACAAGAAACCTTTTCATCCATAGCTTATAAACCTTTAACCCCAAAATCCCTTTAATCTGCGGCTAAAAATATAACCTGTAAACCTGCTAAAAAAAAGAACCCTGCTCCGGAGAGAGCAGGGTTCAAATCAATCAATATTAAAAAGGAGAACCTCTCCAATTATTCCAAAATTACAACTCCTTTTGCTTCGAACACAATTTCTTTTTTAGGTTCTTTGATTTTTGCTATTTCCTCAGCTGATTTTTTAGCATCTTGAGCGTAATGTTTTAAATCTTCAACTGAAGTAGTTTTTCTTTCCGCAAAACCATCAATCACCACCTTTTTACCAGCAATATCCATTGGCATGAAAAAGGCATAATCCTTAAAGTTTACGAACATAGTTTTACCATCTGGCATTTTCAAAGTCATAAAGCAACCTTTCTTTTTGCAAACTACAACTACTTCACCGCTAACTTTCATGTCCTTTTTGATGCTATCTCCTAATTTAGAGTCAACCTCGGCAGTAGTAATTACATTGCCTTTTTTAACACCTTCACCAAAAGATTTACCTTCAAAGGATGTTTCATCCTGTGCAAATGCAAAAGCGGTGGACAGACATAATACAAGACTTAAAATAACTTTTTTCATAATTTATATATTTATTTAATTGGATGTCAACCTTATGAATTACAAAAATATTTAAAATCTTTCTAAATAGGGAATGTTAAGTTAAAAAAGAACATAAAAAAACCCCACTGCTATTAAGCAGTGGGGTCAATCATCCCTATTGTTTTGTTATCACCCTTAAATCGGACAAGAACAATAAACAATATACAATAAGTTCTCCAATAATTATAAATTTCTATTTTTCGATATTAAAGTACTGATTATTAATAATTTATGATTAATGTTAAAAAATTTTAAATTAATTGTATTTACTCGTATTGTAGAGAATAATACTCATGTTGGGTAAATTTTTTCACTATACCCTTGCAGTTATCCAAAAAGTAAATTGAATACTTCTTCAATTTTGCTAACTGTGATGATCTCAATTTTAAATTTATCCTTAGTTAGTCCCTTTAAATTGTAATGGGAGATGAAAATCTTTTCGAACCCTAGTTTTTCCGCTTCTGAAATTCTTTGCTCAATGCGGTTAACCGCTCTAATTTCACCAGAGAGGCCAACTTCAGCGGCAAAGCAGATCTTAGAAGAAATAAAAATATCTTCGTGAGAAGAGATAATTGCTGCCATGATGGAAAGATCTATTGCAGGATCTTCAACTTTAATTCCACCAGCAATATTTAAGAATACATCTTTAGCGCTTAGTCTAAATCCACATCTTTTTTCTAATACCGCCAATAACATGTTCATTCTTTTGGTATCAAACCCAGTTGCGGAGCGCTGAGGGGTTCCGTAGGCCGCGGTACTAACCAGTGCCTGCGTTTCTATTAACATTGGCCTAGCGCCCTCTAAAGTGGCCCCTATGGTAATGCCACTTAATTCTTCATCTCGTTGAGAAAGCAGAATTTCTGATGGATTAGAAACTTCTCTCAGGCCATTACTTTGCATCGCATAAATCCCTAGTTCTGCAGCGGCACCAAAACGATTTTTAATTGATCTTAGAATGCGATAGATATGGTGCCGATCTCCTTCGAATTGTAATACAGTATCAACCATGTGCTCCAAGATTTTAGGCCCTGCAATTGCACCGTCTTTTGTAATGTGACCAATTAAAAAAACAGGTGTATTCGTTTCTTTTGCAAAACGTAACAGCTCTGCCGTGCATTCTCTAACTTGAGATACACTTCCAGGAGTTGATTCGATATGTGCAGAATGTAAAGTTTGTATTGAATCTATAATTACAATTTCTGGGGCTAGCTGCTCAATTTGTTTGAAGATATGCTGCGTAGAAGTTTCAGTTAAGATATAGCAATCTGACTTGGGGCTTGTAGTGATCCGCTCAGCCCGCATTTTAATCTGCTGATCACTCTCTTCTCCCGAAACGTAAAGTACCTTTTTGTTGTCTACGTTTAATGCCAATTGAAGCATTAGCGTAGATTTTCCGATTCCTGGTTCTCCACCAATTAAGGTAACAGACCCAGCAATTAGCCCTCCACCTAAAACCCGGTCTAATTCTAAATCTCCAGTAGTAGTTCTTTCTTCTGTTGCACTTTGAATTTCAGCTACTTTACTGGGTTTGCTCGTTCTTTGTGTTACAGTTGTTGATTTCCAAGTAGGGATATTAGTTGATCCTTTGTCAATAATCTCTTCAACAAAGGTGTTCCATTGATTACAAGACGGACATTTGCCCAGCCATTTAGCGGATTCGTAACCGCAACTTTGACAAAAATATGCTGATTTAGTTTTGGCCAATTTATTTTGGGATTAATGGTGATGTATACAGTTTTATAGATCAAATTTAACCTAATTTATTAGGAATGGAGATTCGATTTATAAACAAAAAGCCTGAGTTGCGTGAGCAATCAGGCTTAAAAGATTTAATTATCTATCTTATTTAGAGTTTGATTTCTTCATCTTTTGATGATAGAAAATGAAATTCCGTTAAATTATAAGAAGAAATAGCTTTCACTTTAATGCGTTGTCCAAACTTGAAGAACCATTTCCATTGAAGAGAGTAAATACCCTTTTTAATGAATGCTTCTATATATGGATGTACACAAAGTGTGATATTCTTTTCATTTTGTTCTTGTAGGATATAAGTAAGATTACTCTCAATATCATCCATCAATACGATGCTAGCCTTAATCTCTCCAGTACCATTACAAGTAGGACACTTCTCTACTGTTACGATATTCATCTCCGGACGAACACGTTGACGTGTAATTTGAACTAATCCAAATTTGCTAGGTGGCAAGATCGTATGTTTGGCACGATCAAGTAACATCAGCTCGCGTAAGTAATCGAAAAGCATTTTACGATTGGTTGGTTTGTGCATATCGATAAAATCGATCACAACTATACCTCCCATATCCCGTAACCTCAATTGACGGGCAATTTCTTTAGCAGCTTCTTTATTAACTTGAAGCGCATTCTCTTCTTGATTTTCCTTGCTTGCAGTTCTGTTTCCGCTATTTACATCGATTACATGTAGAGCTTCTGTATGTTCAACTACAAGATAAGCACCGCCAGCTAGGTTAACTGTTCTACCAAAGCCATTTTTGATTTGTTTTTCTACGCCAAAATGCTCAAAAATAGGTTCTTTATGTTTGTAATACTTGACGATTTTCTCCATTTCTGGTGAAATCTCGTGAACATAAGAACGAATATCTTCGAAAAGATTAGCGTCATTTACATAAACATTTGCAAAGTCGGCATTTAATATGTCTCTGATTAGGGTAGAAGTACGATCCATCTCTCCCCAAACACGCTTAGAGGGCTCTGCATCAGGTAGCTTTTTGGTAAAGCTTTCCCACTTAGAAACAGAGTCCAATAAATCTTTTTGTAATTCGGCAACTCCTTTGCCTTCGGATACCGTTCTAATGATTACCCCAAAATTTTTGGGCTTAATACTTTCAATAATCTTTTTTAGGCGATTACGTTCGGTATTGCTTTTAATCTTTTTAGAGATCGATATGACGTTGGAAAAAGGCACTAAAACAATATATCTTCCAGCAATTGAAAGATCAGAGCTTAATCTGGGCCCTTTAGTAGAGATAGGTTCTTTAGCAATTTGAACGGGTAGGATCAAATTTTTGCTGACAATTTCGGATATTTTACCCGCTTTATTAATGTCAGCCTCTAATTTAAAATTATCTAATAAAGTGCCATTTACTGTTCCGTTGCGCTTAATTTTTGTAAGCTTAATTAAAGATTGCACCTGAGGGCCTAAGTCAAAATAATGCAAAAAAGCATCTTTCTCATAACCTACATCAACAAAAGCCGCATTTAAGCCAGGCATAATTTTTTTTATGCGGCCTAAATAGATATCGCCAACAGCGTAATTATTGTTGATGTGTTCCTTATGAAGCTCTACAAGGTATTTATCTTCAATCAAAGCTATGGTTACTCCCGTAGGAGTCGAATCGATTATTAATTCCTTTACCAAAAGCTACAGATTTTAAGGCAATTTAATGCCCTATTACACATGGACTAAAAAAACATGGAATCCAAAAATAAATACCTGAATTTTTCAGGTATTTATTTTTGGCCAATGCACAAGTAGAATATCCTATTTTTTCTTATGTCTGTTTTTTCTTAAACGTTTTTTACGTTTGTGGGTAGCCATTTTATGTCTTTTTCTTTTTTTACCGCTTGGCATAATTTTAAGTTTTTAATATTTTTATTAATCTGTTAATTAACGTTTATTTTTTTTAGTTCAGCCACCTTATTATCAACAAACTTTGTTATAGTAGGGTTGGCCGCTAATTTTTTGCTATTTAAATAAGCGCTTATTGCTTCTGTATTTTTTCCCAGATTTTCATAAGCAGTTGCTAAATAAAAATAAGCATCTGGTGTAGCTTTAATATTTTGGATAATATCGTTAAAGCGGATAATAGCTTTATCAAACTGCCCAGATTTAATGGCGAACATTCCTAAATTCATGTTTGCCCTTAAGTTTTTTGGATCTTTTGCCACCACTTCTCTCAGCATTGCAATACCCTCCATTGGTGAGCCCATACCGTTTACGATTGTAATCCCTAATCCGGTTTTAGCATCATTACTCGCACTGTCAATTTTTAATGCGCTTTTAAATGCAATATTGGCTTTTTGGAGCAAAATAGGTTGTGTTAAACTATCGCGTGTATTATCAAAAGCCTTTAAGAAACGACTGCCCGCTGACAACCAGTTTTTTAAGGAAGGTTCTGCACCTGCAACAATTTCAGCATACATAGCGCTTGGAATATTTTGCTCAACATCATCCCATTTCTGGGTTAATTTTTTAGCAATTTCCAATTGATCCGCTGCACTTGCAGTCTTATAATTAAGCTCTAAAGCTGTAATTTCCTTAGCAGTAGCTGTACTTACTAAATTTTTAGCAGTTGCCGAAGCATCCTCAATGGTAAGTGTCGGTTTGTTAGCAGCGCTGGCCTCTTGTGCTGTAGCACTTGTTTGACCAGTTTCATCACTAGGTTTAACCAAACCCTTAACGTTTCTGGTAAACAAAAATCCGACAAGCAATAAAATTGCAACAATAAGAATGGCCTGTTTTGAACGGATATTGTTTAACATAGTCGATTAGGCTTCTGCTTTTACTTTTTTAGAATTGTTTTTTACTTTGTCAACAAAAACTTTTGCTGGTTTAAAGCTGGGAACGAAATGTTCAGGAATGATAATCGCAGTGTTTTTAGAAATATTTCTAGCTGTTTTTTGTGCTCTCTTTTTTACTACGAAACTGCCAAAGCCTCTTACGTAGACATTCTCTCCACCAATCATGCTGTTCTTGATCACTTTGAAAAATGCCTCTACTGTTTCCTGTACATCCACTTTTTCAATTCCGGTTTTTGTTGATATTTCTGAAATAATATCTGCCTTAGTCATATTTTTCTATTTATTAAGTTATTGAGTTAAATATTATAACTGTTTTGGGGTTGCAAAAGTATTGCTTTTTAATGAGATAGGAAAATAAAAGATGATTTATTTACAATCAAACTTATCATGTAATTGCAAGTTTTACCAAAATCATTTAATTTGATCGTATTTTTGAGGAATGAATTTTCAAAAAGAACTTATAAAATGGTATAAAATAAATAAGCGGGATCTTCCTTGGAGAAATTCTACTGATGCCTATGTAATCTGGCTCTCAGAAATTATCCTTCAACAGACCAGAGTAGAGCAGGGATTGCCGTATTTTAATAAGTTTTTGGAAAACTTCCCAACCGTAGAAACATTTGCTGCTGCCACAGAAAATCATGTACTTAAGCTATGGCAAGGACTTGGCTATTATTCAAGGGGAAGAAATATGCTGTTTACCGCTAAGCAAGTAATAGAACTATATCAAGGAGTTTTTCCCTTAAACTATAATGAACTAATCAAGCTAAAAGGTATTGGTGATTATACTGCTGCAGCGATTTCTTCTTTTGCCAATAACGAATCTAAAGCTGTAGTAGATGGGAATGTTTATAGGGTATTGTCCCGATATTTTGGCGTAGAAAAACCAATTAATTCAACAATAGGGAAGAAAATGTTTGCTGAACTTGCACAAAATTTAATAGTAGATCAGGATTCTGCAATATATAACCAGGCCATCATGGAGTTTGGCGCACTTCAATGTAAGCCCAAATCCCCTCTCTGTGGTAGTTGCCCTTTGCAAATTGATTGTTATGCATTGAAAAATAATAAAGTTGATGTTTTGCCAATTAAGCTTAAAAAAGTTAAAATAAGAGAAAGGTGGTTCAATTATCTTGTTGGTGTAAATGATACCTCTATCTTAACTAAGCAGCGAAAAGCTGGAGATGTTTGGCAACAGTTATTTGATTTTCCATTGATTGAAACAACTGGAGATCCATTTGAAGGAATAGAAGGATTTATGGAAACTGTAAAAGATTACTTTGGAGAAGCTGTAAAAATTACTCCAATTACTAGAAAAAAGCATTTGCTTGCCCACCAAATTATATTTGTGCAATTTTTTGCTTTAGATAATTATATTATTAACTTTAATCTTCATCCCGATATTAAATCGGTAAAGCTTTCAGATTTTAAAGCTTTACCACATCCAAAGGTTATTGGAGATTTTATCGAAATGCATTTACAGATTTAAACCAAATATGCTAATTATATGTCCGGTATTAATAAAGTTATCCTCGTTGGACATTTGGGCAAAGACCCAGAAGTTCGACATTTAGAAGGCGGTGTAACTGTTGCGAGTTTTCCCCTAGCTACTTCAGAAACGTACAACAAAGATGGTAAACGCGTAGAGCAAACCGAATGGCACAACATTGTGCTCTGGAGAGGTTTGGCTGAGGTAGCCTCCAAGTATTTACAAAAAGGAAAGTTAGTTTATATCGAAGGAAAGCTACGTACGCGATCTTTTGAAGATAAAGAAAAAGTTAAGAAGTATGTAACAGAAGTTGTTGCTGAGAATTTTACTATGCTTGGTCGAAAAAGCGATTTTGAGAATACCCCAAATAATGAAGGTGGAATTCCAAAAAGTGAACACGATCTTGCCAATCATGAAAAAGATACCGTTGCCGAAACGGGAGATTTGCCATTTTAATTCATCCAGAAAATGCAAAAGAAAAGCTACCCCGCAGCATATTGTGAGGTAGCTTTTTTATTTAGATTATATTTTTCATTCTACTAAATATGCCCAGATTATATGGAAATGAAACACTAATCAGTGCATCTGTGGCTAAAAGACGTGTGATCTGTATGCACGCAACCTCGTAACTGATAACGCACAACTCGTAACTGATAACCTACTCAACCGTAACCGATTTTGCTAAATTCCTTGGCTGATCAACATTACATCCCCTCAAAACAGCAATATGATAAGATAAGAGCTGAAGAGGAATTGTTGCCAATAATGGAAGAAAAGCCTCACTTGAATCAGGTATCTCAATGCAATAATCTGCCATTTTTTTAACGTCTACATCTCCTTCGGTAACAATTGCAATTACGATTCCTTTTCTTGCCTTTACTTCTTGAATATTACTGATCACTTTTTCGTATGATGAATTTTTGGTTGCAATAACTACAACTGGCATTTCCTCATCTATTAATGCAATTGGTCCATGCTTCATTTCCGCTGCAGGGTAACCTTCTGCATGGATATAAGAGATTTCCTTTAATTTTAGAGCACCTTCTAGTGCCACGGGAAAACCACTTCCTCTTCCCAGAAACAAGCAATTTCTAGAGTCTTTAAACTTTTCTGATATGGTTTTCACGATTTCATTCGAAGTCAGCGCAATGCTGATCTTATCAGGGATACAATCAAGTTCTGTTAGGAGCTCTATTAACTTTGAGTTTGTAATCGTACCTCTTTGTTGCGCCATATAAAATGCCATCAGTGTAAGTACAGTAACCTGTGCGGTAAATGCTTTTGTTGATGCAACACCTATTTCTGGACCTGCATGCGTGTAAACACCAGCATGCGTTATCCGTGGTATAGAAGCACCTACAACGTTACAAATGCCGAAAATGGTTGCACCTCTCTCTTTCGCCATTTCTATAGCTGCCATTGTATCGGCGGTTTCTCCCGATTGTGAAATTGCGATCACTACATCCTTTTCGGTAATGATTGGATTTCTATATCTAAATTCAGAAGCATATTCTACCTCTACCGGAATACGTGCATATTCTTCAATCAGATACTCGCCAACCAAACCAGCATGCCATGAAGTTCCACAAGCTACGATGATAATCCTGTCAATGTTCTTTAGCTTGTCTACAAACTCTTTAATGCCACCAAGCTGTACTTTGCCTTCTTCAGGATAAATACGGCCTCTTAAGCAATCTCTAATGGAACGAGGTTGTTCATTGATTTCTTTGAGCATGAAATGTTCATAACCCCCCTTTTCCAACATTTCTAACTTAAGCTCCAATTCTTGGATATATGGTGTTTGTTCTACATTATCTAGCCTTTTGATTAAAAGCTCATCTCGTTTAACAAAAGCAATTTCATTATCATTAAGATAGATTACATTTTTTGTATACTCGATTATTGGAGTAGCATCTGACGCGATGAAATATTCACCTTGCCCAACTCCAATTACCATTGGACTTCCCTTTCTTGCTGCGATCAACTGGTTCGGATGGTCTTGATCCATGATCACAATGGCATAGGCCCCATTAACTTCATTCAGCGCCAGTCGTACTGCTTCTAATAGGTCTGTATCTTCGTTCTTGTAAATTTCTTCTACTAAATGGATCAGTACTTCTGTATCGGTATCACTATTAAAAGTGTGGCCCCTTGTTAAGAGCTCTTCTTTTAATGTTGCATAGTTTTCTATGATGCCATTATGAATAATAGTAAGTTTTCCGTTATTTGAAGTATGAGGATGTGAATTTCGATCAGATGGCGCACCGTGCGTTGCCCAACGGGTATGCCCCATACCGATTGTCCCACCTAAATTTTGGTCATTAGCAAAATCTTCGAGGACTGCAACTTTCCCAGCTTTTTTATAGATATTAAGCTCATCGTTGTTAATTAATGCAACTCCTGCACTATCATAACCTCTGTACTCTAATCTTTTTAGCCCTTTGATTACTATTGGCCAAGCTTCACGAAATCCAATGTAACCTACAATTCCACACATATTAAATTATTTAAATAAAAAAAATCCCCCGAAAATAAATAATTTGCGGGGGATTTCTGGATAAATTAATCGGTTAATTTATCTTGGTATAATAGATGTTTAACTTCATCGTATTTCCACTGGTTCCCGCACTCTTGTTAAAGCTAGCGATTACAGACCTTGCCGCTGTTGAAACAGAAGGGTAAATGTCAAACTCTGTTAAAGGAGTTGGAGCTAAAAAAGTGCCATAATCTTGAGTCTTTCCATCCAAAAGATCTTGGATATAACTTGTAATTACAAAGATATATTGCTTGGTTACCGCATTATAGTATCCCCCAAAAACTGCTGACCCTAAAGCACGCGGATCTCCAGCATTATATTGCGTAGCAACATTATTGTCAGGCAAATTTTGGCGTCGCTCAGCTATGTCATAGCGATATAGTGAAAGACGTGGCGCTCCATTATAAGGAATAATGTCGGTTCCAGAACTTAAATCAATTACCAACTCTGCTTTGTTAATAGCAATTTTTCCAATATTTGTTGCAAACTTGCTCAGATAAGGGAAAGTAATCTTATTTCTTAATCCAGCTAAAGGCTGTAGATAAGTTATAGGATATTGCACCGTTTTGTTTCTAAGCTGAGTGGCAATAGTTTCAGGATAATCATGTTTAATTGTTGCAGCAATAGGAGTAGCAGTTGTTGCAGCAATTGGGAAATTGATAGCAACAGTATCTATCCCCCCACTTGTACTATTTTGCTTTTTATAATAAATAGCTATTCCTGAATTGGCATCGCTTAAATTAAAAAAGGCAATCCCACCATTTCCATTTGACTTGCTTTTGTTAACAACAATGCGCAATCCACCTAAACTACGAGTGAAATTTATGTTATTACTTAAATTGCTAGTACTAGTATTAACAATATTAGATTGCACAAAAGAGTTGTCTAAACGAATTCGTATTTGTGGACTAACAGTTCTCAATGTGTCTGCTTTCCCGGCAACAACATCGGTTACCTTATAAGTAGTTGTTGGATAGAGTTTACCTGTTTTGCTGCCTATAAGTGCCGGAAAATAACTATATGCTCTGCTGCTTATAAAATTTGTTTCTCTAGCAAGATTAAAGTCTAATTGGTGTACATCAAAGCTATAAGTAGAAGTACTATCCCCATAAAATTCAGTGCCATAATTTAATACGAGCACTGCAGAATCCACTACAGGGGTTGTCCCAAAATCATATACTGATGATGATGGTAAGCCTACTGACATTGCTAAACCAGCTTCTGTAGTTCCAAAAATAGGATCATTTAGGTAACCTAGTGGGTATCTAGTAGCAAAATTGGTTTGCACCGGGTCTTCCTCTACCGTACGTGAACCAATAGTCACAGTGTCAACGAGTGAACCTTCAACAGCGTTAGAACGATCTATTTCTAGTCCTATAGTGGATGTATTTTCGCATGAAGCGAAAAGAAAAAGACTTATCAACAGGGTTAATAAGTCTAGTTTTATAAATTTCATATTAAATATTAAAATAATGCTTTCTTTTAAGCTACTGAAACCAATTCTTCATCAGAGATCTCTTCATAAAAAGTAAAGAAGTTCTCGTAATTTTCGGTTAAATTAAAGGCTAAAGTTGGCTTATTAGAATCTTTAACAAATTTTAACACATCATTATCAAGGTTTTCATCAGCTAAAACTACTGCATCAGAGTGGGTTATAGCCCCAATGTGCATGCTGTTACAATCCGCATTGATAAAAGCTTTAGTGTCTTCTTCTGTCATGTTATTCATTACAGCCTTTTTATGCAAGTTGGCATTTAATGTTTCAGTAAAACAGTTTTCGTAGACTGAATAAACTACCTTGGCATTTTTAAATGTAGGGTCGTTTTTATAAGTAGTTTTGATATAGGCAGGAACAAGAGAGGTCATCCACCCGTGACAGTGAACGATATCAGGTGCCCATCCTAATTTTTTAACAGTTTCGAGCGCACCTTTACAGAAGAAAATAGTACGCTCATCATTATCTGCATAAAATTTGTTCTCCTTATCCCTGAAAACATATTTTCTTTGAAAATAATCTTCATTGTCTAAGAAATAAACCTGCATGCGGGCTGCAGGAATTGAGGCTACTTTAATGATTAAAGGGTTGTCGTTATCATCAATAATAATGTTCATCCCTGATAACCGGATAACTTCATGCAGCCTGTTCCTTCTTTCATTAATGTTGCCGAACCTAGGCATTAAGATGCGGATTTCAAATCCTTTTTCTTGCATGGCCTGTGGTAGTTGACGGGTAATTTCTGAAATTTTGGTGAGTTCGAGGAAAGGCGACATCTCGTGTGTAACAATCAGTAGCTTCGTTTTTGCCATCTCCATATTGTATATTAAATTATGTTAATTTAAAGATTATCAAGGTGCAAAGGTACGTATAATATTAATATTTATCAATATCTTATGCAATAGGCTTTGTAAATTTTAGATAAATGTTCAACTTTGGGGCAACAAAAACCAAACTTAATTTGGAAATCATACATACAATTTCAGCATTAAGAATGTTGATAGCGCCTTTACAAGAGGCGAATTCTAAAGTTGCTCTAGTTCCAACTATGGGCGCTTTGCATAAAGGGCATTTATCACTCATAAAAATTGCCCAACAGCAAGCTCCAATTGTAGTTTGTAGCATTTTTGTAAATCCAACTCAATTTACCGATCCTAAAGATTTGGAAAAGTACCCCCGCCCACTTGAACATGATATAAAAATGTTGAAAGACGCTGGCTGTAATGTAGTCTTTATGCCTACTGTTAAAGAGATGTATCCTACCTTTCCTGAACCTGAAAACTGGCACATCGATTTAGGCCCAGCTGAGTTTTTACTGGAAGGCGAATTTAGAAAAGGCCATTATCAAGGTGTAACGCAAATTGTAAAAAAACTCTTTGATGCTGTAAATCCAGCAATTGCATTTTTCGGACAAAAAGACTTTCAGCAGGTGCTGATGATCAAAAACATGGTAAGCCATTTTAATATGCCGATAGAAATTGTTTCCTGCCCAATTATTAGGGAAGATGACGGTTTGGCCATGAGCTCTAGAAATATCCATCTGTCTGCTCAAGATCGCAAGAATGCGCTAGTGCTTAATCAAGCGCTTCAATATGTAAACGATAATTTTGATCTTGATGGTTTATCAGATTTAGTTGATGAAGCAAAAAACATGATTGAGAAAACCCCTGGGGTCGAATTGGATTATTTTACAATAGCAGATGAAAATACACTTCTCCCTATTACCGACAAAGATAAAAAGAATGCGGTAGCGCTGGTCGCTGCTAAAGTTGGAGAAACAAGACTGATTGATAATATGCTGTTAAGTAAGTAGAATGTAAAAAGTATCATGGATGATGTGCCTTATCGCCCCATCATCCATGATACATACTCCATCTTCCATCATCCATGCTCCATCTTCCATAATAATGTCCTAACTTTGCAGAATGATTATCGAGATTTTAAAATCGAAAATACACCGTGTTAAAGTAACACAGGCAGAATTGAATTATGTGGGTAGCATTACAATTGATGAAGATTTATTGGATGCGGCTAACATTATACCCAATGAAAAGGTTCAGATTGTTAATAACAATAACGGAGAACGTTTTGAAACCTATGCAATTAGGGGCGAAAGGGGAACGGGTACAGTTTGCTTAAATGGCGCCACGGCCAGAAAAGTACAAGTTGGAGATATTCTAATTATCATGTCCTATGGCTCGTTGCCAATGGAGGAAGCTAAAAAATATCAACCTATTTTAGTATTCCCAGACGACAATAACCGACTGCTAAAATAATACGTCTTTTTCTTTAATAGCGATATGGTAGTCAACCTAGTTGAGCATATCCGCTTTTTACCACAAATACTCAAGCACTAAGTTTCTTGATAGAATGCTAATGCCCTACTTGTGCGGCTGTAGCTATATAAAGCTTTTTGTCATTAGCATTATTCAATTGCACCCTCACAAATGCTTCAACGTAGGATGAACGTAAGATGAACGAAGGATGAACGTAGGATGAACGAAGGATGGATGGAAATAGATTAGCTCATCATACCATCTTCACTATTGCTATCTCGCCTCAACAATCCCAGTTTAAAACTAATCTCATCATCATCAGTAATGAAGTTAAACCCCCTCTTTAAAAACCTATACAGGCTAAACATCCAAAACCTTCCAACCTTCCAACCTTCAGCTTAAAATAAAAATTACTATGGCTGCATAGTAATTTCACATAGAAATACTAAATTTGGAATATCTAACCTTTTATAAGTTATAATTATGCTGTTTGAATTAAATGAAGAACAATTAATGATCCAACAAGCTGCTAGGGACTTTGCGCAAACAGAGTTGAAGCCTGGTGTGATTGAAAGAGACGAGCATCAGAAATTTCCTGCAGAGCAAGTCAAGAAATTAGGGGAGCTTGGGTTTTTGGGGATGATGGTATCAGAAAAATATAATGGAAGCGGTATGGATGCTGTCTCTTATGTGCTGGTAATGGAAGAGCTTTCTAAAGTTGATGCTTCTGCTTCTGTAGTAGTTTCTGTAAACAATTCATTGGTTTGTTACGGTTTGGAAGCTTTTGGAAGCGAAGATCAAAAAGAAAAATACTTAAAACCGCTCGCATCAGGAGAGAAGATCGGAGCATTTTGTTTATCTGAGCCAGAGGCCGGATCTGATGCAACTTCTCAGCAAACAACAGCTGAAGACAAAGGAGATCATTATTTGCTAAATGGCACAAAAAACTGGATTACCAACGGCAGCACAGCAAGTACCTATTTGGTGATTGCCCAAACACACAAGGAATTAAAACATAAAGGGATCAATGCCTTCATCGTAGAAAAGGGTACGCCCGGGTTTACCATTGGTCCGAAAGAAAATAAATTGGGCATTCGAGGCTCTGATACACATTCATTAATGTTTAATGATGTAAAGGTGCCAAAGGAAAATAGGATTGGTGAAGATGGTTTTGGGTTCAAATTTGCAATGAAAACACTAGAAGGCGGTCGGATTGGCATTGCTGCACAAGCATTGGGAATCGCTGCCGGAGCTTATGAGTTGGCCTTGGCTTATTCAAAACAACGGAAGTCTTTTGGTAAACCCATCTCAGATCATCAAGCTATAGCATTTAAACTGGCTGATATGGCTACTCAAATTGAGGCGGCGAGAATGCTGGTGTATAAAGCTGCATGGCTAAAAGATCAAGGACAATCTTATACATTGGCAGGCTCTATGGCCAAATTATTTGCAAGCAAGGTGGCGATGGACGTTACCGTTGAGGCGGTTCAGATTCATGGGGGATATGGCTTTGTTAAAGAATACCATGTAGAGCGAATGATGCGAGATGCTAAGATTACGCAGATTTATGAAGGCACTTCTGAAATACAAAAAATGGTAATCAGTAGAAGTATTTTAGGGTAGATATAAGACTTGAGATATGAGATGGGAGATTTAAGACATGGCGTACCCAATCTCATATCTCAAGTCTAAAATCTCATATCTCCCATCTTCCATCTCCAATCACTTCTCTACCCCGAAGATCGAATCTAGCAGCATCTTCACCAATGCAATTGCAATTGCCAATATGGCAGCTGCCCAAAAACCGCTTGTATTAAATCCATCCATCCAGCTGTCTACCAATCTGATCATCAAAACGGTAATGATAAAAGAAATTAACCCAAGTGTAAGTACGTTTAAAGGGAAAGTAAAAATTCTTAAGAGTAATCCAATTGTAGCATTGGCAATTGCAATTAAAACTGCTGCAATTATTGCGCTGCCATAACCATCAACGGTTACTCCGGGAACCAGGTAAGCCCCAATCAGCATGGCAAATCCCATTAGTAAAATTTCGAGTATTAGTTTCATCTGCTTATTGTTAATTTTGTTAGATGTTTAAATATTTAAAGTTATCTATATTGAGCTTCTGTTGCCTGCTATTTGCTTGCAATACAATAAAAGACGAGCATTTATTGATTGATTTTTCTGTAGATAGCTCAGCAATAGTCATTACAAATATTACGCCATCTGGACTCTTGCAGCTTAAAAATCATTTAGAAACAGATTCTGCCTATCAAAAATTGGTAACTGTTCTGCAAACGCCAACTGATAATGACTCTACGGGGATGGAAATTAATTGGCCTGGGAAATTGTTTTTAAAGAAAGATCAATTGGTATTTAGCCCTGATACTCCATTTGCGAAAGGTAAAAGCTACCTGGTAGAAACAATTTTGAACTCCCGCTTCGCAAGTGCAAAAGAAATTCTGAAATCCGAAGTCGGACATGCCGTTAAATCCCAACAACAAATATTGAAAAGATGATAAAAACAGATCTAATAATCGGCATTAAATTACACTAAGCCTATCAAAATTACTTTAAACTATATTAAAAATAGGTAAGGTGTAGGTAAAGCGTAGACATAGTGTAGGTAAAGGGTAGGTTTATTGATGGAAGATTTATTATGGAAGATGGAATATGTACACTAGCAAATAACTTAACTAATGAAGTTCATAGTTCGATATATTCATCTAGACCATCTTCAATAATACATCTTCCGTCTCCCATCTCAAATCTCCCATCTCTCGTCTCAAATCTCCCGTCTTCTCTCAAACTCACTAAATATTAGTGCACTATATTTTATTTTTGAAAAAATATTTCGTACATTTGCACGGTAATAGAGGAAGAAGAGGGGACAGAGTCCCCTTTTTTCTTTTGCAACAAATTAGGATATGCAGGTAGAAAAAAGAGTTAAAGAGCTCGTTGAGGAAAAGATAGCAGACAGACCTGAGCTGTTTTTAGTTGAAGTGAAGATGTTGCCCAACAATAGGTTAATTATTCAGGTCGACGGTGATGAAGGCATAAGTATACAGGATTGTGCTGCAATAAGTAGGCATGTTGGCTTTCATTTAGAAGAGGAAAACACGATTGAAAAGGCCTATCACCTAGAAGTTTCATCTCCTGGTGTTGGTGAGCCGCTTCAGTTGAAACGTCAATACCATAAAAACATTGGAAGAGACCTGAGCGTCAAATTGGCTGGAGGAGAAAATAAAGAAGGCAAACTCCTTTCTGTAGACGAAAATTCAATCTCGATCGAGGAGAAGGTAAAAGAAAAAGGTAAAAAGGCTCAATTGGTAGCAATGCAAATTGAGTTTGATAATATAGTAGAAACAAAGGTTTTAATTTCATTTAAATAGAAAAATGAGCAATATTAATTTAATCGATTCATTTCAAGAGTTCAAGGACTTTAAGAATATCGACCGCCCAACAGTAATTAGTGTGCTGGAAGAGGTATTTCGCAGTATGTTGCGTAAAAAATATGGAACGGATGAGAACTGTGATGTAATTGTGAATCCTGATAACGGAGATTTGGAAATCTGGCGTACCAGAAAGGTAATGGAAGATGGTTTCTCTGAGGATGATGATTTGGAAATTGAGCTTGCTGAAGTAAAGCAGTTAGATGCAGACATGGAGGTTGGTGATGATTATATCGAGCAGATTACCCTAGAAAGTTTTGGTCGCAGAGCAATTTTAGCGGCTCGTCAAACACTGGTTTCGAAAGTATTGGAATTAGAAAAAGACGAGATCTTTAAAAAATATAAAGATAGAGTTGGCGAGATTGTAACTGGAGAGGTTTACCAAGTTTGGAAAAAAGAAACTTTGGTATTGGATGATGAGGGCAACGAGTTAATGATGCCTAAAACTGAACAAATCCCTGCAGATTACTTCAAAAAAGGAGATTCTGTTCGTGCAGTGATTTCTAAAGTTGACATGGTTAATGCAACACCAAAAATCATCATTTCAAGAATTGCACCTGAATTTTTGCAACGTTTATTCGAGATTGAAGTTCCAGAGATTTTTGATGGTTTAATTACCATTAAGAAAATTGTTAGAGAGCCAGGAGAACGTGCTAAGGTAGCAGTAGAGTCTTATGATGATAGAATTGATCCGGTTGGTGCCTGTGTTGGGATGAAAGGTTCACGTATCCATGGTATTGTGAGAGAGCTAAAAAATGAAAACATTGATGTAATTAATTTTACCAATAATGTTTCATTATATATTCAGCGTGCATTGAGCCCTGCAAAGATTACATCTATTAAGCTAGACGATGCGACTAAACATGCATCTGTTTATCTTAAACCAGATCAGGTTTCTTTAGCAATTGGACGTGGTGGCCATAACATTAAACTGGCAGGTAAATTGACAGGATATGAAATTGATGTTTATCGTGAAGCCGGAGAGGAAGATGAAGATGTGGATATCGAAGAATTCTCAGATGAAATCGACAGCTGGATCATTGATGAACTTAAAGCAATTGGTTGCGATACCGCAAAAAGTGTTTTAGCTTTATCAGTAGATGAATTGGTAAAACGTACCGATCTTGAAGAAGAAACGATTAAAGAAGTGATTGGAATTCTTCAATCGGAATTTGAATAACGTGTTATGCTTGAATAAATAAGAATAAACGTTACTTTTGTATATAATTAGTAAAAAAATAGGATAATAGATGTCAGACGACAAAGCCGTAATTTTATTTAAAGCAGCTAAAGAACTTAATATAGGAATTGCTACAGCAGTAGATTTTCTAGGTAAGAAAGGCTTTGCTGTGGAGAATAAGCCCACTACAAAACTTACCAAGGATATGTATGATACATTATTGAGGGAGTTTCAGGGGGATAAAATCGTAAAAGAAGAAGCCAATCAGATTGTTATAGGTAAAATTCGTCGTGATGAGCCCGAAGTAGCTGAGAGAGTTCCAGAGGTACCTAGAAAGAAACAAGATTTTGAAAACGAAGGGGTCTTAATTAAGAACCTTCATTCATATACTCCTCCTGCTGAGAAAGTTAAGGAAGAAAAACCTGTTGAAGCTAAACCAGTTGAACCAGTTGCACCCCCTGTCGAGGAGCCTGTAAAAGCGCCTGAGCCAGTTGCAGAAGAGCCAGTTTTGCCAGGTGTTAAGATCGTAGGTAAAATAGATTTAAATGATCTAAACCCAAGAACAAGACCTGTTAAAAAAGAGGAGCCTGCTGTTGTTGAACCTAAACCGGAAGCCGTAGTAACGCCTGAACCTCCAAAGGTTGAGCCGCCTGTTGCTGAAAAACCAGTTGAAGTTGAGCCAGAAAAAGCGCCAGTTCAAGAAGAGCCTGTTAAAGTTGAAGCTAAACCAGTCGAACCAGTTGCACCTGTACAGGAGCCTGTAAAACCAACTGTAACACCTCCAGTAAAAGCAACTCCTGAAGTTCAAGTTCCTGCAGAAGATGAGGTAATCAAAGCACGTTCTGTTAAATTATCTGGTCCGAATATTATTGGTAAGATTGTTTTGCCAACTACGCCAGATCGTAGAAATCAACCTGTAGCATCATCTAATGATAGCGAGGCAGCAAAACGTAAGCGTAAACGCAAGAAAACACCAGGTGGGCCTAATGCTCCTCAACAAGGACAAGGAAATCAGGGTGGCCAAAATCAGCCTCAACAACAAGGACAACAAACACCTCGTCCTGCCGGTACTGGTGTTCCTGCTAACAGACCAGATTTTAGAAATAACACAAACAATACAGCTGGTGGTCGTCCAAACTTTAGAAATGCCAGACCAGGTGCACCGTCATCAGGAGGACCTAAAGAGGAGCCAACAGAAAAAGAAATACAAGATCAGATCAAAGCTACACTTGCTCGTTTAAGTGGTGCTGGTAAATCTGGTAAATTTGCACAGCGTGCTAAACTTCGTCGCCAAAAACGTGATGATGTTGCATTAACAGCAGAAGAAGCAGCAGCTGAAGAGCAATTACAATCTAAAGTATTAAAAGTTACCGAATTCGTAACTGCTAATGAATTAGCAAATATGATGGATGTACCAGTTACGAAAATTATTGGTACTTGTATGAGCTTAGGGATGTTCGTTTCTATTAACCAACGTTTAGATGCAGAAACCTTAACAATTGTTGCTGATGAATTTGGCTATGAAATCCAGTTTGTAAAAGCTGATGAAGAAGCCGACAGTATAATTGAAGAAGAAGATGCACCAGAAGATTTAGAAACCAGAGTTCCTGTTGTTACGATCATGGGTCACGTAGATCATGGTAAAACATCTTTGCTGGATTATATTCGTAAAGCGAATGTAGTAGCTGGTGAAGCAGGTGGTATTACACAGCACATTGGAGCTTATAAGGTAACTACAAACTCAGGTAAACAAGTAACCTTCTTGGATACTCCTGGTCACGAAGCATTTACTGCAATGCGTGCCCGTGGTGCTAAGGTAGCGGATATTGCAATTATTGTTATCGCTGCAGATGATGCGGTAATGCCTCAAACCAAAGAAGCAATTAACCATGCACAAGCTGCAGGTGTACCTTTGGTATTTGCATTTACAAAAATTGATAAGCCTGGTGCGAACTCAGATAAAGTAAAAGAGCAATTATCTGTGATGAATATCCTGGTTGAGGATTGGGGCGGTAAATTCCAGTCGCAAGAGATCTCGAGCAAAAGTGGATTAAATGTAGACTTATTGTTAGATAAGGTGTTATTAGAGGCTGAAATTTTGGAATTACAAGCTAATCCAAACAAACGCGCAACTGGTACTGTAATCGAAGCAACATTAGATAAAGGTCGTGGTATTGTAACTACGGTATTGGTACAAGCTGGTACCTTGAGAGTTGGTGATCCAATTTTAGCTGGAAGTTATAGTGGTAAAGTAAAAGCACTATTTAACGAACGTGGTGCCAAAGTTTCAGAAGCTGGTCCTTCTGTACCAGTACAGGTATTAGGTATGCAAGGTGCTCCAACTGCTGGTGATAAGTTCAATGCAATGGAAAGCGAAGTTGAGGCTAGAGAGATTGCTAACAAACGTTTACAATTAATGCGTGAGCAAGGTTTGCGTACGCAGAAACATATTACATTGGATGAGATCGGTCGTCGTTTGGCAATTGGTAACTTTAAAGAGTTGAACTTAATTGTTAAAGGTGACGTGGATGGTTCAATCGAGGCACTTGCCGATTCATTATTGAAACTTTCTACAGAAGAAATCCAAATCAACATTATTGGAAAAGCGGTTGGTCAAATCTCAGAGTCTGATGTATTGTTAGCGTCTGCTTCAGATGCAATCATCATTGGTTTCCAAGTACGCCCTTCACCTGGTGCGCGTAAATTAGCCGAGGCTGAACAAATTGATATTCGTTTATATTCTATCATCTATGATGCGATCAACGAAATAAAAGCGGCAATGGAAGGTATGTTGGCGCCAGAATTTGAAGAGAAAATTGTTGCTAACGTAGAGATTAGAGATACCTTTAAAATTACTAAGGTTGGTACTATCGCAGGATGTATGGTATTGGATGGTAAAATTACCAGAAATAGCAAAATCCGGATTGTACGTGACGGTGTAGTAATTTATACTGGAGAATTGGCATCATTGAAACGTTTCAAAGATGATGTTAAAGAAGTTTCTAAAGGCTACGAATGTGGATTGAACATTCAAAACTTTAACAACATTGAAGTAGGAGATATCGTTGAAGCTTATGAACAAGTAGAAGTGAAACGTAAATTATAATATTTATACAACTTGATAAATAGGGAGCGATTTTTTATCGCTCCTTTTTTGTTTGAAAAACGATGGCCGAAACATTAGCAGTAACAACTCCGGGTAAAAGCTTCAATTTTGTAGATACGATTAGGTGTATCTCAATGATGGGGATTGTGTTTGAGCATTCGGCAACGTTATGGGGCTCAAATTATGCAACTGATGGAGAAACCTTTTTACAGATTGCTGTAATGCAATTTTTTAAGTTTGCTACGATAGCTTTTTTCCTTATTGGTGGTTTCCTTATCAATTATAAATTTACAGAATACACACCAGGGCAGTATATTAAGAGACGATTTGCCAATACCATAAAACCTTGGCTATTTTGGATCATGATATTGGTGATTGCCAATCTTGCCCAAAAGTGGGTTGTTTTTAATAAAGGGAATAGTTCTGGTGATTTCTTAGCTGATCCTATCGCCTATTTCCTCGATCAATTCAGATATATCCTTTTTGAAAGTAGCTTTTGGTTTATCCTGAACTTCCTGATCTGCATCAGTTTGCTATTGATTTTTAAACGATGGATTTATAAAATCTGGTTTGGGATCATTCTTTTGGTAATTTCTCTGCTCTATAGTGTTAACCTCTATACTGAATGGTTTATCACACATCATTCTAGTGCCTTATTTGGCTTTGTATTTTATCTTTGGTTGGGCGTTTACCTGAACAGGTATTATGATGGTGTGATGAAATGGATTAAGGGAATTTCGTGGAAAGCATTAATTAGCGTGAATTTGCTGTTTTTTGTGCTGGCAGGTGCTGAAACCTATCTGTTGATGCAAAGAGGCTCTCATGACTCATTTAATACCTTAAGAATAACTAATATTATTTATTCCCTAAGCATGTTTTCAATGTTGCTAAAAATTGGTGACATCAAGTGGATCGATCGCGTGCTAACACCTAGGAAATCTACTTTTGGCATCTACCTTATCCACCAGATCTTGATCATCAGGCTTTTGCCAGAGGTGCTAAAAGGGAAAATATGGGCCGGTGTAGAACTTTCGGTGTATCGAAATATTGGATATAGTTTTTTGAGGTTTGCTATAGTATATCTAATCAGCTTTGCTATTACAAAGTTGTTACAGCACTCTCGCTTTAAATGGGTGATTGGAAACTAATCGGTTATAAAAACAACGGGTAGTTCTGCTACTTTCAGATTTTTGCTAAATACATAAAGGTTTAATAATCGTTCAGAGAAGAAACCAAAAATTCTACGTTGGTAAGGATATTCACTGAGCTTTACCGTTTTTTCTAATTCATTGATGATCGGGAACAGCCATGCGCAATAATCGGCAAAAATATATTTTGATGAAACCATCATATTATAACAAAACATCTCAGTTGATTCTTCAAAAAGCTTGTCGAATGCAGTCTCAAGTTCAGGATATAACTTTATAGTTGCTTCCCGCATGAGGTGCCAATCTTCTTTAATGTGGTGGTAGATATAATGATCTTTAATGGACAAGGGTAAACCTGGCCTAAGTTCATGGTGAAGTTTCTTTGGGAGTAAGATCTCCGCATTACTCAATAATTGAACTATTTCATCTCTTAGCTTTTCTGAAGAGACTTCCGCAAGCGTAGCTGCATTTAAAGGCACTAAATATAAATTGGAAGGATCAAGCTTTACCTTTTTGAAAAATAATTTATTTTTTGTTCTAACTCTTTGCTCAACAAAATATCTTCGGTAGTGACAAAAGCCGATATAATCTGCTTTAAAGTCATCCATATGTTTCCATAGCCAGTAAAGAGCAGTTAACTCTCCATAGGTTTGGTTCTTATCTGCAATGTTTTCGTCTACATCATCACTTAAAAAGCCCAGGTCTAACTTAGAAAACTTTCTTCCTACTTGGATAGGTGTAATGAAATCGCAATCTGGAACTGCAAATCCCTTATGATATACGGCAAAGATTGTTAATTGTTGATTAGTCATTTGTTAGCTCTTGTTTACATCTTGCCAGTGCCGAACCTATTACCTGATGCATGTCATAATATCGGTATTCTGCTAATCTGCCTCCAAAGATTACATTTTCTTCTAATGCAGCCAACTCTTTATACTGTTTTAGCAATGCCATATTCTTATCGTCGTTAACAGGATAATAGGGTTCTGCATTTTTTGGGTTTTTATTGGGATACTCCTTGGTAATGACAGTTTTAGGCTGTGTGCCGAACTCAAAGTGTTTGTGCTCATAAATCCTTGTGTATGGAGTTTCTGCATCTGTGAAGTTCATTACGGCATTTCCCTGATAGTTTTGCTGGTCGTATATTTCCATCTCAAAATCTAAGCTCCTATATTCCAATTCACCAAATCTGAATTTGTAATAGGCATCTATCTTCCCTGTGAAGACTAGTTTTTTAGCGATGTTTTTAAAGTATGCCTGATCTGCAAAAAAATCAGTCTCCAACAATAGATCCGAACCTTTAAGTAGACCCTCGATTATTTGTGTATAACCCCCTATTGGAATTCCCTGATACTTATCACTAAAATAATTATTGTCATAAGTAAATCTTACGGGCAATCTTTTAATGATAAAGGCTGGGAGTTCGGTAGCTGGTTTCCCCCACTGTTTTTCTGTATAGTGTTTAATTAATTTTTCATAGATATCTTTTCCAACTAGCGTGAGTGCTTGTTCTTCAAGGTTTTTTGGACTTTCGATGGCCAGATGCTCAATTTGTCTAGCAATCTCGGCCTTTGCTTCATCCGGTGTTTTTGTGCCCCACATTTTGTAAAATGTGTTCATGTTAAAAGGTAAATTGTAGAGTTCACCTTTATAATTTGCAATTGGTGAATTTGTGTAGCGATTAAATTCTGCAAATTGGTTAACATAATCCCAAATCGTTTTATCGTTAGTATGAAAGATGTGAGCACCATAGCAATGCACATTAATTCCTTCTATATTTTTGGTAAATACATTACCTCCGATGTGGTTGCGTTTATCTATTACCAAGCATTTCTTTCCTGCTTTAGTCATTTCATGAGCGAAAACAGCTCCGTAAAATCCAGAACCGATGATAACGTAATCGTAACTTTTGTCCATGTCCTAACAAATATAATTATTGTATTTATTTAAAACATTATTTTATAAAGACTAGTTTTGTTGTAAATGATCTCAATAATAATCGCATCTGTAAGCCAATTGCATTTAGCTAGTTTAAGCACCAATATCTCTGAAACGGTTGGTGTTGCCCATGAAATTATAGCCATTGAGAACAGCGAAGGAAAGATGGGCCTATGTGAATTATACAATAAAGGTATCGCTGAAGCAAAGTATAATTTTTTATGCTTTATGCACGAAGATTTAACTATTACCACCAATAATTGGGGGAGTACAGTCATTGATTATTTCACTAATAACCCAAAATTGGGCTTAATAGGCGTTGCTGGTAGTCAGTATAAATCTGCAGCGCCATCAACTTGGCATAGCTATCAGGACGAAGTGCCTGAAACGCTTCAGTATAACTTAATTCAGCATTATAAATTTTCGGTTAAAGAAAAACAATTTCGCTATTCAAATCCCGGCGGGGTTAAACTAGCAAAGGTCGCCTGTATAGATGGTTTATGGTTTTGTTGTACTAAAGCAGCTATAGAAACTTACTCTTTTGATCAACAACTGCTGAAGGGTTTTCATGGTTATGACCTTGATTTTTCTTTGGGAATAGGTCAGCATTTTGAAGTGGCTGTAACGTTTGAGATCTTGATTGAACATTTTTCTGAGGGCAATACCGATAGGGCTTTCCTAGAGGATATACTAAAGGTTCATCAGAAGTGGAGTTATCTGTTGCCCATTAACATTGCTCAACTACCAGAAAAGAAAATCTTTACTTTAGAGAAAAGGGGATTTAGAAATGCAATTAACATGATGAAGGCCGAAGGTTTTATCTATAGGCAAAAATTGGCAATGCTGATACAAGGTAAGAAATCAAGAATAATGACTGTAGGTCTATTCCTGAAACTTTACTTATACCTTGTTAAGGATTAAAGCCTTGATAACATAAATTGGTTTGATGCCCCAACGTTTAATGGGTACCTTTTATACTATTAGTGATTTTATTCCATGATAACTCTATATCAGCTTTTTCATTGTTTTTGTTATATACGCTTAAAATATACTTGGAAGCCATTTCTCCTTTTACAATAATTTTTTCGGGTGTTTTATTATATTGAATTATTGTTTCTTCTAATGCTGAAACGAAGTTTAAAATATTTCTATCTTCAATTTTAATGCTGAATTCAGGTTTGAAGTATTCATTGCCTGCATTGCCTGCATACCCGATAACATAACAGCCACAGGCCATGGCTTCAGCTGGAGGTAAGCCAAATCCTTCTCTATGATTGAAACTGAGGAAAATAGCACATTCTTTTAATACATTGGCAACTTCTTGCTCATTCAATCCATCAATCGCTACAAATTCCCAATCTTTGAAATACGGTTTATCCGCTATGAACTGATAAATTTGATTGGCATCTTCCTCAAGTTTTCTAGGCATGAAGGCAATCTTTTTTTGCTTGTTTTCACCGTGATTAAAAACATCAGACAATCCAATTCTAATTCTTTCTACTTTAATCAAAGGTTTATATAGCGATAGATATTTTTTTGAATCTTCTGATACGACCAAACAGCCTAGTAAGTTAGCATTGTTATAGGGTGAAATGGCTGGTTCAAAAGAGGGGAATTGGTTAAATGAATAATAACAGTTTTGATTGAATATAATTATTGGATATTCATTAAAGGCATTAAGATGAGTGCCGTATACCTCTGGAAAAACAATGATACTGCCAGCCTCGGGCATTCTCTCTCCAAAAAATATGCGTTCTATAAATTGCATAAATGGACTTTTCCTATGCACATTCAATTTTTTAAAGACACCTGCAAAAGAGGCAATTGGTGTTTCGTTCTTATACCAGGTGACTCTAAAGTTCTTCTTTTTGTGAAGAATATAAGCCTCAAGGCCCATTGAGTTTAAAACATCTACCAATCGATAGAGCTGTTTAACTCCTCCCAATGGCTTATTTCTGTCCGGACAGACTACGTATATTTTCTTGTTACTCATTTGAGAGAATCTTTTTCACCCAGGTTTCAGCCGCATATCTATCTACAATTTCTTGGTTAATTTCTTGATAAGGTGCTGTCCAAAAGCTTTGAGGAATATTGATTTGATTGATATCTGTTATGACGAGTATATTGTTTGGATTATAAAAATCATAATTTGCGATATGCTTATTTGTTGTGATCAGCTTTTTATGTAGTGACATGGCTTCGAAAACCCTAAAAGAAAGCCCAGTTTGATTTTTGTGCGCCAGATCAATAATTACAGTTGCTTTTTTTGCAAAAGAAATTGATTCTTTGAAAGGAATAATTTTTTCTAAAGGGGATATTTGTTCAGAACGCTTTATTGTTTTGCCAGAAGGAATATGCAAAAAGGCCTTCACCGTCTTTTCATTACCCCTAAGGTAAGTTATCAATTTTTTTAGATCTTCTTCTCTTGCATCAAGTGTCCCAAGATATACGGCATCGTAAAGTGGCTTTTCAGGTTGTTGCATTTCCCAAAAATGGAAATTCTCGATCTTTATAAAATGGTGTCTTTTACAATCTTCAGTATCAAAACTAAAAATCCTATCGAAAGCATAAAATCTATCGATAGGTGCTTCAACTTTTTCTAGGCTATCCCATAACAGTAATACTTTGTGAGTAGCCTTTTTAATGACGAATTCGAAAACGATATCATCTATCAGGTCTACGCGATTGATGATGAGATAATCAATCCTTTCTAGGCGATTTATTTCTTCCAGAATGCGTTTTTGCTGCATGGCTGGCTTTAGGTTTCTATTCAGAAAAACTTTTGAAAAAAGATTTACAATCCTGTCAAGCAAGTGCCGATAAGCTATTTTTGTGCTAGTATCAATAGCTTTAACCTGATGTCCACTATGCTTTAATAAGTGATCAGCGATAACCTCATCAAAGTGATAATAGCTTGGCATCATTAATAAAACTTGTTTCATAAACCGATCTGTTATCAACTAATCGTTAAAAGTCTGCATATCAATTAATTTTCTATATAGCCCTTTCTGGCTAATTAGCTGTTGGTGAGTGCCTTGTTCAGCAACTTGACCTTTATCTATAACAACAATCAAATCCGCTTGCTGAATGGTGCTCAATCGGTGTGCAATTACAATTGAGGTTCTATTGAGCATCAGATTATTAAGTGCATCCTGTACCAGTTTTTCTGATTCTGTATCTAGGGCGGAAGTAGCTTCGTCTAATAACATGATTGGTGGATTGGCCAATACTGCTCTAGCTATACAAATGCGTTGTTTTTGACCACCTGATAACTTATTACCACGATCACCTACTGATGATTGATAGCCATCTTCGGTATTAAGGATAAATTCATGTGCATTCGCAATTTTTGCAGCGGCGATTACCTCTTCTTCGCTAGCATCTGGTTTGGCAAAAGCAATGTTGTTAAAAATAGTATCATTGAATAGGAATGATTCCTGATTTACAGTTCCCATTTGGGCTCTGATGCTTTCTACTGTTAGCTCCTTGTAATCATGTCCGTCAATTTTTATCGTTCCTGTTAATGGATCATGGAAGCGTGGGATCAAATCCATCAAGGTACTTTTTCCACCTCCAGATGGACCTACAAGCGCAACTGTTTTTCCTTTTGGAATAGTGAGATTAATATTTTTCAATACCTGCTTATCGCCGTAGTTGAAAGAGATATTCTCGAAGGTTAAGGAATGTTCGAAATGTTCTAATGTAGTTGCGCTAGGCTTATTGTTCAATTCGGGTTTAGTATCGATCAAATCCAAAACTCTTTCACCAGCAGTGATCCCAGAATGTATTCCGCTAAATGAATCTGTTAATGCCTTGATGGGTTGCATGACCTGAGAAAATGTGGCAAGATAAACTACAAATTCTGCGGCTTTTAAATCACCTTTTCCAGTTAGAATTTCCAGGCCGCCATACAAGAGAATGAATACCACTACCAATACTCCTAATGTTTGTGACACAGGTGAAGCCAATTGCTGCCTTCTTACCATTTTTCTATTGATGAATGAGTAAAATTTATTCTCTTCATCAAATTTATCTTTAACCCTTGAACTGGCATTAAATGCCTTAATGATTTTAATACCACTTAATGATTCATCCAAAAAGCCAATCATCTTGGCAAACGATTCGTGGGAAAGCATCGCCTGTTGTTTCAGCCGTTTTACAATTTTGCTAATGATAAATCCAGAAATGGGAATAACTAGTAAAGAAAATATGGTTAACTTAAAAGAAATAGATATTAATACACCAATAAAAAACAACAACTGAATTGGCTCTTTAAAAACTACTTGCAGCGTATTAGTTACTGTAAATTGCACTACCTGCACATCTGAAGCTACTTTTGAAATGATATCACCCTTGCGCTCATTGTTAAAGTAACCAACATGCAAATTCATTACATTATTAAATACAGCTCTTCTCAAATTCAATAGCGTATGTACCCTAAGGTCTTCCATGAAACGCTGAGAAAAATAGCGGAAAAAGTTAGCTAAAAATACCGTGGCAACTATGACCACGCAAATGACCTTCAATGCGAAAACCCTATCATTATCTATAATTCCGCTAATGAAATGGTTAAATTGACCTAATAAATCCCAAGATCCGATTTCTTTAGCTTTTTCATCGGGGGGATCACATTTTCCCAAAAATAAAGCCTGCATTAATGGACCCAATAAGGTAAAAAGAAAGGTATTGAAAGTAATAGCGAATAGCGTTGCAATCACATAAGGAATCGCAAATTTTTCTATCGGTTTAGCAAAAGATAATAATCTAAAATAGGTTTTCATTCAAAAGTTATAACGCACAAAGTTACGTAAATTGTTGGTTGTTTAGGATTGGCGATTGTTAGCGCCTATAAATTTACATGGAGTAAACTTTATGGTTGTTTAATTTTGGCGTATGGTTGATTGGCTAATGGGATAGTCAATGGCTAATGGTTTGGGTGGTTAGCAAAAAGTTCATGGTTCAAAAGTCCGAAAGTCGGAATCCTGATAGCTATCTGGACCATTCCTCTCAATACCAACTCCATTAGCTCGGTTAAACCCTGTTGCTTTGAGCTTTAGTCTTTAAGCTTTGAGCTACTAATATTAAAATTGTGTTTATTTGTATTAAGATACTTATGAATGATTGATCAGGATAGACTAAAAAGGGGCATAGAGCAAGGTAATTTCAGGATGTTAGCTAGGGCTTTAACCTTAGTTGAGAATGATATTGAGCCAGCTTCAGCATTGCTTCAGGCTATTCAGATTAATAATGAAGTTCCGATACTAGGTATAACCGGTCCCCCTGGTGCAGGCAAAAGTACCTTGGTAAATGCAATTGTAAATTACTTTATAGCCAGAGGAAAGAAAATTGCTATTTTGGCAGTTGATCCTACCTCACCATTTAATTTTGGGTCATTATTGGGTGATAGGATTCGAATGTCGCAGCAGTTCAATAATCCCAGTGTTTATATCCGGTCAATTGCAACACGTGGAGCTTTGGGAGGGATTTCAGTTAAAACAATGGAGATGGTAGATGTGCTTAGCGCTTCGGCTTTCGATTTAATTATTGTTGAGACTGTTGGCGTTGGCCAATCTGAAGTTGAGATTGCTGGGCTTGCAGATTGTACTACTGTAGTTTTAGTGCCAGAATCGGGAGATGAAATTCAGCATATAAAATCTGGCTTAATGGAGATTGCTCAAGCTTTTGTAGTAAATAAAGCAGACCGTGAGGGGGCATCAACTTTTGCAAATAACTTAAAAAAAATGGTGAATGATCAACATCAAGAAGTTCCAATTTTTAAAACGGTGGCTAATAAAGAGGAGGGGGTTGCTGAATTTTGCGAGTGGGTAATCAATTCACCAAAGGCAAGAAACGCTCGTAAACAATTCTTAGTTGCAGAAAAGACTTTTAAGTTGATCCAGCATTACCGTATGCAAGATGTGGATAAGATGAAGCTTCGCCATGAGATAAGCGAAGCTTCCTTAAAGACTGATTTTAATATTTATCAGTTTGTTTCCAATTGGATTAAGCATTCATAATTGCTTCAATTTCCTCAATTTCGATTGGAATATTCGCCATCAGGTCGATATTTCCATTAGCGGTAAGCAAAATATCATTTTCTAATCTTACTCCAAATCCTTCTTCGGGGATATAGATTCCTGGTTCACAGGTTAAAATGTTTCCAACTTCAAAAGGTGTATATCTGCTTGCAAAATCATGAACATCGATACCTAAATGATGTGATGTTCCATGCATGAAATACTTTTTATAAGCAGGATAAGTTGGAGATTGATTTTTAACGTCGGCAGTTGAGATTAATTTTAATTTGATCAATTGCTCGGTCATAATTTCACCTACCTGTTCATGATAAGTATTCCAGATCGCACCATTGACCATCAATTTTTTTGATTCTTCCATTACATGGAGTACGGCATTATAAACCTCTTTTTGCCTAGCGGTAAATCTGCCATTTACTGGGATTGTTCGAGTTAGGTCGGCGTTATAATTACCATATTCGGCGCCAAAATCCATTAAGATTAATTCACCGTTATTGCAGGGTTGATTGTTGTCATTGTAATGAAGGATGTTTGCGTTATTTCCAGCCGCTATGATGGGAATATAGGCATGGCCTGTAGCTGCTTGTTTGATAAACTCGTGGATAATTTCTGCTTCGATCTCATATTCCATTACACCTGGTTTAACAAACTTTAAGACTCTGATGAACGCATCTTTTGTAATATCACAGGCTTTTTGTGTCAGCTCTATTTCTATATCAGATTTGATTGCCCTAAGTTTTCTCATTATTGGAGCTGCTCTTTCGTATCTATGCAGCGGATATTTTTTACGGATATCATCAATAAATCTTAGATCTCTATAAGGTACGGTGTGTGCATATCTATCATTTTCATTGGCATTTAGATAGATGAAATCGGCATAATGAACAATACTATGCAATATGTTTTCAAAATCTTCTAACCAGTAAATGCTGGTAATTCCAGAAACCTGTTGAGCTTGTGCTTTGGTATACTTATGTCCTTCCCAAACTTTGATATGATCGTTTGTCTGTCTTAAAAAAAGGACTTCTTTGTATAAAGGATTAGGACAGTCAGGGTAAATTAATAAAATAGACTGTTCTTGATCTATGCCAGACAAGTAAAATAGGTCTGGATTTTGCTTAAAAGGGAAGTTTTGGTCACCACTTCTTGGGAACTCGTCACTAGCTTGGAATATGGCTATAGCGTTGGTTTGGAGTAGCTTTTGGAAATTAATCCTATTGTTTAAGAATAGTGAATTGTCAATTTGCTTGTATTTCATAATTTTACTATCTTTATTTAAGATGATTTTGCCAAATGTAAGGAAAGGTTCAGTTTTTAAGAAGTTTGGAACAGAGTTTGTGTAAGTGTTTTGAGATTATAAAAAATTGTTTAATTTTGTCTTACAAAAAATTATGCAATTAATATTTGTTTAACCTTAAAAAAGAAAATTATGAATTATTCTACTTTAAAAAAGGGTGTAGTAGCCTCTCTAGTAGTTTTAATGGGAGCAAGCACTCTCGTTAATGCTCAGGATGCTCCTGCAACCACCTCTTCAGCGAAAGTATTCGGTGGAAGAGCGCAGTACAGAACATGGTCATTGGGTATTAATGGTGGAGTATTAGCTCCAGTAGTTTTAACTGGTGGAACTAATGATTTTACTAACTGGGATGTTAACTTAGGTTATGGCATTTCATTGCGTAAACAATTAGGTCATGCATTTGGCTTAGAAGCTAATGTTTTCCGTGGAAAATTATCTGGTACAAATAAAGATGCTCCTGGCAGCGTTAAAAATGGTGTTAGAGAATACGAAACTGATATTCAATATAGTGCTGACTTAAGAGGTGTTATTAATGTTGCTACAGTTGATTTCTTACGTCGTGAGAACTCTGTTAACTTCTTCTTAACTGCTGGTTATGGTATTATGGCTTACAATCCTAAATTAACTTTAGCTAATGGTACTGTAGTTAACAATAAAGGTAACTATGGTGATCCTGGAGATGGAAATGATTTCATTAGAGAAGCTTATATCCCTGTAGGCGGTGGTATCAAATTCAAAGTTTCAGATAGAGTATCTTTCAACTTGGCTTATACGATGAACTTTGTTGACGGAGATAATGTTGACGGACTTTATGCTAATGGTACTTCAAAAGATAAATTCTCTTACGGTTCTGCTGGTTTAGAATTCTCATTAGGTTCTAAAGCTAAACCAAACTTGGATTGGGTTAACCCAGTAGCGATGATGTATGATGAATTAAAAGATCCTACATTGCGTCAAGAAGTTGAAGCATTGAAAAACCGTGTTTCTAACGTAGAAAAATCAGTTGAAGATTTGAAAAAAGATACTGATGGTGACGGTGTTGCTGATCAATTTGACAAATGTGCTGGAACTCCAGCTGGAACTAAAGTTGATGGTTCGGGATGTCCACTTCCAGTTCCTGCTCCTGTAGTTGAAACAGTTGCTACTCCTAACGTTACTGGTTTTGAAACCATTCAATTTGAATTCAATAGCTATGTGTTAAAAACAGAATCATATCCAACTTTAGATAAATTATCTTCAGTATTGCGTGAAAACGGTGGTAAAGTAACTGTAAAAGGTTATGCTTCAAGCGAAGGTACTGCTGCATACAATATGAAATTATCTAAAGACAGAGCTAACTCTGTTAAAACTTACTTAGTAAACTCTGGCGTTAATGCTAGCCAAGTTGCAAGTAAAGGTTTTGGTGAAGCTAACCCAATTGCTTCTAACGATACTGAAGAAGGTCGTATCCAAAATCGTCGTGTTGAGACTACAAGAAACTAATCTTTCTTAATTCGATATAAAAAGAGCCCCGTAGCATTATGCTACGGGGCTCTTTTTTTTATACATTTGTATATGTACTTTTTTAGAAAGAAAAATCCGGAACAACCCACAAGCACAAACCTCAAGATTATGCATGTGATCAATACTACTGTTTATTGCTGGTATCACCTGGAAGCTGATACAATGGTTTATACTAGACAAATAACTGCTGAAGTCCCGGCATATTTAATGCAATAGTTCAATCTTCAAATACCCATAACTTATATCTGTTTAAATGAAAAAAGTGATTTATACAAGCAATGCCCCTGCTCCAATAGGGCCATATAGCCAAGCAATTATTGCAGGCGGTTTTTTATATGCTTCTGGCCAAGTTGCAATTAATCCAGAAAATGGTGAACTTAATCTTTCGTCAATAGCTGAAGAAACACATCAGGTAATGCGCAATGTTAAGGCGTTATTATTGGAAGCAGAGTATGAGTTTGAACATATTGTTAAAACAACTATTTTCTTGTCAGATATGAGCTTATTTGCTGAGGTAAATGAAGTTTACGGCTCTTATTTCGGATCTGATTATCCGGCTAGAGAAACGGTGGCAGTAAAAGGTCTGCCAAAAGGTGTAAATGTAGAAATTTCGGTAACTGCCTTCAAAGGATAATTTGAAATCAAAATCTCGTTATCTTTTAGCGGCATTTTTATCTGTTGCTATTTGGGGTTTCTTTTCAATTCCGCTGAGAAACCTTAAGGCTTTTGCTTCTGAAGAAATCTTATACTATAGGGTGTTTACATCCTTGGTATCTATTTGGATCGCAATCCTATTATTCAAAAAGGATGCACTTCGCAAGGATATTCAATATTTTAAGCTGGTGTCACTTAGGCAAAAGAGAATAATTGCCTATCAGATACTCGGTGCTACAGTTTTGCTGACCTTAAATTGGTATACCTTTATCTATGCTGTAAACAATGTTAGTTTAAAATCGGCGGCATTTGCTTATATGGTATGTCCCTTGATTACAGCTTTTGGTGGATTTATTATTTTGAAGGAGGAGCTTTCTAGAATAAAGTTAATTTCATTGGGTGTAGCATTGCTGAGTATTGTTCTGTTGGCAACTGGCTCATGGATAGACGTGCTATGGTCTGTAATTATAGCGGCTCTATATGCCTTCTATTTAATTATTCAACGCAAGATGCAACATCTGGATAAGCTAAATGTATTGGCATTACAGATTACAATTGCTGTACTTTTAATGTTACCATTTTATATTTACCACCATGAAGCTTTTCCAGTAAGTGGATGGTTCTGGGGCAATATTGTGGTTATAGCCGTTATTTTTACGGTGATACCGCTTTTTTTAAGCCTATATGCGCTTATTGGAATACCATCGTCAACGTTAGGGATCATCATCTATTTAAATCCAATCATCGCATTTACGGTTGCGGTTTTGTACTTTAATGAAAGTATAACGTTACATCAGCTCCTAGCTTATCTTTTGTTGTTATTTGCAGTTTTTCTTTTTAATTGGAATATGATAAAAGATATCTTTACGTTCAAAAGAAAATAAAGTCTATTGTTTGCTTCAAATTTAGATACTGCTCTGGTTTACCTTAAAGGCGTAGGCCCTAAGCGAGCCGAACTTTTGCAAAAAGAGTTGGGCATACAGACTTATGACCAGCTTTTAAATCATTATCCATTTAGATATATAGATAGAACTCGTTTTTATAAAATCAATGAACTTAATGCCGAAATGCCTTTGGTGCAAGTTATCGGGAGGATTACAAGTAAGGAAATTATTGGCGAAAAGCATAAGAAAAGAATTGTAGCAAAGTTTACCGATGATACTGGGACTATGGAACTTGTTTGGTTCCAGAGTTTGAAATGGGTTGAAGATCATGTAATGAGGGGCAGTGTTTATATCGCTTTTGGGAAGCCTACATTTTTCAATAATGGTTTTAGCATCTCCCATCCCGATTTAGAGACATATCCTAGACAGGTTGGTATAACTGGCAATTTAACTTTACAGCCAATTTATAATTCTACAGAAAAGCTCAAAAAGAGCTTTTTGGATAGTAAGGGAATTCAAAAGCTAATTCATCATATAATTGAATTACATATTCATGATGTAAAGGAGACGTTGCCCTTTTATATTTCGGAAAAATACAAGCTGATCAGTAGAAAGGAGGCATTGATGAATATTCATTTCCCTTCTAATACATCTATGTTGCAACACGCAGAAAGAAGGCTAAAGTTTGAAGAACTATTTTATATTCAGCTACAGTTGTTACATAGCAAGCAATTACGTAACCTAAAGTTTAAAGGGGCCCATTTTAACGTTGTAGGAGAGAAGATAAATACTTTTTACAATACAATGCTCCCCTTTGCCCTGACGAACGCGCAGAAGCGAGTTATTAAGGAGATAAGATTAGACACCCAACGGGGAACGCAGATGAATAGGTTGATACAGGGTGATGTTGGAAGTGGAAAAACTGTTGTTGCGCTAATGAGCATGTTACTGGCAAACGACAATGGGTATCAGGCTTGTATGATGGCACCAACAGAAATTCTAGCTCGTCAGCATTACCATTCGTTGGTTTCTTTATTAAGGGATGATTTGGTTAATGTTGGAATCTTAACGGGCAACTCTACGAAGAAACAACGTACAATTTTACATCAGCAATTGGAAGCCGGCGAAATAGATATCTTGGTTGGTACGCACGCACTGATTGAAGATAAAGTAAAATTTAAGAACTTAGGGTTAGTTGTAATAGATGAGCAGCATAGGTTTGGGGTAGAACAACGTGCAAAACTTTGGCGTAAAAATGTAATACCACCTCACATTTTGGTGATGACAGCTACGCCAATTCCACGTACGCTGGCCATGACTTTGTATGGAGACCTAGATGTTTCTGTTATTGACGAACTGCCAGCTGGAAGAAAGCCAATAGAAACCAAGCATTTATATGATAGCCAGCGTTTGAGGATGTTCGGTTTTATGAAGCAGGAAATTGCTAAGGGAAGGCAGGTCTACATCGTTTATCCGCTGATTAAAGAAAGTGAAAAATTGGATCTTTTACACTTGGAAGCGGGTGTAGAACAGATGCGTTTTCAATTTCCTTTACCCGAATATCAAATTAGTATTGTGCACGGGCAAATGCCCAATGCTGATAAGCAGTATGAAATGCAAAGATTTATTGATGGCAAATGTCAAATTATGGTAGCTACTACTGTAATAGAAGTTGGCGTTAATGTGCCAAATGCGTCGGTAATGATTATTGAAAATGCAGAACGATTTGGACTATCACAGCTTCATCAGCTAAGGGGCAGGGTTGGGCGTGGGGCTGAACAGTCATTTTGCATTTTAATGTCTGGAAACAAGTTGAGTGCAAATTCTAAATTGAGGTTAGATACCATGGTAAAAACAAACAATGGTTTCGAGATTTCAGAAATAGATCTGCAGCTTCGTGGTCCAGGTGATATTACTGGAACCCAGCAAAGTGGGGTTTTGGAATTGAAGATGGCCAACTTGGCGAAAGATCAGGTCATTTTACAAGAGGCACGAAATACTGTCATCACCATATTCGAAAAAGATCCAATGCTAGAAAATCCAGAAAATAGCATGCTTAAGAGATATCTTGATAGCAAACAAAGGGCCATTGCTTTTGATAAGATTAGTTAGTGGTTAATAGATCATAGTTGATGGTTCATGGTCTGGATTCATAGGTCAATAGACCATAGCCCATAGTTAATAGCTATGTAGCTAAAAGATGATCATGGGGTTTTAAACTTCTTCTTTCAATCACTTTTACTTCAAATTAATCTTCATCACTTCCTGGGAGCGATCCATTTCCTGCATAAGCACCTTTGCGAATAATCGGCATTTTTAAATACTTAAATAGGTCATCAAGATGCATCAGACTACCATTGGTTAAGTTCCCTAAAAATATAACTACTATGTCTTTGTCTAGGTCTCTGATGTAGATGTGTCTGAAACCATGCCACCAACCAGTGTGGTAAACAACCTTGTCCATTCCTTTCCCATCGAACATTCTCCAACCATAGCCGTAATTGAAATGGCCATTAACTGGTTTGTTTCTGCCTACATATGCCGAATCTAGGCTCTTGTTGTTTAGTAATCTTTCGTTTTTAAGGTATTTGTCATATAATACCAAGTCATGTACAGTGCTATAAATTCCTTTGTCTCCAACAGGGCCATCTAAGAAGTTTTGGACTACAGAATAGCGCCAAGTACGGTCATGGCCTACAACATCAACAGGGATTTTTTCGTATTCTGTTTTAGAATAAACATGGGTATGCTTCATTCCGGCAGGCTTAAAAACATTTTCCATCATGTATTGAGAGAAACGTTGGCCAGTTACTTTTTCGATGATGGCACCAAGCACCATGAAGTTGGAATTGTTATAGTGAAATATCTTATTTGGTTTAGTGTAGGGATTAGGTTTTTTATCGGCAATTACATTCATCACTTCCTGATTGGTAACTCCTTTCTTTTGATCTCTTTTCTCTTTGCGCCAAATGTCATCAATAAAATAAACATAGTTCATCATTCCGCTACGATGAGAAAGCAGTAGCTCTATGGTAATTCCATCATAGGGGAAATTGGGAAAGAATTTTTTAACGTCATCGGTTAATTTCAGTTTTCCTCTTTCTACCAGTTGCATAATGGCAACGCCGGTAAAAGTTTTGGTTATGGAAGCCAGCTCAAATTCAGAGTCGATTTTTAAGCTATCACGATGTAAATAATCAGCCCAGCCAATTGCTTTTTCATAAAGTATTTTTCCCTTTCTGGCAACTAACATATTCCCGTTAAAGCCGAATTTTTTGTGGAGGTTTTGTGCAAACTCAGCAATCCATGGGTCTCCTTTTTTTGGATCATAGGCAAGTAGTACGCTATCAGCCTTATCATCTTCTGCTACCCTGACTTTTTTATCTGCTGCGGCTTTCTTAGCTTTTTCTTCGGGATTATTGCATGAGATATTTGTAATGAGAGAGATGGCAAAAATGGTAATAAGTAGACGAAACTTCATGTAGATGTAGAATATATTCAGGTTTGAAGGGTGAAAAATAAGAATTATTGCCTTTTTAAACGCAAAAGAGTTTTGAACATTGCTTTCTAAGTTTAATAAAGAGGCAAAATTTGTAATTCTTATAATAAGAAAGGTTCCGATATGGCGAATTGTTTTAGAAAACTTGATTTAGCGTGAGTGTGGTTAAGGTTTATAGTTCATGGTTGATAGTCTGGATGGCTAAATGGATTTATGTAGGTTAGTGAAAAATCTTATCGTGTAACATTACTAAAAAGCGAACTGAAAACTCGGGCACACTTCTTTTCTTTGAGGTTAAAAACATAAATTTGCCAAAAAAACAACAACATCATGAGTTTCAGAATAGAACACGATACCATGGGCGAGGTACAGGTGCCTGCCGATAAATATTGGGGCGCACAAACCGAACGCTCACGTAACAACTTTAAGATTGGTCCTGAGGCTTCTATGCCTAAAGAAATTATACATGCTTTTGGCTATTTGAAAAAGGCAGCAGCATTAGCAAATACAGAATTAGGTGTTTTATCTCAGGATAAGGCTACGCTGATTGCAAATGCTTGTGATGAGGTAATTGCTGGCCAATTAGATGCTGAGTTCCCATTGGTAATTTGGCAAACAGGTTCTGGTACGCAGAGCAATATGAATGCGAATGAGGTAATTGCAAATCGTGCGCATGTAATGAACGGAGGAAGTTTAGCGGATGAAAAGAAAGTTCTGCATCCAAATGATGATGTAAATAAATCTCAATCATCTAATGATACCTATCCAACGGCAATGCATATTGCGGCTTACAAACAAGCGGTAGAGATTACTATTCCTGGGTTAGAAAAATTAAGAAATACCTTAGCGGCTAAGGCTGCTTCTTGGAACGATATTGTTAAAACTGGCCGTACGCATTTTATGGATGCAACTCCATTAACTTTAGGGCAAGAATTTTCAGGTTATGTACAACAAATTGATAATGGAATTAGAGCGATAAAAAATGCTTTAACCATGATCAGTGAGTTGGCGCTTGGTGGTACAGCAGTAGGAACGGGTTTAAATACGCCAAATGGATATGACGTTTTAGTTGCTCAGAAAATAGCTGAATTAACTGGCTTAGCATTTGTAACTGCGCCAAATAAGTTTGAGGCTTTGGCTGCACATGATGCAATGGTTGAACTTTCTGGTGCTTATAAAAGAGTTGCTGTTTCATTAATGAAGGTAGCTAATGATATCAGGATGTTGAGTTCTGGTCCACGTTGTGGAATTGGAGAGATCATTATTCCTGACAATGAACCGGGATCATCAATTATGCCAGGTAAAGTTAACCCTACCCAGCCTGAGGCATTGACTATGGTTTGCGCACAGGTGATGGGCAATGATGTAACTGTTGGTATTGGTGGTAGTAATGGACATTTTGAACTTAATGTTTTCAAGCCTGTAATTGCTGCAAACGTATTACAATCTGGACGTTTAATTGGCGACGCTTGTATTTCGTTTAATGATAAATGTGCAGAAGGAATTGAACCGAATAAACCTGTAATTAAACAACATATGGAGAATTCGTTAATGTTGGTTACCGCATTAAATCCTCATATCGGCTACGAAAATGCTGCGAAGATTGCGAAGAAAGCACATAAAGAAAATAAAACTCTACGTGAAGCTGCTGTTGAACTTAACCTATTAACTAGCGAGCAATTTGATGAGTGGGTTAAGCCAGAAGAGATGGTTGGTTCTTTAAAATAATTAGAAAGCTTAAGCTGAAAGACCAAAGCTCAGCATAGTTACGGGTTTGGGCGTTTAGTTTAGATGCCCAAACCTGAATTATCAATTGGGCAGAAGGATTGGAAAAAATTATGATTAGATATTTTGTTTATCAGAGGGTATATCTTTTAGCTTTCAGCTTTTGCCTTTTAGCCTTATGCTCGGCATGTACGCGATTGCCAAATGTACAGGGCAAAGGAGAATTATTTCTACAAGGTGTGTGGAATCAGGATAGCATTGCGAATGCTGATCAGCTCTTAAATTACACACAACACCATTTTAAAATCAGCTGTGATTCTTTCTATGTTGATCTAACCACTTTCTCCAAAGTGAATTATTATGCGGATTCCTGCTTCAATAAAGGTATTTGGAAGGAGTATGCCAAAGGAACTTATGTTGTAAAGGGCGATACCCTTGTGCTTTCGGGCACTTTTACAAAAGCAAATTACAAACAAAAGGTTACCGGTTGTTATCGCATTGGAAGATACTTAAGCAGCTTTAAAATTAAATCATCAAGCAAGAATAGTTTGTTGCTGGAGAGCTTAAATGATGAAAGAGAATGTGCACTGATTTTGAAACAAAAGATTAACTGCATCCCTAAAGAACTATAACATGAAAAAATTAATTAAAAAGATTGTTGTCCTAGCTGTACTTATTTATTTGCCTTACAGTGCAAGTGCCTGGGGTGTTTTAGGGCATAGAGTTGTTGGTGAAGTGGCCGATTATTATCTACAAGCTAAAACACGATTGGCGATCAAACAGATTTTGGGTACAGAAAGCATGGCTATGACTGCCAACTGGGCGGATTTTATCAAATCTGACACTACCTATAATTATTTGGGTAATTGGCACTATGTGAACTTGCCAGAGAATTTATCCAAAAGTGATGTATTTAGTTTCTTAGCTAATCAAAAAGGAGCTAATATCTATAATAGGCTAAATGAAATGATTGCGGTATTGAAAGATTCGAAAAGTACAGCAACACAAAAGAAATTTGCATTAAGAATGGTAATCCACATGGTTGGAGATTTACATCAGCCTATGCATACTGCTAGGAAAGATGATTTGGGTGGGAATAAAATCCAACTTTCTTGGTTTGGCGAAAAATCAAACCTGCATAAAGTGTGGGATGAAGGCTTGGTTAATTTTCAGGAATTAAGCTATACAGAATATACCAAAGCGATTAATCATCCTACAAGTTTGCAGATTGCGAATTGGCAGAAAGCAGACCTTAAAAGCTGTGTTTATGAGTCTTATGAAATCTGCAATAAAATTTATGCTACTGGAATCAAAAATGATGATAAGCTAAGTTATAAATATAATTTCGATTGGATTGATACCGTAAATGAGCAATTGTTAAAAGGCGGCGTAAGATTAGCAAAGATTTTAAATGATATTTATAAATAAGTATCATGAGAAAGTTAGTCCTTTTATGCTGTATCTGTTTGTCGGCCTGTAAAAAAGATGCTTCGGAAAATATTACAGGCTATAATTGGGTTTTGCAGACTGCGGTTATAAGTCCTGCTAAAACATATTATGTAAACCAGAAACAAATTATATGTTGATGGACCCAAGTACGTGTCTTCAGCATAATTTTACGGTTACATTTTCAGCAGATGGAACTTACGGATATTCATCAACAGGGCCACTTTGTGATTTGATAGGAAACGACAAAAGCCTGAAGTGGACTAAAGAAGGAGATAAAATTACTTTGAGCAATAATAATGCTGCCATCATTGCGAATATTATACAAAAGGATAAGTTGGTTTATGAAAATAATTTTACCGACAATAATTTAGGAGTTAATTACAAGGTCGTTTATACCTATAAAGCCAAATCAAAATAGGGATGAAAATTTTAATGGTTTGCTTGGGCAACATTTGTAGGTCGCCATTGGCAGAAGGGATCATGCGGCAATTAGTGAAAGAGGAAGGACTGGATTGGGAAATCGCCTCAGCAGGAACTGGCGATTGGCATGTTGGTCAGGCACCAGACCGGAGAAGTGTGGCCGTTGCAAAGTCTTTTGGTTATGACATTTCATCACAGCGGGCAAGACATTTCACAACGGCTTTATTTGAAGATTTTGATCATATCCTCGTAATGGATAAAAACAATTATAAGGATGTTCTAAGTCTTACAAAAGATGATCAGCAAAGGCAAAAGGTAAAACTCTTCTTGGCTAAGGAAGCAGAAGTGACCGATCCATATTATGATAATAACTTGTTTGAGCCTGTTTTTAAGGAAGTAGAAGCTAGGTGTAAGGAGTTGATTAGTTCATTGGCTCATTAGTTCAATTGTTCATTAGGCATTTGGGTGAGCTATTTTCAATCAACTATCTGGCCACCCTATCTTCTGTTTTTGTAAGGTAGATATAATAAAACATCAGTGCGGAGGCGATGGCTCCGAATGTATGCCATAAAAAGTGTGTACCTATAGTTAGCCACTCCCATTTGTCTGCAATCCTGAAGGTAAGGGCTACCGTAAAAGCTATCAATGCAAAACCAACCCATTTACCATCTCTCCACTTGGTTTGAATTAAAAAGCCAAATACGGGGAGTAATACCAGTGCGGCCATCATGGCATAATTGATATTGATAAATAGCTGCATATTATCTTTCATCATATTTCTAAAGATAAATTGGAAGGCGACATAAAGTATAATCAATACTACTGCATAATACCACTTGATTAGCTGTGCCAGAAAATACACACCTGCAGAGACACATAATAACATGATTGGTAACCAATCCATCATGATAAATACTGGCCACTTTCTAAATGCATGATAGGTTGTGCCGCCAATACCACCTATGTAAAGCAAGACCAAGCAATAGCTTAAAAAGGGATGAGAGTTGAAATCACCAATTAACTTGATCGTCCAGTAGATTGCAATGGCCAAAAAGAAACATGAAGTTAATGCGTTAAGTGGCTCTGGGAATAAATTTTGTATGTTGGTTTCTGTATATGGGGTTCCTCCATCGGGAGGATTTTGGAATGTGAGCATAACATGAATTTCTTTTTCAAAAAACGATAGATGAATTTAATTGTTTTAATTTAATTTTATCACAATCCTAATCCAGAGCTAATGCAAACACCGAAATTATTCATGATCTTATTGGGAGCCAGCCCAAAGGGGAGAAACATAGAGCAGCACGATATATTTTTTGGCATTGGGACATCTGTCAGAGAGTTATTGCCTGAGATGCTTGCTTTTTGGCCTGAAGCAAAGGGTAAAATCCATGTTGATGCCTACCGAATTGTAAACAAGGTGGGGAACTTCAAGGTTGAAGTTATATCTAAAGCAGAAGAAAACAAAAGTGATCTTAATAGTTTGTTTTTTCTAAACCTTGGGGGGTATAAAAAGGATGAGTTTGAAGAGTTACATTATAAAATGCTTGCTGTTTCGGATCAGAAGGCATTGGCCATTAAGGGAGCAAAAGAAACAGCATTTTATAAACATGTTGGGTTCAAAGGTGCCACTTCACATATTGACGATAAATTTGGTGTGGACGTGGATGACATCTTCGAAATTAAGGACATTCTTTCTGCAGAAACAAAAAGTAGGTATGCCTTAAAATTTACTTTGGATGATACTTCACCAGAGGATGAGATTTTCTTGGGCTATTTACCACTATCGAAGATATAGATTTTTAACATATATGCATAGTTAGCATGATTTTACGATGTGCCTATTGATTGTTTAGGGATAATTTGCAACATAGGCACATCGTAGCTGTAGGCTATTAATTTATACGTAATCGTATTTCATTGAGTTGATTAAACTGGTTGTAATTGTGTGGTGACTGCAATCCTGTTCCATGCATTTATAGTAACTGCCAGCATGATTAATTGGGCTACGTAGTTTTCGCTAAATAATGTAATTGCTTTTTGATAGGTTTCTGTGCTAACGCCACCTTTTGAAATTAAGGTTATTTCTTCAGTTAAAGCCAAAACTGCCTTTTCTTCTTCGGTAAATAATGTGGTTTCTCTCCAAGCATTTAATAGATAGATGCGTTGCTCAGTTTCGCCATTTTTACGGGCATCTTTAGTATGCATGTTAATACAAAATGCACAACCATTGATTTGTGATGCTCTGATTTTAACGAGTTCTTTATGCGTTTTGGTGATTGAAGTAGTTGCCAAATAGCCTTCTAACCCATACATCGCCTTAATGGCAGCGGGTTCTGTTTTTTCGATGTTTATTCTATTTTCCATATCTTTTTTTATTTGAATACTCAAAGTTAGGTCTATGTTGGGAGGTAAAACTTAAGCTGGTTTAAGAAAAGGCTTAAAGCTTAAAGACTAAAGCTTAAAGCATCCCAAAATTAGAAGATAACAAGTCAGGGTTTTTTGCGGAGTTCGCTTAAGTATTCTGGTGTTAGCCCAAGATAAGAAGCCAGCATATATTGGGGGATCCTTTGAGCGAATTGTGGAAATAGGGAAATAAAATGGCGGTAACTTTCTTCTTTTGAATAGTCATGAAAGAACTTGACCCTCATTTGTGAGGCAGCATAGGCTCTTTGGAGCATAATCCTAAAATAGCGTTCCAACTTTGGGAGTGCTATCAATAGCGCTTCTTGTCGATGAAAGTCAATGGCTATAATTTCTGATTGTTCAATTGCCTGGATAAAAAATTGAGATCTTGTTTGCGTGCTAAAACTCATGTAGTCGGCGATCCACCAATTTTCTAATGCAAAGTGGGTAATTTGTTCGGTGCCTTTTTCATTGATGAAAAACATCCTTAAACACCCTTTTTCTACAAAGTAATTTGATTTGCAGATTTGTCCTTCTTCGAGCAAAAGCGCTTTCTTTTTTACATCAATTATCCTGATATGACTTGCTAAAATTCTGGTTTCATCCTCGTCTAGCGGAACAATGTTTTTTATATGCTGAAGGAAGTTTTGCATGAATTAGATAGCTTGTTGGCGTTGTGGGTTAAAGCGTGCATAAATATCCAGGCTAATAAATTTGTTGTTCTTGATCTCGGAGTTTTTCATTGTTCCTTCGTGCTCAAAATCAAGTTTCGTTAATAGGTTTTTAGAGCCATGGTTTTCTGTTTCTACAAAGGCTTCAATCCGGTTCAATCCCAGGTTTTGGAATGCATACGTGCAGATTAAAGGGATTGCTTTTGCCATTAATGCTTTACCCCAAAATTCGGGCAACAGCCAAAAACCAAGTTCTGCTTTCTGATGAGTAGTAGTTAGATTATTTAATCCGACAGCACCATAAAAGATGTGATTATCTGGAGAGCATAGGGCTAGCCAAATGCCTATTTCCTGTAAAGCTAAATTATTGAACCAGTCCATTTGCACTTTTGTTTCTTCCAAAGTTTTATAGTTAACGCCATAATATTTGATGACATCAGGATTGGAGAGGCCTTTAAATACATGATTGATATCGCTTTCTACGATTGAACGAAGCAAAAATAGGTCGGTATTGATTGTGTTGAAGATGATTGGCATTTCGAAGAACTAATTTAGTAGATTAAAAGAGGTTACACGCTGTTGACTGGCAAATATTTTTAAAAATGGTAAAATAATCTAAACATTTCCAATTTCAACCTGTTCTTAAACCACATCAAAACTATAAAAACATGGAAACTAGAACAGTAAATGCAGAAATTTTAAATGACCTGATCCAAATTAATAATGATAGAGTTGCAGGTTATGAAAAAGCAATCAATGAATTGCAGACAGAAGATTCGGATTTAAAATCGTTATTCGTAAGAATGGTTGGTGAAAGCCACAAATATAAAATGGCCTTAGCTACCGAAGTACAGGCTTTAGGTGATGAAATTGAACAAGGAACAACGAATTCGGGTAAAATATATCGAGCTTGGATGGACGTTAAGGCGGTTTTTACTGGTCACGATCGTAAAACGATATTAAATAACTGTGAATTTGGAGAAGATGCAGCTCAGAAAGCGTATAAAATGGCTTTAGAAGAAGAAGGATTATCAGCAGATTTAAGAAGTTTAATCACTGATCAAAAAGCTGCATTAAGAGTATCGCATGATGAAATTAAAGCATTGAGAGATTCTCAAGCTTAATTAAAAAACTCTTGTATGATAAAGCCATTCTGATGATTCGGGATGGCTTTATTTTTTAAGCTTAAGGCTCAAAGACTGAAGCTTTAGGAGGTGTTAAAAAGGACATTCAGATTGATCAACTCAGAAAAGTGTAGGTAAGGTGTAGGCAAGGTATAGGTAAGGTGTAGCTAGGAGGTAGCTTCGAGCAAGCTTCGAGGTAGCTATGAGCTAAGTAAAGGGAAGGTGCGTGGTGGAATATGGAAGATGACAGACGGAAAATGTGAGATGTAAGTTGAATCTAAATGTTGTTATTCAAGATTGTGCTTAGGCTAAAAAACCTCAGATTAAACAGATGAGTTTGATGGCTTATCCTTGCTTAATCTGAGGTAATTTATGATTGTGCTAATGCACGGATCACTGGTTAATTTTTATCTAATTCTTTATCCAGATAATGGGTTACTTTTTCTATTGCATTGTGAATGGTATCACTCAAAATAGTGATGAATGATCCTTGTTTCACATCAGCCATTAGTTGTTTCATGCAATCTTCTCCATCATTATTGATGATTACTTCTATGTCTGATTTTACTTCTTTTATTCCTTTAAGCAATAAATCTATTAATTCTTGTTGTGTACGTCCGCGGAGATATTTTTCCTGGCAGATGTAAATCTTATCGAACATTTGTGCGGCTATGCGGGCGGTTTCAATGATGTCTTCATCTCTCCTATCGCCAGTTCCAGAAATTACGCCTACATGTTCTGTAGCTTCCACAGTACTTAAGTAGGCTTTGATGCCATTAAAGCCATCTGGATTGTGGGCGAAATCTACCAGTACTTTAAATTCTTTAAACTTAAAAACGTTCATTCTTCCGGGCGTGTGTGCTGCGGAAGGGATAAAAGTTTCTAATGAGGTTCTGATATCCTCGGTTTTATAGCCCCATAAAAATGTTGTCAAGGTTGCGGCTAACACATTTTGGATCATAAAACTTACGGATCCATTAAATGTAAGTGGAATATGTGTTACCTTTTCTACACGAATTTTCCAATCGCCCTTTTTGATTGTTACGTAGCCGTTTTCATAGATGGCTGCTATGCCACCTTTTTTACAATGCTCTTTAATTACTGGATTTTTTTCGTCCATGCTAAAGTAAGCGATGTTACAATGTGCATTTGCAGCAATTTTAAGGCAGTATTCATTGTCTGCATTTAAAACTCCCCAGCCGTTTCTTTTTACGGCACCAATAATTACTGATTTTACCCTTGTTAGATCATCGAGATTATGGATGTCTGAAATGCCCAAGTGATCTTCTTGGATATTGGTTACTACCCCTATATCACATTGGTTAAAACCTAGACCTGAGCGCAAAATACCTCCACGTGCGGTTTCCAGAACAGCCACTTCTACTGTAGGGTCTTTTAATATAAACTCTGCACTGAATGGCCCTGTGGTATCACCTTTCATTAATAAGGTATTTTGTACATAGATGCCGTCTGATGTTGTAAAGCCAACACGGCTACCATTATTTTTTACAATGTGTGCGATTAGTCTTGTTGTAGTTGTTTTACCATTTGTACCTGTAACGGCAATAATTGGAATACGTGCTGATTTCCCTGGTGGGTACAACATATCGATTACAGGGGCAGCTACGTTTCTTGGCAAGCCTTCGCTAGGTGCTAGGTGCATTCTGAAACCTGGCGCGGCGTTAACCTCTAAAATTACGCCACCATTATCTGTTAAGGGTTCGGTAAGGTTTTCTGCCATGATGTCTATTCCACAAATATCCAAACCTACAATTCGTGAGATACGCTCGCAGTTGAATACATTTTGGGGATGTACCTGGTCTGTTACATCAATTGATGTACCTCCTGTACTTAAGTTTGCAGTTGATTTGAGGTAAACGATTTCGTCTTTAGGTGCAACCGTTTCTAATGTATATCCTTTTTTATCCAAGAGGTCTTGTGTGTCCCTATCGACGGTAATTTCGGTTAATACGTTTTCATGGCCATAACCACGACGAGGATCTTCATTTTCTTTGTCGATTAATTGCTGTACCGTGCTTTCTCCATCACCAACAATGTGTGCGGGAACACGTAATGCTGCGGCCACCATCTTATGGTCTATTACTAAAACCCTAAAATCATGACCTGTAATAAATCTTTCTACGATAATTCTTCTTGAATATTCTTTGGCATAATGAAAGGCTGCTATTGCTTCAGCTTCTGTTTTTACGTTGATGGTTGCTCCCTTTCCGTGATTGCCATCTAAAGGCTTAAAAACCAGTGGAAAGCCTACACTTTTAAGTGCGCTGTATACGTCATCGATAGTAGAGACAGTAACTCCTTTTGCAACGGGGATTGCTGCATCGCCCAATAATCTTTTGGTTTCGTCTTTATTTCCGGCGATATCAACGGCAATGCTACTGGTTTTTTCAGTCATTGTGGCTCTAAATCGGACCTGATTTTTACCATAACCAAGTTGTACCAAAGAGCTTTTATTTAACCTGATCCAGGGGATATCTCTGGCGATGGCTTCATCTACAATTGAACCTGTACTTGGGCCTAATCGTTCGGATTCTCTTAGTTCGCGCATGCGTTGGACATCTGAGTCGAGATCATATTCTTTATCATCTATCAAAGCTTCGGCAATGCGAACGGCAGATTCTGCGGCGAAGACCCCAGCTTTTTCTTCAAGGTAGCTGAAAACGACATTATAAATTCCTTCGGTTTTAGTTTGGCGGGTTCTTCCGAAACCGGTGTCCATACCTGCTAGCGTTTGGATTTCTAGGGCAATATGTTCGATTACATGTCCCATCCAGGTACCTTCTTCTACACGCAATAAAAAACCACCTGGAGCGGCTTTTGAGCAGCGATGTGATTGTAGACTAGGGATTAATTTTTCTATTCTTTCTCTAAAGCCTGGGATCAAGTTGGTTGGGCGTTGCTCTAGATCTTCAAGGTCTAATCGCATTTGGATTAGTTTTTTTCTGTTAATAGACCAAATGTTTGGTCCTCGTAGCACCTGTATGCCTAATATCTTCATTATTGTCTTGTTTTTTCGTGGTAATCGGGGCGTTATTCTTAATTCAGCTATACTACTCAATGGAAAAATTAAAGTATAAATATTTTTTCGAATTTTCGCTAATCAAACGCTAAATTTTCCTAATCAGCTGTTGGATAATTAACAATTTGTTCGTTGTTGTTAATTAAAAATATAATATTGATAAAAATAATGTTAATTATTAGGGTAATGGCCATATATTTGGCTTTTTCGTGAACTTTATCAAAAAGAATGGCTCCAAAAGGGAAATTAATAATAATTGGCGGTGCAATAAATACAGGAAGTTTTGCCGAAACACAATTCGGGCTGCCACAAAACATGAACTTTTTTGAGCGTGGAATTTTAAAAAGGATAACTGTAGAGTCGGCAAAAGGGAATGAATCCAGGTTTGAGATCATGACTACTGCGTCACTAATTCCAGAAAAAGTTGGTGAAGAATACATCAAGGCATTTGCTCAATTAGATGTGCACAACGTTGGTGTACTAAATATTGGAAGTAGGGAGGAAGCGAATAGGGAAGCTTATGCAGAAAGGATTAAATCTGCTGATGTAATTATATTTACGGGGGGGGACCAATTGCGGTTATCTTCAATTTTTGGCGGAACTGAAATCCACAGGGTTCTTTTGGATAAGTATCAAAATACGGATATTGTAATTGCAGGAACATCAGCAGGTGCTGCTGCAAGCTCAAAAAACATGATTTATCAAGGAAGTAGCAAAGATGCTTTGTTGAAAGGTGAAGTTAAGATTACTGGGGGCTTAGGTTTCATTGATGGGGTAATTGTTGACACGCATTTTGTACAGCGAGGAAGAATAGGCAGATTGCTATATGCTGCGGCAAGTAATCCAGGTATTTTGGGAATAGGTTTAGGTGAAGATACCGGGCTTTATATTTTTGAAAATACTATGGAAGCGATTGGATCTGGTATGGTGATTTTGGTTGACGGCCGTTTAATGGCAGATACCAATTTAACTGATGTTGAAATGGGCCAGCCAGTATCTATCAAAAATATGGTAATCCACGTAATGTGTGATGGAGATACTTACGATTTAACCAACCATGAGCTTGTAATTCGGCATCCAAAGGTAGTAGCGACTGAATAATTTATTTAATTTGTCTTGAAACCAACTGCCAGCTACTTTATACTATAACGATGAAGGTAATTATACATGGAGGTTTTTTTAGTGAATCATCCACCAATCAAGAAACTAAAAAGGCTAAACAAGATGCATTGGCGGAGATTGTATCAAAGGCATATGAGTTTTTGGCCACACACACTGCGGTTGAGACGGTTGTTTATGCTGTTTCTTTATTAGAGGATAATGAGCTTTTTAATGCGGGAATAGGTTCTCAGATCCAGAGTGATGGAAAAGTAAGGTTAAGTGCGTCATTGATGGATGGTAACACTCAAAAGTTTAGCGGTGTTATTAACTTAGAAAATGTCAAAAATCCAATAGCAGTTGCACAACAGTTACTGCAATATGATGATCGTGTACTTAGTGGTGAAGGTGCTTTGGCCTTTGCAAGGAAAAATAATTTTGAGTATTTCGATCCGATTACCGTTCAAAGACAATCAGAATATGAGCAAAAGTTAAATCAGCAGGATAGAAAGGGAACGGTTGGTTGTGTTGCACTTGATGGGGATGGCAATTTGGCAGCGGCTACTTCTACGGGGGGGAAAGGCTTTGAAATTCCTTGCAGGGTAAGTGATTCGGCTACTGTAGCGGGTAATTTTGCTAATAATTTTGCAGGGATTTCTTGTACTGGTGTTGGTGAGGATATTGTTAGTGGAGCATTGGCAGCAAAAATAGTTACGCGGGTTTCCGATGGATTTACCTTAAAAAATGCTTGCGATAAATCTTTCGAAGAGCTTAAACATATTGATGGTTTCGCGGGTGTTGTTGGAATTACCGGAGATGGAGAAATTTATCATTGTGACTCTCATCCATATATGGTTTGGGCATCTTTTGATGTTAGTTTACAGGTGTTTAACTAAATTTTATATATCTTTATGGAATGAATAAAATTTACTTAGCGTTCGTTTGCCTATTTCTTGTTTCTCAAGCAAATGCACAAAGTGTAAATGCCGGGCCACATGATGCTCCTCAAATGGGGACTGCGATTAATATTGCGGTATCAACGGCTGATGAATCTGATGGGGATGAATTTTTTGCTGATGCGGAAAGGAATGAAAAGCGTGGTGATTTAAATGAAGCATTGACTTTGTTTGGTAAAGCAGCATTCGAATATAACAATGATAAAAAATTTAGCAGATATGGTGCAGCTTTGCTTCGGATGAGCAATATTCACCTTCTTTTATCCCATTTTACTGAAGCCGAGCAAGTAGTTTTAAATGTGGTGCTAAGAACCTATACTAAGATAGGCAGTAGAATTGGTCAGATGGCCGCATACAACCAATTGGGTAAAATTTATTTCGCTGCGAATAAACTGACACAATCACTTTGGTTTTACACGCAACAGGGTATATTGGCTAAACAAATGAAGAATAATACTTCTTATATTGACTCTGTGCTTGGTATTGCACTGATCAAAATTAAAAAGAAGGAATATAATTTGGCCATTAAAGATTTAAATAGAGCTGAGCTATTAGCCAAAAATGCTGGGATCACTCAGTTTGCCAAACAAATTAAAAGCAATAGGTTAACAATTGCAGATAGGGCTAGTGGCAAAAAATAACGATTTAGGGTTTTCATATGAGCTTTCTTTTCTGCTTTAGGGATGACGATCAGGAAATATTTTAAAATGTTAAAAATAAGAATCTGACGGATCTAACTTGTTAATAATAAGGATGAAAAGTGCTTCTTGATTGCCTGAACTAACCATTAGAGGCAGCTTAACTATTAATTAATTTAACCATCAGTATAAAAATTACAAAAAAGATACAGACTAAAACTGTATCTTTTTTGTTTATTTAAGAAATTGGTATCATATTGGATGATGATTTTATAGGAATGGATTTTAAATTAGTTAAAGAGATGTTGAGAAGAATATTGATGATTACGTTTACGGCTGCAGCTTTAGCATGTAGTGCTTCGCCGAAGGCCCAAAAAATGGTAGATGGTGTTCAGAATATTAAACCAGATGACCAACAAAGTTTAGCCGTGAGGCAGGTAGTGGCATTAATAGAAAGCTATAATTATAAGCAGATAAAGATCAATGATTCTATCTCGTCACTTATATTGGATAGATATATCAAGACATTGGATCCTTCAAAATATTATTTTTTAGAGAGTGATATCAAGGAGTTTGAAAAAAGCAGAACATCACTTGATGACGACTTAAGAAATGGTGATCTGAGTGTACCCTTCTATATTTTCAATGTTTATTTGAAAAGATATAATGAGCGGATCAATTACTCTATGGCTCAGATTAAAGGAAAGTATGATTACAATCAAAATGATAATTATACCTATGATAGGGAGAAAATGAATTGGGTAAGCAGTACTACTGCATTGGATGATATCTGGAAAAAGCGTGTGAAATACGAACTTGTTAACCTTAAAATTACAGGTGCTGATCAGGCTAAAAATATTGAGACTTTAACAAAACGTTACGAAAATTTAAAATCACAGGCAGCAAAGTTCAATAATCAAGATGTTTTCCAAATTTTGATGGATTCATTTACGGAGGCTGTTGATCCACATACCAATTATTTTAACCCAAGGAACGCTGAAGCTTTCAATCAAGAAATGTCACGTTCTTTAGAGGGAATTGGGGCTACATTACAGATAGAGAACGAGGTTACTAAAATTGTATCTATTGTTCCAGGAAGTCCTGCCTTTAAAAGCAAACAATTGAATGCTGGAGATAGGATTGTAGCTGTAGCTCAGGGGGCTGATGGAGAGTTTGTAGATGTGATTGGTTGGAGAATAGACAATACGGTTTCTAAAATTAAAGGCCCTAAAGGCACTACGGTTAGGCTTAAAGTAATTCCGGTAGGACAAGATCTATCATCAAAACCTACCGTTGTTACCTTGGTAAGAGATAAAGTTATTTTAGCTGATCAGTCTGCTAAAAAGTCAGTTAAAACTATTCAGTCTGGCGATAAAACCTATAAAATCGGAATTATTGATGTTCCTGCTTTTTATGCAGATTGGAAAGCAATGTATGCTGGTGATAAGAACTATAAAAGTACTACACGTGATGTGAAATTATTGATTGATACGTTGAAAAACCTTGATAAGGTCGATGCTATCGTAATGGATCTTAGGGCGAATGGCGGTGGTTCCTTAAATGAAGCTATAGATTTAACAGGTTTATTTATCGATAAAGGGCCGGTAGTACAGGTTAGAGATTACAATAACAACATTAAAGTTAGTGAAGATAAAAATGCTGGTGCGGCTTGGACAGGTCCATTTGGCGTAATGATAGATAGGTTAAGTGCTTCAGCTTCTGAAATTTTTGCTGGTGCAATACAAGATTACGGACGTGGAGTTATCATGGGAACGCAAACCTATGGTAAAGGTACGGTGCAGCAAACTATTTCTTTAAATGATATGGTTGATCCGGCTATACTTCAAAAGATGATGTCTGTTATTGCAGCTAATAAAGCGAAAGAAAAAGGTGAAGTGAAACCTGGTAAAAATCCGTCTAGTATTACCATTGATAATGATGGTACGCAATCTAGTGTTATAGTGGATAAAGATGGGGTACCTCAGCTAGGTCAGTTGAATTTAACGATGGCTAAGTTTTACCGTATCAATGGTACGAGTACACAGCATAAAGGGGTTACACCTGATTTTAATTTCCCTTCTATCTATCCATTAGATAAAATTGGAGAGGATACAGAACCGTCTGCTTTACCTTTTGATATTATTAAGGCGTCAAACTATCAACCTGTTGCGAACTTGGCAATGGTTAAAGGTGAGCTTTTGAAACTACACAATGAGAGAATGGCGAAATCTTTGGATTTTAAAGCATTGGAAGAGGATATTGTGGAGTCGAAAAAACGTGATTCAGAAACTTCAATTACATTAAATGAAGCAAAACTGAAAGCAGAGCGTGATGCGTTGGAAACAAAAGCTTTGGCTCGTTTGAATGCTTTAAGAGCAGCAAGAGGCTTAGCTCCAGTTAAAAAAGGGGATAAAGCTACGAAAGAAGATTCTTTTGATTTCGTACAAGATGAAAGCTTGAAAATTATGGCTGATTTGATGAAATTCACAGAGAATACAAAACTTAGTAATGTTCCTACTTTTAATAAGTAGTAAATTATAAGGTTAAAGAATATTTAGCTGAGAGAAGCCACATGATTTATCGTGTGGCTTTTTGTTTGTATTATGGTTAGGTTTTATTACCAAGAGACAAAGGTAGGGTTTGCTGATTTAGATCCTTCCTTCGTCTGGATGACAAACCTTCGCCTGGATGACGAGCCTTCGTTTGGACAAACTTTCGTCTGGATGAAAGGCCTTTGTCTAGATGGACAAAACGACAATTGATAAAGAAGATGCCTATGGTACGGGCTTAATTTAGCCACAGATGCACAGATTTCTTTTTCAGGTGGTAAAAAAAAAGTAAATGATTTCACTACAATGGGCATCTAAGATGATAATGAAAGTAGGCTCTACTTTTTGTCTGCATTATTTCTTCCCATTTGCATGGCCATCATCTCTTTCATGGTTTTGTTCATGCCTTCTGTTGATCCATCCAAGAAGATGACGTTTCCTTCACTGTATTCGGCAAATTGTTTAATTGCTTCTGTCCACATGGTGAATAAAATAACAGAGGTATCAAGGTTGGCCTGTTGCATTTCGTGTGCTGCGTTGGTCATTCCCTTTGCCACTTCTTCTCTGAATAAAGCGATACCTTGTCCACGGAGTTGAGCGGCTTCACGTTCTGCAGTTGCCGCAATTTTAATGGCATTACCGTCAGCTTCGGCGCCTTTAGTTTTGGTAATTAATAGGGCCTGGCCTTCATTTTCAGCTGCTGCTTTTAGGTTATTGGATGCCACTACGCGACTCATGGAACGCATAATTTCATCATCAAAAGTGATATCATTCAATTGAAGATCCTGTAAGTGATATCCCCAGCTTTCCAGAACCTGATCTATTTGGTGTTTTACATGATCTACAATTTCATTTCGCTGTGCCAATACATTTGCCTGTTTCTGGGTAGCAACATAAGCCCTAATGGAGCCTTCGATTGTCCTGATCAGCGCCTGCATTAAATTATTTGCATCAACAAACTTAAAAGCTACGTTTTTGATTGTTTCTTCATCATGGTTTAATACGGAATAGAGTAACATTGCTTTGAAGTAAACATTTGCCTGGTCATGTGTTACGGCCTGGAATGAAAGTTCAACGGATCTATTTTGAATAGAAATCCTAGAATGGATCTGTTCAATCAATGGTATTTTTAGGTTCAAACCTGGCCTTAATTGCCTTTGGTACTTTCCGAATATGGTTACTACGGCAATGGTACCCTGTTTAACCGTAACGAAAGAACTGAACAGTATAATCAGGGCAATGAAAATAAGGATAAAAGGAATGTACTGCATAATGATCTGGTTTAATTATAACCAATATTACTCAAAAAACAATTAGAAGCAAAGTAAATGGCTTACCTGAAACAAAATACCAATTGCAATGTTATTAGCCTAACAATGCTAAACATATGAATGTAAAACGAACTTTTGGAACAATCCTAACTATTTTAGGGATAATAGGACTTATTTATGCCGGTTGGGGATTTGTTCAACACAGCATGCAAGGACGGGAATTGGCGATTGCTGGGATTATCGGTATTATCTTTTTCTTTTCAGGAATTGGACTGATCAGAAATACCAAAGATGAGGCTTAGTTAATTACTTAAAGTAATTTGCCCATTTCCCTCAAATTTTAATCTGCTTTCAGGAAAGTCTAGCTTTGTTAAGCTATCTATTTTTTTGAAAGCGGTAAAATTATCATCAATTGTTAATCTATTGACTTTGTCTTGCTTAACTGAGATGACATTTGCGAAAAGGAAATCACCTTTAGCGTTGATCTTTAATTGTAGTAAGGGTGCAAATGCGTTGGGGCCTTTTAAGCTGAACATGCCATAGGTGCAAAAATTACCTAAGCTATAAGCGATAAATTTATTTTTATAAACCTCTACTGCTCTGGTTACATGTGGGCCATGACCGAGAACAACATCTGCGCCCGCATCAATTACACCATGGGCAAAGGCATATACATTGCCTCTGTTCTCTTTAAAAAAGATTTCTGTCTTTCTGGTTACCCTCTCATATCTAGCTCCTTCTGCGCCACCATGAAAAGAAACAATTACGATATCGACTTGCTTTTTAAGTTCGGCAACGAGTAATTTGGCACTATCAATGTTCTTTATGGAAACTGTATTTTCGTTTGGCGCAAATGCACAAAAGGCATATTTCACGCTGTCTTTCTCGAAAATTTCGAATGGTTTATTGAGCTGGCCAGCATAATGAATCTGTAGCGAATCCAATATTCTTGCTGTATTTTTTCTTCCCTTTGCATCGAAATCACCTACGTGGTTATTGGCTATGCTTAAGACGTTGAAACCTGCTTGTTTATAAACATTGGCATAACGATCGGGCATTCTGAAGGCATAACAATTATTTGGGTTAATCCCCTTGCATTTATTAGAGTTGCCTGAATTTAGAAAACATCCTTCCAGGTTGCCAAAAATAATGTCGCCTTTTAGGAAGGTATCTACGGCTTTAAAGCTATTGATGGCATCATCTGGTGGCAGGTTTAGTTTGCTTGGAAATGCAGAACCTAGCATCATATCGCCAACGGCAACAATATTGATGGTATCTTTTAGTTTTTTAACTTTTACGGTATCGATTGTTTTCTGGGTTAAAACTTCCGTTCTATTTTGGCAGCTCATTAAAATGTAAGCAGCTAACAAGGCAAAAAGAGTAATAATGAAAAGTTTGTTCATCGTTATGCAAAAAAAATCCCCCTAAATGTAGGGGGATTATATAAATTGTTTGTCTTATTCTCTTTATTCTTCAACGAAGTCTTTTTTGGCAGATTCTAAAATCCTTCCGCCTTTAAAGAAGATCCTTGAATAATAGGGTTCATTTAGATTGCTAATTTTTACACCTCTAGAAGAAGAGGCATGGGCGAAACGATTATCTCCTAAATATACACCAACGTGAGAAATTCTGCGGCCGTTGCTTCTAAAGAAAACTAAATCGCCTTCTTTTAATTCATCTTTAGATAAAGGCATTGTCATTCCGAAGATATCGCCTGAATTGCGTAAGATGGTTGTGTTGAAAACTTTATCGTAAATTGTTTTGGCAAATGCCGAGCAATCAATGCCTTTTTTAGTGTTTCCACCGAAATGATAGGGTGTCCCGATCCACTCGTAAATAAATTTGTATAGTTTGATGTTAGAAGTTGCGTTAACTGCAACACCCATTACCTGCGAGAAATATTGCGAGGCTAAGTTGTCTGGGTCTTCTAATTTATTTTCTTGCTTTGTCTTGTTTTGTGCCAGTACAGCAGTGAAGCTGCAGAGAACGATAAGTATTGAAAACAAAAACTTTTTAATCATGTTATACTGTTAAGTTTGGGTAAATGACACTTACACTTAAACGTACACCGCTAAGGCTTATTGTTAGGCCACAAAAATATACTTTTTGCAAATGTTATCCAAATGTTACTGGATAATAAGCGAAAGTTATTAACATTTTGTGCTTTTCAGTGCTATTTTTATGTTTAATTCTTACTTAACCAATCGGTAGCTAGTTAAATTTAGTTTCTTCAGCAGGTTATGAATATAAATTGTGATTGGTGACCCAAGATAAATGTTTTTTTAATAAACAGAATAAAATTTCTTTATTTTTTTCAAATCATGCTAAAATTTAAGGTGAATCTGTTAAAGTGAAAAATATTAGTGTCGCTTATTCTATAAGTATAGGAAAGTAATAGAGTTGATAAATTCAATAAAATCTATTAATCCATTCAAAATGTAATGGTTTAAGTCTTTTGCCAAGATATTTTTACAGTAAAACCTATCAAAAATTGCATAAAAAAAATTAGATTTGCTCTCGTAAAAATAAAATCAATACACCAACATAATGAGTGCAGTAGAAATTAATAAGGATACCTATTTGAAGTGGTTTGAATCGATGTTGTTAATGCGCAAGTTCGAAGAGAAAACCGGTCAGTTATATGGACAACAAAAAATTCGTGGATTTTGTCACCTTTATATCGGTCAGGAAGCAGTAGTTGCTGGTGCAATTTCTGCAATGGGACCAGACGATTCTATGATTACGGCTTATCGCGACCACGCACATGCCCTAGCTTTAGGTGTAAGCGCAAATAGCATTATGGCTGAAATGTATGGTAAAATTACCGGTTGCTCTAAAGGTAAAGGTGGTTCTATGCACATCTTTAGTAAAGAACATAATTTTTATGGTGGACACGGTATCGTTGGTGGTCAAATTCCTTTGGGTGCAGGTATTGCATTTGCAGAAAAATATAAAGGAACCAAAAATGTAAACGTTTGCTACATGGGTGATGGTGCAGTTCGTCAGGGTGCTTTGAACGAAGCATTCAATATGGCCATGTTATGGAAATTGCCTGTAATTTTTGTTTGCGAAAACAATGGTTACGCTATGGGTACTTCTGTAGAACGTACTACTAACATGACAGATATCTATAAAATTGGTTTAGGTTTTGATATGCCTTGCGCACCAGTTGATGGAATGGACCCAGTTGCTGTACACAATGCAATGGATGAAGCTATCCAACGTGCTCGTAACGGAGAAGGGCCAACTTTCTTAGAAATGAGAACTTACCGTTACCGTGGTCATTCTATGTCTGATCCAGCAAAATATAGAACTAAGGACGAATTAGAGGAGTATAAAGCTAAAGATCCGATTGAACAAGTTAAAGAAGCAATTTTGAAAGAGAAGTATGCAGACGAAGCTTGGATTACGGAAATCGAAGAAAAAGTAAAAGCAATAGTAGAAGAGTCAGTGAAATTTGCTGAAGAATCTCCATGGCCTGATGCATCTGAACTTTATAAAGATGTATACGTACAAGCTGATTACGCTTATCAAGATAAATAATTAGAACGCATTTTCAATAGATATATAAATGGCTGATATAGTAAAAATGCCCAAAATGAGCGACACCATGACCGAAGGGGTGATGGCGAAGTGGCATAAAAAAGTAGGTGATAAAGTTAAAAGTGGTGATGTTTTAGCTGAAGTTGAAACAGATAAAGCAACCATGGATTTAGAATCATACTGGGATGGAACGCTTTTGTTTGTAGGTGTTGAAGAAGGTAAAGCTGTACCAGTTGATGCTGTTATTGCCGTTATTGGTAAAGAAGGCGAAGATTACAAAGCTGCACTAGCTGCTGAAGGTGGAAATGCTGAAAGTCCGGAAGTCGGAAAGTCGGAAAGTCCGAAAGAGGAAGCACCTAAAGCTGAAGAAGCTCCTGCGGCACAAGGTGGTGGTTTGAGCGAAGAAGAACTAAGCAAAAAAGGTGTTACGGTAATTCGTATGCCTTTATTAAGTGATACGATGACTGAAGGCGTAATTGCTGAATGGCATAAAAAAGTAGGTGATAAAGTTAAGGATGATGATATTCTGGCTGATGTAGAAACCGATAAGGCTACTATGGAAGTAATGGGATATGCAACTGGTACTTTATTACATGTTGGTGTAAACAAAGGTGAAGCTGCCAAAGTAAATGGTATTATCGCTATTGTAGGTCCAGAAGGATTTGATGTTGCGCCAATTTTGGCAGGTGGAAGTGCACCTGCTGCTAAAGTTTCAAGTCCGGAAGTCGGAAAGTCGGAAAGTCCGGAAGACGAAACGCCTAAGGCTGAAGAAAAAGCACAGGTTGTTTCAAACGCAAACGGTGGAAGAATTATTGCATCGCCTTTGGCTAAGAAAATTGCAAAAGATAAAGGGATTGATCTGGCACAGGTTGCAGGTAGTGCAGAAGGTGGAAGGATCATTAAAAAAGATATCGAAAACTTTAAACCTGCTGCAGCAGAAAGCGGAAAAGCTAAAGCTGAAAGTAGTGCACCAGCAGAGAAAGCAGCTGCTGCTCCAGTAATTCCAACGTATGTTGGCGAAGTGAAGTTTACAGAAGCACCAGTTTCGCAAATGCGTAAAGTAATTGCTAAACGTTTAGCGGAAAGCTTATTTACCGCACCACACTTCTATTTAACCATTAGTATTGATATGGATGGTGCAATTGCTGCACGTACGCAAATTAATGCAGTAGCGCCTGTTAAAGTTTCATTCAATGATTTGGTAATTAAAGCGGTTGCTGTTGCCTTGAAAAAACACCCAGCTGTAAACTCTTCATGGGGTGGCGATAAAATCCGTTTCAATGAACATACCAACATTGGTGTAGCTATGGCAGTTGAAGATGGCTTATTAGTACCTGTTGTACGTTTTGCTGATGGTAAATCATTATCTCACATTTCTGCTGAAGTAAAAGATTTTGGTCAGAAAGCAAAAGCCAAAAAACTACAACCAGCAGATTGGGAAGGTAGCACATTTACAGTATCTAACTTAGGTATGTTTGGTATTGATGAGTTTACTTCAATTATCAACTCTCCTGATGGAGCGATCTTATCTGTAGGTGCAATCCAACAAATTCCAGTTGTTAAAAATGGTGCTGTAGTACCAGGAAACGTAATGAAATTAACTTTAGGTTGTGATCACCGTGTGGTTGATGGCGCAACTGGAGCACAGTTCTTACAAACGCTAAAAGGATTGTTAGAAGAACCAATTAGGTTATTAGCTTAAAAGCGTGATAGTTGGCAGTTTATAATTGTTAGCTTATCTTAATAAATTTAAAGGCTTCGATGTTATCGGAGCCTTTTTTGTATATTTACTCAACGAAATAAGATTGATGAAATAAAAAAAAAGACATTTAAAATAAGCGTTTAGCGAAAAAGCCTGTATTCTGGAAGCTCGAAGATTCACAATACCTACAGGGAAGTTTAAGCTAACGTTCACGTCAAAAGCGTGGGCGTTGCTTTGCTTTGTAGGTACGGGTGTCGAGCCCCGCAGAATACAAGCATGGTAACTAACCCACGCTCTTTTTTTGCGCCAAATTTTTGTTTTGCCTAGCTTGTTTATTGGATTCAACTAATCAATAAAAGAATGCAACAAGAGAAAATTAAAATTGGTGATGTTGTTAGACATCGGCATTTAATGCAGGGCACAAATTTATCGGTAATTAACATTAGTGATGATAGTTTAATGGTACGTTATGCTAATCAAGGGATCTTTATTACACAAGATTTGTTTTTGCATGAGGTTGAGGTTTTTATAGTTGATGAAGATGAGTTTTTATAGTGATGAAATAACATAAAGGATAAATAAAAGGAAAATAAATAAGCGTTTAGCAAAAGATCCTGTATTCTGAAAATTTCGACAATTCATGATGCCTACAGGGAAGTTAAGCTAACGTTCACGTCAAAAGCGTGGGCGTTACTTTGCTTTGTAGGTAAGGGCCGTCGAAATCCCTCAGAATACGAGCATGGTAACCAACCCACGTTTTTGCCGCGATATTAGAATTAAAAATGGCCGGACAATCCTATCGATGTTATTTGATAGTTTACGAAGAGTTTAAATAATTATAGATTAAATAAAAAAAGACATATAAATAACGTTTAGCGAAAACCTGTATTCTGAAAGCTCGAAAATTCACAATACCTACAGGGGAAGTTTAAGCTAGCGTTCACGTCAAAAACGTGGGCGTTATTTTGCTTTGTAGGTATGGGTTACGAATCTCATAGGATACGAGTAAGGTAATTGGTCTACGTTTTTTTGTGCACCATATTGTATGCCCACACTTCAATGGATTGGTAAGAGTAAGATAATTAACCATCATTTAGATGTTCCTTTCAAAGTACTGGACCATCAATATGGATTTGCAGAAAAAGGGCAGGTAAGAGATGAAATTAAACATGGCAATTTAATAATTAATGGTGATAATCTTGAGGCATTAAAATCATTACTTCCAAAATATGAAGGGAAGGTAAATTGTATTTATATAGACCCTCCATATAATACTGGTAATGAAGCATGGGTCTATAATGACAATGTTAATTCTCCACAGATGAAGAAGTAGTTAGGTAAAATTGTAGGCAAAGAAAGTGAAGATTTAACACGGCATGATAAGTGGTTATGCATGATGTACCCCCGCTTAAAACTATTACATAAACTATTGGCTGATGACGGCGCTATCTTTATTTCAATTGATGATAATGAACAGGCCAATCTAAGATTGATGTTAGATGAGATTTTTGGAATCGGTAATTTTATTAATAATGTAATCTGGCAAAAGAAATTTAGTCCTCAAAACGATGCCAGATATTTTTCAGATAACCATGATTTTATTGTTTGCTATACAAAAAATAAACCATCCTGGAATCGAAACCTACTAATCAGAACGGAAGAGCAAAATTCGAGATATCGAAACATAGATAATGATCATAGAGGAGATTGGACATCTGGCGACGTATCTGTTAAAACATATAATAGTAGCACAGATTATCCCATAGTTACACCATCTGGAAGAATAGTTAATCCCCCAAAGGGCTATTGTTGGAGGTTTTCCCAAGAAAAATTACAAGAGTTAATTCTGGATAACCGGATATGGTTTGGGCCAGATGGCGGTAGTGTCCCAAGATTGAAAAGGTTTCTCTCCGATGTGCAGCAAGGCACTGTGCCCTTAACAATGTGGCTTCATTCAGAGGTTGGACATAATCAGAGCGCTAAACAGGATTTAAAACAGATTTTTCATGAAAGCTTAGTCCCATTTGATACCCCTAAACCATCTTCGCTAATAGAAAAAATCTTAAAGATTGCAACCTCGAAGAACAGTATAATACTTGACAGTTTTGCAGGCTCTGGGACCACTGCTCAGGCAACTTTAAACCTTAATAAACAAGATGGTGGAAGTAGGAAGTTTATTTTGATAGAAATGGAAGAATATGCTGAAACTATAACAGCCGAAAGAGTAAAACGTGTAATTAATGGTTACTCAGGCAAAGAGGGAACAGGAGGGAGTTTTGATTATTATACCTTAGGAGAGACATTATTTAATGAAGATAATAATCTGAATGAATTGGTTAGTGAAGAAAAAATCAGAGAATATATCTGGTTTACAGAGACGAGAACTTCCTACATAGACAATGATCAATCCAGTTCATATTTAGGGGCTTATAATAATACCTGTTATTATTTAATGTACACACACAATTGTGTAACAACAGTTGACTATGATATCCTTGCTGAATCTATAAAGCACAAGGCTGATCGTTATATTATCTATGCAGACAATTGCCTTCTGCCAGAGTCATTCATGATGGACAAGAACATCGAATTCAAAAAAATACCCCGTGATATAACTCGCTTTTAAATTATGGAACTAAAAACTTATCAAAAGCAAGTCATCAAAGACTTAAGTGAATACTTTGTTAATCTGCAAAAATATAAACAGGCTGACACAGCCTATAATAAATATTGGGAAAATAAAGCTGGTCAATATAATCCAATAAATGGTGAGGGAATGCGGCCATATTTACACACCGTCCCAAATGCAATTCATTTAAGCATTAAAGTTCCCACTGCCGGAGGAAAAACTTTCATTGCATGTAATGCACTAAAAACAATTTTTGATGCAATGCCCATTAATAAAATTAAAGCAGTAGTGTGGCTAGTACCTTGGAGCAATTTGCTAGATCAAACGGTAAAAAATCTTTCTGACCCAGATCATCCATATTGTCAAAAATTGAATGCCCTTTTTAATAATAAGGTCCAAGTTTATCAGAAAAATGAACTGTTGCAGGGAGCTGGCTTTAATCAGTCCTCTGTTCGTGAGCAGTTAAGTATAATGGTTATGAATTTTGCTTCCATTAGAGCCAAAAATAAAGATTCTAGAAAGATAAATGAACAGAATTCTAATTTGGCTAATTTTTCAGACTTAGTTAATGAGATTGATGTGTTAGAAGGCACTGAAAAGGAAGCATTAATTAATGTAATAAGGAGTCTAAACCCTGTTTTAATTGTAGATGAAAGTCATAACGCTGAAAGTGACCTCAGTGTAGAAATGTTGAATAACTTAAATCCAAGCTTTATTCTCGACTTAACTGCAACTCCGAAACAGAATGCAAACCTAATTAGCTTGGTGTCGGCAGTTGAGCTAAAAAAGGAGCATATGGTGAAGCTTCCTGTAATTGTTTATAATCATCAATCAATAGAAGGAGTTATTGAAAGTGCTATACATCTGCAAAAGAAACTAGAAGATCAGGCTATTGTATTAGAAGCAAACGGGGGAAAGTATATAAGGCCAATTGTGCTTTTTCAGGCTCAGTCTAAACTAAAAGAAGATAGTACTACGTTTGAAAAATTAAAATTACAGTTAATTAATTTTGGGATACCTAGTGATCAGATTAAAATCAAGACAGCAAGTAAGGATGAGCTAAAGGGTGTTAATTTAATGAGTAGAGATTGTTCCGTTCGTTACATTATCACAATAAATGCGCTAAAAGAGGGATGGGACTGCCCTTTCGCATACATACTTGCGTCATTGGCAGATAGATCTTCAGAAGTAGATGTCACGCAAATTTTAGGTCGTATTTTGAGGCAACCTTATGTGATGAAACACAGTAGTACCATGCTTAACCTGGCGTATGTAATTACTGCATCAATTAAATTTCAAGATACTTTACAGAATATTATCAAGGGACTTCAGCAATCTGGTTTTAGTGAAAAGGATTATCGTGAAAAAGATATGATGACCGACAGTGTTAAAAAGGAGATGTACCAAGATGCATTAGATCAATATTTTGCTGCTGATCATCAAAAAAGTGATGATGATCAACTTATAAAGTTCCAAGAATATGCTTTCGATTTTAATTATAAAGAATTAAACAATAAAGCAATCCAAGAGATTGAGGCAATGGCAATAACGCAAAATGAAAAGTTTGCTAAAGAGATTGAAAGCCAGATGCAAAATAGCTCGACTGCTAATATGTTCGCTGAAGTTGGTATAAAAGTTAAGCAGTATAGAATGCGAGAACTTGTCAAGGAACAAGCCCAAGAGCTTTTACTTCCTAAATTTGTAATAGAAACTCCGAGTAATGAAGTCCTATTAATGGATGAAGGTGGTACGCAATTATTAGATCGGGTAAATCTCCTGAAAAATTTTAAACTGTTTGATAAAGACATCCAAATTCATTTTAATGGACATTCATCAGATTTATATAAAGTTGATACGGAAGAGACTAGTGCTGGAGAATATAAAATGTCTTCTTTTAAAATCGAGAATTCAATGGTACAAGAACAAATTACTGAGCTTATTTTAGCTAAACCTAAAGAAGGTCAAGTAAAGGACCTGGCTTATTTTGTCTTTAAACAGATAGATAATATGCCGCCCATAGCAGAAAGTGAAATTAAAAAATATATCTATCGCATTTTAGAAAATATGTCTTCCCAAGACCTAATTGACTTCAATCGATTTAAATTTTCATACAGCGATTTAATAAAAAAGAAAATTAATCAACTTGCTGATCTGAGTGCTGAGGAGACTTTTAAAGATTGGATTCAAATAAATAAAATTAGAACAGCCCCAGTGTGGAAGTTCAAGGACGCTATTGTTCCGCCTAGAATAGGAAGTGATTATGCGAATTCACTTTATGCGCATGAGGGCGAAATGAATGGATTAGAGGAAACATTCATTAGGGAAATATCGAACTCGGAAAATTTGTCTTTTTGGCATAGGAATTTGGGAAGAGGTAAGGGGTTTTCTTTAAATGGCTTCAAGTCAAATCATTATCCGGACTTTATATTGGTTACAAAAACAAATAAAGTAATTATTGTCGAAACAAAAGGTGCTGATAGAGATAACTCCGATAGTGCGGGAAAGCTTCGGTTAGGATTGGCCTGGGAAAAGTTGTCAGGACCGAACTATAAATATATAATGGTATTCGACAAGAACGCAATCGAAGGTGCTTACAATATTGAAAAAGCTATTGCAATGATTAAGCTGATGTAACTTCTAATGAAACGTTAATTTATTGCCGTGATTTAATTAGAAAAAATAAGATCGGGGAGCCAACCATATCTATGGATTAAATTTTTCCTGTAAAATTTATATCTTTATTAAACATGTCAATCGCTCCCAACCAACCCGTCCAACAATCCAACAGAACTATAATAGTTGACATTCTTCGTGGTTGGGCATTATTAGGCGTAGTGATCATGAACTATCTTGATTTTTTCACCATTGATAGAAACTGGGAGAAGTTTAATCCAGATGTATTAACCAATGTATTGTTATATGTTACCCAGTTTGTTTTTTCGGCAAAAGCATGGACTATGCTCAGTCTGCTCTTTGGTTATGGCTTTGCGGTATTAATGGATAACATTAAAGAAAAAGGGCATAATCCATACGGTTTTTTCGCAGGGCGGATGTTCTGGCTCTTGGTATTGGCCTTCATCAACAGTGCGCTGTTCTTTGGTGATATTTTAAAGGATTATGCACTGTTGGGGTTTATCTTGTTGCTATTTTACCACAGTTCGGCCAAAACAACTTTTATCACAAGTTTGGTGTTGTTAGTTGTTATTCCCGCCTTGTCCGCCTACATCAGTAGTTTGGGTGGGAGTGGTTGGTTATCGTTGCCTAAGCTCTTTCCACTATATAAAAGCAATAACCTGTTTAATGTGCTTTATTTTGGCTTAAAGGGAACATGGGTTGCGCAGATGGCGAGCAAACCTTATTTATATACCGTACATTTGGTGATGTTATGCTGTATGTTATGGGGTTTTAGTTTATATCAAATTAACTTTTTTAATAACTTGCCAAGCAAGCTCAAATACATTAAACGTGCTTTTTTTATTGCATTAACACTATCTGTTTTGTTTACGGTGTTTTTTGCAATTGCTGAGCATTATAAGTTACCTCATTACAAATATTACAATATCAATTATTGGTCTATTTTAAGCACTATGACTACTATAGGGAGTGCTATTATTTGGTTGTATATTGCTGGTAAACTCCAATCTTTTTTCGCTAATCTGGCGGTAATCGGCAAAATGACTTTAACTAATTATATGGTGCAGAACTTAATTGGCCTATTGGTGTTTTCTGGGTTTGGCTTAAAAATCTGGTCAACCTATCCCTTATGGTTTTATGTATTGTTGGCACTTGTTGTTTATACGTTGCAGGTGTATTTTAGTAAATGGTGGCTGTCTAAATACAATTATGGGCCAATAGAATGGATTTGGCGACAGTTGAGCTATCGCAAGAGGTTGCCTTTAAAACGTTGAGACTTTCTTGTGTAAAGTTATATTGGTGTTCTTTATCCCTTTAACCATTCGTTAATTTGCATGAGCTAAATCGTTGGGTTATGAATCCTCCCAAGGGGATGCCTTTGGCACAAGCTATGGGCTATTAGCCATTAGCTATTGACCATCTTCCAATTTTACATCCCAAGCGCTTGTGCCTTGTTCTTTTTTATTACTTTTGCGCCATGTCTATTACCAAGCCAAGTTTACCAAAAGGAACAAGAGATTTTTCGCCACAGGAAATGGTGAAACGCAACTATATTTTTGATACTATTAAAACTGTCTTCAAAAAATATGGCTATGCCGAAATACAAACCCCTAGCATGGAAAACCTTTCTACTTTAACCGGTAAATATGGTGATGAAGGTGATAAACTGATCTTTAAGATTTTAAATTCTGGAGATTTCCTTGGCAAGGTAGATCTTGAATTGCTTACTTCACGTAACTCACAGCTGACCACGGCAAAGGTTTCTGAAAAAGCATTACGTTATGATTTAACGGTACCTTTTGCACGTTACGTTGTTATGCATCAGAACGATATTTCTTTTCCTTTTAAACGTTTCCAGGTACAGCCTGTATGGCGTGCCGATAGACCGCAAAAGGGACGTTATAGAGAGTTTTATCAGTGTGATGCTGATGTTGTTGGTTCGCCCTCGTTATTGAACGAAGCAGAGTTTGTTTTGATCTATCAGGAAGCACTGAGCAACCTAGGGTTAAAAGATTTCACCATCAAGATCAACAACCGTAAAATTTTATCAGGGATTGCCGAAATTATAGGTAAGCCAGAACTCATTGTGGATATGACTGTTGCGATCGATAAATTAGATAAAATTGGTTTTGACGGTGTAACCAAAGAACTCCTCGAAAGAGGTTTTACAACAGCAGATATTGAGCAATTGAAACCGGTTATTTTGTTGGAAGGCTCGAATGTCGAAAAGTTGGAAAGTTTGAAGAATGTACTTGCTTCATCAACTGTAGGTTTAAAAGGCATTGAAGAAATTGAAACCGTATTTGCCTACGTCTCCCATCTCACATCTCAAATCTCCCATCTCCCATCTCCCATCTCAAATCTCGAACTAGACATCACTTTAGCACGCGGACTTAACTATTACACGGGTTGTATTTTCGAAGTGAAAACGAATGAAGTTGCCATGGGCAGCATTGGTGGCGGTGGGCGATATGATGACCTTACAGGCATGTTCGGATTGAAAGATTTGACTGGGGTAGGTGTTTCTTTTGGTGCTGATCGTATTTATGATGTACTGGAAGAACTAAACCTTTTCCCGGCAAGTGCCGAACAGGGAACCAAAGTACTGATTAGTAATTTTGATGCCAATGCAGAACTTTATGCACTGCCAGTTTTAGCACAATTAAGGGCAGAGCAGATTGCTTCAGAATTGTATCCTGCTGCGGCAAAGCTGAAAAAACAAATGAGTTATGCCGATGCCAAGAACATCCCGTTCGTAATTTTAATTGGCGATAACGAAATGGAAAGCGGAAAACTAACGTTAAAGGACATGCAAAGTGGAGCGCAGCAACAGCTAGACATAGATGAGATCATCGAGAAGTTAAAAAGCATATAAAATTTTATCTTTTCAGTAAACAAGAGGAATCTACGATCAAAAATTTCTTCCGGCTTTCATGATCAACGGGAAGTGAATGGTTTTGCTTTCCTCGTCTCCCCAAGCTTTCTTTAGGTCATCAATCACCAAATCAATTGGATTATTACCCCGTGCTTTAATGTGGTGCTGCAGGGCCGACCAAGTTTCTAGGTAGCCAATGAGCTGATCGAAATTCCAGATGGTCTGGATTTCCAGTGATGGGCAATCAATTTCCTTTAGTGGAAATGGAATACTTTGATAGCGCTGTTCGATATGTTTTCTTTCTTCGTCCCAGTAAGCACCTAAAATATCCTGATACAAGTAATGGATAACTGGATCTAGCTTTTCATCAATTTTCATCAGGTCATAGCCTACGGCAACAAAAAGGCCATCAGGTTTTAATGTTCGTTTAACTGTTGCGAAAAAGGCATCAAAATTAAACCAGTGGATGGCCTGGGCAACGGTAATTAAATCAAAAGACTGCTCTTTAAAACTGCTGTCTTCTGCTTGTTCAACCTGATAGGTGATATTCTCCTTTTGTGGTGCATTTGCAAGTTGATTTTGGCTAAGATCTGTGGCATAAACGTGCTTAAATGTTTTCGCGAGTTGAACTGCTACCTGTCCGTTTCCTGTTGCACAATCCCAAGCGGTATCAGTTGCTGTGATTTCACTTAAAATAAAGTCGTAGAATGCCTGTGGGTAGGTGGGTCTAAATTGAGCGTATTGTTTAGACTGAGTTGAGAAATTGTCTTTCATGTCGATTTACTTATCAATAAATTTCAGCTGTAGTTTAAACAGATTTGTAATTAACAAAGTTTCCTTGTATTAACGATAATTATAGCTACTTCGTCATGAATTTTTCTAAGTTCGACATCGCTGTTGCGTTAATCTTTCGCTGTAAAAAGCTTGTCCACCCCAACAATAGTCCGCTTAGTCCTAAGGCCTGTTTAGACCAGGTATAAAAGTTGAAATCATCTACTTGTTTAATGATTTTCCCGTTTTCGAATTCAAAATGGGTATCTATTCTGTTGACTACTTTTCTGCCGGTTGTAGAAAAAGTATAGTAGGCATCCCAATGTGCACTTCCACTATGTTCGGTGGCAGTGATATTTCCGAACGCAATGCGCATATCCTTTCCTTTGGTGATCAGCATTTCCCACATTGCCCTTACTTGTGCAGCATTAAGGTTTTTGAAAACGGCATCGCTAAAGGTAGCGTGATCTGCATAACAAGCTTGCATTCCTTTATAGTCTTTATTGCTAAAGCAGGTATAGAAATGCTCAATTAATTTTTCATTTGCGTTCATACGAAGTATCTTAATCAATAGCTCGTAAATAAATCAACAGGCAATTGAATGTTAAACCAACAAGAGTTAAATATAAAGAATGACTTAAGAATAACCAAGCTTATGAAGTTCTTTGGCCATCTAGCCTATTGACCATTAGCTATTGACCATTAGCCTAGTATTTATTTCATCTCGAACACCACTAAACTAATAAGTTTTTCCGGCAAGGATACCCTCGATCTTATCTAATAATTCGTCAATATCAAAAGGTTTGGCTAGGAATCCATTTGGTTTATGTGCACCATGTTGAATCGTTTGTGCGGTATACTTTGCAGAAATCATGAGTACGGGAATATTAGCCGTTTTTTCATTGCTTCTAATTTGAGTTAATAATTCTCTTCCATCAGCGTCAGGGAGCATGATGTCTAAAATCATTAAATCAGGTTTAAATGCATCGATATGGGTCATCATATCCGCACTTTTGTTGAGTCCTTCAACTTTATAGGCTTCGCTTTGGAGTATCAAGGTAATCACATCCAATATGGCGTGATTGTCTTCAATAACAAGAATGTTTTTGTACAATTTAGTTTTTTTGGCCAAAGCTTTTTTCGTTTTTAATCAGGTACAAATATATTTAATGCAATGATATTTTAAACATAATTTATTTATAGAAAATATGCTGTAAATTTATTGTCAGATATTGGTTACATCAAAACATTTATTGAATAATTTAACTTCTTTATAAAAACAAAATTTGATATGAAAAGAAATGCAACTGCCGTTTGGAATGGCACCGGAAAAGATGGAAAAGGCGTATTAACCACACAGAGTGGAACTTTAAGTAACACACAATATTCTTTCAAAAGCCGTTTTGAAGAAGGTGTGGGTACAAACCCTGAGGAGTTGGTTGCCGCTGCACATTCTGGTTGTTTTACCATGAAACTAAGCTTTAATATTTCTGCAGAAAATATTGAGCCTCAAGAAATCACTACTAAAGCTATTGTAGACTTAAACCCAGAAAAGGGTGAGATTGTTGGCATACATCTAGAATGTAAAGTGAAAGCAGAAGGATTGTCAAAAGAGAAATTTGATGAGCTTGTAGCTGATGCAAAAGCCAATTGCCCAATTTCTAAATTGTTAAATACTACCATCACTATTGATGCAGAATTGCTTTAATCGAATTCGATAAAAGACTGGGTCTACACTGGACCTATGCTGGACCTACACTGGAGCTACGTAGGTAAGCAATAATGTTATTTTCATTGCTTCAATTAAATAGCAAACCGATACAAATAATTAATTATAGGGGCCATCTCAAATTTTTGGGATGGCCTTTTAATTTCACTTTTTTAACAATTATGCATAATAAATAATGTTAACTTTGAGTCTCATCTTTTGTGATGACTAAACTTTTATGAAAAAAATAATTTTATTAGCTGCTCTACTTTTTGTAAGTACCATTTCATTTTCACAGAATGTGATCAGCTTATTTGGCAAGGCAAATGAATTTTTTAGTTTATTAGAAAGTAATAAATTCGATACGGCTCATTTATATTTTGCAGAAAGCGAGCAGGCTAAAGTAACTCCAGATAATTTAAAACTACTATGGACCAACATCAAAACCAGATTAGGTAACGTAGAGTATATTGATCCTGTACAAAGTAAAGCTCAAGGAGAATTTTTTGCCGTTACCGTTGAAGGTAAATTTGAAAGAGATGTACAGAATTTTGTACTGATGTTCAATAAAGGCGAAAAGCTTGTTGGCCTATATATGCCGCATAAAGCAGCAGCTTATTCTAAACCATTTTATGCTGATACGAGCCTATATACGGAGCAGATGGTTTACCTGAAATCTGGAACACACCAACTCGCTGCGGTAGTTACAGTTCCTAAAAATAAAATTAACTTTCCAATCGTAGTATTTGTACATGGCTCAGGTCCCAATGATTTAGATGGAACGGTTGGGCCTAACAAACCTTTTAAAGATATAGCTGCTGGTTTGGCCTCAAAGGGGATTGCCAGCCTCAGATATGTAAAAAGAACAGTACTTTATGCACATGAGTTTCAAAAGGCATTTACTGTTAAAGAAGAAGTGATTGATGATGCGATTGCCGCAATTGCGATGGCAAAAACAGTTAAAGGGGTAAACGTAAAAAGTGTATATGTACTTGGACATAGCTTAGGTGGAATGCTTGCCCCAAAATTGGCTACTTTGGTGCCAGATTTAAAAGGAATTGCACTTGCAGCAGCACCAGCAAGAAAATTAACAGATTTGATTGTTGATCAAAATAAGTACTATGTAACGCTTTCAAAAGATACTACGCAAGCACTACAAGTAAAGTTGCAAGAAGCGATAACCGATTTGCAAAAAACAAGAATAACAACATTGGGCAATTTAAAGCCAGATTCGGTAATTTATGGTTTGCCAGCTTCTTACTGGGTAGATTTAAATCAATATGACCAAGTAGCAACTGCAAAAAAACTAGTCACCACACGTATTTTTGTAATACAGGGAGGGAAAGATTTTCAAGTTTCAGAAACCGATTATGATATTTGGAATACAGCATTAGGTAAAAAACCGAATGTGAAACTGAAATTGTATCCAGAAATTAATCACTTGTTAAGTCCACAATTAGAAAAGGGGAATGCTCAACAATACCAGGTTCCGGTTAATGTATCCGAATCGGTAGTTGTTGATTTGGCAGCATGGATTAAGACGCCTTAATTAGCAAAAAAATAATATCGTAAAAAATGGGAATAGGCTTATTTGTAAGTGTTATTCCCATTTTTATTTAAGGCTTTTCAACACTCATAAAATTATAAGTCGCTTCGCCATTAGAATTTTAATGATTTAATTGTACCTTTGCACAAAAATTGTTTGGCTGAAGTTTGCTTTTGATGTGATTGCAATCCTTTCATAAACAATAACATATAAAAAAGGATCATGAAGAAAGTTGGAGATTACAGAAAAACATTAGGCGTTACTAAAGCTACAGAGCTAAAAGAAATCAAAAGTATTTACAGAGGCCTGATGAAAGACTGGCATCCTGATAAGTTTAGTGATGACGCTGCCAAACAATTAGAAGCAGAAGAAAAAAGCAAGGAAATTATCGAAGCTTATAACTTTTTGTTAAGTATTGCACCAGAGACTTTAGCACATGCTAAGGATGAATACATCCAAACTACAACTTTATCTAATATTCAGGATTTTCAATATAAAGACCAAGTGTTACGCATCGATTTTTTTGATGGCAGTGGCTACGAGTATTTTGATGTGCCAAGAGCAATGTATATCAAACTAGTAAATGCTGATTCGCCAGGAAGATTTGCAAGAAGACACATCTTTAATGTATTCCCCTACCGTAATGTGAGTAAATTGGCGACTGCCTAGGCGGTTGTTCTTTTTGGTTCACTGGTCTATAAGTTCGTAGTTCATGTCAATGGCTTATAGTCAATAGCTGATGGTTTGGGTTCATATAGCGATAGCCATTGCTAGTTCATCATTTGGATGATAAATAAGGTTCACTAGTTCATTGGTCAATGGCTGATGGTTTGGATTCATATAGCGATAGCCATTGAAGTTCATCATTGGGATGATAACTAATGGTTGAGTGGTTAATGGCTGATAGTCAAGGTCGTTGAAACTTAGAGACTAGCGCTTTGTAAGTCTCTTGAGTTAGAGGATGCCTTGATTAAGCGATTCGAGCCAGTTTTGAACCTTGTATTGATAACCTAATGCTTGTGTATTGATGCTCTCTATCCTTTTCCAGGCCAAAAGCTCGTTGATAAAGTTGGGTGATGGGAAACCGCTGGCGATACAAGCTTTGGTATAAAATGTAGCTCTTGTTGGATGGTCTGGACTTACGCCATGATAAATATTCCCGAAAGCTTTCTGGTCTATAATTGATTGGGTAAGCCCGATACAATCTGCCAGATGGATTAAATTAATAGGGGCCTGTCCGTTCGCAAGATCATTTTTACCAGCAAAGTGTTTAGCTAAATTCCTGTCTGGGCCAATCAGCCCCGAAAAGCGAATAATAGTTGTTTTAAATGAAGGATCTTGCCTTAAACTTTCCTCTGCCATGAGCATCATTTTGCCCGATTCACTTGATGGTTCAGGTATGGTAAGTTCGTTTACTACAAAGTTTCCGTCTTGGAAAACTCCTGTTGAACTGATTAAGATAATTTGCTTTACATTATGCTTTTTTGCTGTTAAGGCTATCGATGATATCTTATTAGGATAATCAATTAAGTTCGGCGACTTACTTTTTGGTGGAATACTGATGATCAAGATTTCTGTATCAAAAAAACTAGCTTCATATTCACTCTTTCCATCCTCAAAATTAACAAGGTAAGGTTCAATACCAGCTTCCTTTAAAACAGCAAGTTTATCAACGCTTGTTGTCGAACCTTTTACCTTATGCCCACTATTGATTAGTTCTTTGGCCAAGGCAAAACCGTACCAGCCACATCCCAGAATGCTAATCGGTGGTTTTATTGCTGTTTTTAAATCGATCATTTTATATTTTAAAAATCTAGCGCACAAGATACAAATTGTATGTTTAAGGATTATTTGAATTGAATACCACGATAAAAAATAATTTATGCTAGGATATGCTTATTTTTAAATCGAACAACAAAATACAAAAAAATGAAATTTACAATTAAAACTGTCCTATTGTTAATCATCGCATTAGGGCTGCAGACAAACCTTAAAGCACAGGGCGTAAAATTGCCCGCAGCAAGTAGTGGACAAACGATTATCCAAGACTTTGCATTGGGTAAGATTACATTGACTTATTCCCGTCCCAATGTAAAAGGGCGTAAAATATTTGGTGCTTTAGAGCCTTTTGATAAAGTTTGGCGTACAGGTGCTAATTCAGCAACTATAATTAAGTTTACAGACGCAGTTCAAATAGAGGGAAAGGACGTTGCGGCTGGTGAGTATGGCTTATTTACCATTCCCAATAAAAATGAATGGACTGTAATTTTAAGCAAAACGGCTAAACAGTGGGGAGCGTATACCTATAATGAAGCAGATGATATTTTGCGCATTAAGGTAAAACCAATGAAAATTAAAGCCAAAGTGGAAACTTTCACGATGCAATTTGCAAATGTATTTCCAACAACAGCACAACTTCACATTATGTGGGAAAATACTGCAATTGCTGTTAACATCACCACTTCTATAGACGAAAAAGTAATGGCAAGTATAGAAGAAGCGATGAAAGGTGACAAGAAGCCATATTTTGCAGCAGCACAATATTATTTTGAAAATGGCAAAGACTTGGCAACAGCATTAAATTGGATGACAGAGGCTGAAAAAGCAAGTCCAAAAGCTCCGCACATCAAATTGTGGAAAGGTAGAGTTCAGTTGAAAATGGGTGATAAGGCAGGTGCACAAACAACTGCTCAAGCTGGAATTGCTGTGGCTACTGAAGCTAAAAATGAAGAATATATTAGATTGAATACACAACTGTTGGCGGAGGCTAAGAAATAAGGCTAATGGCTAATGGTCAATAGCTGATGGTTGGGGCACTATAGAGCTTTGAGCTTTAGTCTTTGAGCTTTAAGCTAATGTTATCTAATTAAATTAAGCCGTTGGAAAATGTTCAACGGCTTTTTTGGGCATTAAGTTTTGGAAGATCAATGCAAAGGCGACAACCAACAAACATCCAATTACATTAAGCCATAAGTAGGCAACTACTTCAAAATAGCCACAGATGCAAACTATTATCTCAGCGGTAATTGCACCATAGAATACCGATTTCCCGTTTACCTTTTTGAGGTAGAAAGCCACTATGAAAACCCCTAAAATTGTTCCGTAAATAAACGAGCCAAGAATATTAACTGCTTCTAATAAGTTACCGATTTTACTGGTAAATAAAGCCATTATAATACAAACGACACCCCAGATCATCGTAGCCCAGCGTGATGCTTTTACATATTGCTTGTCATCAGCTTCTTTGTTAATTAGTCGTTTATAGATATCTACTACACTTGTTGAGGCCAATGAATTTAAAGCACTTGCGGTTGATCCCATCGATGCTAGAAAGATGATCGCTATTAATAACCCAATTAATCCTTTTGGTAGATATTGGGTCACAAAACTTAAAAAGATGTAGTTATTGTCGTTGGTGGCGCCATTTGTTTTAGCCTTTGGATCATTTTTGATCATCAGGTCCGTTAAGTTTTTACGGATTGCCTTGGTTTCTTCGTCGGCCTTTTTTACAGCAATGCGTTGCTGGTTAATCTGATGCTGATCTTTGGAATCCAACACTTTATCTAGTTTTTCTACTTCTTGTTTTTTACTTGCAAATGCTTGATCATAGTCGGACTTTATTTTTTTAAGCTCTGGGGCATAAGTACTATTTTCTAATTTATTTAACTCATAACTGTTGAAGAACAAGGGTGCTTTATTGTACTGATAGAAAGTGAAAACCAGTACGCCGATGAGGAGAATTAAAAACTGCATCGGTATTTTTACAAGGCCATTCATCAATAAGCCTAGCCTGCTTTGCGAAACAGATGCACCGGTAAGGTATCGACCAACTTGACTTTGATCGGTTCCAAAGTAGGAGAGCTGCAGGAAAAAGCCGCCAATTATCCCGCTCCAAACTGTATAGGGGTTTTTCCAGTCGAAGTTAAAATCTATGGCATTGGTTCTGCCCATTTTACCTGCGATGCTGATTGCCTTTTCAAAACCTACGTTTCCTGGAAGTAAGTGGACTACCATGATACCCGCTGCAAATAAGCCACAGAAAATAATGCTCATCTGCAGAAGTTGGGTGTAAGAAACTGCTTTTGTACCGCCATAAACGGTATAAAAGACAACCAAACTGCCGATAAATAAGGTGGTATAGGTAGTGTCGATATTTAGAATGGTAGAAAGGATAATGGATGGGGCATAGATGGTAATCCCGGTAGATAAACCGCGCTGGATTAAAAACAAAAATGCAGTTAGTGCCCTTGTTTTAAGATCGAAGCGCTGCTCTAAATATTCGTAGGCAGTATAAACTTTCAGCCGATGAAAGATAGGGACAAAAGTGATGCACAGGACGATCATCGCCAATGGCAAGCCAAAATAGAATTGAACAAAGCTCATTCCGGAAGTGTAAGCAAGGCCGGGGGCTGAAAGAAAGGTGATGGCGCTTGCCTGGGTAGCCATAACGGAAAGACAAACGGTGTACCAGGGTAAACTTTGGTTGCCTAGCAGGTAAGCCTGCATGCTTTGTGCACCACGGCTTTTATATACTCCATACCCTACAATAGAACATAGTGTAATTGTTAAAACTGCCCAATCTATATAGCTCATGCGAAGTAAATAGTAAATCCATAAAATAGAGCGATGAGCATCAGCAGCCAAATAATGAGCATCATGTAAAACTGTTTCCAGGTTTTAACAAATGGTGGAAGGTCTTTTTCTGGATGGCTTTCTTCCATGTTAAGGTTGTTTTGGGGCTAATAAGTTGGCGAATAATCGGTAGGCTCCAGGTACACCGGCAGGGAGCTCTCTAAAGAATACCAGCGAGGTATAAACGTATTTTCCTTTGCCATAATCTGCAATTAACAATGAACCATCATTACTGCTTTCGCCTGTATCATTCATGCCTAAAATGGTAGTATATTTTGGATCGATATCCGTAGCAAAATAAAGTCCGCGTTCTTGGATCCAGCCTTCGAAATCTTTAGCTGTTATTTTATTCGGATAGTTCAGCGCTGCATTATTGGGTGCTAGGAAAGTAACTTTTGCATCTTCTTCTGTTACCCTTTTGTTGACAAGCTTAAAAGGATATGGGCCAAGTTCTGTTGTTTTTAATCCGTTATTTACGTTATACTGGATTAGTAAGGTGCCACCATTTTTGACATAGGCCAATAGTTTCGGTTGCATTAATTTAATTTCCTCATTAATATTATATAAACGAACTCCCGTTACAATAGCATCATAATTAGAAAGGTCAGTGTTGATGACTTGGAAAGGTGTTAGGTGTGTGACTTCGTAACCAATCTGTTTTAATGATTCGGACACTAAATCTCCTGCGCCATCAATATAGGCGATCCGTTTACCTGCGATTTTAAGGTCGATTTTTTCTAATCTTGCAGTTGTTTGAGGGAAAATAGTGATTGTTGGGATATGATCGTAAGTAATAGTTTTTAAGCCATAAGATTCAATTGTTTTATGACTTGGTCTTTGTGGTGTTGCTGTACTTATTTTAAGGTCAATGGTTCCTGTACTTATTTCTTTACCTGGGGTAATTACAAATTTGATGGTTTGCTCATCGCCCTTTTTAGTTAGGTTATATGCTATTTCTTCAGGACTGCTTTTCCATCCCTGTGGTAACATAGGAGCGATGTCGCCATATATTTGGTTACGAAAGCCTTTGAGTTGAATTTGAACTGTTTTACTTTCGGTTCCATTGAAGATATATGCTTTTTCGGTCATAGTTGCCGTAACAACTGGTGCAATAACCAATGGTTGATAAACTTCCCCTCTAATAGGATCGGTTGATTTATAACCGACAGGAATTGTTAGCTCGAGTTCTTGCCCAGCTATCTTTAAGTCGAAACTGTAGTTAATTTGTTTAGGGTTTTGTGGAAATCCAACTTCCTGTTGATCTTTAATCTTGAATTGACCAATTGGATGAGCTTCTTCTAGCCAGTATGGCTGAGTTTGATCTTCAGTTGTGGTTGGTAGTGTTTCATCAAATGAAACTGGTTTGTTTTGTTCCAACATCAAGGCGACATTTGTCCTTGGTCGTGAAATAAATGATACTTCAAGATTTGAACGGTTAATGAGCTGTATTTTGACAGGAATTGAATCGCCGACAGCATAAATACGTTCTTTAGCTGATGCATCAATCCAGATACCGGCGCAGGCTAATATTAGGTCATCTACAAGTTTTAGGTTAGGCAATAATTTTTTCAGCTTAATTAATTTCGGAACTGTTAATGCTGGTAGACTGGGGCGATATTCTCTTTGGATTTCCTGAATTAATGTTTCGGCCTCGGCGTTTCCAAGTGATGTAGAAATCCCATCAAAAAGTGAGTTTTTTGCAGGTTCACCAGCTACATAACTAAAAAATTCGAAGGCTTCACCACGTTGTAAACTAGAGCCAAACCCTTGGCTTTTATGATTGGTGCGACTAATAGCTGCAATTTCTCCGTAGCTTTTACCTAAGAGAGGATTATACAGACCAACATCTATTTTGAGCTGATCTGGTGCTGTTGTATCGTTGCCACCAAAGTTAAAAGTGTTCCATAGAATTCTTTTCGTTTGCCATACTTTCACATATTTGAGCTGTTCAGGAAAGCGTTTTGGATCTGCTGCTGCGAAAAAAGCTTCTCTTGCAATGATTGCTGAGCCAGCATGATGACCATGGCCAGCTCTGCTATCTTCAGGGAAACGGGTGATGATTACATCGGGCTGAAACTTTCTGATTACCCAAACAGCATCAGCTAAAATCTGTTCCTTGCCCCAGATTTTAAAGCTTTCATCTGCAGTTTTTGAAAATCCGAAATCGTTGGCACGGGTAAAAAATTGTTCTGCTCCATCAACTTTGCGTGCAGCCAATAATTCTTGCGTACGGATTAGACCTAATAACTCTGCTTGCTCATTGCCTATTAGGTTTTGGCCTCCATCACCCCTGGTTAATGATAGGTATCCAGTTCTTACTTTAGCTTCCTTTGCTAAATATGCCAGGAGCCTTGTATTTTCATCATCTGGATGAGCTGCAAAATATAATACACTTCCCTTTACTCCCAGCTTTTGTAGGCCGGCGGCAATTTCTGCAGCGTTCATTTGCTGCATTTGGGCATTCATAATATTTGGAAATAGGAGGGCAAATAGAAAAATCTTCCAGTTCATAGCTATGGTTGTGGGACTAAATTAATTAAAATATAATAGAATGGGCAGGTGTAGTATTTTCCTAGCGTAAAACTTACAATCTTAAAATGATTTATAACTTTACATTTAAAAAATCGTTATTACGATATAACTATCTATACTACGTTAGAGAAATATAAAAATAAACAGATGAAAAACATTTTTTTGATTGGCCTTATCGTTATAGGGTTTTCTTCGTGTGGCATAAATAAACAAGCACAGCAGATAAAAGCTTTAGAGAAGTGCGAATACAAACTTATAGATGCCACCAATATTTCTCTGGCAGGAACCGATATTAAAAAACTGATTAATCAAGGATCTACTAATCTTGTTAATATTCCGGCGTTGGCTTTGGGCTATTTGAGGAAAGATATTCCGCTTAAAGCAAACTTAAATCTGGAAATCAGTAACCCATCTACATCTTTGGCAGCGATAAATAATTTTGAATTTATCATTTTAATTAATCAGCAAGAAATAGCAAATGGTGTGGTTGATCAAAGGGTAAGTATTGATGCTGGTCAGACGACGAAGGTACCTGTTCAATTGAATGCCAATGTTTATCAGTTCATTGCCAATGGGAAAATTTTGCAGGATATTACCTCTTTTATAGGCGGGGCAGCACAAGGTTCTGAGAAAAAGGGAATGTTGACCTTGAAAATTAAGCCCTCTATTATGGTTGGCGGGGCAATGGTAAAATATCCAGGCTTTATTACTATAGACAAGGAGATTAGTAGTAAGATTCTACTTTAATACAGGTTTATGCCAATGAAACAGTTAATAACACTTGCTTGATGTCTAGGAGCTGTGGGTCTGCATTCCATTAAACTTATTGGACAGATGGCCAATGAATAATCAAATAAAATAGCCGCTGCTTAGAAGTTAATATGTGTTGTAAATGGATTAATTTTGGTTTAACGTAATTCATATAATTGAATTATTTTAGCTATTCCTTTAGTCCAACACATCATGAAAACAAGCTTATTTTTGAAACGATTTAGTTTTTGCCTAATTGCCATTCTGTGTGGTATAAATTTAGTGACAAAGGCACAGCTTTTACAAGAGAAAGCTGGCTTTACCAGGGCCGATTCGCTTCGTGGTTACTTAACGCCGATGCGTACCTGTTATGACATCAATTATTACCACTTGGATATCAAACTTGATATAGATCAAAAATTCATCAGTGGATCAAATGAGTTTAGGTTTACGGCCACACGTGATTTTACCAAGTTACAATTTGATTTGTTTGCCAATCTGAAGGTTGAAAAGGTTGTTTACAAAGGGAAATCATTACCATTTAAAAGAGAGATTAATGCAGTTTTTGTAAGCTTTCCTTTGATCAAAAAGGGTAGTAAGGATAGCTTTGTTGTTTATTACAGCGGTAATCCTACCATTGCGAAAAGAGCACCTTGGGATGGGGGTTTTGTTTTTACTAAAGATGGGGCTGGCTCACCATGGGTTGCAACGGCTTGCCAAGGTGTGGGTGCAAGTATATGGTGGCCAAACAAAGATCATCAGGATGATGAGGTAGACAGTCTACTCATCAGCGTTGCTGTGCCAAAGGGGCTAAAAGATGTGTCTAATGGAAGATTACGAAAAGTGACCGAGCTGGCTAATGGATATACTCGTTTCGATTGGTTTGTTGCCAATCCTATCAATAATTATGATGTTGCCTTGAACGTTGCAAACTACGTGCATTTTGAAGATAGTTATGATGGCGAAAAAGGTAAATTAACACTAGATTATTGGGTGTTGCCAGAAAATCTGGAGAAGGCAAAAACGCAATTCGCTGCCAATGTAAAACCGATGCTTAAATCTTTCGAATACTGGTTTGGGCCATATCCATTCTATGAAGATGGTTATAAATTGGTAGAAACGCCGCATTTAGGTATGGAACATCAAAGTGCTGTCGCTTATGGAAACAAATATCAGAATGGGTATTTAGGGCGTGATCTATCCGGAACAGGTTGGGGTATGAAATGGGATTTTATTGTAGTCCATGAGAGTGGGCACGAGTGGTTCGGAAATAATATTACCTCAAAAGATTTGGCCGATATGTGGATCCATGAAGGTTTTACCAATTATTCTGAGTCGCTATTTATTGAAAGTATGTTTGGCAAAGCTGCTGGACAAGAATATGTAAGGGGAACAAGAGGTGGAATCCAAAATCAGGCTCCTGTGCAAGGAGTTTATAATGTAAATAGGGAAGGCTCAGGAGATATGTATCCCAAAGGTGGAAACATGTTAAATACGATCCGTACCATCATTGATAATGACGAGCAGTGGCGGGCTATTTTACGTGGCTTAAATAAAGAATTTTACCACTCAACGGTGAATGCTGAAGATGTGATCAATTACATTAATACCAAATCTGGGAAGAACCTAACAAAGGTTTTTGATCAGTACCTGAAATATGTAAACCTCCCAATTTTAGAGGTACGTTTTTTAAATGGAAAAGCAAGTTGCAGATGGATCTCTGATGTGAAGGGTTTCGATATGCCGGTAAAGGTGCGGATTAAAGGTGGTGAGTATAAATTTATCAATCCGACATCTTCTTTTAAGCCGATGGATTTAGAGGGTGTAACCGCTGATAACTTTGAGATTGAACCTAATTTCTATGTTGGTAGGTTGATTTATTAGTTTTCATTCAAGATTGTTTATTTAATAAAGGGCTTTGCGTTTGACGCAAAGCCCTTTTGCTTGAGCTTACTTGAGCAAACAGCTCACAATGAACTAATCGTTAATTTGTTCATTAGCTCAATGGTTCATTAGTTTGCTTGTCGCTAAGCATCATGCCCAATGAACAAATGAGCCAATCGATGAACAAACTAATGAGCCAATGAACAATTGAACTCATAAACTTCATTTCATCACATTTATAGGTAATCCCGTCACATTTCTTAATATCGTTTAGGTCGATTTTTAATCTTTGTTAAACTAATCGCCAGTGTTGGCTACGAAGTGTTCGTAACAATAGTATTGATAGAACGCCATTAAAAAACTAATTATTTAGTTTTATGCAACGTTTTAGTTAATTGGGCGTCTAGTAGCTAAATTGGAATATTTATGAAGAAAATCTTACTTGCGTTTGTTTTAGTTTTGTGCGCCAAACTGTTATTTGCCCAAAAGGGTACGGTTACCGGTACATTGGTAGATAGTACCAATAACAAAACCACCTTAAATTATGCTACAGTCTCGATATTTAAGGGAGCTGATACTATTTTAACAACCTATAAACTATCTGACGATAAGGGGGTGTTTAAGCTATCCAATCTTGATCTGGGTGTGAAATACCGTTTGGTAATCAATGCCTGGATGTACAATGTATTGAGAAGGGAAATCATGCTTACTGCGGCTGATCCGAACTTAAACCTGGGAAACTTATTGCTTGCCGAAAAAAGAAATAATCTAAATGAGGTTGTTATTCTTTCTGAAAGACCACCAATTATAGTAAGAAAGGATACTATCGAATTTAATGCAGAATCATTTAAAACCTTACCGTCTGCAGTTGTAGAAGATCTGTTGAAAAAACTTCCAGGTGTTGCCGTTGCGGCAGATGGTTCGATACAGGTTAATGGGAAGAGCGTAAGTAAAATTTTAGTTGATGGCAAAGAATTCTTTGGCGGTGATCAACAAATGGCGACAAAAAACCTCCCATCAAATATTATAGATAAAGTAATGATCAGTGATGATCCTGAGGCTAAACGGAGAGATCCAGATTTATTGGCAGGTAATACTCCACAGGTTATTAATTTAAAATTAAAAAAGGCAATCAAGAAAGGGGCTTTTGGAAAGTTATATGCAGGTGTTGGCTTCAACGAGCTTTATGAGACAGGTGGAATCATGAACTTTTTTAGGGATACTACTCAAGTGAGTGTTTTAGCCTATTCGAATAATATCAATAAACCTGGTTTCAGCATTGCGGATGTTTCGCGAATTGGTGGATTTAGCAGGGCGGGAGTTAATTCAGTTAGTATTGACGGTGATGTTTTCTCCTTGAATAACGTCAGCTTTGGTGGTTCTTCTACGGGGATCCAAAAATCAGCAGGTGCAGGTGCAAACTTTAATACGCTAACCAAGGGAGGAATGAAACTTAACGGAAAATATTTCTTTGGACAGGGAGATAATCTTCTTGAACAATTGGTAAATGTTGATCAGAATTTAGGAGATGATAAACTATTTTCGAGTACCAATACCAACAAAAGAAGCAAAAGCTACAGCCATAATTTTGGAGGTAAGGCAGACTGGCAAATAGATAGTTTAACAAACTTTACCTTCGAACCAACAGTTACCCTTAATATACTTCGTAACCTGGGCAATGAACAGGTTGAGGGTAGAAATGGCGCCAATGAGTTGGTAAATACCGGAGTAAATGGCTCTAGATACAAGGCCAATAACGCTGAATATTCTTTGCTTACCAGCTTATGGAAAGATTTTAAGAAAGCTGGGAGATCGTTTAATACCAGTATGAGTATCACTAAAAGAGATAACCTGAGTGATAATTTCAATAATTCTATCACTAATCTTTATGATCCTGTATCTACTACATTCTTAGATCAGTTAAGGGATAATAACATTAAAAACTTCGGGATTTATCTAAGCACAAATTACAGTGAACCTATTAGCAAAAAATTGAGCTTAAGATTTGCTGTTAACGCCAATTATATCGATAATGAGAATGCGCTCTATACTTTCTATAAAGACCCCTTAAATCAAGCATATGATGTTGCTGTGCCTGAATTATCCGAGACAGTAGCACAGATAGGGTATAAAGCAAATGCACGCATCAATTTAAGATGGAAGGTTACGAAAGATCTGAGTATCCAACCTGGATTTGTTTACAACATGATCAGTTTAGAAAATAGTTTCAGCAGCTATCCATCCTTTGATCAGCATTTCCAGTTCTTTGCTGCTTCCTTAAATATTAACTACAAAGTATATAGTTTCAGTTACACGCCATCTTTCCGTGAACCTGATGTGACCTATATTCAACCGATAGCCAATAATACAAACCCATTTTATGTACAATTAGGAAACCCTAATTTATTACCTGCGAGATCACATCAGATCAATCTGGGTCTCTATAAATATGATACCAAACGCAGTTTAAATTATAGCCTTTATGCGAATGGATCTTTGCAAAATGATGCTGTAGTTATGGAAAGAACTATTGATCAGGGTATACAAACGAACAGACCAGTTAATGCCGATGGAATTATCAGGTTACATGCGAATGGAAATCTGAGCAAGGACTTTAAAAATACAAAAAGACAGTTCAGCATCGGTGGTGGATTTTTTGGAAACTTTAACAGAAATATCGTTTCTGTTGATGGACGAAGAAGTTATGCCCGTACTTATCAGATTGGACCAAGAATGAATGGTAGAATTAACTTAAACGATAAAATTGAGCTGGGAGAGTCCTATAGCGTAGTCTATAACAAAAGTACCTATGATGATTCGTTTTACAGGGATATTGAATTTTATACCCACAATAGTGAAACAGAACTGATCGTACGCCTGCCTAAAAAGATGGTATGGGAAACTACCTATAGGATTCAGCATAGCACCCAAACTGTAGCGGGTTATAATAATGATGTTAAAATCTGGAATGCTGCCTTAACGTTACTATTCATGAAAAATGATAGGGCGCAGTTAAAATTTGCTGTAAATGATATCTTAAATGCGAATACAAGGAGATATGTTAATATTATCGATAACTCGGTTAGGGATATGCGAATCAATAACTTGGGCAGACATGGTTTGGTAACACTTACCTACAACATCCAAAACTTTGGTGGAAAAGTTGGTGGAAAGGATACTTTTTTCAAGTTCTAAATAAATTGAATAGCGAGATCAGTGGTTAGACTGAATCTCGCTACACCAAAGACTTATAACACAGTTTAAGCTATTTTTCTGGTTTGAACTGTGTTATTTTTTTTGCCATTCCTTTAAAAAGCACCAAATGGAATGGAAGCATTGCATACCAATATAATCTTCCCCATAAACCATTTGGCCTGAATGTTGCAATTTGTGATAGGTAAGATTTGCCGTGAAATTGGACCACTTTTAATTCTAACCAAGCTTCTCCTGGAACTTTCATTTCTGCATAGAGTAACAGCCTTTTGCTAGTTTGATCAGCCAATAAGACGCGCCAAAAATCAAGTACATCACCTGCTTGAAGCGAGACATTACTTGTTCTTCCCCTTCTGGTACCAACTCCACCAAATATTTTGTCTAAAAAACCACGCAAACTCCAGAGCCAATCCAGGTAATACCAACCTCTTTTGCCTCCAATGCCCCATATGTTTTCAAACACCTCTTCCGCCTTGCGTTCAAAAGGCATTTTAACCTTATATTCTAAAGTTCCATTTTGTGGAACCTTTATCTGATCCATAAAAGAAGTTTCTAGATAACCACGATTTAAGGCGTCTTTCCAACTGCTCACAATAGAGTTCTGTTCTATTTTCTCAAAGGCTAATTTTAGGGCTTCGCTATAGGTAAGACATTGCCTGGGTACCACTTCCTTAATATCATCATTTTTGCAGATTACCTCGTTTTTCATGCTATCTACCAAGCTGCTGGCCAATGAATAGGGTACAGCGGTAACTAGATTTAACCAAAGGGAAGATAATTTGGGTGTTAGCACAGGGACTGTTAAAATGGTTCTTTTCAAACCTCTGGACTTCCCGTATAACAATAACATTTGTTTGTAGGTGAGTATGTCAGGTCCACCGATATCAAATGTTTTTCGTTCAGCTTTTTCATTTCCCAATACGCCAGTTAAATAGGCCAATACATCTCTGATCGCAATTGGCTGGCATCTGGTTTGTACCCATTTTGGCGCCACCATGATAGGGAGTTTTTCTGTAAGATCTCTAATGATCTCAAAAGATGCGGATCCGGAACCTATGATGATTGCAGCCCTTAAAATTGTATAGGGTATTTTAGAATCAATGAGCTTTTGTTCTACAGCTAACCTTGAACTTAAATGTTTGGAAAGCTGCTCGTCATTTGCAATTCCAGTTAGGTAAATGATCTGCTTGCAGGTGGTTTTACTTATTGCTTCAACAAAGTTTTCTGCTGATTTAATTTCTAGGTCTGCAAAGTCTTTTTCGCTACTGCTCATGGAATGGACCAGATAGTAAGCAGCATCAATGGATATTGGAATGTTTGTTAAAGTTTCTCCTTGCAGTAAATCTCCAGTAATGATTTCTACTTGGTTGCCAAAATCACTCTCAGTGGCAAATCTTCTCTTGTCTCTTACCATGCAGATGACCTCATGTCCCTGCTCGATTAAGATTGGTAATAAACGAGTGCCGATATATCCGTTTGCACCGGTGAGAAGAATTTTCATGATATAATTTGTTAACGCTATCAAACAACAGTTTAATAGCCGTTTTGTGTTTGATAAACCACAGGAAGTCCAAAAATAGGAGCTGCTAAGTTATATCACTAGCCGAATTTTACATGGGGTTTATAAGTGTCGGTATTTACTGTAGCCTTTAGCTCATGCAGGATATTATACAGGCCGAAGTTGGTGCGGTTGATATAAATAAAATGTTTTACACCCCTTGCTTGCTTGAACTCTGGCATTTTGGCAACCTTTTCGCCATATCCGTATAGGTCTTCGAAGAACTTTGGCTCGCTAAAATCAAATGTAGCCTTGGTATAAGGCTTAGCGAAGAGGCTGATCATTTCCTTGTACGCAGTGTAGTAAAATTCAATTTGCGCTTCAGTATCATTGGGTAAGATCATTTCCAACTCACGAAAAGCTTTAATCGTTGCGGCTTTATCCTCAAATAAATCTGTAGAAGTTAAGGAGAAAAAGGGAGTGTAAAAGTCATCTGGCATTTCTTTGATACAGCCAAAGTCTATTACGCCAAGTTTTTCGTCCTTGGTAATTAGGAAGTTTCCAGGGTGTGGGTCAGCATGTACGGCCCTTAATTCATGTTGTTGAAAATTATAAAAATCCCATAGGGCCTGGCCAATTTTGTTTTTTAGCTCTTGTGAAGGGTTGGTATTTAAAAATTCTTTAAGATGCTGTCCCTCCAGCCAATCCATGGTAATGATCCTATTGCTTGAAAGCTCAGGATAATAACCAGGAAATACTACATTCTCCAATTGTTTACAGGCAATAGAAAATTCAATTGATCTTCTGACCTCTAATTCGTAGTCGGTTTCTTCCAGCAGGCGTTCTTCGACTTCTTTGATGTAAATGTTGAGTTCTTTTTCGCTCATGCCCAACAATCGGAAAGCAAAGGGTTTTACCAGTTTCAGATCAGAGGAAATACTATCGCCAACACCTGGGTACTGGATTTTTACGGCTAGCTTTTTGCCGTTCAGTTCTGCTTCATGAACCTGTCCAATTGAGGCTGCATGCGTTGACTTGATGTTGAACTTATCAAAGATCTTTTCTGGACTTTTACCGAAGCTTTTTGAAAATGTACGGACGATTAGAGGTCCGGATAATGGGGGTGCATTGTACTGTGACTGCGTGAATTTATCAACATAAGCCCTTGGGAGAATGTTTTTGTCCATGCTCAACATCTGTGCAATTTTTAATGCAGAGCCTTTTAGCTCACTTAAAGAGTTGTAGATATCTGAGGCATTATCTTCGTTTAGTTCATCACGGCTTAAGGCAGGGTTGAAGATTTTTTTAGAATAGTGTTTAATGTAATTTCCACCAATCTGGATGCCTGTTTTTACAAACTTAGCTGATCTTTCTACCTTAGTGGTAGGCATGCTTTCTTGTGCTTTCATGGATTAAAGTCCCATCTTTGCTTTCAAATTTCCATTTTGAGCAAGAAATTTTCCGTATTCGAATAAGTTATCAATTGGAGAGCGTTGGAAAAGGTCGAAAGTTACCTGGATCCCTTTCTCTATGGCTTCATCTGTTTTTTCAAAGCCATTGCTGTTGTCGTTGATCCAAAAGTTTAAAATAAAGCCATACTGAACCCAAAGGGCATCTTTATAACGTTTGCTAAAAAACTTTCTTTCGGCGAGTTCGCCACTTTCCAGACCATCATTAATGATCTGCTCAGCAAAGTTCTCGAATATAGGTTTTACACTGGCTAGTACTTCTGGTCTGGAAAGTCTTTTTTGATGGCTTTTTAAACTGTAGACAATAAAGCTGCGGTGTGATTTCAATAGTTCTACATAACTGTAAAAAAAAGATAGCATCTTTTCTCGGGCTGAATATTGTGCCCAAAGCTCTTGTTTTTGTATTTCTTCGATGGTTTCTACCGTAAGTTCAAACCAGATGTTTTTTTCTATACTTTCAAAGGATGCATAAAAGGCATAAAAATCGGCTTCACTAATCTTTAATTTCTTAGCGAAACTATAAACGGATTTTGGTTTTTCGTCGTGTGTTAGGACATAGTCGATATAACCCTTTTGTATTTGTGCTGCAGTTGCCATCTCTTTTTATTTAATAACGTTAAAACGATTTGAATGGTTTGTTTTGTGTTCAAATTTAAACCTTTATTTATCACTGTTTTGCAATAAAACGGATTGCTCCAAAGGAGCCACTTCGTGGCAAATCCGTAGTTCTTTCAGTCGAGAAAACATTTCTCGACTGGGGACCAAGTTACATTAGTGTTAGCGCATTGAAAGCGTATGGAAAGTGGCTTTGTTCTTCGATCATCCTTCGTCCATCCTTCGTTCATCTTACGTTCATCCTTCGTTCATCCTCCGTCTTTTCTGTTTGATAGGTTTGATGATGTTGGTTGATAGTTCATGGCTGATGGTTAGTTCCAGAGGGCAATGTCATTATTTAAGCTTTACTGAGTTCCCAAAAATTAAAACGGAATAAGCTCTTCCAAGCATAATTCGAATAACTATTTATTTGGCTAATTAGTTATGCCTAAAGTTTGTTAATGTGCTTATTGCTATAATTCTGAAATCTCGCATTTTTAGGGGTTCCAATTTTTTGCCTGCCATAGATACTTCCATGTCCAGACATTAGGTACGCAACTGTGCAGGCAATCGCAACATATATTCCACATTCACTTCCAAACAATTCGAGTCCCATAATTGAACAGGCTAGAGGTGTATTGGTAGCGCCTGAGAATACAGCGACAAAGCCCATTCCCGCCAATAAGCTGATGGGAAGTGGAATGAAAATGGATAATGCACTACCCAAAGTAGCTCCGATAAAAAACAAGGGAGTAACTTCCCCTCCTTTAAAACCAGCTGCGAGCGTAAGGATGGTTAAAGCCATTTTAATAGCAAAATCGTAGGTCAATTGCTCTTGGAACGATGAAATGATTGTTGGAATTCCTAATCCAATATACTTCGTTGTACCCAAAATCCATACTGCTAAAATAATAAGTATACCACCAAGAAACGGTCTAAGTGGGGGATAAGTAATCCTTGTTTTAAAAAAGCCTGAAGTGAAGCTCATTGCTTTAGTAAACGAAGCTGCGCATAGGCCAAAAATAATCCCAGCGATCATAGCGTAAGCAATATTTGTGAAGGATAACTCGGGTATTATTTCAATATGGTATTTTACGTGTGAGGTATGCCATAATTTAGTAACGTGGTCGGCTATGATTGCGGATGTAAAAGCGGGAAAAATGGAACTATAGTTTAAGCTGCCAATTAAGAATACCTCTAGTCCAAAGATTGCACCTGAGAGGGGCGTTCCAAAAACTGATCCGAAGCCTGCTGCTATTGCAGATATAATTAAGATTCTTCGATCTTCTTTGCTCAGATTAAATGGGGTACTAAGTTGATCGGCTATTGCACCTGCCATTTGTAAAGCAGTTCCCTCTCTACCAGCTGATCCGCCTAAAAAATGAGTTATCATGGTTCCGAGATATACAAATGGAGCCATTTTAAAGGGGATAATTTTTCCGGGCTCATTAATTGTATCTATGAGCAGGTTATTGCCTGCTTCTACGTCTTTACCCCAATAATGGTAGAGTAGACCAATCAGCAGTCCGCCTAATGGTAAGAATAAAATAATCCAGGGATGTTGTTCACGATAGTTTGTTGCCCAATCTAGAGACTTTAAAAAACCTGCCGATGAAGAGCCAATTAGGCACCCGATTATCGTGCTTAATATTGTCCACTTAAGTATAAAAATAATTGAAGGGTATTTTCTGAAAAAAATATGGAGGTATAGATTGAGCTTCTTGGCGTTTAATTTTTTATTGTGCTGTAATGACATAATTTTCCTGATTAAATGTTCAACATTTATAACCAGGCGTCATCAGCTTTTTAAGGCGGTTCAAATAGGAAGACACCATTTCCTAGTTCAAATTTAGTAATAAATAACGAATTAACAATTCTGAATTGCGGGCTTATTATTTTTCTAGTCCTAATCTGTGTTTTCTTAACGTATCCTTTGCAATATCATATCCAGCATCTGCATGTCTGATTACTCCCATTGCCGGGTCATTGTGCAAGACCCTTTTAATACGAACTGCAGCATCGGCTGTGCCGTCAGCCACAATTACCATTCCTGCATGGATGGAATAACCTATGCCCACTCCACCGCCATGGTGAAGCGAAACCCAGCTTGCACCACCTGCTGTATTGATGAGTGCATTTAAGATTGGCCAATCTGCCACTGCATCAGAGCCATCCAGCATTGCTTCCGTTTCACGATTGGGAGAGGCTACGGAACCCGTATCTAAATGATCACGGCCGATAACGATTGGTGCCTTTACTTTTCCTTCGGCTACCAATTGGTTAAAGGCTAGGCCTGCTTTTTCTCTTTCACCCTGTCCAAGCCAACAGATCCGTGCTGGTAGACCCTGAAAGGCAATTCGTTCTTGTGCCATGGTAATCCATTGGTGTAAACTTTCGTTTTCGGGGAAAAGCGCTAGGATCAGTTTGTCTGTTTCATAAATATCCTGTGGGTCGCCACTGAGTGCTGCCCATCTGAAGGGGCCTTTTCCTTCGCAGAACAGGGGACGAATATAAGCAGGAACAAACCCTGGGAAATCGAATGCATTTTTTACACCTGCCTCCAGGGCTCTTCCGCGAAGGTTGTTTCCATAATCGAATGTTATGGAGCCACGTTTCTGCAATTCTAGCATTTGCATTACATGTTTAGCCATTGTTGCATAAGACCGTTTGGTGTAAGTTTCTGGATCGGTTTTCCGTAAGGTATTGGCTTCTGCTACGCTTAATCCTTCTGGGAAATAACCAATCAAGGGGTCGTGAGCGGAAGTTTGATCGGTTAAAGTATCTGGTACAATATTTCTGTCTATTAATCTTTGCAGCAATGCTACTGCATTACAAACTACACCGATTGATATTGCCTTATTTTCTTTCTTATAAGTTAAAGCTTTGTCTATTGCTTCGTCAATATCATAGGCAATTTCATCTATGTATTTGGTTTCCAATCTTTTTTTGATGCGCCATTCTTCTACATCTGCGGCCAGGCAAACACCTTGGTTCATGGTGATTGCCAAAGGTTGTGCTCCACCCATTCCGCCTAAGCCAGCGGTTACGTTTAGTGTTCCTTTCAAATTGCTTTGGAAATGTTTTTTTGCCAAAGCAGCGTAGGTTTCATAGGTTCCCTGTACAATTCCCTGCGAGCCGATGTAAATCCACGAGCCGGCGGTCATCTGTCCGTACATCATTAGGCCTTTATCTTCCAGTTCATCAAAATGTTGCTGAGTTGCCCATTTTGGTACAAGCTGAGAATTTGAGATCAATACTCTTGGTGCATCTTTGTGGGTGGGAAGAATACCAACAGGTTTGCCAGATTGGATGAGCAATGTTTCATCGTCTTCTAAATCTTTTAGGGCTTTGATGATCAATTCCAATGCTTCCTTATTTCTGGCAGCTTTTCCTCGGCCTCCATAAACGATTAAATCTTCTGGTCTTTCGGCTACTGCCGGATCGAGATTGTTCAACAACATACGCAGTGCAGCTTCTTGTACCCAACCTTTACAGGTTAATGTACTGCCATTTGGTGTTTGTTTCACTTTTAGATTTAAACTTTCTGGGGTCATATCAAGGCAATGTTACAAGTCAAATGTAAAAAATTATTATTATTTGTTTAGGTTTGCACAGAATTGAAGAAGAAGCGTTCACATATCCTCCGGGTTTTGACCATAGTTGTGCTAGGGATTTTTTCTCTTGCCATTACTCCGTGGGCTGCTTTCCATCATCATGACGAAGTGGTACAAACTACTGCAGAAAAGAATTGTACTCATAAGTTTCACGTTAAAACACAGAAGGAAACTTGTTTAATCTGTGCTGCACATTTCGAAAAACACTATACCGTTGCTAAAAGTTCATTTGTAATTTATCTTTTTGGTAAGTTAATTACAGCGGAGCATCCAATGGTGAGCAGTTCTTTTACCGAACTGATTTCAACCTCCCTCAGAGGGCCACCATCATTTTCATAATTTTTTATCGAATTAAATAAGCCAAAAGGCTTATCTACTTATCACTTACTCGAACGATGAAGGTTTGTGGCATTCTTATATGTCCTATTTCATCCTTAAAAAATACATGATTATGAAAAAGATACACCTTTTATTGGTTGTACTATTTACCTATTTAACGATGCCAGTTTTGGCAGCCGATTTTGCAGAATTTAAGGGAAAGGTTACGGATGTAACTACAAATGAACCATTGGTTGGCGCCACTGTATATATATCAGATCTAAAAGCAAGTACAACTACTAACGCAAATGGAGAATTTAGATTTGCAAATATTCCTGCCAGGGGAAAATTCTTGGTAGAAGTACGTTTCATTGGTTACAAAACTGCATCAAAACAAATTGATTTGGCTTCCAATGCTCCGATAACTTTCGCTATGGAACAATCGGTAATAGAAAGTGCCGAAGTAGTGATTACCGGAACTCCTTACAGTGCCAACAATAAAACCAATAGTTTGGCAGTGGTTTCGCTGAACCGTGAAAAGCTCGCTCAATCTGGTGGTACTAATATTATTGATGCAATTGCTAAGGTGCCCGGAGTTTCTCAGGTAACAACTGGTGGTGCGATCTCCAAACCCTCAATAAGGGGCTTGGGCTATAATAGGGTACTCACAATTGTTGATGGTGCAAGGGAAGAGGGACAGCAATGGGGCGATGAACATGGTGCACAGATTGACCAGTTTTCTGCTGCACGAATTGAAATTTTAAAAGGCCCTGCAAGTTTGCTTTATGGTTCTGATGCATTGGGAGGTGTGATTAATATCATAGAAGATTTAGCACCTGCTCCTGGTGATCATAATGGAAACTTTACTACTACTTATCATAGCAATAATGGCTTAAGCGCATCATCTCTAATGTTGCAGGGAAACACAGATGGTTTCGTATACCGTGGACGTGCATCTTATAAAAATGCTTACGGTTTTGGCTATAAAGATAAAGTTGTACCGAATTCGGGATTTAATGAAACAAATTTCAGCGGAATGTTGGGATTGAATAAGACATGGGGTTATGCACACCTGAACTTATCGAGCTTTAGCACCAACATCGGTTTGGTAGAAGAGGGTCCAGATGGAGATGGCAATTATTTAGACGAAGATGGGAATGTAATTACCAATGGTGAGGCAAGAACCAGAAAATTGGCACTTCCATATCAGCATATCAATCACTATCGTGCAGCTTTAAATAGTAATATTCTTTTGGCTGGTGGACAATTGAAGACCACTTTAGCGGTACAAAGAAATATCCGTAAAGAATTTGAAGAAAGTATGGATGAGCCAGGATTGCACTTAAATCTTAATTCGTACACTTATGATGTTAAATATTCTTTTGCAAATAGCGGTGTTTGGGAGCCAACTATCGGTGTACAGGGGATGCACCAGACGAATGCAAATAATGGAGATGAATTTTTAATCCCAGATTATGTAAGTGATAATGTGGGTGTATTTGCTTACTTAAAAAGAAACTTTGCAAAAGGAGCAATCAATGCCGGAGTAAGGTATGACTATAAGAACATTGACGGAGACGATTTGATTGAAGATGGAAATCAAGTTTTTACGGCCTTCAATAATAAGTTCTCTAATGTTTCTGGTTCATTTGGTTTTGCTTTTGAAATTGCTAAAAACCTTAATTTAAAAGGTAATGCAGGTTCTGGTTTCAGAGCGCCAAACATAGCAGAGTTAGGGGCTAATGGTAAACATGAAGGTACCTTCAGATACGAAATTGGTAATAGTAATCTTAAGCAAGAAACAAGCCTACAGTTTGACTTAGGTTTAGAATATAATGCAGAAAAAATTACCCTTGGGTTAAATGCTTATAGCAATAGGATCTATAATTATATCTACCCAGGTAATTTTGGGAATGAAACTACCAACTACAATGAAGAAGATGGAACAACCAGCGTTTTACCAGTTTATCGTTTTGTACAAACAGATGCTGATTTAGTAGGTGGCGAGGCATCAGTTGATTTTCACTTGATCAAGGCTTTGCATTTCGAAAATACTTTCGCGTATGTTAAAGGCACAAATCGCGCTAATGATAGTGCTTTGCCTTTTATTCCGGCAGCAAGCTTAAATAATGAATTGCGCTTTGAGCCAGCCATCAAAGGACTGAAAGATAGCTTTATCAAAATTGGATTAACCAATGTATTCAAACAGGACCGTTTTGATGATTTCGAAACGCTTACCAATGGATATACGCTAATAGATGCTGGGATAGGAACTTCTCTTAAAGTTAAAAACGGAAAGATCAATATCTGGCTTACCGGACAAAATCTAGGTAACAAGCTTTATTATAATCATTTGAGCAGATATAAAGCAGCAGGGATTTATAACCAAGGAAGAAATGTAAGTTTTGGCATAAGTGTTCCTTTATTATAGGTTGATCTACAATACTCCCCAATAAATAAACAATTAATGTAAGGCCCTAGTAGTTCATCTGCTAGGGTTTTTTGTTTGTAAGTTGGTTTAGACATCCGCGTTTGTAACCTACTGTGTACCCACATCTTTTAATAGGAAGCATGACGCTTGAGGGGTTCGTTTTTGCGAGCTTTTCGCGAAGCAATCTCCTTGCCGCAACCAGCTTCAAACCAGCAAGGAGACCGCTTCGTTCCTCGCGGAAACGAACCTGAGCGAAATCTGTCCACCTGATAGGAAATAATCGGGACAGGTCTTCCTCGGAAAAACAAACTTGAGAAACTATTATTGACTTGTGGGTACACGGTAGGTTGCAAACGCGGACGATATCAAGTTGACCCCACAAAGTGGCTCCCTTGGAGCAAACCCGGCCGATGTCAAGGCAAATGCGGACGATATCAGGGATGCTACCTATTAGATTCCTCGCTACGCTCTGAATGAACAAGCGAATTGAAGATAATAAATAAATTTTTACGAAATAATTTGGTAGTTCCGAATTAACGTTATACTTTAGTGTATTATTTAACTAATACAGTGAACCATGATAAAAATAAATAACTTAAATTTTGGTTACAGCAAACATCAACTGTTGTTCAAGAACATGTCCATGCAATTAAGTGCTGGCCATATTTATGGATTATTGGGAAAGAATGGTGCTGGAAAATCAAGCTTATTAAAAAATTTAGCTGGACTTGTTTACGCTGAGAGTGGAACTATGGATGTGATTGGTTTTGATCCAGCGAAGAGACAGCCTGCATTATTACAACAGATCTGTTTTATCCCTGAAGAGTTCTATTTACCATCTATAAAAATAGATTCTTATGTAAAGGCTAATGCTGGATTTTACCCAAGCTTTGATCATTCTTACTTTACCGCACTATTGGCAGAATTTGATATTCCGGTAAGGCAGAAGCTGATCAACATGTCTTATGGGCAGAAGAAAAAGTTCATTATTGCTTTTGGTTTGGCTACACAGGCGAAAGTGATCATCATGGATGAGCCAACTAATGGACTGGACATTCCATCAAAAGCACAATTCCGTAAAATTATGGCTTCTGCATTGACAGAAGATCGTTGCATTATTATTTCTACCCACCAGGTAAGAGATTTAGATAACCTGATTGATACGGTTATTATGCTTGATGAAAATAGTGTTGCATTAAAAGCTTCCATAGAGGAAATAACCAATAAACTTTGTTTTAAACGCGTAAAAGAATTAGACGAGACTGTAATCTATGCAGAACCTTCTTTGTCTGGCTATAATGCCGTGGTTGCAAATTACCATGGTGAGGATAGCAAATTAGATATAGAACTTTTATTTAATGCGGTGCTGGCAGAGAAAAATAAATTAAAACCAATTTTCAATTAAAAGATAGGCAGACATGAACAATACATTTAGCATACAACGTTTTGGTCTTTTACTTAAAAGACAATGGCTAGAGTTTGGTAAAATTTACCTGGTTAGCCTAGCAGTAATTTTCGGGATATTCTTAGTTTTTTATGGTTACTACTACAAGGAGGTTCTGGATCGACTGGAGATGCCATTAAGTTATAACAGCAGAAGATTAAATTTTAGAGAACCCCTATTTATCGTAGCTGGCTTTCTGTTTATCACGATTATCGCCAGTAATTACTTCGCACATTTAGGACAAAAATCAAAAGCGATTATTGATCTATTGATCCCGGCATCTACTTTCGAGAAGTTTTTAACCGGCTTATTCTTCGTCATATTTTTAGGAATCGGGAGTTACTTACTGCTGTTTTATGTAACTGATTTAATTTTTGTTGCCAGGTTTAGAAGCCTTTTTGACGGGGTTAGTAATGTAGCAACAACAGTTGGGCAAGCACGTGAAGTTAAAATAGCTGAGGAGCTTCCTTATTTTTTTGAGAAGAATAATGTCAATGAGTTCAAGGCATTATATTTTTTACCATTCTTAGTGACCAGTATATTTTTTCTGGGATCAATCTATTTCAATAAATTCCACTATATCAAAACTGCTATTTCGGTAATGATCTTTTCTGGAGTAACTACCTATATCATATTCAAAACTGGCGAATGGTTAATGAAAGGTAAAGTGATGATCAATGACGGAGATATGGGCAACGAACAAATTACCAAGTCTATGGCCGAACTATATGTTTCAATCCTATTTATTTTATTGACACTTATATTTTGGAGCATAACCTACGTTCGACTTAAAGAAAAAGAGGTTTAATTTTAATTGGTATAGATATGGAATTCAGAGATAATAAGGCAATATACCTTCAAATAGCAGATTACGTTTGCGAACACATATTGCTCGGCAAATGGAAGGTCGACGAAAAAGTACCTTCAGTAAGGGAAATGGCCGTTGATTTAGAGGTAAATCCGAATACAGTGATGCGCACCTACGAGCTGCTACAAAACAAAAATATTATTAACAACAAAAGAGGGATCGGTTTTTTCATTGCCGAAGAAGCAATGGAAAATGTAAGACAATACCGCAAAGCACAATTTATGGAAGATGAACTTCCAGTAGTTTTTAGGAATGTGTATTTATTGAACATTGGATTTGATGAACTACAGAATCGCTATGACACTTTTGTTAAGGAAAATTTTAATGCTTAAATAGATATACAGATGAAAACAAGTAATAAATTATTAATCGCTTTTGCATCAGCATTGATCATTATCCCCATTTTGGGATTGGTATATATCTCTCAGGTAAAGTATAAAACTGGAAGTTATGTAATTGATGAAGTACAGAAAGTACAGAATTTTGATACCCCATCAAAAAACATGGCCAGTTTGCCTATCGGTAATTTTACTTCGGTAAATATTGCAGATGCTAAAGGCATGGTGTTAAATGTCCGCATAGTTAAGGACAAAAAGTTTGGTGTTAAAGTCCCTAATCATGTTAAGGATAGGGTAACGATAAGTGTTGATGCAAATGGGCAGCTGCAAATTGTAATCAAAGATAAATCTACTGAAGATCATGTTAGATATTACGCAGATATCTTCATATACGCACCTGAAACCAAATCATTGAACATTGCAAAAGCGGCTGGAGTTAGCTTAACTGCAGATCAAGATTCCCTAAGCTTAAATGTAAAGGAATCTGGTAATCTAAGCTTTGGTTATACACTTAAAATTTATCAATTGGCTATTATTGCAAATAACATTAGCGAGGTTAATATCAGTGGCGGGAAAATCAATTCGCTAAGCCTGGATTTGACAGCATCTAATTTAAGAACAGAGTCGAACTCTTTCGAAAACCTGATTATCAAAAGTGCAGGTAAATCAGATATCGAAATCAGAGGAAGTTATGAGGATCATGATAAGAATAGCATCAACAACTTGGTTATCAACACGGTTGGTGAATCTCAGTTTACATTAGAAAACATCAAAGTAAACAATTGCTCAGGCAGATTTTCTGATCAAACAGAGATCCTTAATATGCCAGCGGTTAATTTAAATCAGATGTATGGTGCCAAAAAATAGCAATTGCTATTCAGGAAGATAAAATTCTTTAAATCGACTACAAGTCTAACGCTAGGTTAGACTTGTAGTTTTAACTTAAACCTAAACAAATGATCTTAATGTTAATTGTTTTAGTCATTGTGCTGATCATCAGCTAAGACTATAGTCTATTGGCAGCTTTTTTATAAAGTTGACTGAGGTTACGATATCGTTAGCTAAAATGCGATCTGCTTCATTAAAAGAGACTACACCACGGTAGGCCGCTACTAATTTCTCAATGCTAGGCGAAGAATTTTGTGGTCGTCTCAAATCAAGCGCTTGGGCTGCGGTTAATAATTCAATTGCTAAAATCCGTTCCAAGTTATCACAAACGTTTAGACATTTGGTTGCTGCATTAGCACCCATACTTACATGGTCTTCTTGCCCGTTGCTGCTTACAATACTATCAACAGATGCAGGTGTGCACAATTGTTTGTTTTCACTTGCAATAGAAGCTGCGGTATATTGGGTAATCATCAATCCAGAATTTAATCCTGCATTTTTGACCAAGAATGGTGGTAAACCTCTTGTTCCTGAAATCAGTTGAAATGTTCTCCGTTCTGAAATTGATCCCAATTCGGCCAATGCCAAACATAAAAAATCTAAGGTCAATGCCAATGGCTGTCCATGGAAGTTGCCGGCAGAAATGATCAGATCTTCATCAGGAAAAACATTCGGGTTATCGGTTACCGAATTCATTTCAGTTTCAAAAACAGACTGGATGTAATTAATGCTGTCTTTGCTTGCGCCGTGAACCTGTGGCACGCACCTAAATGAATAAGGGTCTTGAGTTTGTTTGCCCTCGTTGTTGATCAGCTCGCTGCCTTTTAGCCAGTCGAATACAGTTGATGCAGTTTCAATTTGACCTTTGTGGGGCCTGATCAGATGGCTCAAATTTAAGAATGGATCAATCCTACAGTCAAATGCATCTATAGAGATTGCGGCAATCGCATCGGCCCATGCTGATAATTTTTTCGCTTTTAATAAACAAAATGTTCCATAAGCACTCATAAACTGTGTGCCATTGATCAATGCCAAACCTTCCTTACTCTGAAGCGCTAGCGGGATCCATCCCAAGCTTTCATAAAGTGCTGTTGTAGCTATTTTATCATCATTGTACCAAACTGTTCCTTCCCCAATTAATGGTAAGGCCAAGTGTGCCAGTGGTGCTAAATCTCCAGATGCTCCTAAAGAACCTTGTGTATAAATAACCGGTAAGATGTTGAGGTTGTAAAAATCCACTAAGCGTTGTACGGTGCTTAAGGCAATAGCAGAGTGCCCGTAACTTAGCGACTGGATCTTCAACAAGAGCATCAGTTTTACAATTTCTTTTGGTACTTCTTGCCCTGTACCACAAGCATGGGAAAGCAAAAGGTTATGTTGCAGTTGTGTTAGGTTTTCGGCTTCGATTTTTACATGTTGCAAATAGCCAAATCCAGTATTGATCCCGTAGATCGGATCGTTGTTGTTGCTCAGTTTATCATCTAAATATTTTCTGCATTTGGTAATCTTCTCAACTGCCGTTGCTGATAATTTTATAGCTAAACCTGCATCAATTATATGCTGTATAACGGTTAGTGATAATTGCTCCGAACCGATTTCGTAAACTGTCATGTATTTCTATTTGGTGCCCAAAAGTATAAATAAACCTCAAACTTAACACAATTGCCTAAGTTGATTTGTTATTTTCGGACACTGAAATCAATTTTATGAGCAAGAGACTTTATTCCTTCCTATTTGCCTTTTTCTGTATCAGCTTATCACTTAAGGCCCAAAAACAAGATACTTTGTCTATTACCTTAGAAAATGTAAAGTACGCGCATCCTACAAAATATTTTGCAATCACAGCCGAAGGACAACAGTTAAAAATGGCCTATATGGATGTAATGCCAACCGTTGCAGCAAATGGTAAAACAGTGATCTTATTTCATGGAAAAAACTTTGGGGGCTACTATTGGACAAATGTAATTTCTGCGCTTACAAAGGGTGGATTTAGGGTAATTGTGCCAGATCAAATAGGGTTTGGCAAATCATCAAAGGCCTTTATACATTACAGCTTTCATGAGATGGCAAAATGGAACAAACAATTGTTAGATAGTCTTGGCATCCAAAAGGTATCTGTTTTGGGCCATTCGATGGGAGGAATGTTGGCTACGCGATTTGCACTGCTTTTTCCTGATCAAACCGAAAAGCTATTGTTAGAAAACCCGATCGGATTAGAAGACTATAGGACTTTTGTACCCTATATAAATACAGAAAAGCAGTATCAAACTGAACTAAAATCTACAGCCGAAAGTATTAAAAAATATTACCAAACCTCTTATTTCACCAAGTGGGAGCCTAGGTACGATGAATTGGTAAGAATTGCAGCAGGGGTAACCTTTAGTGCAGACTATCCACGTTGGGCTAAAGTTGCCGCAATGACTTTTACAATGATCTATGAGCAGCCTGTTGTTTATGAATTTGGAAACCTAAAGGTACCAACGGTTTTGTTTATAGGAAAGGAAGATAAAACAATTGTAGGTAAAGGATTGCTAAGCCCAGAAGAGCAGGCCAAGCATGGGCAGTATAAGATATTAGGTAAGGCAACCGCCGATAAAATCAAGGGCGCAAAACTTATTGAATTTGAAGGGAGTGGGCATATTCCACATTTGGAGATCCCAGATGAGTTTTTAGCTGCGCTGATGAAGAATATTTAGGAGATTCACTTAAAGGTTTGCCACAGATGCACAGATTAAGAAGAATATAGCTGGTTGAAAGTTGCTTGCTATATGTTGTGCTTAATGTGTGCAAACATGTCCTTAATTTAACCACCTAAATCTGTTAATCTGTGGCTATAAAATAGGCGCTTAAACAGTTATATGAATTCAACTCCCTCCCATCTGGGGAGGGTTGGGGTGGGGCAATCAAGTGCAGCTTGGCTAACCAAAGTTAACTCTCCAAAATCTCCAGTTGCACTAGAATATCTTCTTCTGTTATTTGATAAAGCTTATTATTTGTAATTGTTTGATAAACAGCTTCGAAAATACCATTGTAATCTCCTTTATCTGATGAAATTAATTCAGTTGTTCTTCCACCATCTTTTGTAACCAAGGTTAGCTTTCCGGCATCAGCAGGGTTTTCAATGCCATAGGCCTCGTCTGTTGGCTTCATTCCTTTTAACAGCTGCTCTTCCTGCACATCAGCATGGTTCTTGCTAAAAGAACCCATTGTGCCGTTAATTACGAATGCGTTCTGGATATCAGCGACCAACATACTGGCGGTTAAAAAAACATTAAGCTGATTTGGATAGCTCAGTTGGATCGAGAAATAATCATCAACTTTTGTGTTTTCCCTATTTTTGCTGAGCACTTTATGAAAATGATCTGGTTTGCCAAAAAGGCTGATTGCCTGATCAAGCAAATGCGGACCCAAATCATAAGATAAACCACTTGCAGCATAAGGTTCTTCTTTGAAAATCTTAGGTCCAATTTCGTTTCTATAGCGGTCATAACGAAAATGAACCTCGACTAATTTACCGAGCTTGCCACTTTCAATCACTTTTTTGACAGCATTAAATCCACTATCAAATCTTCTATTCTGATAAACTAAGGCTTTTTTACCTACTTTTTTTGCGAGTTCAAAAAGCTCTTTAGCTTGTTCGGTGGTAGCAGTAAAAGGTTTTTCTACCAATATATGCTTGCCAGCTTGCAAAGCCTGTTTTGCATAATCGTAGTGTGTATAACTTGGTGTGTTTACGATAATCAAATCAATAGATTCGTCAGCCAATATCTCTTCAATGCTATTGTAGCTAATGATGGAAGGATAATCAATAGCTGCTAACTTTTGATTTCGTTCAACAATTGCTTTCAAATTAAACCCAGGATGTGTACTTACAAAAGGGGCATGAAATACCTTGCCAGACATGCCATAAGCCAATAGGCCAGTGTTTATTTTATCATTCATCTAACAAAGCTAAAAATTTGACTTACATGTGCGTTAATCTGTAAGTCATAAAAGTATCTTTGTAAGGTGATGCACTGTTTGCCAGATACAAGAACAAATAAATAGTATTCCATAGACAATAAAATATAAACTACTGATGAAACCAGCAGAAATACATGCCAAATGGAAAGCCCTACAGCAAAAGATTGTTGAAGAATTTGATTCAGATATACCAGATCTGAAAGTAATTTTATTTCTGATTGGTGTTCAGGAGTTGGGCAAAGGCCCAGGTAAATATAGTAAAAGACAAAAAGAAGAGCTAATGCACATTGCTACTTGCAGGCTGCTAAGTGAAATGGGATTTTATGAGTTGGAGGGGCTTGATCAGGATGGCTGGCCACATTGGAAACTCATAAAGCCAATTCCTTCTTACGCTTTAATGGAACAGGAGTTGCTACTAAAGGGGCTTGCAATTACCTATTTTGACGATATCTATTCTTCTTAGCTTAGCGGGTATTAAACACTAATGTGAGCTTGAGTTAATAAGCGCATTAATTATGTTGCTGTAAGTGAAATAATTGAATCCTGCTGACTTCCGAAATGTATACATATAGCTGTGTTTTCCAAATCCATAAACATCTAATCTATTGACAATCAGCTATTGACTATTGACCCATGAGCCATCAACCATCAACCAACATTAATTTTCATCTTACATAACTAACGGTAAACACTAATACCTTACTTCAAAACCTCAATAAAAAACCCCGAAGCAAATGCAACGGGGTTCTTTAGTTTATAATAGGTAGATATAAATTTCTAATTATTTGCCTTGTTGGGCGGCTTCTTTTTTCAGTTGGTTATTGGCTACAATTACGATCTCAACTCTTCTGTTCGCAGCTCTACCTTCTTCAGTTGCATTGTCACCAATTGGTTCGGCATAACCTTTACCAACAGTAACTAAACGAGATGATGGTACACCTTGTGAAACTGCATAAGCCTTAACTGCCGCAGCTCTTTTTTGAGATAGGGTCATGTTATATTCTTCAGTACCACGACTATCAGTATGTCCAATTACTCTTACATCAGTACCTGGATAATTGGTTAGAGACGTAGCTAAAGTTTGGATATTAGTTTTAGCAGCATCTTTTAAAGCAAACTTGTCGAAGTCGAATAAAATTCCACTATCAAATTTTACAATAATACCTTCACCTTCACGAATAACTTCAGCATTAGGGATTGCACTCTGAATCTCAGCAGCCTGTTTGTCCATTCTCTTTCCAATAAAACCACCAGCTGTACCACCTACTGCAGCACCTATAATTGCTCCAACGGCTGTGTTACCTGCTTTTTTACCAATTATACCGCCAATCACACCACCTGCTGCAGCACCAATACCTGCACCTTTTTGTGTGTTTGTTAAGCTGTCACATCCTTGAAATGTCATTGCGCCTACTGCTAAGGCTATGCTTAATGTTGCTATTTTGAATCTTGAACTAATCATTTTTTTTTATTTTTATTTAACAGTTCATCTTATTCAAAGGTAGTGCCAAGTCTAACCACTATTTTAAATTAATAGGCACAAGCGATTTTTATCTTCTATTTTTTGTGTATTACGCAGACTTACAGCCGTAAATTTTATCGCCAAAAACTAAAAATGGCCAATCCTGCGCTTAACTAATTGCCAGATTGACCATAATTGTATACAATTTAAAATATCAATTATCGATATTTAGGAACGATTATTCAGAAAAGTAAGTTTCCAGTTCCTTCAGCGTATTTTCATCCGTATGGAAATCTTTAATAATTAGGCCTTTTTCTAATAGGATAATGCGATCACATACATCGGTAACATGGTTCAAATCATGACTAGAAATTAAAGTAGTTAAGCGATGGGTAGTTTTCAACGATTTGATCAATGATTTAAGCCTGATCTGTGTAGTGGGATCCAAATTCGCAAAAGGCTCATCCAACACCAAAAGTTCAGGTTTTTGCATTAATGCTGCTGCAATTCCAACTTTATTCTGGTTTCCTTTAGAGAAATCTCTGATGTATTTTCCACGACTTAAGATCTCATCATTAAAAAACTCTGTATACTGTTTTAGATAATCAGAAACATCAGCTACGCTCAAATTGTGCAAACTTCCAATAAAGATGAAATATTCTTCAGGAGTTAAATAATCTATTAAAAAGCCTTCGTCTAAATAAGAAGCAGTGTAGTCTTTCCAATGATCATTGCTGGCTACATTTTGATCTTTTGATAAAACTTCACCGCTATCAGGTCTAATCAAATCGAGTAACATCCTGAAAAGTGTAGTTTTACCAGCTCCATTATTGCCCACTAATCCCACAGTTTCTCCTGCGCGAATATTTAGGCTATTAATGTCAACTACGGTACGACCGCCGTACGATTTCTTTAATTGTTTAAATTCTAACATAATTATTCTCTAAAGCCCTCAGCTATTTTATAACGTTGTTTTTCAAATCTTTTAACTAATAAATTGATCCAGAAATTGCGCATCAGCAGCGAAATAAATCCAAAAATACCAATTGCTGCTAAGCCCCAGTATGGAAGGTTCATGATGCCAAAAGGCATGTAAATGAAGATTGGAGTTAATATAAAAGGCAAGCCTAAAATCCATTGCGTAGCACCAACACCCTGCCAGTTGAAACTTGCACTTTTTGTAATATCCAGTCGTTTATAGTTCATCGTAGCAAAATATAAGACTACAACCGTGGCAAAACCAATGTTATATAAATAGGCTGCTAAGTGGAGAAATAATAGTTTATAACTCAGGAACCCATAAAAACTGGCCAAAATGGTAACAATAGTACAGCTGATGGTAAACAATAGAAACTTTGCTTTGATGAAGTCTTTGAAGTTAATTTTGTTGGACAATAAACCATCAAAATGACTGCTCTGCCATGCAAACATGAATTGTCCATAAGTAAGAATGCTGATGCCTGTCATGAAGATTGCCGCAAAAAGCATCCCCCCAAACGCGTCTTTTGCAATGTATTCTTGTTTGTAAAATAATAATCCATAAACTAAAAAGAATAGTCCCATCATTGCTGATGAACGCGATCTTTTATGTCGTAAAACCAATTTCAATTCTAATGCAGCAAGTTCACCAACTTTCCCAAATCTATTAAGGAATGGATAATCAGTACTTCCCTTTTTCTCATTTTTAGTGCTTAGCTCTTCGGTGTAAAGGTTTGACTTCAGGTATTTAGAATTGATGATAAACATCAGCACTGCCGCTAAAGTGAAGATCAATGCTAAAAAGGGCTGTTTGGCAATCAGTACAAATACGAAATTTGAAGCCGCTCTAACAGAGATGATCTGAAAATAATCTAGGGCAGCCAAACCAGTGATGATGATGATGCCTGTTGCAAAATACGTAACGTTGCTGATTGCCTTGCGCTTAAGATATAAAATGAAGTAATTATTAAAAAAGGTAAGCGACAAGATTGCGATAAGATACATTAATGCCGTTAAAGGCCCCAATGTAGAACTTACCCTCGTAAGGCTAAAAGGTATAAAAATAAATAAAGGGAGAATATTAAATATAGAGAAAAGTGACTTTATGTTCAAGAAATTAACGATCGTCTTCCTTCTAATATTAAGATGTAAGTATGGGATGATACTTAACGTAGGTAATTCTTGCATTTGTATGCGTATCGCAAGCTCAACCATAAAATAATAGAGAATAAAGCCGTTAAAAACTTCGATTACATTTTTATCCGGAAAATATTCCTCAATCAAGTAAGGCATTCCAAAACCTGCAGCGATAGCAATAGCCAAGAAATAAAGCATTAAAAATCCAAGTACGAGTTGGGCGGCAATACTTCCAGCTTTGTTACGGCTTCTCCAAAAATCCTTCCACTGGTGGCTTAAAAAAGTTGATAGCATATATTAATAGTTGTATTTGTTTTTCCAGTTCTGTTTCAATTTCTCTCTCAGTTTTTCTTCTGCCGGATTTTTGCCCGGGTCATATAATTTTGTTCCACTTAGCTGCTCAGGCATATACTCCTGCTCAGAGAAATTACCTTCGAAACTATGCGAATATTGGTAATCTTTTCCATAGCCAATATTCTTCATCAACTTTGTTGGCGCATTCCTAATATGTAATGGGACTGGTAAATTGCCAGTTTGTTTCACTAGGGCCTGTGCTTTATTTATGGCTTCATAACTGGCATTGCTCTTTGCCGACGAAGCAAGGTAAGTTACACATTGTGAAAGGATAATCCGAGATTCTGGGTAGCCAATTACATTAACTGCTGTAAAACAGTTATTTGCCAATAGCAAAGCATTTGGATTAGCATTTCCAATATCTTCTGATGATAAGATCAGTAACCTTCGAGCAATAAATAAGGGGTCTTCACCACCTTCAATCATCCTGGCAAGCCAATAAACAGCAGCATTAGGATCGCTGCCCCTAATAGATTTGATAAATGCAGAGATAATATCATAGTGCTGTTCACCAGCTTTATCGTATAGGGCTAGATTTTGCTGTGCGTGAGCGAGTACATTTTTGTTGGTTAGTTCTATTTTATTCCCGCCAATCCCATTCACCGCAATCTCCAAAACATTTAACAACTTTCTGGCATCTCCACCCGATAAGCGAATCAATGCTTCATGTTCCTTGATCTTGATTTGCTTTGCAGAAAGAATTTCATCCTTCTTAACCGCAGTTTGGAGAAGACCAGCTAATTCTTCTTCGTTTAAGGCCTGTAAAATGTAGACTTGGCAACGTGAAAGTAGTGCGGAGATGACCTCAAAGGATGGATTTTCTGTAGTTGCTCCAATCAAAGTCACCAATCCGCGTTCAACAGCGCCCAATAAACTATCTTGTTGCGACTTGCTGAAACGATGGATCTCATCAATAAATAAGATGGGCAAACCCATAAAGCTATCTTTAAGCGCAGCAGCTCGGTCAATTACTTCCCTGATGTCCTTAACGCCAGAATTGATAGCACTGAGATTAAAAAAAGGGCGATCTAAACTTTGAGAAATAATATAGGCCAAAGTAGTTTTACCAACACCGGGAGGTCCCCAAAAAATCATTGATGGCAGTTGACTGCTCTCAATTGCTTTTCGCAAAACCGCATTAGGACCAACCAAATGCTTTTGCCCAACATATTCATCTAAATTTTGAGGGCGCATCCTTTCTGCTAATGGCGGTAAATTTTGCATAGGCTAAAGTTACACTAAATTGGCTAATTTGTAAATTAGCTGACAAGCTAATTTGCTGTCGGTTTCTTCTTGAAAAACTTCTTCTTTTTCTTCTTGAAAGGTTTCTTTTCCTGATCTGTGCCTGCTGGTTCGTCTTTTGGTGCCTCACCTAAGCTTTCCGGAAGGGGAATGCGGTCAATCTGACGCTCAATCAGTTTTTCGATATTAGCCAAGCGACGTTTATCTTTCGGGTTAACCAACGTAATCGCCGTACCTTTTGTAGCAGCTCTTGCCGTACGGCCAATTCTGTGGATATAGTCTTCAGGGTCTTGTGGGGCATCAAAATTGATCACAAGATCAATTCCAGTCACATCAATTCCTCTGCTCAATACATCCGTACCAACCAATACATCAAGTTTACTGTTTTTAAAATCCAGCATAATGCCCTCACGATCCTTTTGCTCCAGATCACTATGGAAAGCCGCAACCTTTAAACCCAGCCCTTTAAAAACTTTACCAAGCTCCTTAACCTTTTCTTTCCTACCAGCAAAAACGATGATTCTTTTGTAATCTGCAGACTTTAACAATGTGGTCAATAAGGGAACCTTTTGTTCATCATGGATTAGATAAACTTGTTGGTCTATCCCTTCAGCTGGCTTTGAAATCGCAATATTTATTGATTCTGGTTCGTTCAGGAGTTTTGATGCCAGTGTTCTGATTTTTGGAGGCATGGTAGCAGAAAACATTACCGTTTGTCGGTTTTTTGGTAAGTATCCTACAATTTTCATAATGTCATCATAAAAACCCATGTCTAACATTCTGTCTGCTTCATCTAATACTAAATAATGTAGCTGATCCATTTTTAAAACACCTGACGACAGGTGCGCAATCAATCTGCCTGGCGTAGCGATAATAATATCAACACCTTCACGCATTGATCTTTTCTGCTGTTCGTAAGCCATTCCATCCCCACCACCATAAACCGTTAACGAGCTGATGTTTGTGAAATAGGAGAGCGCTTCTACCTGCATGTCAATCTGTTGGGCAAGTTCTCTTGTTGGAGCTAAAATGAGCGTAGTATTGTGACGATCATGATTTTCGGTAAGCATATTCATGATTGGCAACAGATAGGCGCCAGTTTTTCCAGTCCCAGTTTGTGCACAGGCAATCAAATCTTTTTTAGCTAAAATTAATGGGATTGCTTGTTGCTGTATAGGCGTAGCGTTCTTAAAACCCATTGCCAGTAAACCCTCTAAAAGATCGGGGTTAAAATTAAAATCTTTAAAATCCAAAGTATTGTGTTGTAAATTACTGGATAAAAGTACCTTAAATTAAGGGTAAAAAAAAATTGTCGATTTGGGACAGGAGAAAATAGTTCAAATGTTATTTCTTCTATGTACTAAAATAGCAGCGATAATTCTTGTTTAAGGCCTGGGTTTTTTTAATCAGATTTTTATCTTTGATTTCAACAATTAACGCCCTAATTATAATGCTAGCTCAAAAAAGATTATTTCTTCTATCAATTTATGCGCTGTTGTTCAACATTGCATGTGACCATAAAAATGGACCGCCAAAAAAAATAACTTTCGAGGTTACTTATGAAGTTGATCGCGAAAAGATGGAAGTCTGGAAAGATTCGGTAATCAATACTTTAAAAGGTGATGGCAATGATGCCAATAGAAAGATGATAGAGGATGGCTTTAAGGACCTACTTGAAAAGGAAAACGAAGAATCTGAAATTATCATTACCATAAACAAAGACAGCATTTGGAACAACACTGTCATCAATGGCAAAGAAGAGAGCTTGTTTAAACGAATAGGGCATAATGGGAATGTGTATTATCATGATGATCAAGATAAAACACTAGCTGTTGATTCTGTAAATTACTATAAACGTTACAGTGATTCTGGTGTATATGAGATTAAGGAGTACATAAAGGATACAAAAGTAATCAAAGGTTATAATTGCCATAAAGTGTCTTTTCGATATATTCCCAAAGAAAACCAGAATAACCCGATTGTTTTTGGCCCTGTTCGTTACGAAATGTACGTAACAGCTGAAATTAATCTACCCATTTACGCCGTACTGCCGTTCTACAAAGAAATGAAGCAGATGTTCCCATTAGAGATCCTAAAATATGAAGAACGTGCCCCAGGCATTATTGAGCTTTATAAAGTGACTTCAATAAAAGATCATTAATTAATCTGTTAATCTGCGGCTATAAATTAGGCGCTTAAACAGGTAGATACATTCAACTCCCTCCCAATTGGGGAGGGTTGGCTGGGGCAAGCAGGTGTATCCCTGCCAAATGAACCAATGAGCTAATGAACCCATTAAAAACAAAAAACTCCGATCTGATGTCGGAGTCTTTTTAAATCATTTGTTTAGAAATGTATGGTGTGCCTGCCCTTCACGGATCCCCCGTTCACAGGACTTTTTGTCGGTTATAGGTTGTATTTTTTTATATTTTGAATTTAGTGAATCTTTGCGCTAAGGCCTAAAAAAATTATTAACAAATCCACATTTTTATAAACTAGCTACTTCAGTGGTTTGATTATTAGCTAATTATTTTTTTGTATCGGCATAACCAAATACTTTTTGCAAGAGACCAGTAGAACGTGAAGAGATGTTGTCCCTGATTTTTAGTTCTTCTTGTGCTACTTGGATAAACATGCCATCAATGGCTTTTTGAGCAACATAAGATGATAAATCTGTAGCTACTGGTTTTACCAAAGGAAGTTTATTGTAGGCTAAAGCTGCATCACTCCAATATTTTGTTGCCCCAACTTTACTTAGACTTGAGGTAATCACAGGTCTGAATTTTTCCATCAGCTGTGCTGTAGTTACTCTTTTAAAATACGTAGTTGCCGCATCTTTATTACCACTTAATAAGATGTTGGTAGCATCAGAGATGGTCATCTGCTTAATGGCGGAAATGAAAATGGGTTTCGCTTCTTTAGCAGCGTCCTCGGCAGCACGATTGATGCTTAAGATCACATTATCAGCTAAAGAGCCCAAACCAACACTTCTTAATGTTTTCTCAACTTTTAGGGCTTCGGGAGGAAATAAAATCTTAACGGCCAAATTACCCAGAAAGCCATCTTTTACAGAAAGTTTATCTGCACCAGCACTGGTGCCTACTTCTAAAGCCTGCTTTAATCCTTCACCAATTTCCAGTGTAGTAGGTACACCATTGGTAGGAATTTGTTTCAGGATATTGCCAATTTTGTTCTGACTTTGAACATCACAACTGTTTAAGCAAAACACTGCCAGAGCAGCAAAATATAAAGTTATTTTTTTCATCTTGATTTTATTTTTGAAAGCGTTTATGCCCTTCGCAATAATAGCAAATTCACTGCCAGTAATTCAAGAATTAAGATATTTTAACTTTTAATTGGGTTTAGTGTAATGAACGTCCCTAAACATCCAGCCCATTGGCCATTAGCTATCGACTATTGACCTCTGAATCCAACCATGATCCATCCATAATGTATGAAGATCTTTAAACATCCAGCCCATTGACCATCAGCTATCGACTATTGACCTCTGAATCCAACCATGATCCATCCATAATGTATGAACATCCCTAAACATCCAGCCTATTTACCATCAGCTATCGACTATTGACCTCTGAATCCAAACCATGAACCATGAACCATGAACCATGATCCATGATCCATCAACCAACATCAATATTCATCTTATATAAACCTTTTAGCAGTGACTTCAAAAAATATTTTTTATACTTGAAGCACATTAGATAGCTGCCCGATTTGAAATTTATAAAAAGATCTTCCAAAACTAATGAGCAAGATGATTCTTCGCTCATCACCGCTTACCAGCAAAGCGGTGATCTGGAAGTTTTAGGTGTCCTTTATAATCGATACATGCACCTGGTGTTTGGTGTGTGTTTCAATTATCTTAAGGATGAAGAGCTAAGTAAAGATGCGGTAATGCAAATCTTTGAAGAACTTGTAGTGAAGTTAAAAATACATCAGGTTCAAAACTTTAAAAGTTGGCTGCATGTGCTATCTAGAAACCATTGTTTGATGGCATTGCGCAAGTCGGCAAAAAATCCGACAGTGGCAATGGAAGATAACTTTGTGGAAAATGGAGATTTTGTGCATCTAGATATTGATGATACAAAAGAATCTCAGCTAACTGTGATGGAAAAGTGTATGGAAACCTTGCCAGAAGAACAACGTAAAAGCGTAGATTTGTTTTATTTACAGGAAAAATGTTATAAGGAAGTAGCAGATATAACAGGTTATGATATGCTTAAAGTCAAGAGTTATATCCAAAATGGAAAGCGAAATTTAAAAATTTGTATAGAGAAGAACAGTGAGTTATAACGAATGGTTAGATATTGATATACTAGAAGATTACCTAGACGGTAAACTTGATGCTAAAACTATGCATAAAGTGGAAAAACTTTCTCTGGAAGATCCATTTGTTGCCGAAGCTTTAGCTGGCCTAACCGAGTCAAAAAAGAGAACTCATTCCTTATCTATCTTACAAAAACAACTTCAGGAACGAGTTTTACAAAAGCCAGTTGAACAAAAGAGATGGCGAATTACTTCACATCGTTTGAGCATTGCTGCCGCCGCGGCCGTTTTGTTTGTTACCGTAAGCATCCTTTTTTGGATGAGAGAAGTAAAACGACAAGAAACTGCAGCTAGACGCGCAAAGAAAATAGAAGTAAATGTTGCCCCTCAGGTAGCAGCCATTAAAATCGACTCTAGCCAGTCTGTAAAGGCACCTATCATTGCAGATCAAACTATAGCTCAGTTAAAATCACCCCCCCTTGTAAAATATAATGTTGATAGAAAAGCAGATGTTATTGTAAAATTGCCGCCTATAGTTAGCCAAAGTCGTCAGGTTGTAGCAGATTCTGTTAAAGTTGTAGCCAGTAGAGTGGTAGCAAGTTCAACGCCAGTTAATGAGGTTCCAAGTTTGGTAACAATCGCAAAAAATAATACTTCCCAAAACAAAGAAATAGCGCGAGAAACGTCATTACCTGGAAAAGTAGAAGGGATCCGTTTTGACGCTAATGAACTGTCGAAAGGAAAACCCGGTGTATTGATCAATGGAGTCGTTTATACTAAAACTGATGGACAGCCATTACCAGGAGCCCTTGTTAAAATAGCAGGAACAAATAAGTCGACCACCACAAATGCCAATGGTGAATTTTCATTGTCCGCAGATAGCAACAACAATACACAAAGTTTAAGTATAGCCTATTTGGGCTTTACCACAAAAGAAGTCGCTGCCAAAACCAACCAGTCTGTGAATGTGGCACTAGAGGCAGATCAGAAATCATTAAACGAAGTAGTGGTGTCGAGTGGCTACAGCAAGGCTAAAGTAGTTAGGCCAACACCAATTCCAGCAAATGGATGGGCAAACTTCTCTAGTTATATTGTAGCCAATAACAGACTGGTAAAAGATGGTGCTAAAACCACAAAAGCAGTCCAGTTAACCTTCTCAGTTAATGGAAATGGCAGACCATCGAATATTAAAGTTGTAAAAGGTCTAAGCAAAGCTGAAAATGAAGAGGCAGTGCGCTTAATTAATGAAGGGCCAAATTGGACCGTGCCGAAAAATGCTTCAAAAAAGGTGGAGATCGCAGTTGGATTTTAGAAGTAAGAATAAGCGTAAAGACCAAAGCCTAAAGCTAAGATTTGTACACCAACCCCATCTTCCATCTTCCATAATAAGTCTTCCATCTCCCATTTACCTACCCTTTACCTACCTTATAGCTACCCTTTACCTACACCTTGCCTACACCTTACCTAATTTATGGTATGGTACTTAGTTATTTTGATGTAATCGATAACTGTTTTCATACACTAAGGTATTTAATCTTTGGATAATTTATGGGGTATATAGCGATAGCCCATTGACCATTAGCTATTGACCATCGACCCATTGGCTGATAAATAAAAGGGCAATCAAGTTTTAACCTGATTGCCCTTTATGATTTAGTTCGTTTTGCTTTTACAAAGCAAATGCTGTTTTAACTTTATCTACAAAGTCTAACTTCTCCCAAGTAAATAACTCAACAGTAACAGTCTTCTCTTCACCATTAGGGGTCCTGAAGGTTTTAGTTACAGTTTCCGCTTTGCGACCCATATGGCCATAAGCAGCAGTTTCGCTATAGATCGGATTTCTCAATTTCAAACGTTGCTCAATAAAGTAAGGACGCATATCAAATAACTCTTCCACAATTTTGGCAATCTCTCCATCTGTTTTATCTACTTTGCTGGTTCCATAGGTATTGATATAAATCCCCATTGGTTTAGCCACACCAATTGCATAAGAAACCTGTACCAAAATCTCATCTGCAACACCTGCTGCAACTAAATTTTTTGCAATATGACGAGTAGCATAAGCCGCGCTTCTATCCACTTTACTTGGATCTTTACCAGAGAATGCACCACCACCGTGAGCTCCTTTTCCACCATATGTATCTACAATAATCTTTCTGCCAGTTAAACCAGTATCGCCATGAGGCCCACCAATTACAAACTTACCTGTCGGATTAATATGATACTGGATCTGATCATTGAACAAATGGGCATATTGCGGATTGTCCTTGATAATTCTAGGGATTAAAATTCCAACTAGATCAGATTTGATTTTAGCCAACATGGTAGCCTCTTCGTCAAAATCATCATGTTGTGTAGAAATTACAATCGCATCAATGCGAACAGGTTTATTGTTGTCATCATACTCCAAGGTAACCTGTGATTTAGCATCAGGACGTAAATAGGTGATTTCGTTATTTTCACGTCTTAATACCGCAAGTTCCTGTAATAACTTATGAGAAAGATTTAACGCCAATGGCATGTAATCTTCCGTTTCATTCGTAGCGTAACCAAACATCATCCCTTGGTCACCAGCACCCTGCTCTTCTTTAGTGCTTCTGTCTACTCCCTGGTTGATATCTTGAGATTGCTCATGGATAGCTGATAAAATTCCACAAGAATTTGCCTCAAACATGTACTCACTCTTCGTATAGCCAATTTTTTTGATTACATCCCTTGCAATTTGTTGTACATCTAAATAGGTTTTAGATTTTACCTCACCAGCCAAAATCACTTGCCCAGTAGTAACTAAAGTCTCACAAGCTACCTTTGATTCGGTATCGAAAGCCAAAAAGTTATCAATTAATGCATCTGAGATTTGATCTGCAATTTTATCGGGATGCCCTTCGGATACAGATTCCGATGTGAATAGATATGACATTTTAAATAATTAATTTAATAATAAACTATTTTAAAATGGGCCCTGATCCCTAAAAAGGTGGTAAAATAGAAGTGTAGTATAATAATTAGCACTTTTTTTTACGTGGTTGCAATCCAGCTATTATTCCATAGCATCGCAAATCAGTCCACTTTAACGATGCGAAATTACTATATATATTATTAATAGTCAAAAAATATCAATTATTTTGTGCTACCTTAATTATAGAAAAGTTGGTAAAAGCGAATATCTTATTTATCATTAACCCAATCTCTGGCGGTAAGAAAAAAACCAAGATCCCAGCGTTAATTGATGCTTATTTGGACAAATCTAAGTTTAGTCCAAACTTTAGTTTTACCGAATATGTTGGTCATGCTGCAGAGATTGCCGAAGAAGCTGCCAATAAAAATTTTGACATCATTATTGCAGTCGGTGGAGATGGAACGATCAATGAAGTTGCACCGAAAGTAATGCAGTTTAATAAAATACTGGGTGTAATTCCTTTTGGCTCTGGAAATGGACTATCTAGGTTTTTGAAAATCCCAATGAACACAAAAAATGCAATCCAATTGATCAATAAGCTAAATGTACAACTAATTGATACCGCTAAATTGAACAATAGATACTTTTTTAACATGGCTGGAATGGGATTCGATGCCCACATCAGTGCTGTTTTTGCAGGTAATAAAAGCAGGGGGCTAAAAGGATATATAGAAATGGGACTGAAGGAGATGACTTCCTATAAACCTCAAATTTATAAATTAGAGATCGATGGCATAAAATATACCCGTATCGCGATGATGATCAGCGTAGCCAATTCCGCCCAATATGGCAATAATGTATACATCTCTCCCAAATCATCGTTAACAGATGGTTTATTGGATGTATGTATCGTTAAGCCATTCCCACTTTATAAATTGCCAATCTTGGCCTACCAAATGTTGAGGGCAACTACTGACCAATCGGAAATGGTTGAAATTATTAGAGGGAAAAAAATTAAGATCACCAGATCAAAGGATGATTCCGTTCACCTCGATGGAGAACCTTTTTTAATGGGAGAGGAGATCGAGATGGAAGTTTTACCCTTATCTTTAAATATTATCACAAAATAGTTTACGTTTTGAATAAGCCTAAGAAAAAAACATTAAGTGATCTTGGTGGAATTATGTATTCTACCGATCCAACATTTGAATACCAAGCAGAACCAATTAACGAAGAGGTCTTGGCCAATAACCAACAAGACCTTAGGGTGATGTTAGACCGCAAGAACCGTGGTGGTAAAGCGGTAACGCTGATTACTGGCTACAGGGGAAACGAAGCTGACTTGGACGCATTAGCTAAAATGCTGAAAACAAAATGTGGTGTTGGTGGAGCAGCTAAAGATGGAGAAATTTTGATTCAGGGAGACTTTAGAGAAAAGGTGTTTTTATTGCTTCAAAAAGAAGGCTACAAAGTGAAAAAATCTGGCGGCTAATTTGTTGTTTAATTAACTGATAATAAGTGTTTTAATTGTTAGTGTATTTGCCACAATAAGTAAAATTTTTCTTAAAAAATGGTGATTTTTGCGTTTATATCTGCTTAGCTTTGCTTGATATTAAACCAAATATATGACCAATATTAATGTAAAGCAGCTAGATTTAAGCTACCTAAATCTAAAGGCTAAAACAGTAAAATATCAGTTAAGCGTAGCGGAGTTAGTGGAAGAAGCCTTACAAAATGGAGAAGGTACTTTAACAGATAACGGAGCACTTGCCGTAGATACAGGCAAATTTACAGGACGTTCTCCCAAAGATCGTTTTATCGTTTGTGATCAAATTACAGAAGATACCGTCTGGTGGGGAGATATCAATATCAAATTTGGACCATTACATTTTGATTTCCTGTATAACAAATTAATTGCTCACCTTAATACAAAACAGATCTATGTTCGTGATGCCTACGCCTGTGCGGATAAGGATTACCAAACATCAATCCGTGTCATTACCGAAGATGCTTTCCAAAACCTTTTTGCCAATAATCTATTCTTAAGGTATGAGCAGGATAATTTACCTCAAAATCCAGAGTGGACAATCATAGCTGCCCCATCATTTCTAGCTGATCCAAAAACTGATGGTACGAGACAATCAAACTTTTCGATTATCAATTTTACCAAAAAGATGATCATTATAGGCGGTACAGCCTATACCGGTGAAATAAAAAAGGGGATCTTCTCTGTTTTAAATTTCATTTTACCAGCACAGCGCCAAACCTTATCCATGCATTGCTCGGCCAATGTTGGTGCAGATGGTGATACAGCTATATTTTTTGGTCTTTCTGGCACAGGTAAAACGACATTGTCAGCAGATCCTGAAAGAGCACTAATTGGAGACGATGAGCATGGATGGAGTGAGGATGCAGTATTTAACTTTGAAGGTGGTTGTTATGCAAAATGTGTAGATCTCACTAAAGAAAAAGAGCCGCAAATTTATGATGCAATTAAATTCGGCTCATTATTAGAAAACACTAATTACTTTCCAGGTACAAGAAAGGTAGATTTTGCTAACATAGAGAAAACGGAAAATACAAGAGTTGCTTATCCTATATATTATATAAGTAATGCAATAGAACCATCTGTTGCACCAGTGCCGAAAAATATATTCTTTTTAACAGCAGATGCCTTTGGAGTATTGCCACCTATCTCAAAGCTAAGCAATGCACAAGCCATGTTTCATTTTATATCAGGATATACTGCCAAGGTGGCCGGTACCGAAACTGGTGTTTTAGAACCGCAACTTACATTCTCTGCATGTTTTGGTAAGGCTTTTCTGCCATTACATCCGGCTAGCTATGCGAAATTGCTTGGTGATAAAATGAGGAAACATAATGTAAATGTGTGGTTGGTAAATACGGGTTGGAGCGGAGGTCCATACGGAATTGGTGACCGAATGAAGCTCAGCTATACAAGAACAATGATCAATGCAGCATTAAGTGGTGATTTATTAAAGTCGAGTTTTATCACAGATGCGGTATTTGGCCTTTCAATGCCTGAAGATTGTGCTGGTGTTCCAAGTAAAATTTTAAATCCAAGAAATACTTGGGCAGATAAAGATAAATATGACCAAAAAGCAAATGAGCTGGCCAATTCATTTGTAAGCAATTTTAAACAGTTTGAAGATTTTGCTGATGAGGAGATCTTAAAAGCACTTCCAAAAGTTGTTGAAAACGTAGTTTAACGGATTTTTTTTGTTTAAAATTTGTTTTTAATTAAATTTTTAGTTTTAATTGCGGAAGATTGTCAAACCAAGGGCAATCTTTTTTAGTTCTACGCCAAACCCATAAAAAATAGGGGTTACAACGTAACGAATTAATTGAGTAACGATTATTTAATTTGTAATTTAAAATCAATTTATAAATTTGTTAACGCAACATTTAGTTATAACGAACGTTGTGTGTATTACTATAAATATTTTAACTAATTTTATTAAAGTTTAAAAACAAAGTACTAAAACTAAAAAACTAAAAAAAAATGGCAAACGCACCAAAACCAACAACAGTTAAAAAAGAGAGTTCAACTGCATCTAATTTATTTGCAACTCTTGTAATTCCTATTTGTATCCTTATCGGGGTTACACTTTTCATTTTTGTATTGGGTAGACCTTCTAACTTTATGGTTGAACCAGCAGTAGCAGAAGCAAACAGTAAATTATCTTTAGCATTTTATGAAGGCGATACACACGCTATTTTACCTCATCCAGGTAACTACGGTGGTATGGCTTACAAAGGTGGATTCATCGTTCCAATTTTAATGGGTATGCTTTTAATGGTATTCGTATTCTCAATTGAGCGTTTAATTGTAATTGGTAAAGCAACAGGAAAAGGAAGCTTAGATGCTTTTGTTAAAAAAATCCAATCTCTTTTAGGTTCAGGTAACATTTCAGCTGCTGTTGCAGAATGTGATAAACAAGAAGGATCGGTTGCTAACGTAATCAAATCTGGTCTTAAAAAATATGGCGAGATGGAAACTGAGCAAAACATGGATACAGATCAAAAATGTTTAGCGATCCAAAAAGATATCGAAGAAGCAACTTCATTGGAAATGCCAATGTTAGAGCAAAACTTAACAATTATCGCTACTTTGGTATCAGTAGGTACATTAATGGGTCTATTAGGTACAGTAACAGGTATGATCAAGGCGTTTGGTGGTTTGGCTAACTCTGGAGCACCAGATCAAGCAGCATTAGCAACTGGTATCTCTGAGGCTTTGATTAACACAGCTACAGGTATCGGTACTTCTACTATCGCGATTATCATGTATAACATCTTGACTTCAAAAATTGATAAATTGACTTATGCAATTGATGAAGCAGGTTTCAGCATCATCCAAACTTACGCTAGTACACATAAATAAAAATTATTTTAATTATTTTTTGTCCGGCTTTATGGAAAACCGGAAAAATTAACATCATTAATTAAAGTAATATAATTTTTAATATTATGGGTAGAATAAAAGTTCCAAGAAAGAGTACCTCGGTAGACATGACCGCAATGTGCGATGTGGCCTTCTTGTTGTTAACTTTCTTTATTTTAACGGCAACTTCACGTCAACCGGATCCCTTGGAAATTAAAATTCCATCGTCTACGGTTCAATTCAAAGTGCCTGATAAAGATTTGGCGATCTTAAGTATCGGCCATGGAAAGGTTTTCATCGAGATCATTGGTCAAGACATCAAAAAAGAAACCCTAAGAAAAATGGGTGAATTGTACAGTACAAAATTCAGTGAAGAAGAAGCAAAACGTTTTGGTGTTATGACGGCCTTCGGTGTACCGATGGCTGGTTTAAAACAGTACATCAACATGAGTCCTGAAGATCGTAAAAAATCTGGTTTTGAAAAGGATGGAATCCCAACCGATTCAACACGTAACAATGAATTGTACAGATGGATTGAACAATCACGTAGAGCTGTTGCTGAATTGCATAAAACTGAGATGCGTGTAAGTATCAAAGGAGATGCAACAGAAGAATACCCTGTGGTAAGGAAGATCGTTGACGTACTTCAGAAACAAAAAGTTAACAAATTTAGTTTAATTACATCAGCCGAATAAGCTGCTAAAAAAATAGAATATGGCAGAATTAGATACCTCCAGCGGGGGTGGTAAAGGTGGAAAAGTAAGAAGTAAAAAACAGTCTACACGTGTAGATTTAACCGCGATGGTTGATTTGGCATTCTTGTTGATTACTTTCTTTATGTTAACCACATCTTTATCAAAACCTTTAGCGATGGATATCGCTAAACCCGACAAAGATGAAGTTTTGGATAAACGACTAGAGATAAGAGCGTCGCAAACCATGACTATCTTATTAGGTAAAAACAACAAAGTTGCTTGGTATATGGGTGTTCCAAATCCGAATACACCTCCAACAATTGAAGGTTTTGCCGATGTAAGAACATCGCTTCTTGCAAACAAAAAGAAAGTAAAAGAAACCATGGGTAAAGACATCATTATCGTTGTAAAACCTACCGATGCTTCTTCTTACAAAAACTTTGTTGACATTATGGACGAGTTAAATATTACAAAGACCAATATCAATGCTCCGGCTATTGATGATGATCCTAAACATTTACTCGATGCAGAGAAAGATGCGATGAAGCAAGGTGGAATTTTATAATCAATAACAATTAAAATATTAAGCAAATGTTTGGATCTAAAATAGATTTATTTAACAAGGAGTGGCTTGATGTTGTATTTGCCAAAAAGAATAAAAATTATGGTGCTTACGAGCTCCGTCAAACGAATTCTTTTAATACAACTAAATCACTGTTTATTGCGTCGACAATATTTATTTTACTGTTCTTAGCGCCGAAAATTTACGCTTTGCTTGCAGGAATATTGCCGGAGCCACCTCCAGAGAAAGTGGTAGAAATGGTTATGCAACCACCACCACCGATTAACCCGGAAGTGAAAACACCTCCGCCAGTTGAGCCACCACCGCCGAAACAGGATCAGGTTAAATTCCCTCCTCCTATCGTAAAGCCAGATAATGAGGTTCGTGATGAAGAACCACCTAAGGCTGAAGATTTGAAGAAAGCAGATCCTGGGCAGAAAACAATGGAAGGTGACCCTGATGCAGATATTGTTCAAATAGCACCAGTAGGTGATGGTCCTAAACAAGCAGCAGTTGTAGAAGATAATACAGTATACAACTTTGTAAGTATGGAGAACCCACCAACGTATCCAGGTGGTATCGAAAAGTTCTACGCCTTTTTAGGTCAGAACATTAAATACCCACCAATGGCGCAAGATCAAAATATACAGGGTAATGTTCACGTATCATTCACTGTAGAAAAAGATGGTTCGATAACCGATGCAAAAGTGGAAAGAAAGTTAGGCTACGGAACTGATGAAGAGGCGATTAGAGTGTTGAAATTAGCTAAACGTTGGAACCCGGGAATGCAGAACGGTAAACCAGTACGTGTAAAATATAACATTCCAATTAAATTTAGCTTAGCACAATAAAAGCATGTTTAATCTGAATACTTTTAAACAGAAATCGCCTCAACAGCGATTTCTGTTTATTTTAGGGGTGGTGATGATGCTTGTTTATCTCGGTATTGGGATCATCATTATCTTTTTTAGTCACCTGCTTTATATAGATCCTGATAAATTTCCAGCGAACTATAGAATTGCTTTTGGCGTACTATTGATCATTTATGCAGTAATAAGATTTAGTAGATTATTAAATAAGAAAGAAATCGTTTAAATGAAAAACCTAAGTTTTGTATTAATTTTCTTAACTACATTTTTGTTTGCCTGTAATAGGGCTGAGAAAAAGGGAGTTGTTAAAGAAACTAGGACATCAGGAACGACAACTTTATTGGTCGACGAATCTTTTGCTAGAATACTAGATGATCAAATTGAGGTTTTCAAAAGTGATTATCCAGAGGCTACAGTAAGTACCATTTTAGGGAATGAGAATAAAATTTTACCTACCTTTTTAAATGGTAAAGTTAAAATGATCATTTTATCTAGAATGTTAACTAAAGAAGAGGAAGGTTATTACACAAAGAAACAATATCCCATTTATACGGATAGATTTGCAGTAGATGGCATTGCATTAATCACAAATTCAAACAATATTGATACCAATATCACCGTTACAGAAGTATTTGATATTTTAAAAGGTACAAGTAAAACCAATAAGAAATTAGTTTTCGATAATGCTTATTCTAGTACCATTCGATACTTCCTGGATTCGGCAAAAGTTAAAGAACTACCTAAAAGTGGCGTCTATACTTTGGAAAAAAATAACGATGTAATAAAATATGTTGCAACACATGATGATTACATTGGAGTGGTGGGTATCAATTGGTTACTTGAAAATAATAAAGACATTTTGTCATATTTGCCTAAAATTAAAGTGATGGGCGTTAAAAATTTGACGGGAAAAAAAGGGAGTGATGACTTCTATAAACCTACACAAAACAACCTTATTAAAGGAATTTACCCATTTTTGAGGAACGTTTACATTATCAACTGCGAAGGAAGGGACGGTTTAGGCACAGGATTTGCAAATTGGTTATGTAGCCCTCGTGGACAATTAATTGTACTCAAATCAGGACTAGGTCCTCATAAGATGGTATCAAGAGATTTCAACATAAGGAAGAACTAAATTTTATTTTTAAATAAAATTGAATATTATTGCTGTTGCAGAACCAGATATAAAAGCTCAGTAAATTAAATTCAATTAAAAACAAATGAAGACAATGAAAACGATTAAGAAAGCAATAACCTTAAGTTTAGGTTTAGTAATGATGGGTGCTGCCTCATTTGCTCAAAGTTTAGCTGATGCTAAGAAGGCTGTAGATGCCGAGCAGTATCAGAAAGCTAGTTCAATGCTCAAAACCTTGGTTGCCAATCAAGAGAAAGAAGGTCAGAATTATTTTAGCCTTGGAGAAGTTTATCTTCGTACTGATGATATCGATTCTGCAAGAGCAGTTTTTACTAAAGGTATAACTGTTGATCCAAAATTTGCCCTAAATTATGTTGGCTTAGGTCATGCAGATTTGAAATCAAACAATGCTGCCTCAGCGAAAACAAATTTCGATAAAGCATTATCTTTTGGTGCTAAAGATTATTTGACTTACCTATATATCGGTAAATCATACTTGGATCAGGAGAAACCAGATTTTGCTAGCGCTCTTCCAAATTTGCAAAAAGCAGATGAATTAGATTCGAAAGATAAAGATCCTGAAACATTTTTGGCTTTAGGTGATTACTGGGCTTTACAGACTAAAAATAACGAAGCTTATCCACAATATTTAAGAGCATTAGATATCAATCCAACTTTGTATCGTGCAAATGTTCAGATTGGTAGAATGTTCAAACAAGCACAAGGCTTCACAGAATCTCAAACTGAGTTACAAAAACCAATTGCCGGTGATCCTAATTATGGACCAGCATACCGTGAGTTAGCAGAGTTGCAAATGCAATGGTCTGACTTCGATCCAAAAAATGGTGCTGCCAAAAAAGCAGAAGCGTTGGCGAATTATAGAAAATATTTAGATTTAACAGATAAATCTTATGATTCACGTTACCGTTATGCTCAGTTCTTATTATATGCTGAAGATTGGGCTACCTTAGAAAAAGAATTAGCAACGTTAAATTCAACGGAAGCAAATAATCCTAAAGCTTTTATTGTGCTGCGTATGCGTGGATATTCAGCTGTCGAGAACAAAAATTTCCCTGTAGCAGTTCAAAGTTTAAATGAACTTTTTGCTAGAAAACAAGATGCATCTCGTGTTATCGGATCAGATTACCTTTATTTAGGTAAAGCTTTACAAGGTACAGGTAACGATAGTTTAGCATTAACCAACATCACTAAAGCTGTCGAATTGGATTCGACTAAAGTTGAGTCTCTAGCAGAGATTGCAAAAAAACTGTATGATGCAAAGAACTTTGCTAAAGCAGCAGAAGTTTATAAATCTGTAGTTAAGGCTAATTCAAAAAGTCCTTCTATTGCAATGAGCTACTATTATTTGGGTAGGTCTAATTATTTCAATTATGGATATGCAAATCAGGCGAATAAAAATCCTGATAGATCAATTTTAGTTGAAGCTGATTCTGCTTTTGCAAAAGTTAATGCTTTAGCCCCTGATTATGAAGGAGCTTATTTAGATAGAGCAAGGGTAAATAAGCAGTTAGATAATAAAGATAACCCTGATGCATTAAAAGGTTTGCCAGTTCCATTTTACGAAAAATACGTTCAATTGGTAACTGTTACTAAACCAGAAAAAGCTGCTACGAGCACTTCAGGTTTAGTTGAGGCTTATACCAACTTAGGTTCTTATGCAGCTTTAACTGATAGAGAAAAGGCTAAAGAGTACTTCAATAAAGCACTCGCAATACAGCCTACAAATCAGAATGCAATTGATAACCTTAAATTACTTAATGCTCCAGCAGCACCGGCAAAAAAAGCGCCAATTAAGTAATTCGTTAAATAAAGGAATAAATAAAAGGGCGGGATTTGTAATCCCGCCCTTTTATTTTATTTTTGCCTAAAATAATAAATATGGAAACTTCAAGTTCAGCACAAGATTTTTTACCCATTATATTTCAAGTTATAGTAGCCCTAGGCTTCGTCGTGGTAACGTTATTTGCTACTCATTTCTTAGGCCCTAAACGTAATACTAGCGATAAGCTTTCTACATTTGAAGCTGGAGTTAAGGTTGTTGGTAATGCACGCCAGCCTTTTTCCATTAAGTATTTTCTAGTTGCAATCTTGTTCGTCTTATTTGACGTTGAAGTAATTTTTATGTACCCTTGGGCTGTTAATTTCAGAGAGTTGGGATGGAATGGCCTAATAGAGATGTTTATCTTTATGGGGACGCTTTTGTTAGGGTTTATCTATATCCTAAAGAAGAAAGCACTGGATTGGAACTAATAAGTTAGAGGTTAAATTTTGGAGCTATATTATCTGAACTGGCAATCATAGTACTCAACTTATTTAGAAAGGTTCTAAATGCTAAACGCTTAATCTAATTGCTTTTAAAATATTGTAAATTTGTTGCTCATTCTTTAAAGGAATGGGCATTTTTTTTGTTTAAAACATGGGTGAAATTAATATAGTAGATGCGCCGCCAGGTATAGAAGGTTCAGGCTTTTTTGCCACTTCCTTAGATAAGGTTATAGGATTGGCTCGCTCACATTCATTATGGCCTTTGCCATTTGCAACTTCTTGTTGCGGTATTGAATTTATGGCAACAATGGGTTCTCATTATGATTTCGGTCGTTTCGGAGCAGAGCGTCTAAGCTTTTCTCCTCGTCAGGCAGATTTGTTGATGGTAATGGGGACTATTGCAAAAAAGATGGCTCCGGTTCTAAAACAGGTTTATTTGCAAATGGCTGAGCCTCGTTGGGTAATTGCCGTTGGTGCCTGTGCTTCAAGTGGTGGTATTTTTGATACTTACTCTGTTTTGCAGGGTATAGATGAAATTATCCCAGTTGATGTGTACGTTCCAGGTTGTCCTCCAAGGCCGGAGGCTATTTTAGATGGCTTTGGTAAGATACAGGAACTGGTGAAAAACGAATCGGGCAGAAGAAGATATTCGGATCAATACAAAAAAATGTTAGCTTCTTACGGAATAGAATAATGGCTAAAGCAACAAATACAGAACTGATAGATTTGCTTGGCGAGAAATTCGGAGAGCAATTGTTTGATGTTACAGAACCCTATGGATTGCTTACTTTTTCAACCACAAAAGATAAAGTAATTGGTGTACTGTCTTTTTTAAAAGATAATGATAAGATCAATTTTAATTTTTTAACTGATTTAACAGCTGTTCACTATCCAGAAAAAGAACAGCTTGCTGTCGTTTATCATTTGCACAGTATGGTTAGTGGAATAAGAGCCAGATTAAAGGTTTTTATTCACGAGAATGATCCAACAATTCCAACTGCATCCACTTTGTGGAATTCTGCAAATTGGATGGAGAGAGAGACTTATGACTTTTTTGGGATTAAATTTGAAGGACATCCTGATTTAAGAAGGATTTTAAATATGGATGAATTAAACGTACATCCAATGCTTAAACAATATCCTTTAGAAGACCCAAATAGAGTTGATAAAAAAGATGAATACTTTGGTAGATAATAACTAATGAAGCACAATCAACCAGTATATACAGACAACGATCCACAGAATGAGTTGGTAACCCTAAATCTGGGACCAACGCATCCGGCAACACATGGTGTTTTCCAAAATGTTTTACAACTAGATGGGGAACGAATTGTGAGTGGTGTTTCCACAATTGGATATATTCACAGAGCATTTGAAAAAATTGCCGAACACAGACCTTTTTATCAGATTACGCCCTTAACTGATCGACTAAATTATTGCTCGTCGCCCATCAATAACATGGGTTGGCACATGACAGTTGAAAAGTTATTGAATATCCAAATTCCTAAAAGAGTAGATTATCTTCGGGTAATTATCATGGAGTTAGCAAGGATTTCTGATCATATTATTTGTAATACGATCATTGCACAGGATACAGGAGCAACAACAACTTTCCTTTATCTTTTCCAGTTTAGAGAGCATATTTATGAAATCTATGAGGAGATTTGTGGTGCCAGGTTAACAACTAATATTGGTCGTATTGGTGGATTGGAAAGAGATTTTAATGATATCGCATTTGCGAAGATCAATAAATTCCTAAAAGAATTCCCAGTTGCATTGAGAGAATTTGAAAGTCTATTGAATAGAAATAGAATCTTTATCGATCGTACCGCTGGTGTTGCAGAGGTAACCCAAGAGAATGCATTGAGTTTTGGCTGGACTGGCCCATTATTACGTGCCACAGGTGTTGATTATGATGTACGTGTAAGTGAACCTTATTCTTCATACCAAGATTTTGATTTTGAAATCCCGGTAGGTACTAGTGGTGATATCTATGATCGCTATTTAGTACGTAATGAGGAAATGTGGCAAAGCGTAAGGATTATTGAACAGGCACTTGAAAAATTGAAGTCAGAGCCGAAGGGTATTTTTCATGCCGATGTGCCAGCATTCTATTTACCAGGAAAAGAAGAAGTTTATAACAATATGGAGGCATTAATTTATCACTTTAAGATTGTGATGGGAGAAATTGATGCACCAAAAGCAGAAGTTTATCACGCTGTTGAAGGTGGTAACGGGGAGCTTGGCTTTTACTTAATCAATGATGGGGGAAGAACTCCGTATAGATTGCACTTTAGAAGACCAAGTTTTATTAATTATTCAATGTTTGCTAAAATGAGTGAGGGTATGCTGTTATCAGACGCCATCATTAACATGAGTAGCATGAACATTATTGCAGGAGAATTAGATGCTTAAAGTAGAAGAACAACAACCTGTAGAGTTTTCATCAGCTTTGATTGATAAGTTTGATGAGATCGTAAAACGCTATCCACAAGGGAAACAAAAATCTGCATTGCTCCCTGTCTTACATTTGGTGCAGGCAGAATTTGGTTGGACAAGTGTACCTGCAATGGATAAAATTGCAGCATATTTGAACATCGAGCCAATTGAGGTGTATGAAGTGGCTTCTTTTTACAGCATGTATTTTTTACAGCCGAAAGGTAAGTATGTATTAGAAGTTTGCCGTACTGGTCCTTGTTGTTTGGTAGGTGCTGAAAAGATTATGGATTACATTGAGAACAAACTTGGTGTAAAAGAAGGAGAGGTAACAGCAGATGGATTATTTAGCTGGAGAGGGGTAGAGTGTTTGGCAGCTTGCGGATTTGCTCCTGTCTTACAAATTGGACCTGAGTATACTTTTTACGAAAATCTAACTGAGCAATCAGTAGATGAATTGATAGATAATTTAAAAAATAAACAGATTTGAGACACTAGATATGAGATTTGAGAGTAGACATTCCGTCTCGCATCTCACATCTCCTATCTCACATCTATAACGAATGGGACGTAAACTTTTACTAGAACATATCAACGTACCTGGCATTAATACGCTAGACGTTTATCGCCAAAAAGGTGGTTATCGTGCCGTAGAAAAAGCACTTAAAACTTTAACACCTGATGAAGTGGTAGAAGAAGTTAAAAAGTCTGGATTACGTGGTAGAGGCGGTGCAGGTTTTCCTACTGGGATGAAATGGAGTTTCTTAGCTAAACCTGAAGGCGTACCTCGCTATTTGGTATGTAATGCAGACGAATCTGAACCTGGTACTTTTAAAGACAGGTATTTGATGACTTACATTCCACATGCCCTAATTGAGGGGATGATTGTGGCAAGTTTCGCACTTGGAGCAAATACTTCTTACATCTACGTACGTGGTGAAATGATGCCACAAATTAGAATCCTTGAAAAAGCAATTGCAGAGGCTAAGGCAGCAGGGTTTCTGGGAAGTAATATTTTGGGTACCGGATATAATCTAGAGTTATATGTTCAACCTGGTGGAGGTGCCTATATCTGTGGTGAAGAAACCGCATTGTTAGAATCATTAGAGGGTAAAAGAGGAAATCCTCGCATTAAACCACCTTTTCCGGCAATCGCTGGATTATATGGTTGCCCAACCGTAGTAAATAATGTTGAATCCATAGCTGCAGTTGTTCCAATTATTAACGATGGTGGAGATGAATATGCTAAAATCGGACTTGGCCGTAGTACAGGAACCAAATTGATTTCAGCGTCTGGTAATTTGGTGAAACCTGGTGTTTACGAGATAGAATTAGGATTACCAGTAGAAGAATTTATCTATTCTGACGAATATTGTGGTGGTATTGCCAATGGTAAAAGACTAAAAGCTACAGTAGCCGGAGGTTCTTCGGTGCCAATCCTTCCAGCTAACTTAACATTAAAATACGCAAATGGCGATCCACGGTTGATGAGTTATGAGTCCCTTTCTGAAGGTGGCTTTGCAACAGGAACGATGATGGGCTCTGGTGGTTTTATTGCATTTGATGAAGATCAATGTATCGTAAGAAATACTTGGAACTTCGCTCGTTTTTATCACCACGAAAGTTGTGGCCAATGTTCACCATGTAGAGAAGGAACGGGTTGGTTAGAGAAGGTATTACATAGATTGGAATACGGACACGGTAAGATGAGTGATATCGACTTATTGGTTGATGTATCTAAAAAGATAGAAGGAAATACAATTTGCCCATTGGGTGATGCAGCAGCTTGGCCTGTTGCGAGTGCAATTAGGCATTTTAGAGATGAGTTTGAATGGCATGTAAAAGAGCCAGCAAAAAGTCTGACAAGTAATTATGGAATTGCTAATTATGCTGTTCCGATAGAGAAAAAAGTTGAAGAAGTTAAACAGGATAATTCTTAATCATGGCTGATTTAATGAAAGTTACCATCGATGGGATCACGGTTGAAGTTGAACCGGGAACTAGTATTCTTAACGCAGCTAGGCAAATTGGAGGTGACATTGTGCCACCTGCGATGTGCTATTATTCTAAATTAGAAGGTAGCGGAGGTAAGTGCCGTACTTGTATCGTTAAAGTAACTAAAGGTTCTGAGAAGGATCCTCGCCCGATGCCGAAATTAGTTGCATCATGCCGTACCACCGTTATGGATGGTATGGAAGTGCAAAATATCACCTCACCTGAGGTTTTGGAAGCAAGAAGTGGTGTGGTAGAGATGTTATTAATTAACCATCCATTAGATTGTCCGGTATGTGATCAAGCTGGTGAATGTGACCTGCAAAACTTAGGATATGAGCATGGGCTACAAAAAACCAGATACGAGTTTGAGCGACGTACTTTCGAAAGAATAGATATTGGTGATAAAATTCAATTGCACATGAACCGTTGCATTTTATGCTATCGTTGTGTGTTTACTGCTGATCAGATTACGAATAAGCGTGTTCACGGGATTTTAAATCGTGGTGATCACTCTGAAATTTCGACTTATATCCAAGCAGCAGTTGATAATGATTTTTCTGGAAATGTAATTGATGTTTGTCCTGTTGGCGCATTAACAGATAAAACTTTTAGGTTCAGAAATAGAGTTTGGTTTACTAAACCCGTAGATGCGCATCGTGATTGTGATCATGAGAAATGTACTGGAAAAGTGACGCTTTGGTACAAAGGAGCAGATGTTTTACGTGTTACGGCTCGTAAAGATCAGTTTGGAGAGGTTGAGTCTTTCATTTGTAATACTTGCCGCTTTGATAAGAAAGCAACTTCAGATTGGACAATCGAACATCCAACTGTTATTGCCGATACTTCTGTAATCTCATCAAACCATTACGAAACATTTAAACCACTTCCAGTGATTAAAGAAAATTTAGCTTTACAGGAAGCCAATAAAGTTGAACTAGAAAAAACCAGTAAATTCTAATGGATATTAATTATATAATTGAGAAATTCTTGCTGGTAACAGTTTTATTTGCCATCAGTTTGGTGATTGCCATGTACTCAACCTATGCGGAAAGAAAAGTCGCTGCATTTTTACAAGATAGGCTTGGTCCAGATAGAGCAGGTCCCTTTGGTATCCTACAGCCTTTGGCAGATGGTTTAAAAATGTTTATGAAGGAGGAAATCATTCCCTCCAATGCCAATAAATGGCTATTTATGGTCGGACCGGGCTTGGCAATGTTATGTGCTTGTATTGGCACAGCTGTTATTCCTTGGGGTCAGGATTTAGTGATTGGTGAAAAAACAGTTCCATTACAGGTAACTGACATTAATGTTGGTGTACTATATATATTCGGTGTGGTTTCATTGGGTGTTTATGGCGTAATGATTGGCGGATGGGCATCAAACAATAAATATTCGTTGTTAAGTGCTATTCGTGCAGCATCACAAAACATCAGTTACGAAGTAGCGATGGGTTTATCTATCATTGCTTTATTATTGATGACCAATACGCTAAGTTTAAAAGAAATTGTTGCTCAGCAACACGGATTTAACTGGAATGTGTGGTATCAGCCGTTGGGATTTATCATTTTTATGGTATGCTCCTTTGCAGAAACAAACCGTGCACCTTTCGATTTACCAGAATGTGAAACTGAGTTGATTGGTGGATATCATACCGAATACTCTTCGATGAAATTGGGATTCTATTTATTTGCTGAATACATCAATATGTTTGTTTCATCAGCAGTAATGGCTACTTTATATTTCGGTGGCTATAATTATCCAGGGATGGATTGGATCGCTACTGTATTTTCACCAAATGGAGCAGCACTCTTTGGATCTTTCATTTTATTTATGAAGATTTTTGGTTTCATCTTTTTCTTCATGTGGGTACGTTGGACAATTCCTCGTTTCCGTTATGATCAATTGATGAATTTAGGTTGGAAAGGATTAATTCCATTAGCTATAGCCAATATTATCATCACAGGAATTGTAATCGCAGTAAGTAATTTTTAAGAGAGAGATTATGGAATCATTAAGTAATAAGAAAAAAGTACTCGAACAAAAACCGCTTAATTTTGCAGAACGCATGTATTTGCCTGCTATTGTTAAAGGATTAGGTACTACAATGAGCCACTTTTTCAAGAAAAGTTCAACTATTAGGTATCCTGAGCAAGTAAGAGAATTTTCAATCAACTGGAGAGGAATGCATTCCTTGAAAAGAGATGAAGAAGGTAAAGAGCGTTGTACTGCATGTGGCTTATGTGCGCTATCATGCCCTGCTGAAGCTATAACGATGATTGCAGCGGAACGTAAACCAGAGGAGAAAAACTTATATCGCGAGGAAAAATATGCAGCAGTTTATGAAATCAATATGTTGCGTTGCATTTTCTGTGGTTTGTGTGAAGAGGCATGTCCTAAGGAAGCAATTTATTTGGATGGGCCCATAGTTCCATCTGATTATTTACGTAAAGATTTCATTTACGGAAAAGATAAACTAGTAGAAGCTCCATTGGAAAAATAGTTTGTCATCTAGAGAAGTGAAATATCCTTTAAAAGATATTTTATTCTATAACATGGCAATTAATAAAAACTAAAACTAAACAAGAAAATTAATGGGTACATCAGTATTCTATTTTGTAGCAACATTAAGTGTCATTTTTTCGCTGATGGTGATCTTTTCGAAGAATCCTATCCACAGCGTTTTATACCTGATCCTTACTTTTTTTACCTTTACAGTTCATTATGTACTGTTAAACGCGCAATTTTTAGCAGTCGTAAATTTCATCGTTTATATGGGCGCTATTATGGTGCTCTTCCTATTCGTGTTGATGCTACTTAATCTCAACAAAGAAAATGAGCCTAATAAATCTGCTTTTCTGAAAATTTTAGGCGTAATAGCTGGAGGCTGCTTAATCGTAACGTTGGTTGGATCTCTAAAAGCAGTGTCCATTAATAGTCCATTGGTATTGCAAAACCCTAATTTGGGCTTGGTTAAAAACTTAGGTAAAGAGTTATTTGGGCCATTTATGTTGCCATTTGAATTGTCTTCAATTTTATTACTAGCAGCAATGGTTGGAGCTGTATTACTGACCAAGAAGGAGGAAAAAGTAAATGGATAGTTTATTCCAAAATATGCAAACTGTTCCACTAAACCATTACATCTGGTTATGTGCGATTATCTTTACAATTGGTGTAATCGGTGTATTGACCCGTAGAAATGCAATTGTGATTTTCATGTCCGTCGAGCTGATGCTAAATTCTGTTAACTTATTGCTAACAGCATTCTCTGTTCATCATAATGATCCTTCCGGACAAGTTTTTGTGTTTTTTATTATGGCACTGGCTGCTGCAGAAGTAGCAATTGGACTAAGTATAATTGTAATGGTTTACAGAAATACGCAGTCGATAGATATTAATGTGTTAAACCGCCTTAAGTGGTAATTATATAGCAAGAAAGAATGATAAATAGTTTACTTTGGTTGGTTCCTCTGCTTCCTCTCCTAGGCTTTGTTATAAATGGGCTAGGCAGAAATACTTTCAGCAAGAGTTTGATCGGTTTCATCGGTAGTGGGGTGATATTTGCTTCATTTGCAATAAGCGTTTACCTGTTTTTTCAATTGGGTGATAGTCCAGAAAAACAAGTATATGTTAATCTTTTCGATTGGATTAGCACTGGAAGTCTTCACATCCCACTAGCTTTCTTATATGATCCATTAAGCTCAATAATGTTATTAATTATAACAGGTATAGGTTTTCTAATTCATATTTATTCAGTAGGATACATGCATAATGATGCAGGATTTGGTAAATTCTTCAGTTACCTTAACCTATTTATATTTTTTATGCTATTGTTGGTGCTTGGCTCTAACTATATCGTGATGTTTATTGGATGGGAAGGCGTAGGTCTATGTTCTTATTTGCTTATCGGATTTTGGTATACCAATATCAATTATGCTAGTGCTGCAAAGAAAGCCTTTGTGATGAATAGAATTGGAGATCTCGGCTTTTTAATCGGTGTATTTTTGATCTTCAATACCTTTGGAAGTGTAGAATTTGCTAAAGTATTCCCACAGGCCGCACTAATGATGCCTGGTACTGATGTAGTAATGTGGATTACTATTTTATTATTTATCGGTGCCTGCGGTAAATCTGCTCAACTACCATTATTTACTTGGTTGCCTGATGCAATGGCCGGTCCTACGCCGGTTTCTGCCTTAATTCACGCAGCAACCATGGTAACAGCTGGTATTTATATGATTGCTCGTTCAAGCGTATTATTTGATCTTGCTCCAGTTACGCAGGGTATCATAGCAATAATTGGAACTGCAACAGCTTTAATTGCTGCACTAATTGCATTGACACAAACAGATATTAAAAAAGTATTGGCCTATTCTACAGTATCGCAATTGGGATATATGTTTCTAGGTTTAGGCGTTGGTGCTTATACTGGTTCATTTTTTCATGTTTTAACACATGCTTTCTTTAAAGCATTATTGTTTTTAGGTGCTGGTTCAGTAATCCATGCCATGCATCATGAACAGGATATGCGCCATATGGGCGGATTAAGAGGTAAGTTGAAAGTTACCTTTGCTACAATGATGATTGGTACAATCGCCATTGCTGGACTACCTCCATTTTCTGGTTTTTTCTCAAAGGATGAAATTCTTGCACATGCCTATACCTATAGCCCTATACTTTGGGCAGTTGGACTATTAACAGCTTTTTTAACCTCATTTTATATGTTCAGGATGATGTTCCTTACTTTTTCTGGAAAATATAGGGGAACACATCATGCTGAAGAACATATTCATGAATCACCTAGTTCAATGACCTTACCTTTGGTTGTTTTGGCAATTTTAGCAGCTGCAGGTGGTTTAATAAATATTCCTCATGTGTTTGGTGGCAACGAATGGTTGGCACATTGGCTAACTGGTGCAAATGTACCTCAGCACGAATTGAATTTGGATCATACTACGGAGTATGCTTTAATGGGGGTTTCTGTATTTGCTGCAGTTATAGCACTTGTATATGCTTACATAAAATATGTTAAAAATGTAGAAATTCCAGTTGCTGATGAAGGTAAACGTTCTGTATTCGCTAAAATTTCTTATCATAAATTTTATTTAGATGAGTTATACGATACCATTATTAGAAAACCACTAGATGCCTTTTCGGGATTTTTCTATAAAATAATTGATAAAAAGCTAATCGATGGTTTGGTAAATGGTTTTGGCTGGACCGCCAGTGAAGGAAGTAAAGGTTTACGTTTGCTTCAATCTGGAAATGTAGGCTTTTATATATTCATGATGGTATTCGGTATCGTCGCTTTGTTATTGTATACTTATTTATCTATCGCTTAAAACGGCTCAACAAAAATAAATGGAACTTTTACTACTCATATTTTTACCATTAGTTGGCGCTATCCTTACTGCTATAATAGCTAAACAGCATACAGCAAAGATAGTGGCTTTAGCATTTTCGATTTTTACGCTTGCAATAACTATTGGCCTTTTATACAAATTTACGCCAGATGCAAGTATGCAATTCGCTGTGAACTATGCATGGATACAACAACTCGGGATTAATTTTCATGCTGGTATAGATGGAATAAGCATGATCACAGTTGTCTTAACTAATGTTTTGATGCCTCTAATTATCTTATCGAGTTTTAAACATGAATATAAAAATGCAAATGCTTTTTATGCATTGATCTTGTTCATGCAGACCGGATTGTTATTGGTATTTACATCCCTTGATGGTTTTTTATTCTATATTGGATGGGAAGCAGCCTTAATCCCTATTTACTTTATTTGTTCAATGTGGGGCGGAAAAGATAGGATTAAGGTAAACATGAAGTTTTTCGTTTATACGATAGCAGGTTCCCTATTCATGTTACTTGGTATCATCTATCTTTACCTACAGAATCCAGCTAAAAATTTCGATATCAATGCGTTCTATGCATTAAATCTAGATTCATATCAACAAGGTTGGTTATTTTGGGCATTCTTTATTGCATTTGCTATTAAAATGCCAGTATTCCCATTCCATACTTGGCAACCAGATACGTACACTGAAGCACCAACTACTGGTACCATGTTGTTATCTGGAATCATGTTAAAAATGGGTATTTATGGAGTAATCAGATGGTTGTTGCCAATTTTACCGCAGGGTGTAAACGATTGGATTTGTGTTTCAATGATTTTATCTGTAATTGGAATTGTATATGCATCATTGATAGCTTTTACTCAAAAAAATGCTAAAAAATTAGTTGCTTATTCGTCAATCGCACACGTTGGATTGATCTCAGCAGGAATATTTGCAGCAACAACTTTAGGCAAAGCTGGAGTGCAAGGTATGCAAGGGGTAATGGTTCAGATGTTAAGTCATGGTGTAAATGTAGTCGGTTTGTTTTTTGTGTTAGATATCATTTCTTCACAATTGAAAACAAATACGATAGCAGAGTTGGGTGGTTTGGCAAAAGTAGCTCCAAAACTGGCAATTACTTTTTTAATTATCGTTCTTGGAACAGTGGCTTTGCCAGGAACAAATGGCTTTATAGGCGAGTTTCTATTGTTGTATAGCGTATATAGTTACCAAACCTGGCTAGGTATTGCAGCTGGCTTAACCATTATATTTGGTGCCGTTTACTTGTTAAGAATGTACCAAAAAGTAATGTTAGGTGAAACGAACAGTTTAACAATTAGCTTCACAGATATAAAAGGAAGCGAAAAGGTAGTATTGTATACAATTTGTGTATTAATCATCGCCATGGGGGTTTATCCAAAACCAATTTTGCAGTTGTCAGAAGCATCAGTGCAACATTTATTAGAACAGATCAATCAAAAATTAATAGGGTTAAATTAAACAGATGAACATTATTATAACCATTGCCGTTACGGCTTTAGTAGTACTTTATGCAGGTTTGTTTAAGGCAAAGAAAGCCTTACTACCCTTAACTTTAATTGGGTTACTTGTTGCATTAGGATTTGCAGTTTTTAGCTGGGACAGTTCGATCACCTATTTTGGGATGATGCGAATGGACAATTTTGCACTGGCATTTGCTGGAATATCTATTGTTGGGACTTTTTTTATATTTCTATTAACCCAAAATTATTTTGCAGCCAATAGCGATAATGTAGCCGAGTACTTTACTTTGATTCTTTTTGCATTATGTGGGATTGTCATTATGATATCTTACCAAAATATGTCAATGTTATTTATCGGACTAGAAATCATGTCTGTAAGTTTATACATCTTAGCGGGTATCAGAAAATTAAACTTTGCTTCTAATGAAGCTTCATTGAAATACTTTTTGATGGGTGCCTTTTCAACAGGCTTTTTGTTGTTTGGAATTACCCTAATTTATGGGGCTACAGGATCATTTGATATTGAAGTTATTCAACAATATCTTGTTAATAATGTAACCGCGGTCTCGCCACTATTTTATCCAGGCGTAATTTTAATTATGATTGGATTGTGTTTCAAAGTTGGCGCTGCCCCATTTCATTTCTGGACACCAGATGTATATGAAGGCTCACCATCGTTAATTACGGCATTCATGTCAACTGTAGTGAAAACAGCTGGTTTTGCAGCATTTTTGAGATTGTTTGCTGGTGCATTTGAACCATTACATGACTTTTGGATGCCTGCATTAATTGTTATCGTAGTGATTACGCTATGTGTTGGAAATATTACCGCATTATATCAAAAAAGCTTTAAAAGAATGCTAGCTTATTCAAGTATTTCACATGCTGGTTATCTATTGTTTTCACTAGTGGTGTTAACGGTTAACTCTGCAAGTAATGTATTTGTTTATGCATCGGCTTATACCTTTGCAAGTATCATAGCCTTTGCCGTACTCATTCTTGTAAAACAAAAAACAGGAAGTGATAGCATAGATAGCTTTAATGGTCTAGGAAAGAGAGATCCATTTGCAGCATTGACATTAACAGTTGCGATGTTGTCACTAGCCGGAATTCCTTTAACAGCTGGATTTATAGGTAAATATGTGATGTTCTTGAATGTAATGGAGAATTATCAAACTATTTTAGTGGTTATAGCCATTTTAAATGCGTTAGTTGGTTTCTATTATTATTTTAAGGTGGTTATCGCTATTTGGTTTAAAGATGGTGATGATATTGCTTTACAAATGCCTTTTCAATATAAGATTGTTTTGATCCTTTCTACTATTGTTACCTTGGTGTTGGGAGTTTTTCCAGAACTGATTTTAAATTTGATATAACCTAATGTTATAGATTATTATTTGTAGTTTTACGAATAATTCAACCATGCAAGAATTCTGGAATTCATTACAGCATTTTATTGATCCCGAAAAATTACTTAAAGAGGGTGGTTTTTATGTTGTTTTGTTTGTTATTTTTGCTGAAACAGGCCTTTTCTTTGGCTTTTTCTTACCAGGAGATTATCTTTTATTTTTAGCAGGTATGTTTGTGGCTACAGGCAGGCTTGATGTCAATATTTATGTTTTGATATTAGGATTAATTGTCGCTGCAGTAGCAGGAAATTTTACGGGCTATTGGTTTGGAAGAAAGACAGGTCCAGTATTATACAAAAGAAAAGATAGCTTTTTTTTTAAGAAACGTTATTTACTTGCAGCAGAAAAATACTATAGAAAGCAAGGGGCTTTTGCACTAATTATGGGAAGGTTTGTGCCAATTGTGAGAACATTCGCACCTATCTTTGCTGGTGTCGTAAAGTTAGAGGTTAAAAAATTTGCACTTTATAATATTTCTGGTGCAATTTTATGGATAGCATCCTTAACTTTGTTAGGGTATTTTTTAGGTAGAAGTTTTGCCGAACAAATTGAAGAATATTTAGTTTACATTATAATTGGTTTCATTGCCATAACAACTATACCATTGGTCATCACGTTTGTGAAGAAGAGAGTAGGTAAAGCTGATCATGAAGATGAAACAGAGATTGAAGAATAAAAAAATGAGTAAAGACGAGCACCACCCTTGGCATAGCGTTTCCCCAGGCAAAAATATGCCGGAAATAGTTAATGCAATTATTGAAATTCCTAAAGGTTCAAAAGCGAAGTATGAAATTGACAAGGATTCTAATCTGATCAAATTGGATCGGGTTTTATTCTCTTCAGTGATGTATCCTGCTAACTATGGTTTCATTCCACAGACTTATTGTGATGATAATGACCCATTAGATATCTTGGTGCTATGTTCTGTAGACGTTTATCCAATGACAATTATCGAAGCGAAAGTTATTGGAGTAATGCACATGGTAGACAATGGAGAACAAGACGATAAAATTATTGCTGTTGCAAAAAATGATATGTCTGTTAACTATATCAATGATTTAAATGAATTGCCACCACATACCATGAAAGAAATCGTTAAGTTTTTCCAAGATTACAAAGCTCTGGAAGAAAAACAGGTTACGATTGAACATCTTCTTGGTGTACGTTATGCACACAAAGTTATACAAGAAAGCATAGAGCTTTACGATAAAAATTTTAGAAATCTACTTTAATGATTTTGCACTCGATTAGTACATTTATATTTTCTGACGGATTTATACCAACTCCATTACTGGCTTTGGCAGACCCGCAGGTTACCAAATCTGGATCTATCGGGTGGCAGATAATTTTAGCATTATTTTTAGTTTTCCTTAATGGTTTTTTTGTAGCCGCAGAATTTGCCATCGTAAAGGTTAGGGCTTCACAAATAGAGATCAAAGCTAAATCTGGAAGCAGGGTAGGAAAAATGGCCAAGAATATAGTTCATAATTTGGATGGATATCTTGCCGCAACCCAACTGGGAATTACCCTCGCTTCTCTTGGATTGGGATGGGTTGGTGAAGATGTAATGCATACCATATTCCAAGATTTATTTAACAGTTTAAACTGGAACTTAAGTCAAGGGTTTATTCATTCAACTTCTACAGTTGTAGCATTCTCTGTAATTACCATTATGCACATTGTATTCGGAGAATTGGCACCAAAGTCTTTAGCTATCCAAAGACCTGTCGCTACAACTTTGTTTGTGTCTGTTCCTTTACAAATTTTCTATATCGTATTTAGACCCTTTATTTGGGCCTTAAATAGTTTGGCTTCCCTAATCTTAAAACCTTTTGGAATTGATACCGCTGGTGGACATGAGTCATTGCACAGTTCTGAGGAACTTCAGTATTTGTTGGATCAGGGAAAGGAAAGTGGGGCTTTAGAGGATAATGAGCACGAATTGATCAAAAATGTTTTTGATTTTAATGAACGTGTAGTTAAAAATATTATGGTTCCAAGAACCAAAATATCAGGTATAGAGTTAAGTACTTCAAAGGAAGAAGTAATCCAAACCATCATAGGTGAAGGTTACTCTAGGATGCCTGTTTACGATGATATCATCGATAAGATCATAGGTATTATCCATGCTAAGGACGTTTTACCTCTCTTGGCGGGAAATAAAGAGTGGACATTGAGTGATATCATTAGAAAGCCTTATTTCGTTCCGGAAACAAAAAAAATTAATGATCTCTTAAGCGAGCTTCAACAGAAAAGAATTCAGATTGCTATCGTAATTGATGAATTTGGGGGTACCGCCGGAATGGTTACTTTAGAGGATATCGTAGAAGAAATAGTTGGTGAGATCCAGGATGAATATGATGAAGAGAAGCCAACTGTGGAAAAAATATCAGATACAGAATTTGTAATTAATGCTTACGCAACTGTTTATGATGTAAATGAGCACCTACCACATGATCTGCCTGAAGATGAGGATTTTGATACCGTAGGAGGTCTGGTTTCTCACGCATTTGGAAAAATTCCTGAAGTAGGCGACAGTGAAGAATGTTATGGCTATCTATTTACCATCCTTAAAAAGACAGAACAAAATATTGAAACGATCAAGCTAGAGCTGGTTATCAATAAAAGTGATATGGTAGATACGCATTAAAACCAATAAAATGCATGTTTTTTATACTCCTGACCTTGCCTCCAACCAATATACTTTAAACGAAGAAGAAAGCAAACATTGTAGCAAAGTACTTCGATTGGGAGTTGGTGATGTGATCCATCTAATTGATGGAAGAGGAGGACTGTACCAAGCTCAAATAATAGAAGTAGGAAGGAAAAATGTGCAGCTTAAGATCATTGAGCAACAATTAGAATTCGGCAAAAGAAACCATTATCTCCACATTGCCGTTGCCCCAACAAAGAATATAGACCGGTTAGAGTGGTTTTTAGAAAAGGCCACAGAAATAGGTATAAATGAAATTACCCCCATCATCTGCGATCGCTCTGAAAGGAAAATCATCAAACAAGAACGTCTAGAGAAAGTGATTACTTCGGCAGTAAAGCAATCACTTACTGCATATCATCCAAAACTTAACAATGCCACTTCTTTTACAGATCTAATGAAAAGTAACCTGGATGGGCAAAAGTTTATAGCGCATTGTTTACCTGGGGAGAAGCCCTATATCAATCAATTTACTACACAACATCAATCTTATATCGTTTTGATAGGGCCTGAGGGCGATTTTACACCTTCAGAGATTGATTTGGCTTTGCAAAATGGTTATAAAGGAGTAACTTTAGGTAATACGCGATTGCGGACAGAAACAGCAGCTTTAACCGCATGCTTTGAAGTTAATTATATTAATAGATGAGAATAAGTTATCAGTTACCGGCTTTGAGTAATCAGGTTGGCTTAATGCTTAAAGTAAAGCATTTTGCTTTATGCTTTAGTCTGTTAGCTTTATTCTTTTTTACCGGATTTAAACCGCCAACCTATAAAATGGGGAAACTGAAATACAGTGGAGGAGGAGATTGGTATGGAAATAGGACAGCTTTGCCCAATCTAATTGATTTCTGTAATAAGAATATTGCTACTAATTTTTCAGCTGACGAAGGGATTGTTGATGTGGGAAGTGCTGAAATATTTAATTTTCCATTTGTTTACATGACGGGACATGGCAATGTTGCTTTTAATGATCAGGAAGCAAGTAATCTAAGAAAATATTTAACAGGTGGTGGGTTTTTGCATATAGATGATAATTATGGCTTAGATAAGTTTATTAGGCCCCAAATGAAAAAAGTCTTCCCGGAGTTAAGTTTTGTGGAACTACCGGCAGATCATAAGATTTACAACCAAAAATTTAAGTTTCCTAACGGCCTGCCTAAGATCCATGAGCATGATGGAAAACGCCCTCAAGGTTTTGCATTGGTATGGAAGGGACGCGTTGTTTGCTATTATACATTTGAATGTGATTTGGGTAATGGATGGGAGGATTTCGGCACATATCCTACCGATACTCAAGAAAGTCGTTCAAAAGCGCTTAAAATGGGCGCAAATCTAATTCACTATGCATTAACAAATTGATATGTATCAGATAAAGGTCAACGATAAATTTGAATTTAATATTGTTCCCGATAGCCATCAATTTCTTGTTAATGGAAAGGTTGTTGATTTTGAAAAAGTTGATCTAAATAAGAATTCATCACATTTCATATATCAGAACAAATCTTACACAATTGAAGTTGAAGAGATTGATCCAGTAGAGAAAACAGCTGTTGTAAAAGTGAATGGCAATAGTTACACGTTAACTATCAGGAATCAGCTAGATCAACTTTTGAAACAGTTGGGAATGGATAATTTAACTGCAAATAAGATCTTGCAGGTTAAGGCACCAATGCCAGGACTAGTGTTAAATGTATTGGTAATAGAAGGGGATGAAGTTAAAAAGGGTGATAATCTATTGGTATTGGAAGCAATGAAAATGGAAAACATGATCAAATCACCTACCGATGGCGTAATTAAAAAAATAGCGGTAAAGCAGGGAGATAAGATTGAAAAGAATGAATTGTTAATCAATTTTCACTAAAACAAGAAGGGGATGCAATTGCATCCCCTTCTTGTTTTAAATTATGTTGGCTAATTTTATTTTCCTCTAAATTGTGCTTTGCCAGAAGACCTAACTTCTGCTGCGCCTAACATCGTCATTGCACATCGGAAACCGATATCAGCAGTTGATTCGTTCTCTTGCAAATGTCTTCTTGAAGCCGGGTTTAACCATTGTGCCTGATCATCCCAAGACCCTCCTTTATACACTCTTGACTTATCATTTACCAAAGTTGTAACGCCGTATAATGCACTTTGCTCATCACGGTAACCACGTTGATCAGGGTTATATGGTGCAGTTCCTGTGCTTCCAGCAGCTTTGCCAGCTTGTAACTCTTCCCAAGTTTGTTTAACTCCAGAATTTGCCTTAACCATTTCAGGTTTGCCAAACTTGTCTAATTTTAATTTTCCATTAATTGGATCTCTATCTTTATTTTGATATTGGTTTCCTCGAAAAGGATTTAAAGCATCTGCCTGCTCATAAGTCGCAGCACGATAAACGTCAGCAACCCATTCATTTACATTCCCTGCCATATTGTACAAACCAAAATCATTAGGTTCATAAGATCTAACATTCTGAGTAAATGCGGCTTTATCATTTAATGATCCGCCTACACCCATATAGTCTCCTTTTGCTCTTTTAAAGTTAGCCAAAATTAAACCTCTGGTACTTTTCTTAGCTGAAGAGATTCCAAGGCCGTTCCAAGGATAGATTTTTTTATCGTTTACATTTTCATATTGGGTATTTCCGATCAAACCCAAAGCTGCATATTCCCATTCGGCTTCTGTTGGTAATCTGAAGGGTTGTAAAATTACACCATCTTCCAATCTTACATTCCTTGTTGGTCCTTTCCCTTTACCCGTAGTAGATGCTGTTGCACCTGCAGTGGCCGCAGGATTAAGGTCTTGCATTGCTTTAGGCCCTTTGTCATCATATTGGCCATTAAGGTAAACATCGGTATTGAAGGGTTTGTCATTTTTTGGAACAGGGGCAGCATTTGAATTTGTTTTAGCTACTCCATTAACTACAGCGAAACTGTTCATATAACCTTGATCACGCAGCATCTTTTGGTTAACCATGTCAGTTCTCCAAACACAATATCTTTCAGCCTGTAATGCACTTACGCCAACAACTGGGTAGTTGGCATAGGCAGGGTGCCTTAGATAGTTATTTACATAAGGTTCGTTAAATGAAAGCGGTCTACGCCAAACCAATGTATCTGGTAATTCTTCGTAATAATATTGTGCATCGGTAGGATAGGTACGTTTAATCCAATTTAAATATTCTAACCAATCAACATTAGCAACTTCAGTTTCATCGATATAAAATGAACTTACGGTTACTTCTCTTTTATAGTTGTAATTGCTCATATCCTGCCCAGGGATGTCGATAGCACTACCCCCCATAATAAATTCACCACCTTCAATTTGCATTAAGCCTGTTCCTCCAGGTCCACGTCTGTACTTCGTGTTTACCTCGAAACCTCCATTGGCTTTTTGATTGTAAGCATATCCTGTTTTGCTAGATACATTTGGATTATTCTTCTTGGTTTTGCAAGACGCAAAAACAAAGATGATAAGAATAAATGTATAGGAATATAAGTATGTTTTTTTCATAAATTGTGCCTTTGTAACACTTGAACGTTAAAATTACATAAAAAAATAGACTATCTTCAAAAAAACTAAATTTTAGATTTATTATCGGGTTAATGTGTTGGTTACAAGCTGTTTGTGAGCAATGATCTTGTGTAAACAACAATTTGAGCATAAGTAAGTTTTATTTATTGTTCTAATTTTAAATTATTGAAAATGTTAGTCTACTAATTCATGATAATTTATCAATATCGTGGTCAAGAAAAAGATGGATCTTATTTTTGAAATTGAGCTGTTAAATAACTTTGAATTTAGTAAGTAGGATGTTAACTTGCATTCCTGTTATATGTTTATATTTGGCAAATGAATAAAAGGTACTTTAGCATAACGGCCTTAGGTATGTTTTCTGTGGTTATGTTTTGTAGTATTGAACGACTACAAGCGCAAGTTGTGCAACCTGGTACACAAACAAATGGAAGTTTATCTAATAATATTGTCACAGCTGTTCCTTTTTTGTTAATAACTCCTGATGCAAGAACAGGAAGCATGGGGGAGGCTGGTGTTGCTGTACAACCAGATGCAAATACACTAAGCATTAATCCCTCAAAGTTAGCCTTCTTAGATAAACCTTATGGGTTTTCGGCATCTTATAGCCCATGGTTAAAAAGCCTAGTTCCAGATATCAATCTAGCTTATATCAGTGGTTTCTATAAACTAGATGACCGGAGTAGTATTGGAAGTTCGCTACGTTATTTTTCTCTCGGACAAATACAGCTTACCGATATCAATAAGCAGGATTTAGGAATTTATAGTCCCAATGAATTCTCTTTTGATGCAACTTATGCACGTAAGTTTGGTGATGAGTTTTCTTTGGGAACATCTCTCCGTTTCATTTATTCTAACTTAACTTCTGGTCAATTCTCCTCGGGTCAGCAAACTAAAGCAGGTAAAGCATTTGCTGTGGACGTTTCGGGATATTATAAAAACCAGACCGTAATGTTTGGGAAGGATGCCATCTTATCTTTTGGTGCAAACCTATCAAATATCGGTACTAAAATGAGCTATGTAGACGGCGGCCCAAAATATTTTCTTCCTACTAATATGAAACTTGGCGGTGCTTCAACAATTATTATTGATGATTATAGCCAATTCACTTTTGCCTTAGATTTTAATAAATTAATGGTGCCTACGCAGCCAATCAGAGATATAAATGGGAATATAGTTTCCGGTAAGGATCCAGACCGATCAGTACCAGCGGGAATTTTTGGTTCGTTTAGCGATGCACCAGGAGGATTTAAGGAAGAAATAAGAGAGGTAGGCATTGCTGCTGGTGCAGAATATTGGTATAATCAACAATTTGCACTAAGAGCTGGATATTTTTATGAATCACCCTCCAAAGGGGATCGTAGATATTTCACGTTAGGTGCAGGCTTAAAGTATAATATCTTTAATATCGATTTTGCCTATCTATTGGCAGATCCACAAAAAAGCCCATTGGCAAATACACTTAGATTCAGCTTGCTGTTTAACTTTGGCGATACCAAATAAATGAAGATTAAAGTAGGTTTTGGTTTTGATGTACACCAATTAAAAGATCAGCATCCATTCGTTGTAGGTGGTGTTACTTTAGCACATCATAAGGGAGCTTTTGGACATTCGGATGCAGATGTGTTATTACATGCTATTTGTGATGCATTGCTTGGAGCGGCAAATTTAAGAGATATCGGATTCCATTTTAAAAATACAGATCCACAATGGAAAGGGATTAGTAGCCTGATCTTATTACAAGAAACAGTAAAACTACTCCAAGATAAAGGCTGGCAAATTGGCAATATAGACGCAATGCTTTGCCTCGAAGCCCCCAAAATTAATCCTCATATCCCACAGATGCAAGAAAATATTGCTAAGGCAATTGGTATCTCGATTGATGATATTTCTATTAAAGCAACTACAAATGAAACAATGGGTTTTATTGGGAGAGAAGAAGGAGTTGTAGCTTATGCCGTTTGTTTGATTGAAAAGGAATAATTAAGTTTCTAAATAATTTGACACACAACCTCTTCCATCATCCCTCATAAATCTTCAATAAATACCCATAAATAGGTATTTTTTCAACAGGCACCATTAACTAGCTTTGGTATTGATAGATAATTAGAACGGGCTTATATTCATGGATTTAGTTGGATGATATTCATTCATTGCATTTCATAATAATGACGTTGTTTATCTCAAATAATATCTAAAACAGATAAAAATGAAACAACTACTTGCAACAGTATTGATAGGCATACTGACAATTACAGCTTATGCACAAGAACTAAGTCCGAAACAAAATAGTGAGGGGAAATTTGGGTTTGTAGATAAAAATGGAAAAGAAGTTATCCCTTTTAAGTATGAGAAAACAGGATACAGTTTTCATGAAGGATTAATTACTGTGAAACTAGGCGGTAAGTTTGGTTTTATAAATGAAAAAGGAATTGTAGTTATTCCTTTTAAATACGATTATGGAGGTTATTTTCAGGAAGGATTTACTCAAGTTGAGCTTGGTGGAAAGGCAGGTTATATTGATAAAACAGGTAAAGAAATCACGGCTATAATGTATGATGTTGCATTCGACTTCTATGAAGGACTTGCCAAGGTAAGAATAAATGAGCGGTATGGGTTTATAGATAAAACTGGTAGAGAGGTTACCGCCTTAAAATACGAAGATGGAAATAATTTCAAAGACGGCTTTGCAAGCGTTAAACTCAATGGTAAATGGGGTTTTATAGATAAGACGGGTAAAGAGATTAGCAAGTTTAAATATAGCTATGCGAAAGATTTCTCGGAAGGTATTGCACCAGTAGAGCTTAACGGTAAATTTTATGGTGCTATAGATCAAAATGGGAATGAAATCATTCCTTTTAAGTACAGGTTCATCAGCGATTTTAATGGAGGTTTAGCCAAAGCTGGACGTGATGGAAGAGAGGGGTTTTTAGATAAGAAAGGTGTAGAAATTATCCCAATAAAATATGATGCTGTTGGAGAATTTAAAAATGGCGCAGCGCTATTTAGGTTAAATGGCCGATGGGGCTCAATGGATAAAACAGGTAAAGAGATTCAATAGGGATTAGACTTAAATGTCTGTGCCAAACACTAAAGATTGGTGTAATAAATAGCAATGTTGTTTTATAGGCATTGCTATTTAAGCTTCATCTATTCTTCTAAGTACCCAAACCTGCCTTCGTTGTAATCAGCGATAGCTTGTTTGATTTCCTCATTGTTATTCATTAAAAATGGGCCATATGCTGCAATGGGCTCATTGATTGGTTCTCCACTTAATATGAGTACAATCGCATCTGTTAATGCCTCGATAGAGATCAGCTCACCATCATTTTTAAAACTGACCATTTGATCTGCAGTAGCAACATCTAAGTCGTTTATTTGAATGTTTCCATCAATGACTACAAGTGATGTATTGAATTTTTTAGGGAAATTTAAACTTACCTTGCTGCCTTTGTTTAAACGTGCATTGTACATTTCAATTGGTGTAAATGTAGATATGCTTCCTTTTTGACCTTCAAAGCTTCCCGCAATAATTTCGATTGTACCAGTATGATTGGGTAAGAAAAATTTTGCCATCTCACTTTGCTTAACATCCTGGTATTTAGGCCTGCTCATTTTATCTTTTGCAGGAAGATTTACCCAAAGCTGAACCATTTGGAATAAACCACCTTTTTTACTGAAGTTCTCTTCGTGGTACTCTTTGTGTAAGATACCACTTGCAGCAGTCATCCATTGCACATCACCAGGATAAATGATCCCACTGTTGCCAGCGCTATCATGATGTGCAATTGCGCCGTGATAGGCGATGGTTACAGTCTCGAAACCACGGTGTGGATGTATGCCAACTCCTCTTGGATGATTTCTAGCAGAAAATTCAATTTTTGCATTATAATCCAGCATATAAAATGGACTCATATCTAACTGATATCCATTTGGAAAGAAATTATGCACCCTAAAACCATCTCCTACCATGTGTGGTGCTGGTGGATTAAGGATCCTTGAGATATTTTTGGTTGTCATGACCTGATGAATAACGAATGTGGTTGAATTGATTAAGGCAAATCAAAACGTAGATTGTGCCAAAGAAAACTCCATTGGAGCTTTTTACCTTGTATTCGAATGAGTACGGGATCCTGTTGCTTTCAACAGCTAAACAGATTTCCCGTACAAGTAGATTTTTCTTTGTCTAAAAAGACAAATAGGTTGACTATAATTATTCAGTCGATTTATTTATTAACTCTTAACGAACTGCAGTTCACCTAGAATTCTTACTTCTTCACTTACCATTACGCCGCCAGTCTCTAAAGCTGCATTCCAGGTTAAACCGAAGTCTGAACGGTTAATCTTTCCGCTTAAAGTAAATCCAGCTTTTGTATTTCCCCATGGATCTGTAGCGATACCACCAAATTCAGCAGTTAATTTTACTGGTTTTGTTTCACCTTTTATAGTTAAATCGCCTTTAACAATATAATCGCCACCATCTTTTTCAACTGAAGAAGATTTAAATTCTATATGTGCAAATTTCTCAGCATCAAAGAAATCACCGCTTTTTAAGTGGTTATCGCGATCTGTATTTCCTGTGTCAAGTGAATCGATATCTCCTTTAAATGAAATTTCTGCATTTTCGAATTCATCGCCTTCTGAAGTTAATTCTGCTGAGAAAGATTTTAAACTACCAGTTACTGTGGTAATCATTAAGTGTTTTACTTTAAATTGTAATTCGCTGTGGGTTGGATCTAAAGTCCATTTTGTAGTTGCCATAATTTTTTATTTTTATATCGTGTTGTTTTGAATTGATAACACAAAATTACAGCAAGGGTTTTACCTGCACATTGATGTATGTTAAGTAATTACACTTTAATAATCATTTAGGTAATTGTTCATTGGTCAATGGTTCATTAGTTAATTTGTTAGCATAAAGAACTGCAAAGACCTATGTTTTCTATGTGCCTATGTGGTGAAGCCTAGCCAATCTTCAAACAAAAATCTGTGCATCTGTGGCAAAACCTAAAGTGGCTTGAAATGGCGGTTTGCAAGATCTTTTCTCACTCGGCTTAAAGATTCGGGAGTAATGCCGAGGTAAGAAGCAATCATCCATTGTGGTACACGAAGGGTAAGGTTTGGATAAAGTTTAATGAAATGGAGGTAACGTTCTTCAGCTGTTGCGCCCAACAACATATCTATTCTTTTTTGCATGAAGCGAATAGAATTGTGCAACATTTTAATGTTTAACTGCAAAATTTCAGGAACGATGGGTTGAATTGCCGGAAAGAAATCTTTTTTTACCACAACGACTTCGGTATCTTCAATGGCATCGATATAAAAAATGGAAGGCTCATTAAAAACAGAACTGTTCCTCTCCGAAATCATCCAGTCTTCTGGTGCGAACTGAATGATATGCTCTTTACCTTTTTCATCAATTGAGAAACACCTTAATAGACCACTATTGATAAAGTAAGCATCTGATTTGAGATCTCCTGCGCTGATTACGACCTGACCCTTTTTAATGGTTTTGGTTTTGAGGCAGCTTACCGCTTCTTTTGACTGCTCATCTGTTATGGCCAATCTTTGTTGTAGGTATTGGGCAAAATTTTCTAACATCTACTATTTTTTTGATGTTGGAATGTTGTCAAAATTAGCAGCACATTTGCCACATCCGGAGCTACAACCATCGCCTTTAGGGGAAACTGAACGATAGATCATTCGGCCCACATAAAATAATGCGCCGGCAAAAATGATGATCATTAGAATGAATTGAATATCCATGATACAAAATTACGATTATTATGATAACTGATTTCAGCAGAATGTAATATTTAAGGGCTAATTCATTTACTGCATCAACCCAACCGTTCCGCCAACCCAATCAAAATCCTTATTGTATCTTACACCGATCATTTTACCTCTGCTTAATCTTGCCAGGTTGATACAAAGCTGAGGTTCTTCACCTTCTGGCCAAAGATACATCATCCTAATTTCGGCTTTAACACCAGCATCTGGGGCTTCAATCAAAGGTTCATAGGTTACTTTTCGTTGTAAGATCCAATTTTCTGGGTCCTTAATAGCTTTTATATCACTGGAGGTAACATCTATAATTACACCCATACCCGCAAAAGAAAAGAGTGGTTTCAGTACATAATTTTCCAGATCTTCCGGGATACTTTGAATGGTATTTAAAAAATGTGTTTCTGGTACAAATTCACTCCTTAAAAAGGGCATTGTATACTTGCTGATGCGATAAAACCAGTTAGGATGTGTAATCCATTCAATGTCCAACTCTTCTCTGGGATCGAAGCTATTTTTAAAAATAGAAATATTGTCTTCTATCTCATCGAATATTAACCTATTATAAATCCTTTTTAATTGAATTTTATTTCCATTCTCTTCGTAAAAAAGTTGTTTGCCCTCTTTCCTAATCTCATTTAATGATAAGATCTTAATGCCCAGCTGTTTTGCGGTAACAAAAAAATCGATCGCGGTCTTTTGGTTTGGTGCATCGACATCCATTAACCCTACCTGCAATGGGTCATGTTCTCCTATGAGGACTTTCTTAAGCAATGCGAAATAAGAACTTTGAGTTAATTCATTAAAGTATGGGCTTAGATTTTTATCTAGTTCAAATGATTCGATGTAGTTATGCGCTAAATGCGACTGAAATCCATATAAGGAAGGGAAGCCCTGCATTTCGATCAACATAGGGGCTACTTCACCTTTTTCATCTTTGCACAAGCCGTAATCAAAGGTTAGGAAGTGAGGATGTGCTGTTTCATTTGGTACATTCCACTTTGTAGGAATTGCTTTATCTGTAAGCGCTTTAAAATTATCTTGTTTAATGAGCGAGATGATCTCTTCGCCAGCGGCAATTAGTTTTTCTTTTAAAACTTTTGGTATGAATATCGGGGTTTCTGCTACACGAAACGGAATAGGTGGAAAGCCAGTTTCAAGATCTTTTATAAACTGATGGTATTTCTCAACAGTAAAATTAGCATTGAACTGTTCTCGATATTTCTGAATCATATTACTGCTGATTAAGGTGTGCTATGCTATTTATGTTTTCAGACTTCTTGCAAGTTATTGATTGCTTGAGTTAAAAAATTAGGTAAAATCACGCTTTGTGTTAGCGTTATACGCTCTGGGTTATCCAAGCTATTTAACATGTCGAAGTATTTATCACTTCCATAATTATCTATGATTGCCTTTTTTTTCTCGTCCTGCAACAAGTACATTTTCATTCCAACCGGATCTGCTTCTGGATGGAATTGTGTGCCGATCATATGTTCAGAAAAACGGATAGACATGATACAACGTTCAAGAGCTACGTGTGGTCGTTCTTTTTCGATGGCAAGGATTTTTGCACCTTTTGTCTCAAAATCAGCTATATCAGGTTGTATAACCTGCCAATCTCTACTGTCAACAGCATACAATGGGTTAGGTAGGCCGTTAAAAACCTCTTCTATGTCTCCCTGTTCAGTTAAACTAATTGGAAAGATTCCGAATGCATTTGATTTTCTTTTCGTGACGTTGCCCAATCCATATTTTCTACATGCCAGTTGAAAGGAATGGCAAATTAAAAAGACATGTTTTTTCTGATCATTGTTGGCATTAAAATCTTCTATCTCATCTAACAGTTTAAAGAAGTCTTCTTCCCATTTCTCATTTTCTCCATCAAATGGACTTCCTGGTCCACCGCTTGAAATATAGATGTCATAAGTCAGGTCTGGCACTTCATTTTTTTGTCTGATATCAAAAACATCATAGGTAATTTGCAATTGTGTTTGATCACGATATTGCTGCAGCACTTCTTTTATCCCCCTCATTCCCTGATTAGGATTGCCATTATTCATGTCGATAACCGCGACCTTGATGTTATTTCTTTCTTTCATTTAACCTGCGCCTATTAAAGTTTGCGTGGTAATATAATCCACAACTGATTCAAAATTACCTGTTTTGTGATAAACGGCAAGCTGTCTGTCTGCTCCAGTTCCCTGTTGTAAAATTTTATGGACATAATTGATCTCATTTCTACTGCCTAATTCATCTACTACATCATCAATAAAATCTAATAATTCTAAAACAAGATTACGACAGTTTACTTCCATTTCTTTGCCAAAATCAATTAAATTTCCATCAATTCCATAACGTGCAGCGCGCCATTTGTTTTCGTTAATTAGCGCTCTAGAGTAACTGATGAATTCCATGTTCTGTAGACGTAATTTATAAAGCTTTGCACATAAGGCCTGAAATAAAGCGGTAAATGCCATGGTTTCATCAATTAGCATTGGGCAATCGCAAATCCGGAATTCAACAGTGTCAAAAAATGGGTGAACACGGATATCCCACCATATTTTTTTAGCATTATCCATGCAATTGGTTTTGATCAACAGTTTTACATAGTTGTCATAATCTTCAATGCTATTGAAAATGTCAGGAATGCCAGTACGAGGGAATTTATCAAAAACTTTGGTTCTAAAAGATTTGTAACCAGTGTTTCTACCTTCCCAAAATGGGGAGTTGGTAGAAAGGGCAAATACGTGTGGTAGGAAATACCTTACCTGATTGGCAATATGGATGGCTAGCTCACGAGATTGAAAACCCACATGAACGTGTAATCCGAAGATTAAATTTGAACGGGCAGCTTCCTGAAGCTCATTAACGATTTCACTGTACCTCGGATGTTCTGTAATTAGCTGTTTCTCCCAATGGGAAAAAGGATGGGTTCCGGAGGCACCAATGCGTAAGCCTTGTTCACCTGCCAATTGCGAAACGGTATATCGTAATTGTGAAATCTCTTTCCTTGCCTGATCTGTGTTGTGGCAGATGCCGGTTCCGACCTCTACCACGGCCTGATGCATTTCGGCCTTTACCTGATCCTTATGGATTTTTTGGGCAGCTTCAACAATTTTTTGATCATGTGAGGTCAGTTCCCTAGTAACAGGGTCAACAATCATGTATTCTTCCTCAATACCGAGCGTGAATTCGTTCATCATTTTAATTTCGTTTGATTAAAATCCAAATTATTTTTTGGCAGATGGTGTTTTTTTAGTTTTTACAGGTGCTTTTGCAGCTTTTGGTTTAGCTTCAGCTTTTGGTTTCACTGCTTTAATAGCTGGGCTAGTCTTAATTCCTTTTGGAAGGGCTTGACCTTGTAATGGAGTTCCTGCTGCAGCAGTTTTAATATATGCTCCCCAAGTTAAATTATCTTGACCAGGTTTTTGTGCTTGTGCTTTTTCTATCGCATAGTTTGCAGCGGTTTCTACTACCCATTCGAAGTTTTCGGCACCAACACTTTCAACAGCTGCGTCTGGTGCAGGATTACAGAAATCTATTGCGATTGGCACACCGTTTCTAACGGCGAATTCTACCGTATTAAAATCGTATCCCAGATATTTGTTTAACTTAAGAGTGTAATCTTCTATCGTTTTAAGCAATTCTTCACTTGGTTTTGGTCCGTCGATTACATAGCGAAGGTGAAATGGATTACGGGGTTCATATTGCATGATGTGTACATATTTGCCTCCGATGCAATAACACCTGAAGTACTCTTCAAAAATGATTTCCTCTTGCAGCATCATTACGGTTTGTTTGGTTTGGCTGTGTTTATCGAAGAAGTCTTCCTTATCATGCAATTTGTAAACTTCTTTCCATCCGCCGCCATCAAATGGTTTCATGTAAGCAGGAAAACCTGTGTATTCGAAAATAGCATCCCAATCCATTGGCATAGCTAAGTTGCTGAATGATTCGGCAGTGGTGTCATCAGGGTGTTCTCTTGACGGAATTAGTGCTGTTTTAGGTACAGGAACTCCAATGTTTTCAGCTAAGGCATTGTTAAAGAATTTTTCATCTGCACTCCACCAGAATGGGTTGTTAATGACAGCTGTTCCGCCCATTGCGGCATTTTTTAAGTACGCACGATAAAATGGTACGTCTTGAGAAATGCGGTCTATAATTACAGCATATTCAGGTACTTCAGCTTGGAAAACCTTACTAATGTTTACAAATTCTGCGGTAATACCATCAACTGCTTTTTGATTAACTCTGTCTACAAATGCTTGTGGAAATGATCTTTCCTGGCCGAATAAAATTCCTATTTTTTTCATTAGGTTCTTTTTTAGATGTTTTAAGGTTTTAAAGTTTTAAGGTTGGAATGTTTGGTAGGTGTAAACATCCAGTTTTACTAATTATCTACAGTTGTGCTATGTACTCGGGAAACATCTGTCTCCAGATTGGCCAATCATGGTCGGCATTTTGTCTGATGTCTAACCAATGGGTAATTCCTTTTTGGTGCAAAATGCCCGATAGTTTTTCATTGTCAGCTCTGCACATGTCACGGTCCGTTGTACCTAAAACAATTTTCATGTGCCAAAGTTCTGGATTCATGTCATTAGGTAAAAAATCTACGGGATTATTAAAAAAAGTATCGTCATTGTAGAAGCCATCTAACTGTCCGGTAATGTCAAAAGCACCGCTCATGCTAAACATATGGCTTACGATCCAAGGATGGCGGAAGGCAAAATTGGCTGCGTGATAACCTCCGAAACTACATCCTGCAGTGATTACTTTCTGGTGTCCAGTTTCGTGTTTTGCTAAGGGGACGAGTTCCTCTAGCAGAAACTTATCGTACCAAATGTGGTTTTTTACACGGTCTGCTGGGTGAATTCCTTTGTTGTACCAGCTTAGTTTATCAACGCCATCGGGGCAATAAATTTTAACTTTTCCATCATTTACAAAGCCTTGTATGGACTCTAGTAATTTAAAATCTTTGTTTTCGTAATAACTTCCCATACTTGTTGGGAAAAGAAGGATTGGATATCCGCTATGTCCAAAAATGAGGGTTTTAATATCCATGTTCAAATTTGGACTATACCATTCTTTTAATTCTTCTTGCATAGGCTTTCATTTTTAGATGCTTTAAGGTATAAAAATTCAATCCAAACGCAAAGTAATTGCCTAAATTTTGTGTTTAAATCTGTGTCTTGTGTAAAAATTGAGAGGTGTTATGCTATTTTTTGGCAAGATTTGTACATTTGCGGCAGATTAGTGAGAAAGCCATGTATACCACTTTATTACCTACCGTTATTAAAACCACACACGAAATAAAATCAGCCTTTTTAAAGAGAACTGTCGAGTTAGATATTTACAGTCCTGAGCATTTGCTGGGCAATGAAACTGTGAATTTATTGTTGCTAAACGATGGGCAGGATTTGCCTGAGATGGATATGGAAAATATGCTCAGTGATCTTTATGAAAAATGGAGTATTGAGCCAACTGTGGTAATTGGCATAAAAGCTGGCGAGGAACGTGTTTTAGAGTATGGAGTGGCTGGGAAACCAGACTTTAAAAAAAGAGGAAGCAAAGCACAGGCCTATACAGATTTTGTGATTAAAGAACTGATGCCATATGTGCAGCGCGAGGTTAATGTAACCATTAATGGCAAACGCGCTTTTGCAGGATTTTCTTTAGGCGGTTTAACAGCCTTTGACATTGCTTGGAACAATGACAATTATTTTGATGCAGTAGGTGTTTTCTCTGGCTCGTTTTGGTGGAGAAAAAAAGACCTCAATGCGGGCTATACAGATGATGATCGTATTTTACATCAATTAATAAGAGATACTGAAGGCAAACCTGCAGTTAAGTTTTGGTTAATGACTGGTACTAATGATGAGTTAGCGGATAGAAATCAAAACTTCATTATCGATTCTATAGATGATACCATAGACGTGGTAAAGGAACTGATGAAAAAGGGCTACCAAAGGCCAAATGATATTTTCTATTATGAAATGGTTGGTGGTAAACATAATGTGCCCACCTGGGGCAAAGTGATGCCTAAGTTCTTAGAATGGGCATTTGGGAGGAAGCTTAAAGCTTAAAGACTAAAGCTTAAAGCTGCATTTAGCGGTAGCCAGTTATTGATCCAGATTGGCTAATGGCTAATGGACCATAGCTAATAGGCATGGTGTATATAGCTATAGCCCATTGACCATGAGTTATTGATCCAGATTGGCTAATGGCTAATGGACCATAGCTAATAGGCATGGTGTATATAGCGGTAGCCTGT